>Ga0179593_1519102_pt1 | contig 20248 bp, 9 predicted proteins | sample CZODoug2_1_08_16_FD_185931 | JGI IMG/M metagenome (GOLD analysis project Ga0179593, IMG submission 185931) | Vadose zone soil fungal communities from Angelo Coast Range Reserve, California, USA - CZODoug2_1_08_16fungal (PacBio error correction) | ecosystem: Environmental > Terrestrial > Soil >...
CTCAAGCATTATCTATCCGAAGAAAACACATCACTAGAGGGAAGTAGATCGGACTTTCGGAAGAGAGGAAGGTCAAGTCTCTATTGGGAACTGGCGCTTCCGTCTAGATCTCAATATCCTTAACATGGCCTGACCAGAACCCTCGCACAAGAGGAAAAAAACTTTGCAATGAGGTCCTCTTTAATCTGGGAAAGACAGGTCGCGTGTGCGAGACATGATTTGACGTCGTCAATTTCGGAGAGATAACTTCTTAAACAAGAAGGGGTACACAAGGAGAGGGTTGATTACTATTACAGAGGCGAAGGGTCGGAAGATTGAGGGCTAGCAGGAAGAGAAGAGTTATCCTGCTTTAATATCAGGAAACTACTTCAAGAGGGACTTCATGTATGACCAGAGACCGTCCACACCGCCAGCCAGATCTAGGAAGGATGGGAAGGAACTGAGAAGGGTAGACGAAGCGAGCCTATCCGTCTGAGCCAGGGAGGTCGGGGACGTTTAGAGAGGTGCGGACGAGGCCACCGGAGGCGTTCTAGTAGGATTGAAACAAAAAAAGAACCGCGCAAGGGCGCGAAGAGCGTGCGTCGGGCTGAAAGACGAAAGCAGGAAAACGTTAGATAAATAAAAAGTCGGGGACGGAGTCATTCTGGCGTTGTCGTCCTGCACGACCGCTTCCCTCAAAGCGATAGCGCCGAGCTCCTAGGAGGGAAAAGAGGAAGCCGAGGGTCGTCGCTCTGGGAGAAAATTTTCTTAAAGAAAGAAGGGAGATCAAAAAGTAAAAATAAATCAGTCGAGGATGGCCTTATACTTCGATTTCTGCAACAAAACCTACCTTCGGATTTGAGCTGCTCTATCGTGCTGTTTCTTGTGAGTTGACTGAAACCTTGCTAAATCGGCCCATAGGAGAACCGATGGACGTTCCTCATCTGTCTTCATCTCAAGAATCTTAGCCGTTCTTCAAGGGTTCTGGAAGGGCAAAACTAATAAGGAGAAGTTACCTAATAGCTTACCACTCAAATCTTCGAAAAAACAGGTTGGGGGGCTGTCATTCCGGCACTCGCGTCTGTCACTTTTATTCGAAGGAATCTCAAAGGTTCGCGAGAAAGAAGGTTCCTCCATAAGGGGAGGTGTAGAGTAAAGTGAATGCGTTGCCTTGGGCTATAAGCCCCTCTCATTATCAGGGGGCCATTTGTAAAAATCGGCGGGGCGTACTTTCAATGTAAATCAACGAAAAAGAGAGAAGGCCTCGAAGCGTTCTACGATTTCGGACATACTCTCGCGGGGGAAGGGATCCGGAGATAATCGAACTATCTGGTCCATCGAAGAGGGTGAAGAAAGACCAGCAGGGTCCTGCACGTGATATGTCTTCAGGAAGCTGTTGCGCTTGATACACTAAGGAAAGAAGTATGTGAGAGGGAATCGTTCACATTTTCAGCCCGCGTCCGGAAGTTGGATGCTAGAAATCCTCTTGCGCCACTACTAAGTACCTCTTGCTAACGACGAGGAAAAGAGAGACATCACTTTCTTCCAGAGGGAGCAGGCCCGGGAGGGGGGAGGGCCAGTAGCAGAAAGACGGCCCGAATCATCCCCTACGCAAGAGGTCATGGAGAGGAGAGCGAATGATCATTTTCTAATTGAAGAGAGAAAGGCAGTTCGGAGGCGCCGGCGATAACAAAAAAAAATTGCTAGTAATGAAAATATATTAATCATGAGCTCCGATCTCTCTATCGCGTCACTCCCCTAGAGAAATGAATTCTCAAGTCTCTATCGCCACAGAAAAGCTGAAGGGGGGGAAAGGGTGGAGAGAGTGGAAACAAGATGTGCTAGACGTAGACGTCCCGCTTCAGCATTGTCACCTCCTGTGAAGGCAGTCATTTCTTCCTCGTGGAAAACGCGCTGAAAAGAGGTCATTTCCAGGCTTCCGTCTAAACCGGGGAAGGGTTATCGTGACAGGTGCAAGTGCTCATACCTCACCTCCTGTGAGGAGGTAGCTCAGTACCTATTCCCTAAGAACAAGGGAAAGACGGAACTGTGCAGTGGGAAACTGGCGCTGGAAACTCTAGCTCTAGGTCGAGCTCTGTAGTATCTGGAAGGGGGAGGACATTAACGAAAAGAGAGGATCGTCGAAACGATCCAGAAGTTTAAGATTCCCTCCCTACGTATCGCTCTCACACAAGGGGGAGAATAGAGATGCGAGGTCGAGCGTGAATCTTACCAGTGAAAATACCTCCTGAGACGATACCTGATGTGAAAGAAGAGGCGGCCACATCTAATTCTAAAGGGATTGAAGCAGACAGACAACTGTTTCTACCTTAAAGTGGTAGGGCCAGAAGGAACACAGAAAGTGGGATAGAAGTTTTAAGTTTCGTCAAACGAGTTTGAAGGTAGGGGGGGACACCGACCAACGCGTCATCTTTCCTGGGTCCTCCTCCAGTACAGCTTTTTCTCTCATTAGGAGAGAACCGTCCTTCAAAGGAACTCGTCCATAACATGCTTTCTCTGAGAGATGACTTAGAAGGGACATTTACGAAGGTAAAAATAAGAAAAGTATAAAAGAAAGAAAAAAAATCGGATTCTCTCCACCACGAGGTGGCAAGTTCATTGCGATGTTAAATGACGACGTTCATCATGACTAAATACAAAGTGTATGTTTTCGTGTGTCGATTATGTCTGAAAAGAAGCCAAGTTGATTTTTTCAGGGACCAGAGGAGGCGAAAAGGAGGGCGTGCGATCTCAGCGCTTACTTCATTGTTAATAGAGAGTCATTCTAATAAACCAGTAGAGATTCGCCTAGGATCAACTCTGCTCCCGTCATAGGAGGACAAGGACACTGGTCACTCCTCCTACTAGGGAAAAATCAACCATTTATGAGCGTTCGCTGTTCTAGGATCAAACTAAGAAATAAGCAAGACTGGGTACGTACCAGGTGAATGGAAAGAATCTCTCTAGGTCCCTAACTGTTCAGGCGTTCGGGGGGAGTTAGACTGCTGCTATCCCACCCTAAAAGTCAGTTAAGAAAAAAGGGAAAACATACACCGCTGTTTCTGGCTTTGTAAAGGGGGAAACGCTTTCAACAAGGGGGGAAGTACGGAGGATTGGTGAATCTATCCGGGCCTCCTTCTCGGCACTAGTCTAACTCCCCTTTCCATAAAGGTTGGAAAGGGAAAGGACCGAAGGAAGGGAATGTTCCTGTCTCCACCCCAAACCAGGCGAGGGTGTACTCCAGTCTGGTCCTACGGGGAGGAAACGGCACCCTGCTGAAGATCCACGACGGAAATCCATGTGAGGCTAAGATGTCCATATAGTCGCCTTTCCCAGTGGGGGGGAAGGGGGCTATAAGGGGGTGGGGAGGGGTGCCCCCAGTGCGGATCTTGCTTATAGACAGCCAGAAATTTGGTAGCAAGCCCGCGCTTGCCGTCCTAAGTCTACAGATAGGAGGAAGAATCTGCGTACGAGAGGGGATGTAGTCGTATCTCCTGAGATCGGAGAAAATATTAGGATATCCACAAACACACTTAGGATTAGAAAATATAGAAAGATATGTGAAAGGAGAACGAACTGCAGGATCATCCTAAGAAAGAGAACGAGGGACGAATGGGAGGAGGCAAGTTCTTAAATCTCTTATTTTCTAAGAGGTCGAGGACGGCGGGTCATCAGATCAAGATAAAGGGGGGAAAAGTCAAAAATCGCCTGCTCTTACCTGCCACCTGGGTCACAGTGCGAAAGGTGCTGACATATTCGCAGACCAGGGAGTCGAGTCGGGGGGGGAGGACGACTTTGAAGGGGAAGGTGGAAGAAAGGCACGCTTTCGACACAATCTATCTCTGCCATGGGTTTTATTATAGGAATCGTCCGTGTGAGAGGAATTGCCCCTCTCTCTGCAGGTCTCTGGAGGAGCGAGGCCGGGAGGGAAAGGACAAGAGAAAGGGGCTGCTCTTTTTAAACTCCCGAGTTGGAGGAAACAATCCACAACGTGGGGTCTGCTTAACCGCTGGAGAGGATACCGAAAAAGAAGGGAATCGAGATCGGATGCCCGGAACGCTAGAACTCCATTAATCCGGAAAGGACCTAGCTGCAGTTGCGTGGATAACGATCAAACCGAGATGAGGGGAGGGGGAGTTTGAGATGACCCGCAGAAGGCGGACTGGTGCAAACCTAGAGCCTGCTTTTGCTCACGTCGGAGATCCCCACAAAAAAGAGGGCCCTGACTGGGCTATTTGAAGAAAATACAAGGAGAGCATAGAAGTCATCGGCGGTGGAGGGCACCAATAAGCGCTCGCCCGCCATCGGCAAGACTTAATCTCCCTACTCCAAACTCGTTGCTCCGAGATTGTAAAGAAAAAAAGAAACAACATGGACGGACAAACTTATCATCCGGAATAGAACCCTATCACAGCTGCCTGTTCGGGTGGTTCCTGAGGTAGTCGCATCAACGCAGGAAGAAGAAAAGGTCGGGGAAGCCCGCGACGACTATATCGCTTTTTCGACGGGACGATAGCCGCAGACTTGGCTTCTCCGACATGGCCGAATCATGAACTCCCACCCTTTTTCTGGAACGGAGACAAGAGGAGCTTCGGTCTCGCAAAAGTTCAAGAGTAAAGAGGGAGGAGGGTACAGACGATTGAGTTAGTCGGTCCCGCCTACAGCGAGTATCCTCGTAGGAAGAAAGCGGAACGAGTTCGGGTCAGGGTCTTGGGTGTAAAGGGGTAACTTCATCAGGAACTTTGTAGGTGCGGACAATATTCGACAGAGGGAAAGAAAAAGGAGCGCGAGTCATTGGGCCCTGAAAGCATTTAGAAAGGGGGTTAGAGAGAAGAGGAGTGAAAGAAATGCCTACTATCCCGCCCTCGCATTATCTATTAGTTTAGAAAGAAAGACGCTGATTGCTTTACGCAATGAGCGACAAGAAACGATAGAGAAAGGAGAATCAAGAGGGATGCTGGCGGGGAATGGAACGGCCGCCACTCGCCGACTCACTGCCCTCTACGTAGTGAAATGGCAATCCCAGCTCCTCAGAAAAAGATAAGGGAAGGGGGGGGAGAGAACGTGAAGGTCTTTTAGAGGCCCAATAGAGAAATACCCTTCAGACCTAACTCACGGGTGACGGTGAGGAAAAAGCACCGTGAACAGGTGCAACCATCGCTCCCCGCATCTAAGGGGACTAAGCGATTGAAAGGGCTGGAAAATAATCCCATCTATCTTCCTACTACCTACTGAGGCCGCATCAAGGGCCGACATTATATAAGGAGGCCGCGTTAAGAAAGAGGGGTTCGAATTCTAAAATCTGCCCTCATCCTCCCTACTCAACGCCGCTCCGCCTGGGAAGGGCTCCTGGAGCAGCGCGGTAGAATCGGTATTTCTCTTTCGTCGGGCAGGAGAAGAAGATCAGGGAAAAAAATCGAAGAAAAAAGTGGGGGGGTACAAGTTATATATTAAATTGGCTCGAGTATCATACTAGCAAAAAATGACCGCGAAGCGGAGGACTCGAAAAGGAGGCTCGGGAACAGAGCCAGAAGGGACGGGCTGAAGGTATGAGAGTGGCGCAGATCCGGTTTAAGAGATTTTTCAGCAGTGACTTCCGGTCCTGCAGAGAGGAGGCAACCTTTATCGGAGCAGGAGAAAGATTTGGAACGGGGGGAAAGGGGGGGTTGGGACACAAGAGGTCCTCTGAAACGACGCTTCCTCTTGCTCTGAAAGAGAAGATGCCTTCTCCGGGGGAGACACCGTTTTCATGGGGTCATACCTTTCCCTAGTGAGGCAAGGGCAACTATGGAAGAGAAAAGAGAATTCAACGATCCACGGAACTAAAAGAGCACTGTCGCTGTTCTCGGGAAAGGGAGCTGGAAAACAAACTAGCTAAGATTTCCGAGCGTAGGGGGCTTCAAGTCAAGAGGGGAGAGGATGAAGACCTCGTCCGCTGCAGTCTCTCAATGAGACTTCACTTATAAGAACCCACATGTTCCAGAGGAAGAGGAGGCGGATAGTAGAGACATTGAAAAAAAAAGAGGTCGGAAAAAGCTGCTGACATTCTTTCATCATGCGGGCATCTAGTAAGCTGCGCTCGGGGGACGGAGGCTTAGCGTAAAAGGGGAAAGGGGGACTCCATTAATTTCCTTACTCCCACCATAATTTACACGTTTTGTGCCTCAGGGGAGTGAGAAGGCGGGACGTTCCATCAAAGAACGGCCTCGGGAAGCCTCAGCTCGGGCTCTTGGTGAGCGAAACGGCTTCGCCCGGGAAATGCACTTTTGGCAGGGGAGGTCCGGAGAGAGTCAGGTCAGAGCAAGATCCAAGGCAATCTAACGCGGGAGTAGGGGGAGGAGCACGCCCATTTACGTTCATTGGAAGGTTGGGGTTTAAGACTTAATTAAGCCTCGAAAGGTAAGGAAAGGGGGGAGTTATAGATCAAAGAGGGCCTCCCAGTATTTTTCGTTTTTCTACAACAGAGGACTAGCCCTCTGATGCGAAGAATAGGCAGGGAAGGAAAGACTGAAAAGAGAAGGAAGTCTTCTAGAACTCAACACCCCGAGATGATCCTCTATCTCCCCTAATGTAAAAATCAATCAACGTCAGTGGCTCTTGAGGATGGTAGGGACTTCAAGAAGGGGGGAGACGGGCTACTTATCGGCTTCAAACAAAATTCGATCTTGAGGAGGGTCTATGATAGGAAAACAGAGAAAAAAAGGACGTGTCGTACGAAGAGCTAATCTTCTGCATCAGCTCGTTCTAGGTCAATTTCTTTGTCAATCTTCTATCTTTCCAAAAAAAAGAGCTTAGGAGGAGGAACAGGGTCCTTTATAATTACAAAGATTAAAGCAAATCAGGGTCTGGGAATGAAATCGGGACTGCCCATCATCATGAGACTGGAAGTGTGGTTAAGCCTGAATCCATGAAGGCAGGAGAGCAAAGTCTCGACGTTTGTCATTATCACTCCCCACTAGATTTGTAAAGAGGAATCCACTCAATCACTCGCTGGTGTCTAACCGTTTTGAAGGACGAGGTAGAGGAACACTTCCAAATATAGGAAACTAAAGAAAGAAAAAGGGGCCATTTTTCTGGAAGGATTTAATTCTTGAGGCGCCTAGGGGGGGGGACGAGAAGGGTTCGAGTTTTCGGGGGGGACATAACTCATTATCTTGCGGATAGAAGAGAAAGAAGCGGACCTGGGGTTCCAAACTCCTCATAAACTTCAAGACCAGGGAGGGATTAGTATGAGGGAGATGGCACGTTAGTAGTAGGGCTGCGAGGAGATATCGGGGGAAACAAGCTTACTCTCTCAGATGAAAAAAAGGTATGGAAGGGGTGATAATCTCCGAGCATTATCATCCTACTACCACTAGTGGAACTAGACAACTCAATCTTTCTCTTCTTCGAAAATGCTGCGGAACCTTAGAGTAGTAGAGATCAAGCAAGAGAGGAACGTGCCTGCCATCACAACAAGCCCTGCGAAAAGCACCTGGAAAGCCTATCTGAATCTTAGAAGAATGCGTGAGGTGTCAGTGAAGGAGTCGAAAGAAATCTTCAAACGTTTTAGACAAACAATGATTGGCCGGAGGTGTTAGGGGGGGGGGATTGGGGAGTTCTCAGGGGGGCCCACTTCTCCTCATGGGGATCTCTAATATACTTGGAGGACTTCCGTTAGATATCGAATAAGGATGTGTGTGTTGGGGGGTTTTTTGTGGGTTGCCCCTTTGACAAAAAAAACATAAAAAAAGTAAATCTTCGGAGAAGAGAAACGCACTGACCTGGGAATCGCCGATCAGCCCGACAGCGGAAAGATGACCAGCAAGGAACACGGTATCTTAGGTTCAGACGGAGAGAAATAAAGGACTGGAGACCTAAAAGAAGTAGAAAGATGAAAGGGGTGCAAGAAAAAGTCATCTGTCATTCTGCGGAAGACCAAAGCTGGGAAAACTATCAAAGAAGGTTTTACATCGGGAGAGATCATCTCTTCTTTTCTTCTAACACTTCACGGAGCTCCGCCAGCTCTAGCAGGAAATCACTCTTCGTCTAGAAAGAACCTATGAGGGGGGAGAAAACGGGAAAAAAAATGGGTTAAAAAGGAGGTAGCAGCCTAAGCGACAACTACCACTCATCAGTCCGTTCAGAAGGAGGGACGGAGTGAGGCCAGCAAACACCTTCATAAGAAGAAAGGGGCGTGAGAAAGGATCGGTGGGATCATTTGGAGGTCGGGTGCGCCCGTGCTCCGCGCTAATGGAGAGAAGGCACGAACAAGTTTGGAGAAGGGTTCTAGGAAGGGGCTGCAGCTCGCACGAATGAACCAAGAGCGCGCTGCGCCGGTTCCACAGCGTCTGCGGTAGGCACAAAGAGGGCTTAAGGAGGAATCGTAACCTCTATCTTCTAGTTCACCAGGTTATGGGGGAAAAAAGTACGCAATTACTCTGGAAAGGGGAAATGCTACAGAAGAGGGGGGCGCGTCTAGAAAGAAGAAAATCTGAGAGTCAAATTGTATCGAAGGGGAGGCGGTTCGCGACGTGGGGAAGGCGTGCCTTCGAAAGAAGAAACCCTCAAGCGCATCATAGAGGAGAAGGGGCCGCGATCATAGCAGTCAGGAGAAGGGAGCAGAAGAGGAAGGACGTCTCTCTACTATCGAGAGCTGTCGTCAAAAGGATAACTCGAAGAGATGGCAATCGTGAGAGGGTCAAAATAGCGAAAGCTTAGAAGAAAGGGAATTGGAGTAGCGGGGGAGTAGGGGTGAGATACCCTGGCCTACACCCTGATTTACGGTAGAGAAGCCACGATGCTCAAGCTTCGCTACTAGAAGGCGAATTTTGATATGCGAAAGGTAAATCGAAGAGAAAGGAAACGCGAGAGGAAGACTAGAGCCGGAGCACGAGGAAAAGTAAGTGCTGCAGGCTGAGTGCCGCTTCTGACATCTTTTCCCGGCTCAATTCAAGACAACCCGAAGGAAGGGTCTCGAGCCGGAATGGCGTTATCGAGAGATGTACGTTATGTCTGTGGTCGCTTCTTCTCCCTCGACAATCATCGATCGCAAACAAAAAGGAGGTAAAAGATAGAAGCTAAAGAAAAGAAAACTCTTGAGCGAAACAGCAAAGGTTCTCTTCGCTACCTCTTCGACGCCGAGGTCTTTCGGCGGACTGCGAGAAGTGCACCAAGGTTCAGAAAGAGAGACACCTTCAGCAAATCAAAGAAAAAGGTTCTTAAAGAGGAAAATAGTTGCAAAGGGGGCCGAAATCCACTCTTCTCTCTCTTGACACTTAAACGTCCAGCAACTCCTCTGCGCCGGTCGGTTTGCACCTGTGTGAAAGTTCTGCGGTTTCCACCACTAGTTATTGTCATAAGAAAACCTGATGGAGAGACAGAGCAAAAAAAGAAAAAAACTTCCTCTAGGGCGCTGTCAGCTGGGACTTTGCTCTTGTGAACAACTCCTCATTAATGACTCAGCTCTGCGCAGGTCCAGAGATCCTCGATTAGGTCTCCGATAAGAGGAAAGAAACTCTTCCAGGGGGGAAGGATAAGGGAGAAAACCGTGGGAGAAGCTGATCGCGAAAAACATGTCTCCTCGATAATTTCGCGTGGGCGGTCGTAAAACGGCAAGCCTTAACAACTTTAGCAAAAAAGACTTCTGAATGAGACGAGGGGACATCGTCATTGATGAGCAGGAGCGAACCTCAAGTTCTCATCTTAATAGCCTTAAAAACCGCTCCCACAATAAAACTTGGGTTAAAAAAGTACTATAGAGGGGGGGAGTATGGGAGAAGGGTGCTGGCGGGTAGAGTAAGAAAGGGACGTAAAGAAGGGAATGTCCCTAGGCGGGAATCTCTTTGGGAAATCCTCTGTGCTTCGTCCTGGCAGACCTCTGTAGAAATTACAAGAAACGAGGTATAGAGGAGGGGGAGGAGAAAAAATGAGAAAAAGCTCGACCGTCTCTATCTGAGTCGCTCAAAAACCAACTAGTCTTAAGGGGGTTTTTTTTGAGACGGGAGAGGAACTCATTAATAACCATTGGGGGGATTGTCTTTTCGATGGCTTCTCACGATATCAGCACAAAGGGATGGTTCCGGTTGGAAGAAGAACTCGGAGGAGCTAGACGCAAAGAGGGATTACGGAGAGTGAGGAAAAAGTCGTACGATTTCTACCCACGCCCAGATGATCTCTAATCACGATGGATCCAATCGCAATTCAGGTTCGTAGCAGAAAGAGTTCTCTAAAATCCAGAAGACTCTGGGTGAAGAGGAAGAAAAAATTTCGAGCTGGCGCTTGTCTATTATCTATTCAATACGGGGTGATCTTCCGCCTACGTCGAACTTGAGACAGCCTGGAAAGGGGGAACCTTAATGAAAGATGGAAATTTTACGGGGAGAGGGAGAGAGTCCCCTCATTTCGGTATAACTTAACAGCGCGTAATGCATATAGCAAACGCGATTATTGGGTGGAGGTCACCGGCGGACAAAGCCAGCAAGGTCAAGAAGAAAAAGGGAAAAAGAACCGTGAAAGAGACTCGTCCGCGAGCAAGCAGCGCGCTTGGCACGTGCACGAGCACGAACCACTACTATGTCCTCTCCACAACCTGTAGACAGATACGTCTTTGGGGTAGAGGGGGAATGTTGTGCAGTAGGGAAAGCAAGGTTCACTTCTAATATCGCCAAAACGAGAAAGCCGGCTGAATAGCCGTAGGAGAGAAGGTGCGGGGGGGGACCGGACTCAAGAAGGGTCTATGTTTTTTCTTGGAACTTCAGTACGCGGATCTTGAGTAATTCTCCTCGAAAGTGAGTCCCAAACCGGAAAAAGGTAACGGAAGAGATCGGGGGGATCGGACTAGAAAGGTTCACGTTGAGTCAGGGGTGGTGGCCGGATAGCTATGGAGAAATCCAGTAAAATAATCTATCTCCCACAGACCGATCGTAGGAAAAGAATATATATAAGGTCAATGTAGACATCTCAGGCATTGAGCTATCCGACCAACAAACGTAAGAATGACGCAGATGAGAAAATTACGGCTTCTGAGGGGAGTTTAAAGAGACGAAGGCAAGGGGATCTCATATCCTCAAGAACCTGCTTTAAAAGCCATCACAACAATCCATGAAACTAGCTCAACGGAAAAAGGGCAATGCGAGGGAAAGAAGAACGAAAAAAATGGAGTAAGGGTTAGAGAGTGACGACTTAAGGAGGCAAGTCGGGCCGAACCAGTCTTAAGGTTGGAACAACAAAGAGAAAAGCTGGAGACCAGGTTGGGGGACGAGGTCTGTCGGGGGGGCCAGGAGAAGAGACTTCCTAAGGCAAGTCTTACTATTGGGAGGCCTGCTTGATCTTGGGAAAACTACTCACGATAAAAATTGGTTTCCTCCTAGTTGGGAGAAATACCAGAAAAGAGAGTCGAGAGTGGGCGGAACTCTAGCGTATACCTTACCTATGAAAAATCGCCGCAGCGAAGCCCAGGCTAGACTCATCTGACATATACAAGATAGGACTTATAAGTGAAAAGAGGCGACCGTTCGGGAGAATAAACACATCAAGACCCACGACAACATCTCGGATTGGGCAGACGCAGAAGAAGAGTTCAAAGAAAACGGATACAAGAAGAAGAACCTGACTGGGGGGATCTCTCTTACTTGATCATCTAGTAGGGATAGAAACTGACACGGAAGCGACTCCCGCACAGGGACGCCTTAAAGAAAAGATCCAAGCCGAGGGGCTCTCTTTTAACACTAACAAAACGCCCCTTTTCGAATATATCCGATACATACAAACCTGAAAAGGGCGGAGAAATGGGAAGGTTGGTCAATGTCTCAAAACCCCTTCAACCTTCACGTGGAAATTCAGAGAAAGATCTCACCGTGAGCACGAGTGCTATCGAAAAGGAAGAAATAGGGGAAGTGAAAGAGAAACTTACCGGAGGGGTACAGTCGCGACAGGAGACTGCATTCGTCGCGCCCTCATATCATAACCAATTGCTGACCCGGAAGGGACCCGAATGCGTGAGAGCTACCGCGAGGTATCGGAGGAAAAGATTACCAACTAGATCCTCGGGGGAACTCAAGGTACGGGGGGGACGGTCAAGTGCTCACTCACTTTCCACAGGAATAGGGGGGGGAGATATGCGAAAGCGAGTAGAAACGCTGATAGAGGATGAAAAAAGAAATGAGCTCCATTCCTTTTCTAGGGAACTAATTCGTTAAGGAATACTATCCCACGGAGAATGGTCAGAAAAATTTTTTCGCGAAAAGAGGAAAAATGGAAGGCATATGAGGGTTGAGGGAGTACACTTCCTCTCTAAAAGGACTAGAGGTCACTTGGACGGAGCTAAAGCACCGCTCGGAGAGGACTCCTCTTTTCGAGGGGGAAAAACAGGGCCAATAGGAAGAAAAAAAATGGGGATGAGCGTCATAGGCGGATACACTGCATACCGCTCAAGGATGTTACTTTTGAACAGAGACATTTGAAAAAAACTAAGAGGTCGAGAGGGTCGGGGGGGAGGCCCAGGGCATCCTAAAGGAGTGTAACCCGCCGTGCGGTAGGACCGGACATTCATAAAGAGGGGAACTACCCAAAAGAAAGGAATGCTTCAGTGAGGGAGTACCTAGCTTTTTAACTCTGCGGGTGTCCACTTAGCCGCCCCAAAAAAAAAACGATTAACATAAGAAGAGACTCCGGATCAGGGGCTAATGGTATCATTGGAGTGCGATCTAGGCGGTCCCAGGTTCGAGATAGATCCTGCGAATAGGGAATCTCTCAAGAAAGGAAGAATATAGAAGGGAAAGGCGCCCCTCTATATCTCTATTTGCAGCTCAGGACTCCATCTGGGAAACGAATCCTCGCAATTCTCCATTCTCGGATCGACCAGGAGGATCTCCCTCTTAAGTAGGAAGAGTCCGCTGAAGAAGGGTCAAAAGGTGGTGAATCTGGACTGCCTCCTTTAAGACCTCATGCTTCCGCCGTTATTCATAATTAGGAGGATTCGAAAGGGGTCACAGGAGGAAGGCTTAGGGAAGGTGCCCGCGAAGAGTCCAGCCCGGTCAGCGTAGCGGGGAATGGTTCACATGTGCATAGGGCATACCGTCACTCCTGTGAGTAGGAGCAGGGGAGACTCGACAGATGCATAGACTGAATAACTGGGGAAGGAAGACTCTGATAACTGGGCGGGAGAGACTTTGTAGACTCAGGTCTAAGAAGGGGGTCGGACGCGATCGTCTGCCGAAGGAACGAAATCCTCGACGTAGATAGACTCGCCTGAGGGAAAGGGAAAAGAAACTCAAAGGAGTCATCGGAGGAAGGAACGAAAGCGTGGGGGGGGGAAGCATCCACGATTTTCTCCGGAATTCTAGTTCGTTATCGGGGCGACTTCATCCGTAACATAATGACACGGCTGAAAGGAAAAAATAGGAGAGGAGGAGGAAGGGTTTAAGAGGGCGTCTTCATATGCGCACAAGACCCCGTGCCGGAAGAAGTGCGTCCTCCGTGACCACAAAGAAGCGTTAACTCTAACAGTCATAAAAGGAAAGGGTAAATCGAGGGGAGTCGGTCCATCCGAAAAAAGACAATCGGGGGATTGCGAGGCGGAAGGCTCTTGGGAATTCTAGGTCTACGAGATCAGGGAGCAAAAGAAGACTACCCGTCCAGAAACGGGGGGAGTGTGGGGGGGGTATAGAGAAGAGGGGGATCAATTCTTCATCATATCGCACGCGATACCTCTCAAGTCTGGGCAGACCGGGAGTTAAGGGGAACCATTCAGGAAAGGGGAATTATTCGCCTCAATACTACACTTCGGTGTGCAGTTATATGACTTCGAAAGAAGTATGCGAACAAAAGTTTTCCGGGGTATCACCCGAGTCTCAAAAGACTCTTACGCTCCTAGCGAATATTGGGGTTAGAGGACGCTGAGGGTCTGGGCGAGCGAGGTTGGCATGTCACGGGCCCCTCAAGATTATACCAAAAGGAGGGCCGATAAGAGAGCATGGGTAGTGAGAGGCTGGGTCTGCGTCCGCCGGCAAAATCGCAAGTCTCTTAGCTAACAGGGGGAGGGTTCGGAGGGGGGGGTCCTAGGAAGAACTCCTGACTTCAGAAGAATCGGGAGGGAAGGGTCTCAGGAAAAAAGGTCTAGTTCCATTTAGGGTTCATTGCAGTTCCAAGCGTTCGGGGGGATCTGCGGAGAGGGCCCAGGTTCATAAAGGGACCCAGTAAATAAGATGTCTGAACGGGGCTTGGAGGGGTGGGGTTATGGGACCGGCTGAACAAAGAGGGACGATGGGATTATGTTAGATGATCTTCAACGAAGGAGCCCCGAGCTCGGGAGAGCAGGTAAGACGGGAGGGCTAGAAAAAAAGAAAGATGGCCTCTTCCTCCCCATTTCCTCATCTAGGGGACAATGGTGTTTCGAGGTGTTCCGGGATGTAGTAAACGTTCAGGAAAGGATTCGAATATTGAGCCGAACTAATATGGAAAAAATATGGTACTATCAGGGGGAAACGGGGTTGAAAAAAAAAAAAAAAAGGGGTCCGAGCAGGTCAGATGGTTTTTTCCGTTCAATCTCATGTCGTTCGGAGAGATCGCCAGAACCCTCTACGTGATGTGGTATCCCCATCCTCTCTGCCGTAAGGTCCCTAATAAACATATCGGCGAGGCCGGTCTTGAGGTCTAGGTGGGGTCCGTGAAGTTTATTCTATATCGAGGAGGAACTATCTTACAAAAGGGAAAAAATCTATGGAAGGGGGTAAAAAAGATATTATAAAAAATGGGTGTCAATTCTAAAGATCCTCTCAGTAATATAACGACTAAGAAAAAGAAAGAAAACGAGAGTTCTGAGAACGATATGGGGAGTCTGGGTTCCAATCGTATCGTGGGCTACAGGATGGAGAGGACTCTTCATAGCCCAGATCAATGCAGAAAAAAAGAGAGGAAGGTCCTAAGGGGAGGTCAGATCGACGAAACTTCTCCTACCATTGGGAATGGATCTTCGTGCTACTGTAGGAAGTCAGGGGTCTTACTCTCTTCACCAAGACGTTGAAAAAAGGTCCGGGAGGTTTTAGGGAGGCTGGGGGGAGGGTTGGGCTCTCCTTCCCACATCGCAGTACATGGCGAGCCTGAGATAAAGCTTGGGAGGACGTTCTTGTAAAGGGAAGAAGGACTACTCAAGAGAGAAGTCGGGAAAAGTAGTCACACCTCCATCCAGCAGAGAGTATGCATTTAAAGAGCTTTACTTCTCTGCTTATTGGGGAATCCAGGGAACGGGAGGGAAAAACAGGAAAACTGGAACTAACAAGACTTCGAGTGTCGATCATGAAGAATCAAACGGGGAGGGCTAGGGGACAGTAAAACCCCTAAAATTGCCTCTTCGAACGAGCTCTTTACGGAAGAGGAAGAAACAGAGTCCGGAAAGACCTTACGTGGTTGGAGAATTAAGAGGGTGGGTCGGAGGAGCACTACACGACTCCCACGAGGAGTCCCGTAAGGAAAAATCTTGGGCCGACTCGCTTGGAAAACACCTTAAGCCGGGCCCTGGTCGGAATATGAACGGATCATCCCGTTCATAACAGGGGAAAATACCGACGGGAGGGGGTTCCGGGGGTTCATGAAGAAAGAGCAGAGGCCATTCAAGTGCACATTGGTTGGTCTAGAGAAAGAGACTCCTGCTTGGAAAGAGAAAGATCTCAAAAAAAAAAAACTGGGCCGATGGCTCCTTTTTAAGGAAAATCTCCGAAAAAAATTTGCGGGATCTCCAGAGCATTCAAAGTCAAATGAACAGGCTTCGTTCCCTGGCGTAGTAGGATTGACTAAGACCTCGTAGAGGGGATTTAAGAGATCTTACCAACTCGCGTTGGTAACTGAGGGGAACACTCATGACGTTTGTACGGTTCATCCAGAGAGGGAATTCCAGTTGTAAGGGAACGAAAAAGGAAAAAGTTGGAGTCCTACGCTCTTGAATAGCATTAAACTTCAGGTAAGCTCATGACTTTTCGACGACTTGGAAAAGGCCCCTTCCGGATCAGCAACGAAAATAGGAACGGAGATCTATCCTCTTCTGGGAGGTACTTGGGGCAGTGATCAGACTCAAACATGAGGGGAGGTATCCGTCGCGCGAAGCGATAGAGTGCGGGAAGCGAAAGAGCTCTGAGAACGAAAGGAGTTAAAAAACAACGGTTCCCAGCCTGAGAATCCAGCTGATAGGGGAAGAAAAGAGGCACGGGATTCTTGTCTCTCGACATGAGAGGGAAGAAGAGGGCATACCGAATCAAAGAAGGGGGAATTAGCACGCAGGAAAAAATCAGCTAAACATTAGGAGAAGAGAGCAGTTCAAGACGAGAAAAGAGGACCGCTTGCGCTCAAAAGAGCGCGCCTACGGCCGACGGAAAATCCGCATCAAGTCTGGCCTTGGGGATGATACTTCTCAGGGGAAACAACTGCTTACATGGTTCCCAGAAAACCAAACAAAGATAGAAAAGGGCGGAAGTTGCCTATAAGCTACCGGGACGGTCGATATTCGAGTTAACACGTGCGCGGGGGGGACTCGAGAGAAGAGCTCAAGGGATACTCTTACAAAGGAGAAAAGGAAATAGGGACGGCGCTCAGGGAGAAGCGAGCATAGGGACCTGACTCCCGATCGATTAAACTTCTCCAGGGGAAGTCTGAAAGAGAATGCAAGCGGAAAAGATTTGAGAATGTCCCTGGAGAGATCCTGTGTCCACCGAAAGGAAAAGTCCGCTGGAGACTTGGAAACCTCAGCATCATAAAAAGAATTATGACACTCCGCGCTTTGGTCAAGGGACTACTTCTCTCTCTTGCAAGGGGAGGCCTCGCCATCCCCGAATGGCGCAGGGATCGCCGGTTACTGGGGCAAAGTTTCTCAAGAAAGGAGTTTCATAATCGAAGGAAGAAAGAGGGAAGATCACGCACTGGCTCTCTCTGGGGGGGTGGGTACGGGGAAAGAAAACTTAGCTCGATACGTAGAAAAAAGAAAGGTCGAAGGGGAGCCAAAAAGGAGAGAGAGCTTCGCAGGCCTGGGATACTCCTCGGACCGCAGGACAAAGGTCAAATCATAGGGGCTTAAAGGAGATCTTATCGAATCCAAAAAAAACAGGCTCGGGAGGATAGTAGAAAGGCACTAACTTCGTCACGGCTAACCGGGCCGAAGGGAGTCAGCTTTTAAGACTAGGACAGAACGTCGAGAAAGAGTAAGGGAAGAAATATACTCCAACGGAACCTATCTGGTGCGGCTTACAAAACAAAATATCAGCAGGAACTCAGGTACAAGAAGAGAGGGGAATGAGGGCGGGCCAATTCGCAGAACGCGGTAAATAAAAGAAGATCGACTCTGGGGGGAAACTCTGCGTGCGCGAAAATTCAACTAGATCCAGAGGGAGAGGGAGGGCAAAAAGAAAAACTTTCCGAAGAAGGATCTGCACGGAGGGACACCGAGAAAAGAAGGTAGCAAGAAGGCCCCAGGTAAACTTCAAAAATTGAAGGTTGCAGAAGGAAAGAAGATCCTTCCTCCAGGGGAGGGTCGGTTTCACTATGATCGGCTTCATAAGATCATGGAAGGAAAATTGTATGTGGGTTCAGGGATACCAAGACGAAAAACTCACAGCGGCGGACAAAGCGCGAATAGTTCGATACGTCGAGACGAGTTGAGGGGGTATAAGGCGAAAAAAATTTCGAGAAACACCTTAGTAATTATCCTCGATTCAATATATACTAGTCCCGGGGGTTTCTCAGAAAGGCTGGGATCGGAAAACCAACTCTCACATCGGGGAGCTAAAAATTCCCCAAGGGCGTAGAATGGGGCGGGGGAGCAGAAAAGACCGAAAAATCCTAGAGGGGGGGCTGATGGAAGTCGTCTTCCCTCTCGGAGAACCAGGAAAAGGCAGCGAGGTCTATGTCAAGAGAGTCAAGTGTTCTCACGTGAGTGATCTCTTCTTCGGAGGACCTAAATCGGAATTACATCTCGGAATCCTTCGAAAATTGTGGGATTTGGGCGATAGGTCACCTCCATCTACAAGTGTATGGTTAGGGGGGGCTCAAAGTCCTCCAGAAGTTCAGCCTCGGGCCCCGTACATCTAGATTGCATCATAGAGTCCCACGAAAGAGTCCGGAAACCACCCCCCTTGGGGGTGAAACAAGAGGTTCACAAGGGTAGTTCCTAATTACCGAAGGAACGCGGATGAGGGAAAAAACTAACTCACATGGTCGGCGAAGAGGTCCGAGGAAAGGGGACTGAAAGGGAAAAGAAGTAGGAAGGGCCTTTTGGCGTTCCGGCAGTACGGCATGATCTTCTGATCTGGAAAAGAAACTAGCGAAAATCGAGGGGTAGAAAAACTCAGGCGTGCGACCTTGCGAAGCCTATCGGGAATGAGGATCGAAGATGTGAGGGGAAATTCTATGAGTCGTCTAAAGGCCATCTGGTCTCTCACTACAAAAAGGGGGTGTAGGAGGAAAGAAAAAAAGTAATAGAGGGAAGAAAAGAAGAGACTACAGACGTGAATCTACGCAGATCCGAACGAGCTGTGAGGGGTTCGGCAAAATCTCGGACTCTGAAGAGCAGTGAACCGGACAAAGACATTGCCGGCCAGCCCAAAAGAGAACCTTCTCAGGAAGGAAAACTTTGTGGGCATGGAGCGACTCCAAAGAGGCTCCTAAAGGGGGGAGGTCGGAAGGAATATCGAGGATTCAAAGGTAGGCACGAACTTCACAACCATACGATACAACAGAACAGCGAGGCGGGGTTATTGTGGACGTTTACAGGAAGAATTGGGGCGGAATCCTTAAAAACCGAAAGGTGAGATGAGAGCTCGGGAGGCCGGGGAGTTGAAAGATAATCTTCAGACTCCTATTCTCAATTACGGAGGGGGAGTCACTATTGACCGGAACACCTCCAGAAAGGGAATAGGGGAAAAAATCGAGTACTTCAAAACGGATGAATCTCTCGCTAGAGAACTCCGAATAGCAAACAATTTCCCGAAAGGGGAAACTTCTTAGAACGTGGATCCGGGAGGGACACAGAGGCTGCAAGGGAAAGAGAAAAACGAGAATACTCCGAGGTGGCCGCGAGGAGTCAGCTGTGAGAGGAGAACGGATCCGACCGACTACTGCAAAGACCTACTGGCGGAGGGGGGGAAAATCTTAGATAGGAGATCGGCGTCGATGAAACCAAGCGGGCGACGTCCCTCCAGAGGAGTATCGCCGTAGCGAAGAGTCGCGAGCCTCTAGATTGAGTCTCGGAGGGGGCCACCGGAACCAGAAAGGGGGAGGAACTATAAAGAGAATCTAAAAAAAAAAAAAAGTGTGTAGGGTAACTGAATTACGTTGAGCATGGCGCAACAAAAGTCAAAGTCACGTGCACCTGGGTCTTGAGAGACCTCTAGACCTCTCTTTTCTGGAAGGAGAGTCCTGGCCAGGAAGGGTAGGAAACCTCCAAGTCTTTACGTAAACAAAATGGCGCATTCGAGCGGGAAACTCAAAGAGCACCAAGATCTTTAAAGAGCTGTCGGAGGGAGGGAGGAGGGCCAGGACCGCGAAGGAAACGATTTCAAAAATACCAAAACATAGATAGGGTAGTGACAAAAGTGTCTTTGTTTACCAGGGGGAATGAAAGAAATGTCTCAACGGGGATATGAAAAAGAACAAGAGGAGCGAGTCACGCTATCACCTCTCTTAGACATCATTTATAGCAGGCGGTGAGCTACTGTGGACGAAGGCGTGCCGTCTACTGATCCAGAAAAGCTCATGGAGAACATTGGGAAAAAAATAACGATTCGGGCTGTAGGCTATTGTCGGAACGGGACCGGGGAGTCTCTTCCGGAAAAAGAATCGATCTATTCGTTATTGCGTCACTCTCCGAAAGAAAAGGCCTATCTCTAATCGACTATCGTTTAGAAAAGCAACTGGGGAAAAATCGGATGAGATGAGGAAAGAGCACAATGATTATTTCTCAATCTTTCGTCTGATACACCGATACCTACTCACAGTTTACGTTAATTATGGGACATTGCAACGAAACTCCGGCTACTCCCGTCGCATGCAGAAGGTTGCTGGTATAGCGTCAACCGACATCAGGGGGGTAGGACCGATTGAGACCAATAAGGTCTGAAGATCCTAACTTAAGAGAAAAGGAGTCCGGAACTGCCGAGGAAAAGATGTGGAAAGGTGCGAGAAAACTACGGAAAACATCCAGCCAAACTACTCTGCGGGACTCCTCAGGGTGGCACTGAATCTGAACCTGGAATCATTGCAAGCTGATGCAAGGTAAAGGAGGGGATCATGCATCGAGTAGGGGCTT
>Ga0179593_1554608_pt1 | contig 20248 bp, 30 predicted proteins | sample CZODoug2_1_08_16_FD_185931 | JGI IMG/M metagenome (GOLD analysis project Ga0179593, IMG submission 185931) | Vadose zone soil fungal communities from Angelo Coast Range Reserve, California, USA - CZODoug2_1_08_16fungal (PacBio error correction) | ecosystem: Environmental > Terrestrial > Soil >...
ATATAGAAGGGGACCAAATGTAATAATCTCCCGCTTTAAGGTGCCGCGGGGTTTTAGACAAGGGGGGGGAAAAAGGACACAAGGGGGAACGACTGGGGGAGGGGGAGTTGAAAAATCGGAAAAATAAAAAAAGGCGTGCTAGGGAGGGAGAATAGTAAAACAATATTGATAGAACGTGAACTGGGATTGTCGGGGAAAAACATTAAAAAGAAAATGGGTTTTGTAAAGGACGTTGGGGCAAAAGTTCTCCGGGAAAACTGTTATGGCCCGCGAGTTGTCGGCCAGAAAAAAGGGACTTAGGGAAAGGACCCATTCCGAGCGGGGGTAACTATCTCGAAGATGACGTAGGGGGGAACGCAATCCGGCCCAACGGCAAGCGTAAGGAGGTGGAATCAGAACCTGGGGCGCTGTACACGAAAGAGAAGAAAAGTGGGAAGTATTAAAAAGGGTCCTCAACGGAGCCAGAAAGGTAGTGAAAAAAAGACCAAACTGACCTCAATGGCCATAGGAACAGGGAGACGTGTAAAAAAAAATAGCGGAAGAACCTAGGATAGAAGTTGTCGGGGAGGGGGTTGAGGGGGGATGAGGATCCTTCTGACGCGGGGGGTTAATTCCTTATTGAATTCTTGGGACCGATCAAGGGGAGGGAGAAAAGGTCTTGGTGCAGATGCCGTGGACAGTTACATGGAGAAGAAAAGGGGGGGACACAAGAGAAAAAAGAATGAAATATGCTGTTCTTGTTCGGAGTATCAGCTGAATACAGCGCTAGACTCAAGAGTGTGAACTAAAGTCTTCCTTGCTGGCGTAATGAACTGGCGAAAAGGAGTAAAAAGAAAAAGAGACTAGAGAAAGTCACCTCGAGGGTTCGAAAAAGGTGGTGTAAAAAACGGCGTGGCGGGGGGGGGGATGGAAATAATCAAGATTTGCGCCCACAGGGGGAGCCAGGGGGGGACGGTAAAAGGGGAATAACGCCGGCCAGACAATTCTGAACGGACTAACTCTGTATCAGGGGGTAGAGGGGCTGTGTGGGGAGGAAAATCCTTAGCAGAACCGGAGGAAAGACAAGATAAGGGGAGTTCCCTGAAGCAAAGCTCGCGGTGGCCTGGGCGGCCTGGGGGAAAAAAAAAAAAAAAAAGAAAAAAAGAAACAGCTAACAAAAGAAGCATTCGCGAAGGAGGAAAGTTTCGAAAGAAATAAGCTGCTCGCTCTCTCAATACACGAGGCCGGGAACATCAGGTTCGAAGTCTACTGGCGATGAAAGACTAAAAGAAAAAGAAGAAAACTCTCAAGGAAGGATTCTCAAAAAAAAGGAACCTGACCCGAATGGAGCGACTGAAAGAAGAAAGAAACCTAAAAGCCGAGGACCCATAAGCGAAAGGTTAGCGGAAGTCAATTTATATGCCAGTTATAAAAACAATGAGATGAGGGGGGGAGGCAGTACACTTACGCATAAAGGAAATCAAGTATGCTACGGGAATATAAGAAGGGGGGAAGCATGAAAGGGGAATTACAAAAGGGGGAAAGGAGAACTGGGACCAACTTCTGCTACCACCACTATGGCGGTTATTCTAGGGGGGGGAAAATCAATGAAAGAGAAAGGAAAAACGAAGCCTAGGCCGACCTAAAAAAGGGGGAAAGGCCTGCCAGGGCCAAGGGAGGGGGGGAAAACTCACGGAAGGAGGAAGACAAGCTTTTTCAAAGCGGAAAAGAATAAAGAACAAGAGTGGAAAAGGATAGGCCACAATCCTTAACAAAGTAAGGCAAAGGAAGAACTGCCGTCGGGGAAAAATACTTGGGGGGTAGGGGACCAGAGAGCACATGTCAACAAGAGTCTTTCAGAGAATGAGGTTCCAGGGAATGGGAAAAAGATTGGCATGGGGGAGAGAAGTTCGGAGTGGGGGGTCCCGGACGGGTATAGCAGTGCGGAGAGAATCCTTCCAAGGGGTTAAAAGTGGGTTCGCATGAAACCAGGCGTAAAGGGGCGGACAGGCATTGACACCAAGAAGGCAGGAGACGGGTAACTTTCTGGATTCGGGGAGGGGATGGGAACAGAGAGAAAAAAAACAGGGATGAAAAGAGAATCAAAAGAACGGACGAGAAGAGGTAAATCACCGAAGAGGGAAGGGGACAGGGAGGGGACTTGCAGCGCATCGAGTCTAATGGAAAAAAAACTGGTAAAGGCGGCTCCTCTGCAAGGGAGAAAAACGACTAACAGTCAGAAAGGAAAGGACAATGACCTAAAAAAGGAACTAAAGGATGTCGAGGATCAAAGCTAATACCTAAAGAAAAAATCCGGGAGATCTAAGGAGGAAAATATTGGAGATAAGTTCTCCGGCTTAGGATCGAGGGGGGGGGTCAAAAAGAGGGAAACGTGAGGTTTAAAACTCAAAAAGTCAGCTGCCACTTATAGAAGGAGGAGGGATAGCTCCAGCTGGAGGAGTTCATTGAAAAAAAAGAGAATCGAGGGGGGGGGGAGAAAAAGAACCATTGACCAGTGGTAATCAGCCAAAAATGCTTCTCAAAAATATGAGATAAAAAGAAGAAGGGGGGTCTAGAGACTGGCGTCAGTGTAAGAAGGGAGGAGAGAGCATTGGTGAGGGAAAAAACCCAGAGAAATGAAGGATGAAAAGAAAGAATAAGGCTCTCTCAACAGGGGGGATGAAAGAAAGGGGGGTCGATTTTTCTGGTCAGGGAAAAAAGGGACAGAGGTCGGGGGAGTATAAGATGAGCGTGGGGAGGAGGCTTTGCAAAGAAAGAAAAAAGAATCCTCGCCACAGGAGAAGGAGAAAAGGCGATTGCAAAAGAGGGGCTGGGAAGGGGAATCAAAAATTATCTTCATCTTTGTAAAAAGAAGGAAGGGAGGTTGGGGGAGGAAGGCTACTTCGGATTCAGGGCAAAGTCAAAGGCGAAAAGCAAACGGAGAGGGGAAAGAAGGAGGAAACAGGGGGGGCTTTTGTGAAAAGAAGGGCAAAGAGCACCTATCCTAGAACCTAAAAAGAGAGTTGGAAAGAGCGGGACGAATAGTGGGAAGTTTGAGTGGGAAAAGGAAAGTCACAAATGGATTTTGACAAAGCGCACCGATTAGGAGCTGAGGAAAAACCAAAACTGGAAACCCTTCTACCGGGGAGAAGAGAGGGGAATAGCGAAAAAAGGGGGTCAGTTGACCTCTGTCAGCCAACAGGAAGAAAAGAACGGCCCATGGGGCGGAACGTCTGGAAAAGAGAGAAGGAGCAAAGAGGGGGGGAAAGGCAACAATTCTTATGACAGAAAGACCCAAAAAATTCAAGTACGGGAAAAAACGGCCGGAAGCCAATGTAAGGGGGGAGGGGGGGGAAAAAGTAGAAAGTGAATTCTCTTAAACCTGGGTGGAAATAATTCAAAGAGAGAAGCAAAGAAAGGGAACGTGACAGAAGCAGACATCACAGAAAAAAGAAAGCACCAAAAAAAGGGAATCTTTCGACTAAGTTCGCTACGGGAGTGGGGGGGACTGGATTGCAAGGTGCGGGGTCCGCCGCAACAGGTTACGGGCCGTAGAGGAGGATAGAGGAACCTGAAAAAAAACTACTCGGCTTCGTGGGCTAGGGGGACACCGAGGAGGGAGACGGGGGGTTCCGAGAAAGAAAAAGACGAGACAGAGGGGCCGGAGGCCGGGTAAAAAGCACGGCTGCTTCTATCAACGGAGAAAGAGTGAAACGGGAAAAGGACTGGGCAGGAAAAAAGCTATAAGCAGGGGGCGGAAAATTGCTAAAAGATGAAGGGAGAAAACAGGGGGGAGTCGTACTGAAAACTTGAGACTGGCCAGGAGGCAAAGAAAGTGAGAAGGTAAAAAGTTGAACACGGGTGGGAAAAAAAAAAAAAGGAAAAAAAGTTCACAGTTGGGGGCTATAAGAGGGGGGGGGGGAAAAAAAATCTGAACAGCCATAGAAAAGAAAAAGGGTAACGGTGAACGCATGCGTCCAAATCGGAAGACAAAGTCCGCAAAAGAGGAACAACGCAAGTGGGAAATGGAAGGAACATACAAAAACGGCACACCTTAAAGGAAAGAGGAGGGGGGAGAAAGGAGGCTTCTTAAAAATCTCTCAAAAAACAAAGAGGGAACCGAAACGGAGGAAAATCAAGGAGGAAACCGGGGAACGAAGGTTTTTGATAAAGACTGCACGAAGTGAAGGTGAGGGTAACGGTGCCGGGAGGCCGAAGAAAGGGGGGGGACACGGGGAAGGCTGGAAGGAAGGGGGAAAGAGACAACGTTGCACTGGGGGCTTGTCTAAACAAGGTTCAAGTAAAGGAGGAAAGGGGATGTGGTTGGGGGGGGGGGAACAATTGAAGAACCGTTTGACGGAGGGAAGAAGGGGTTGGGAAAGGCGAGTTGTAGGCAAATTAGGTGGCGGCAGCTTTGGATGAACAGGGGAAAAAAAAATTTTTGGGGGAATAAGAAGGGAAGGGGGGGGGGTAGAAAAAGAAGTTGAGAAAGTCAAACAAAGGGCATCTGGGAGGGAGCAATCTAATCTAAACCCGGTGTTCGCGTTCGGGAGAGGGGGGGGCAAGAAAGGGAATCAGTGTGTCAGAAAAGCCGCCAAAAGAGGGAAAAAGGAGGTAGGATGCAAAGGAAAGCAAGGGGGAAAAACCTTTTCATCCGTGGAAAAAAATCAAGGAAAAGGACGAGGCGAACCAAAGGGGCCATGTGGGGGTCTGGCGCCTTAAAAAAATTTTCAAAAGGAGAAGAGGGAGTAAAGAGCTTGAATTCTTTGGAAAAGCGCCATAAGGGCAAGAAACATCAAAGGAAAAAGGTGGCAGGGGGGGCGATGCCGTAAAAGGCAAAAAAGGCAGGGTTAAGGTCACGGAAGAATCTCATATTCTGTTAGGAAGAATTAGGTGCTTGAAACCATCGAAGGTACGCAGATTGGAAGAGGAAGAACATTGAGGAAGGGGGACTTCTTTGGGGAGGAGGAGTTAGGGAATGGGGGGAAAAAAGAAAAGAGCGCCTCTCTTAGTCACAGCGAGGGAAAGGGATACCGGTTTTCGGGGATGCTGGGGGAATGGGGTTAAAAACATCAGGAGAGAAATCGTTGGAGCAAAGTAAGGAACAGGGTGTTTTAAGTCGAGAAAAATCCACCGAAAAGGAAGGTTAAACGGAAATCATGGTGATTCGGGGGGAAAGAAGAAGCGCCTTTGCCACCGCTCAGGAGAAAGAAATTGGGGAGAACGGTTCCAGGCGGTCACGCGAGAGGGGAAAAATGGCAAAAGGGGGGGGAAAAAAGACTCAAGAGAACTAACAAGGAAAATCGGAAATCTTCGGGGGGTACCCCCAGAAACCTAAGGCTCAAGGGAAAGCACTTCCAAAACGCCGAAGGAAAACCATCGCCCTTTTTCAGGAAGAAGGGGAAAGGGGGAGAAAGGGGAGGGAAGGGGATCAAGGTGGTCAAAAAAAAAAAGATTCAGCAAGGGAATCGAAAACAGGAAAAGGAAAATGCTGACTGACCTCAAAAGAGGAAAAAATTCCCTTCAGCAATCCCGACGGCAAACGGGAGGAAGATATCCCTGTATAGGAAGGGGGAAAGGCCTAGAAACTGAGAGAGACTAGGGGGGCTGACACTGACAAGATCTTCTCTTTTAAAAAAAAAAAAAGTGGTCGTGCATAAGGGAAAAAGGGGAAAGCAGCCTTGGATTGGGGAGGGAAAAATGTCGGGGGGAAAAGAAAGTGCCGAAAAAAAACACAAATTTCTTGATTGGGAATAAGAAAGGCAGGAAAGGTGGCTAGCTGGAGCAATACGAACGGGCTCAAACCTGACAAGGGAGGCCTTGAGGGAAACAGATCGGGGAAAAGTGGAGGCAAACAGGGGGGAACCCCATCTGCTCCTAAGGGGAATGGGAAAAGAAGTGGAGACCTCGCACTCCTTCAGCCCGAGGGCCTCAAGCTGAAAAGGGGTCAAGTGAGGGAGGAGGCGAGCAGTCCCTGCAGCGAGGGAAGGGGGCAGGGTCGACAGAAGGGGGAGTTAGTTCGAGAACCGATGGGAAAGGTTCGAAGAAAAGAAAAAAGGTTTTGTGAAAAGGGAATGAAAGCGACGAAAGAAGAAGGGAACGCAAAATTTTACAACGACATAGCGGGGAGGAGGTCGAAGAACAAGGGGATAAAATGATTCAGCGATCTCAAAAAAACGTAAGAGTCAGCAAGTGACAAACTCGGAAAGGAAGTAGCCACAGAAGGTAAACAAGAGAAGGATAAGGAAGCCGCACTAGGAGGGAAGAAGGCCAAAGGTATTCAACCAAGCTCGAAATAGTGCCCATCCTGAAAAACCTACAAAAAGAGAAGACAATAACACAGAAGGAAGACGAGCTGAAGGGAAATGGAGGAGAAAGGAGACATTACACCAGACGGGAGAGAAGGAGGGGGGACGCGGATGAGGCAAATGCAGGGGGGATAGTTGCACAGGTCTTGTAGCAAGGGGGGGAAAACTGAAAAAAGGACAAGGAAGACTGTATTTCAAGAGTTCGGAAGAAAAAGGGGGGAAAAGGGGAGACCCACGTTCGGTATGCCTATCGCCGAAGTCATGACGAAAAGGCAAGAAAACTAAAGGAAGTGTTGGGAAAGAGAAAAAGGAAAAGGGGGAGGAGAGGGGGTTAAAGCCAAGGTCCAGGCTGCTCAATATGTAAGGAGAAAACGTAGGGAGAAGGAGGAGGATGCAGCGTCATTGTACGCATATATAATCCTAAGAGGGGGGATGTATCGCAAGATCAGGGAACGGGGGCATATATTAATCAAGTGCCGTAGATCGGGAAATGTACACAAGTTGGAAGGGAAGGTGCTGGATAGTTCCGATCAGCACAAGGCAAAGAGTGAGTTCGGGTGAAAAATCAAAAAAGGGGGGCGGGTTGGGGGCAAAAAGCAAGGTCCCTAAGAAGAAGGAGGCAAGTAGGAGAAAAATGGCGTAGGTCACTTGAGCGTGGGGGAAAAGGGGGATGAGAGGCAATCCTGCATAGGGAAAAAAAGGAAGAAAGTTTGTAGAGGGAGGGAGAAAGTAGTCAGGGGAACAAGAGAAACAATCAACCTCTATCGGAGATTCAGGGGGGGAAAGAAAGGAACTGAAAAAGGTTTTTTGGGGAATGTTGTACCGGAGCTAAGGGGTGGCAAAGAAACATAGCGAAAGATACGACACGAAGAAAGCCACGCAGGTGGGACTGGGAAATTGCCAGGTGGGAGGGGAAAGTGACCGGCAAAAAGCCTGGGAAATGGGACGCCGAAAGAAGATTGGGCAAGACCAACCCTGCAGACGAAAAACAAAATCATCACGAGGTGACTAGCGAGGAAACTTGGGAGGGAAGAAAGGACCAGGAAAGAAGCAAAAAGAAACTGGGGTCCGTGGTCAGGAAAGGAGGAGGCATTCCTATCGGAGAGGGGGGGGGGACCTATTGAAAGTATGAAAAAAAAATTCTGGGCCAGGTGAACGGTGAAAACTCCTGGTTTCAAAGGTGAAAGTAAAGAAGGTCAGAGAAACAACCCGTTGAACGTTGATGGCATCGGCCCGGGAGCGGGAAGGGACAGAGAACAAATTCGCCGGAGGGGAAGGTCGGTGACAGAAGAACCATAATGGTGGGAAATCTATCATTTTTCAGGGGGATCGGAAGGGAGTACGAAAGTGGACACGGATGAAAATGGGAATGTTGCAAGGTCGGGGGGACGGGTCTAGGGGAGAGAAGCATTGTTGGCGGATAAGGTTTGGGGGGAAGAAAAGGACAGCGAGCTTCTTTTGCGCTCAGGAACTTGAGGAGGAGAAAAAAGAGGGGGGAATCTCAAGGATGACGCTTGCCGCGGGGCAGGGGAAAAAAAAACGTCTTGCAAACTAATCCAAAAAGAAAAAATGGAAGGCGTATCGGGAAAGACGAGAAAAAGGCGGGAAGAAAAGAGCTTAAATTGCAAGAAAAACATGGCCATTAAATTTGAATGATCATGCAAGAGAACGGGAGAACAACTTGGAATGCAGTTGGCGGGGAAGGTTACTTTGAACACGTGTGGGAGGAACGACAATCAAAAAGGAAAAAGTGGGGAGGGAACAAGGGGAACAAGCGAAACCATATTCCAGAAGAGGGGTAAGCGCTATGCGTTCAGAGGGACACGAACGGAAAGGGAAGAAAAAAGGCGGTTCAGGGATGAACGCAAAAACCATCGGCAACACACCCGAAGGGGGGGGTAACATGGGGGGGGAACAGGGGAGCTTCTTATCGAGACGCAAAAAAAAAGAGGGGGGGAACAGGAATACTCCCCCAGGGAATTCAAGGGGAGCTCGAAAAAAGGAACAGATGGGGGGGTGAGAAGAAAAAAAAACTGTAACTGCCACGAGGAAATGTAAGGGAAGTGAGGGATGACTCCTCGAAATGGATAAAGGAGGAGATCGGCGGGGAATCAAGTATACAACCGGAACGGGTGGAGGGATTCGAAAAAAGAGGGTGCAAGGAATGGGACCAACTGAAAGTGGTGGGTGGAAGGGGGCCGTGGGAAGATGTCCCTTTCCTAAAGATCATTCCAACTGTTATTGGGGCCTCGGGGGGGGGGCAGAGAAAAGTAGCTGGAAATGAGTTGATGAAAAAACAGGGGAAAAGGACTGGGGGGAAAAGAAGGATATCAGCCTCCTTTTTAGCAATTCCGGCAAAGAGAAAATCGGAAAAAAAGGCCCTCTAACCAGGTGTTCGCGGGCAGTTCGAAAAGGGGGAATTCTAGGGTCAAAAAAAGACAAACTCTGAGCTGATAGGATGGAGCCTGCAAGAAGTTGAGGTTGTTCAACTCCGTATTCAAGAAGTAGAAGAAGAGGAAAAATATTAAAATTTGATATGTGAGCCGCGCCTGAGAAAGGGAAGGTTTCACGGGGGGAAGTTGAGGAATGGAAGGAATTCTTGGAAGCATAAAAGCAGAGAAAAAGGAAGAAACGGGGGGTCTTTTTTATTAGGCCGTGTAAAGGGAAGGGAATGAAAAAGGGAAATGTTCACCGGGGCAACGAAAGAATCAAGGTACTGGGAGGGAGACTAAGGCGAGGGAGAATTGGAAAAGGCAACGTACGAATGCATTGGAGTGTTTATGGGGGAACGGGGAAAACTGATTCCACAAGCGGAACGCCTCGTCACCGAGGAAGGTAGCAAGGGGGGGAAACATTCGGGTCGTTGGAAACGGGGGGAAAAAAGAATTCAATCTTGGGCGCATTGGGGGGGCCTTCTTGTGACGGTAACTAGGGAAAAAGACCCGGAAGCAAAATTAGAAGGAGGTAAGTGTTGCGTTCGTTCCGTGCCTGTAGAGAAAGAGTTGGAGCACGAAGGGCTAAGGAGAAAAAAAGACTGGAAGACGTTTTACGGGCGTCCCGCCGTCGTGGCCTGGGCGAAGGGGAAGTTGAAAAAAAACAAAGTAGACTCCAGCTAACAACACGAAAAAGGAGGCTTGATTTCCCCCCCATGCAGATAAGCATGACCCAAAAAAAACAGGAAAAAACAAAACCAGAAAAAACCGCAGAAGTGCAACATAACCTGTGGGAAGAGGAAGGGGGGAACGAGGGACGCGCTGTGCAAAGCCGCAAAGCGCAACTCGCAACTCGAACTTGCTAGGTGCATTGATGAGGGGGGGAAAAATGACTATCCAGAAAGAGGGAAGAAGAAAGGGGAGAGAAAAACCAGAATCCACGGAACGGAGAGCGAAGGGGAGGGGGAATCTTGACCAGGGGGGGGCTGGGTCAAGATGACTGTTGAGAAAAAAAAGATAGATCGATAGATTCCCATGAAAGATCAGGTTAATATCCTAGAAGGAGACAGAAAACTTGACAGTTGCTTCTGACCACTACTAGGAAATGAGCGAATGATAAGAGCTAAACTCCCAACTAAAAGGAGGGAGGGGGGTGGTCGTACAACAAGGGGATCAGGCGTAAGGGCTTACTAATGCAAGACCTCAAATACCGGGGGGAGAAGAAATCAGGGGGGGGGGGGGGGGGATCCCCCTTTTCAGTTCGTGACCGGCCTTGCCAAAAATGGCGGGAAAGGAGAGGGGGTCACGTCAATTTTCGTTCCAGCCCCGGGAAGGGATGCTAAGGGAGGCCACTCTATTACCCAGGGTCCAGGCGCGACGCTGGGGGGGGAAATCCGATGTCCGTCCGCGGAATCCAAAAAGAAAAGTAATACGGTGGGAATATAGACGGGGCGGTAGTTGGGGCAGATCCAGAGAGGGGAGGGGGGATCTCATTCATTTTGGACCTGGGGGGGAAGTGGGGTCATGTCATTCGGAGCTAGTCTAAAAATGAAGGAAAAAAAAAAAAAAAGGGGGTTGCGGGATAAACAATAACAAGGAATAAAAAAATCAAAACAAAACGAGGTCCCAGCACCAGTAGTTTCCAAGAGGAGCCGACACCATGACGGAGGCGGAAGGGGGGGGTACAGGGAAAAAGGGGGGAGGATGAAGCCTTGTGACGTCCGCACCTGGTTTAGAAGTAAAAGAAAACATGAAGGGGTACAGGCTTCTTCGGAGCGGAAAGGGCACTGGAAAAGAACATCTACAACAACAACAAGGGGTAGAGGGGGGGGGTCCAAAACAAAAGGAGACCCTCTCAGGTGCCGGTTTGGACAAGGGGGGGGGCGTCAAGGTCCGTCCCGTGAAGCGACGTAAAAAAAATAAAAAGAGGTATCAGTAGATATAATGAAAAAGCGGGGGGGGGAGGGAATCGGGGGAAATGCCGGGTGACAGAACTAATGTAGGAAAGTGCGGTGCTGGCGCGAGAGACAAATATAACAAAGACAGCCCGGACTAACACAGAACATCACGTGGTGCGCTATAAACGGGGGGTGGGTCTGTGAGAGGAGGCGCGGGCAGGAGGAGTTCGAACCGTACACAACAAACATGGGAATACAATTAGGCTCGAAGGGTCAAAGGAATAAAGGCGCAATGAAGAAAAAGACCATGGTGAAAGGAAAAAAATACAAGGGGGCTGCAGGGGTGGGGTAAAATGTTGGGGGAAGGAGGAGAGACATTAAACTTTGGTAATCAAACAAGAATTTCACAGGGATCGCGGCATGGAAAATAAAGGGAGGAGGCCTATGGGTAAACTTAGGGGGACACTATCTGAGTGGTAAAAGGGGGGGGGGGGGGGTGGCAGCCCTGGGGGGGCTCGGAAAAAATACAAATAAAGGAAACAATAAAAAACAAAGTCGCTTGGGGTCTGGTGGCGACAAAAAAAAAAAACGCACTGGCCCACACAGCATCACAAAAAAGGGTTCAACCATAACGACTGCCAACTCAATTATATTGAGGGAAACAAATAGTACAAAGAAAGCTGCTATAAAAAAATGGCAGGGATGAATTACACCGTAGATTACTATGATGGGATGAGGTAGGGGGCCTAAGCATATCGATAATCTAGTCTAAGGGGGGTATAAACAGGTGGGAAAAAAACCTAAAAAGCTCGTGGGAAGGGATAGGGGGGGCAAAAGAGGTGGGGGCGATGGCAGTGTCCGGGGGGAAGCGGGCGCAAAGGGGGGAGTTCTGTGAGAGAAGGGCCAAAGATAGGTACTATTAGGAACGGGTGGGGGGGCATCAGATTCAATTGTGTCACCGGGCGGATGGGGGAAAAACGCGGACACTAAAAATACTATCTAACCACAGTCAGAATGAAATCAGAAAAACACGGCGGAGGGGGGAAGGGGCGGTTGTGGTAAAGAAGCGCAGCTTAGACTGACAAGCGGGGAAAGGAGAAAGCAGGGGAGGAAGGGCTGGGGGGAGTTCTACTTCTGAGGCTGGGCACGTGACGGGATCGCACGCGAGGTCAGGACCGTCCCCGGGTCGGGGAGAGGGGGGCGGAGAGACAGGTGGGGAAGATATGGGGAGGACGGGGGGACAAAAAAAAAAAGAGAAATGTAAGGCCCGCTAAAAATCTAGGGGCTGCCGGGGGGGGAGTGGGGAAAAAAAATAAATTAAAGAACCGTACACAGCAAGGATTTATAGAAAAAGGATTGATTATACGTTGGGAAGAAAACCAAGGCAAACGCACACTGAACGGAGACAACCATGTGAAAGGGAAGAGGGAATCTACATCGCCTCACAATGGGGGTGAAAAAAAAATTAGAGAAACAGGGAAAAGAGACTTAGGGAGAAGGAAAGAAGGAAAAGTCGGGGTAAGAAGACTGCAAAAATGACGAGATGTCTGCAATACTTCCGTGGGGGGGGACCACGGGGTGACCCGACCCTAGATATGCGAGTATTGTGGACGTGGAAAAGGGAAGGAGTCATGTAAAGGTAAAACATAACCAAGACAGACACGTTGCGGCCCGGGATTGGAGAAAATGGGAGAGGGGAAAGATTCCATATCATTCACTCAACGTATTCGAGGGATGGTGCGTAACGGGGGTCTCATAAAGGGATAAAATATGGAGGAATAAAACAAAGAAAACGCTGAAGGAAAGTCAGTAGAATCTCGTAGACAACGATGAACAAGGAGGACCAAGGCAACAGGTGGCGGGGTCCGGGGCACTGGACCTCATACAAGCAGGAAAGAAAGGGGGCGAGGGGAGGAAAGGTCAAGAACGGCTTCGGCTTCTGTGGGGGAGGGGATAGAATGGGTAAAGAAAAAAACCCATATTTTTAAATAGACGGGGAGAGGTTCACATACAACTCCTCTTGCAAGGGAGCCAGGATGGGGAACGCGGCGACGGCAGAATCACGGAAGGGTCTTCAGACTGGGCGTTACAAGAGAAAAGTGGGTGTCACATCACCAGTCAAGCAAAGAAGGGATTGGACCTTGCCGTTACATACGAAAAGCTGAACATTTTGAAGGAAAGAAGGGGGAAGCGGACGACGGAGTCAACAGGGGAAAAAAACAGGGGCATTGGGCGCTTTACAATTTGAACCATACTGGGAACAAGAACCAGCACCAGTTCCAGAGTTGACTGAAAGGGAACCTCTGAGCCAGAGGGGTCAAAAGAAGAGGGTCAGCGGGTTTCACCGTCTGTGCGGCAGTGTGAGGAGGGCGAAGCGGTTCCCGGCAAGCGTGGTCGCAGACGCGTGAGTACAAGCAGGGGGTGGGGGAAACCATCGGCCGGGAGAGCAGGAAATTAAATGCGGGAGTGGGCGTGGTAAGGTACAATTTGGGGCCCTTTCTATGGTGGAGACTTCTTATCTCTCTAAGAAGAGGAAAAGGAAAAGCCTGAACGGGCATTACAAAAAAATTGAGAGAAGGAAGGGGGTTGGCTTCCATGAATTGGTTGGGTGAGAAGACAAATCACCATAAAAATGCACTGGGACTGTGGACAGGGGAAAAGTGTCAAGGAGGCAAAGGATGTAAGAGGCAGGCGGGACGCAAGGTGCAGGGAAAATATGGAGCTTAACAAACACATTGATAGCCCCAACTTGAAGAAGTCCGGGGGTCGTTATCGTGACAAAGTAAAGATATACGCCAACTAAAGGGGGGGGGGATAGGGGGAGACCCGGTTGCAGGAATATAAAGGGGGGGGAATGGAGGTAGTGTAATCGCGGTGCGTCAGAGGGAGACCGTACCGATTGGGACGATACTAGAACAAATATGGAACGGAGAGAAGCAAAAGGAGCACTGGGGGCAAATAGGAGTCAGTGGTCGGTAAGAAGAAAGAAATCACATAGACAAAAATAACCAACAGGGTCATACATTTCCGTTCGGAGACAGGAAAAAGAAAGAGTAAGCCGTTAATAAAAGAAGTTGGGGGGGGTCCGTGGAAAGACACACGGAACAACTGAGGTGGGGGGAGAAGGACATCACCAGGGCCGGGAAGAACTTGCGCCTAGAGTCTGGGACAAGCGCCCGAGATCAAACAGGTAGCAAACCAGCAAGAAGGGGCAATAAAATAGACGTTGGTGGTCCATGTGGGGGTGGTAATAAAACAAAATTTAGTGGGGGAGACAAAAGTGCTGAAGACCTACAGGAGGTTGGAAGAAGAAGTCGTTGCGTACTGCTGGAATTCTTGGAACCTCCAAGGAAAAGATCGCCGATCAAACGGTGTGGGTTATCGATGCCGGGGGTATTGAAAAGCATGCGCCTGGGGGGCACACGTTCACGAAATCGCATGAACTCTGACGTAGTCGGTCATACTCTGTATGGCTTTCACAAGACGCCCGAGGGAAAAACCAGAAGTCACGTAAAACTTCCGGAAAAAAAGGGAATTACACATCGAAGATACATAATGGGGGTGGAGCTGGGGGGGTTTAACCACTGGCTGTGTGTCTAGATGAACTGCGTAGAACAATCGCTAGTACACACCAATCTATGGATAGAAGCAAAGGGTGGGTCCGAGGAGTGTGGAATGGTGAGTCTGCAAACACAAAAAGACAAACTCAATCAGGGAAAAAGGGGGGGAGGCTGGTTGGTTCGCGGGGGCGTATAAACGCAAAAAGCGGCTAGCGGTAGCCTGATATCATTAGTCTGTGAGGGGTCATGGAAGAAAGTCACGGACATACTACGGATGGCGCAAACAAAAAAAAAAGGAACCTGCTAAACCAAAGGCGTCGACGTGTCAAAAGGAAGTTACAACCAGAGGTCCACGCAATCGTGGCTTTGTCTGGGGAACACAGTTAAGAATTGGCCACAGACTCGAGAAAGGACACGCCGGCAGAAAGGGGAAGGTTCTCTTCATATTCTGGGTGTTGCACTCTTCCCCCCCGAAAAATAAGCTTCTATCAGCTCCGACCACGCGATAAAGGAAAAAAAAACAGGGACTCAAAGCAGATTCGAACGTTGGAAAATAGGATTCCTTGGGAAAAGGGCTGGGGAAAAAACAGCCTCAACCAAAGCCTTGGATTGGAAAAGGAACAATAGGATTGATGCGGAAACTGACGAGAAAAAATCAAAGAACAGTGAACCATACTGAGAAAAACAAGGGGGGGAAGGGAGGGGGGAAGGATAGGGGTTATACTAATCCATAGGTCGGATGATGAAAGAATATAGTCACTGACGCACTCTTAATACACATCAACTAAAATGAAGGGGGAGAACGTGGACATGTAAAATATCTAAAGGTGAGGCAGCCCAATAATGGGAAAGGGCTGAGCAGGTTAAGAGGGCCTATGCCCGAACACACAACACAAAGAAGGGGGGGAAATGTGAGGGGGAATATAACAAGTAAAATTTGGGGAAAAATAGCTAACATAGGAGAGGCGGGGAACTGGGTGTGCCATGAAAAAAAAAAAGAAAAGGGCAGACATAGGATTCGCGGGCGGGCTCGGCTATAGGAAATACCGTCTCATCAGGGGAAAAGGAGTACAAAATCCCTGAACCCCATCGGAGAAAGAAATGGCACGCGATGACGAATGGACGAATCCGAACCCAGTATCCTCCGCGACAGCAGAAAACCGGTACCGATTCCGTTCCTACAAACAACGGAGGCACGAGGGCCGTCCTCGCACAATTTGAAACTCGGCAGATCGGGAAAAGGAAAAAAGACGAAGTAAAAAAGTCAAAGGGGGGCTCAGATCTAACAATAATGGCTAGACTATGAACTATTTTCGGAGCATTGCGGGGGGAGAAAAGGAACAGGTCAGTCGCATTGTTGCGCAGCAATACAGAAAAAAGGGGGGGGCGGGACGGAAAGAAGTCGAAGACAACCTTGTAAACGGAAGAGCGGGTTAAGGGGAGGGGCTTCGAAAAGGACGTTGGACCATACATACACCACAACACACAACATGGACATGCCGGGGAACACAGCAATAAAGCGGAATTGTCAAGCCACTTTGAACCTTCGGGGCAAATGGCCAGACAACAGTAAAATACCAAGCGAAAGGGGAGGGAAGGGGGGAGGTGTCAGACTCGTGCAATTTTTCGCTTTGTTGTCTGTAAAATAAAAGGGGGGCTTTCCTCCGCAATGCGTTCCATAGGTTACGAACCTGTGACGATGACCACTGGGGTGTAGGAATCCGGAATACTATGGACAGGGGCCAACTGTCGTGACAGGGCACGGGACGTTCTGGGAGTGGATAGGAAAGCGGGCAGAGGGCCGCGTCGTACAAAAATATCGAAATACTGCGGCCGGGGGAGGAGTCACACGCGCAGGATGTGCCGGGGGGTGGGGAGGAGTTAGAAGATAAAGGGCAAGCGTAAATATGACATAAAATAAAAAGGAAGAGGGCTAGATAAAAAAAGGCCAATCTTTGGGGCCACACTATATTAAGGAGAAGTCACAACTGTCAGGAAGAAACAGCCCAAATTGCCTACCGGAAATACACTGAGCCCCTGAAGGGTGGTTCGGCGGAGCAGGGATCGCCTACCTGCGGCAGAGTAGATAGGGAAAGAGGGGAAGTGGGGGGGCAAATATTAGACGGATATAATTCGCCTTGAGATAAGCTATACTTGACAGTCAGGAGGATCGTGTAAGGAAGAATGGTATCAACAGTATTACAGGGCAAAGAGGTAACAAAAAATAAAGGCAACCACTAATCCACCTCTCACATGGGGAGGAAGGAGAGGGGGCTCACAGAATGGATTTGGGGTCGTGGCTTGGGGGACTGGAGTGAGTCATGTAATCAGCAAGCAACCTGAGTGTGGGACAATGTGTGAGGTACAGAAAAAGGGAGAGGAGAGAGAGCGAACATGCTGTTTGCCGGGTCCCTCAAGGGCACAGGAAATCCAGGCTCGACAAAGGGAAAGAGGACGATTTTCCGGCTTCTGGGGTTGGAAGTCGAGAGCGGAAGTAGGTGCATCGGGGGGGATGAAGAAGAAGTATAAATAAACTTGAGGGGTAAGGGGGGGGTATGATGGGTTGTCTAACTGTGGAACGTCAAGGGTCTCCCAACGAGCGGAATTCCATATTGAACCATAATCAGTACACATTCCGAGCAGGGGGAACGTTTAGGGGTCCGTTAGAAGGTGTTGTGAGGGAGGGAACGACAGAAGAGAAGGAAGAAAGGACCGGGCCGTGATCGAACATATGCTGACACAGGGAGGGGATACGGGGCAAGAAGGATTACCCACTACTGTGGCATACACACAAGATTGAGATGCTGAGACCAGCGCGGCAACGCATCACTGAAACACTCGCACAGGAAAAAAACGATGGTACGCCCAGGCGGATCAAGGGACAGTACCATTACATTACTGCGTCCAAAGAAGTCGCCGGCACGTGACGTGGAAATCGTAAATGCTAGCCACATCGTAAGGAAAAAAAACATGCGATTCTTTCCGAACTGTGACGGCCGGAATAAAGGGAAGGGTAAAAGGCGATAAGACAACAAAAGTGTCGCCCAGTGGCAGGCGGTCAAAAGGAAGAGACGCAAAAGAAAGAGGGTCAGATTCTCTCACAACATGATCAAGCACAGAATATATGTTTCGCATCTGACGGCTCCTGGCGTGACGGAGGGGAAAAAAGGAGAGGGTGAAGGCATGGGGGGGAGTCCAAAGGTCCTTAAATACTATTTTACAAAAGTCAGCATTTTGGGGGGGGCGGTCCGGAATGCTCTTCGGCTTCTTTGCGCCGAAACCCATGGTGTAAAGGGGGTAGCATGACCAAAGTGGAGGGGACTTTCGCTCCCGTCGCTGAGAGAACGTCTACATGCGAGTAGCGTTACAAAAGAAAGGTCATCACGCGAAGGACATGCCTACACTCGCAGGACAAGTACTAACGTTGATCTGACCAGCACTTTACAAAAAATGCCGTTGAACGAAAACCTGGTTGGAACACGCTGTTTTCGGAACAAGAACCAAGAAACCAGGGGGAGTGGGACGCTGATCGACAGCCATATCAGACGGGTCCCCGGAGGGGGAAAGTCAGTCATTCGGACGAACGCTGACACCGTTCCGAAAAGTCGTAAAGCAAGGGCAGTACAGGATGTTCAAAACCAATCGCAAGAAAAAAGGGGGAGGGGGGGGAATCCCGTCTAGGGGGCTTCTTATCGAGCTCAAAAAAAAAAGGAAGAGAAGAGATAATAAGCCTCCCTCGAACGGATTCAGATCCGAGCACGAAATGGACGCCGCTGTGTTGAACGTCATGAAAGAGTTGGCGGAAAGTTTTTGCGGAACGGCCTTTAGGGGAGGACGAAGAAGTGACAGGGACGCTGATATGGCTGGATCAGATGGGGGGGATTTACAAAGGGGAAAAAAAACATGATGTCTTGTTCGAAAAGCGGGTAAAAGGGAAACTGAAGTTTTTGTAAAGTTTTCCGTTGACCATCTTCAAGGGAACGACTGAAATCATTAGGTGGGCCTGCGAGTTGTAGGCAATGACGCTGTGGGAGGCGAGGTGAGTCCCGTCAACTCTAAGATGGGACCGTGGGATAGAATCCGAAAAACCGGCCCCGCGGCAAGCATTTGACGCGACTCATCTCTAACCTGTTTCGCGTTCACGTCAGAAAGAAAGGAAGGGATTATTCTTGAAGCAACGGAGCCACCAAAAGGGGGGGAGGAAGTCGGGGAACGGACAACCGGACTCCCTGCATCAGAACCGTGTAATCCTTGCAACCAGAGTAGAAAGTAGGAAGAACGGATAGAACGTGGGGTGCTGGGGGGGTGTTTTATGTGTGCCGGCGCCCGTGAACCGAAGTTGGAAAAAAGCCGAGAACGGTGTACTATCTGGATTCATTGAAAATCCCAGGGGAACCGGTCTGCAGTGGTTTCTTTGGGAATATGCCGGGTCTTAACTGACAGGACGTGTTTCACCAGTAAAAAACAACTTCGGAAAGGATGCGGTTGATTGGGGGTCATTAACGATCGGGTTCAAATACCAGGCGCTAGGTACGCATAGGCACAATAAAATCGGGGGGCATTTCTTCGACTTCTTGGGGCGGGGGGGGAGGACAATGTCTTCAACGGGACCACAGCGCGCCAAGCTAGTCTCTGATTTCACTTGTTGCCAAGGGGGTAGTTTGCAGACGAGCCCAAAAAAGGAAAAGACATCGGGGGGAGGAAAAGTGACCATTCTTTGTGAGTCACCGTATACCCTCCGCAATTCGAGCGGGGATAACAAGGTTATCATTGGCTCGTGAGGGGGGGGAGTATGAAGGCCGCGATTTGCAAAACCAAGAGCGCTAGTGCGAAAATAAACTTTCCCGTGGACCGGTTTCCATCGTCCGCTCACGGTTGAAGGGCGAACGCCAGTGACGTTGCCATCAAAGAGGGAAGAAAGAACAAGCAAGTCTAGGTAGAGGGTGGGGTCCCCATGCAGATAAGAGGCCATGCACTTCAAACCGCCGAATTTGGGCCATCGGAACTAGTCGAACTGGCGAAATAATCCTGGCCAGGTAGGAAGGGAGGAGGTGCAAAAAGAACACTCAGATTAGAATTCTCTCAAAGAAAAAGAAAAAAAAAGAACCTTCAAGCCATTGATGCTGACCATATAATGAGAAGAACCCCAGATGGCCCGATCCGGAAAAGATAAAGGGGCGGGGGGGGGGAAAGTATGCCATTTATACTTAACTTATATGGGGGGAGTGTGTCAAAGGAGATAGATTCGATGGGGTACACACGCAGAAAAGTCAATGTATTTATCTAGGGAGGAAAATATTTGAGGGAGCAGCATTGGGACCGGGGGAACTCTGCGGGAAGCACCTTGCCGCGAAACCAAGAAGAGAGTCTCGTTTATGCGAGGGGAAGGCATCCTAGCTGGAGCAGAAATACGAAACGGGACCTCCAGTGGGATCCTGCCGGCGTGAAATACAGTATAAAAAGGGAATTAGGGAAGCCCCTGCGCCTTACGCACTGCTACTAAGAAATGGGAAAACGAGGTGAAACGCAATCATTCAACGCTATGAGAAAGAGGGCCCTCGGGAAGAAACTGTTAAGTAGAGCTCTCACCATTGGAAACTTGCAGGAAAGCGCAAAGTTACGGTTGGAGAGGGAGGGAAAGGGCTCGAAAAGAGTAACGTTCGATCATGGGGAAGCCGAATCCCCCGTGGTGTTACCATGACAGTGGTGCGCATGAAAGAGATTTTGCTTCTGACGGGGGAGGACGCACCTTGTACAACACGGCCGGAGCCATCGGTCGCGAATGATCTGTCAAGGGAGGGACGTATGGAAAAACAAAACAACGAGGAGTATGAGATATAGAAGGGGAATGTGGGGGGGGGGGGGGGGGGGTGTGGGGGGGGAGTCAGGGAAAAACATAGAAAGCAGACGTAATCCCCGCTGGCCGAGGTGGCGTCATGACTGGACCTCAGAGGGGAACGCACGAAACCAAAAGAAGGCTTCTAAGAAAACGGAGTGGTCCCGGACGGCCTACCTTCAGCTGAACGAAAATTACCTTAACAATCATCTCTTCCGAGAAAGGGGATTTGGCT
>Ga0179593_1257953_pt1 | contig 20247 bp, 24 predicted proteins | sample CZODoug2_1_08_16_FD_185931 | JGI IMG/M metagenome (GOLD analysis project Ga0179593, IMG submission 185931) | Vadose zone soil fungal communities from Angelo Coast Range Reserve, California, USA - CZODoug2_1_08_16fungal (PacBio error correction) | ecosystem: Environmental > Terrestrial > Soil >...
AAAGAAAGTATAAGAAGAAAGGGTAAAAAACGGAGAACTGTAACGAGAAAGGTAGGATCTTGACGGGTGGTGATTGGTCCTTTCCTTCAGCGGTACGTAGCATAGGCATCGGTGAGTCCCGGTCACATTCGTCCCGAACGAGCAGTTGAGGGGGGAAAGAGGGGAAGCGAGTGAAAGGGGAACGGCAAAATGGTAGGAAGGATGTGCTCGCACACATTTGCTGGTTTTGCAGCAAAAGTTCGCAATCGGAAAAAGGGAAGAGGCACTTTTGCACCTTCTGGCACAATAGGCCGAAGGGGGGAGAGGAAAGAATAAAGAGAGAAATATTAGATCTAGCGGGAGCACAAACGCCCGAAAAATACGGGCAATTAGAAAACGAATGAAAAAAAAAAAAATCCTTTACAACGGGGGAGATACAATCGACGTCGGTTGTCTCCGATGCGAGGTTTATAGCAGGAGTCTTCTCCAAAAACCTTTTGATTGGAAGAGGAAAAATGCTCGGCAAAACAATATAAATGTCACTGGAACCGCATATTGGGACCTGTTAAATAAGCTAGCTGGTCCATCATGGCCTCAAAGCTTTCGCACGTAGAGAGAAAATAGAGTTTAAAAACTCAGCAACAACTTCCAATTCAACTCTGCAGTTGACATACGCCATCACGGGGGACGTGAAGTAAGGGTAGGTTGTCGGACTGGGGGGGAAGAGAAGTCGAAACCCACAGGGCCGAGAAAACGACAAAACCGCGCGCAGATATACCAAGAGTCTGCGCTCTAAGATAAAAGCAAAAGAGAAGGATGAAATGACGCGGGAAACAAAAGCCAACCTAGACGTTCCATGCAGAAACGAAAAAGTGAGGAGGGGGGAAAAGAAAGAAGTGAAAGGGGAAGTGGCCATGCGTACGTATTTTATGCGAGGAAGGCGAAACAGTCAGCCATAGCAGGGGGAACATTGCAAATCTAGCCGCTGTGAAAGGGTACAGCCCGCCGGCAACCAACTGTTTAGGATTAGGGGGGGAAAAAGCCGAAGGATGAAAATAAAAAAATCACGAGCGGTCTTCGTTTATTACTGTCAAAACATTACTCTAGAGCTTGAAGGGCTGAATAAAACATATTCACCACCAAGGCTCCTCTCTATTAAAGGCAAACGACGGGAAAGAAGCGTCAACACAGGTGAAGGGAGGTATCAGACATCTTCAGGTTCCACCGTAAAGATCCCGGCTCGTTGCGCAAAAGGGGTTGGCCGACGCCTACGCGTATCTGTAACTTCCTAAATCCAGGCAGAAAAAAAACAACACCCGGAAATGGGGTACATAAAGGGAAAAAGTGCAAAAAGCGGCCTTGCAATACTTCTCGTGTCCGGGCAACTTGTACAACTCGAGCTCGATAAAGCGGGAATCAAACATCCAGCCCGCTTGGAGAGGGAAAAGTAAACCGAAGGGGGTACCTCAGAGAAAGGGGTGGGGGTGAACCCGACTGTCGCACCGCCGGGGGATGTCGGAAATCGGCGGTTAGAAAAGAAAACGAAGGCAGGAACTTTAGGGGGGGAAGGGGACCCTAACAACGACGCAGGACATCAGAAAAGGTCATCTCCCCCCCTCGATCAATTGAGAAGTCCACGCCAGGGGAAAGAGCCGTGGCACCACCGGTCGCCAAAAGGGGGGAAAAAAAAAGGCAGATTGCGGTTACAGCAAAGGGGTCGAGAGAACTCAAAATCTACTGAGATGACGGAAGGGACTGCGCTTCGGGGAGGACACGACTTCACCGGAATTGAGGACCAAAGTACAAGAATGAGGGAGCAATCAAAGGCGAGAACTCAGCTAGCCTCAAGAGAGGCCTCCATCTTTAATGAATCGTGAGGAAGAGAGGATATTTGGGGGAAAAAATGGATAATTCACGTTTCGATCATTCTTTTGAAATATCAGAGACGGGTGATGGGGACCGGGGGCAGAGTATCAAAGAAGACATCTCTTCAGTTTGGGACATATTGGGTCAGGGGGAGAGAGGGAAAAAAGGCGTCAATGCCCCTGGTCGCCGCGTAATGAGGGAGGCCTCCCTCAAAGACCATCTAAGAACTTATTTTCAGCATCATCGTATCAAGGAAAAGGGTCAATAGGGGGGCAGCGCGGCAGAAGTCAAAACGCCTAGGCTACGAAGGGCTGTGACAGACAGAGCCGGGAAAGAAACCAAGGGTACTCGTTCGGGGCAGTCAGGTCTCCGACACCCCGAAAACTGTCTGACGAAAGGAATGGGTCAAGGGAAGAAGCACAACGGCCTGGGCAAAGAATCCATCAGCTCTAGGATGGTAAAGGCGCAGACGGAGACTAGGAAGGCTAGACGGGACAAGTCTAGGAGGGGAGGAAAAGGGAGAGGAAAGAAAAATTTGCCCTAAGAGTTATTCGGACGCGCTTTCAACCCGTAAACTCGCTGATAAAAGCTCAGTTGCTGAAAAAAGTGGGGGGAAAGGGGACCTTGCGGTCATCACGAAAGGATGCTTAACGCCCTCTAAGGCCCCACACCGTGGGAAAAAAGGTCGCGGCAATCTTGAGAAGCCTTTTTCCGTAAGCACCTCGCCAGAAGAAAAGGAGGCGAGGGGGGAAAAAAAGAAATCGAAGCCTGTGGGGAAGGGGGGTTGGCGAATCTCTGAAACCTCAAACTGTGGTGCCGAGGGATACCAACTCCCTGAGTATTTTTTTAACCAAAGGAAGAGGGGGGAAAAAGAATCAAAGCCTTCGATGTGGAAGGATCAACGAACGCGCGTTAGCCTTGATTGCATTTAAATATTGCGGGGGCGGAGCGGCGTAACATAGTCGATTGGCACAAAAAATGGAAAACGGTAAAAACGGACCAAGAGGATAAGGGAGGCTGTTAGCCGTCACATGCACATGAGAACACGAAAGCACAATACTAGAAGAGGTAAGTAGATCTACGATGAAACAATAGGAAAAAGGGTGGAACGGGGAGGTTATGCGCAACTTGCACAGGCCGCACGTAGCGGCGCAAGAAAAGGAAAAAGAAAAAGATTCCCGCAGAGAAAGGGGGTGGGCCGGCTTTCCTGGAGGTGCTGCAGGGAGGTTTCGCTAGTTCGCGGGAAAAAGAAAACCAGACAGTGGTCGCGGAAGAGGGTCTGTTTAGTCACGGATTTCATCTCTGGGGGAAGGGAGACAGCAAGGGGAACGGATCGTCTCTTCCCCGCAGGGGGGGGGACCAAGTCGCAAACAGGCTAAAATATAAAAAATAAATAGGAACCAACACCGGAGGTGAGATTAGGAGTTAGTTGCTAAATCTGTTTTAGACGGGCCCATGAAAAAAAAAAAAAAAACCAACACAGACGCGCCGCAATGTCAAGTAAAAGTTCATGCAGAACGATAAAAACCCCGGGGAAAAAAAAGAAAAAACCAGAATAACGAACAAAAACCAAAAACCTCGAAAGGTAGGGAGGGGGGGGGTATTTACGCGAACGCCAGCCCTCACCTTAGCCACAAAGAACAAGAGGATCGAGGGTAAGCCTGTGCCTAGAAGGGAACGACAGGGAAGGTTCAGAAGGGGACTAAGCTGTGGGGGGAAGAGTCCCGTCATAGATTGCCGAAGGTGAAGCTGGGCATCAGTATCTCTCACGGGGAGATTTCGGATGGGTGGGCGTGAAAAGGGGTTTGGACCACTCTAAGAAAGAGCCTACTAGATGCGGAGGCCGCCATGTTAAGGACCTTGGCCCAGAAGAAAGAGGGGGGAAAGAGGAGAGTTTGGACCACAAAGGATCGTACAATTGACGACCAAATCGCCGCTGAAACCGGTCGGGGGGTTGCAAAAATTTCACAGGGGTGAAACATCCGAAATTGGCAAGAAAAAATCACACCGGAGAGTAAGAAACCAAGTCAGATTGGAGAAGGGGGGAAAAGCGAAGATCAGGGGCTGCGGAGCTTTGGCTTCAGGCAAAGGATCGCACGAATTGGTGCCAAAGACAGGGGGGATGCTGGGGGGGGAGAGTCTAGGAGAAAAACACCGGGAAAGCCAAAACCGCTTAAATTTACCTCACTGTCCAAAAATTTAGATCCGAGAAAAGAAAAAAAAAAAAAGAAAAAAAAAAAAAAAAAAAAAAAAAAACAGGGGAGTTGAGCCGCCGGAAAGGGGTTATAATCCCTAATCATCTGGTGTAATGTCTCAGAAGAGAAAGCAGAGTGATCTGAAGGTCGTCGGTAAGGCTGCCATTCGATCTAGGGCAGAAGCAACGTGGGCGAAAGATAGGTGGAATGGGATCACCTTTAACATTCCGGAGAACGGAGACCGAGGGATCGGTGAAAAGCATGACCTAAAACTCGATAAGCGGCTGAGGCGCAGAAGGCACAGAAATACCGGTCATCCAGAGGGGAAAGGGGGATTCCACCCAAACTTTTCAGTTCTCCAAGGCGAGAGGTCGCTGCGTGCAGAAAGGTCTTGGGGCGGTAACTCAAGAAGTGGGAGGCCTCGTCGGTGTAAAGGGAAAAGGGGATATACCTGATTTTTAAAAGGGATGTCAACTGGGAAAAAAAGAAAAGAGGGTTCGCTTGAGAACTTAATCAAACTCCTCCTGAGGAAACAGAGCCGAAAGGGTAAGAACACGTCGCCCACCATATCCTTCATATGGCGATCAGCCAGAGGAAGGAAAGTCCGGAGACAGAAACTAGGTTGAGAGATGGCAAATACGGCAATTCAATGAATCATGGGAAACGATGCCGCACGGCCCTCGCCAATTGTCGGATGCAATACGTAAAACAAGAAGAAGGGGGACAAACGAGAAAAAAAGAGTAAGAGTAGCAGGAAAGAAGCTGGGGGAAAAAGAATGCCGGAAGGTTTCCCCAGTGCAAAAAAAAGTGGGTAAAAGTTAATCACATGAACTTACAATCTCGAGAGGGGGAGTGGCGAACGAATGAGATGTGTGAACAATAGGGAGTTCAAGTGTAGCAGGACAAGACCACCGCAAGAGGCCGTCGTCTGGATAATACGCTGGAGGCAAGAGGAATGTAGGTAAAAAGAAAAACACGTATGAGAATCGCGAGACAGGTGTTATCTTTCCCAGATCTGTACAGCGGGCTGGCTTGGAATGGAAGGCTCGGCGAGGAGGTTCAAGTGCAATAAACAGAGCAGGACCGGCAAAAGACGCTGCGTCGGACGGAACAGTAGGAGGGGAAAAAAAGAAGAAAACAAAGCTGGGGAGGAAACGACTTCATTACTTAACCGCCGCCGCCGACAACGCATAGAAAAGAAACGCCAGACGAGGGCCCGGTGCAAGCTTCACCAGGCAAGTGGTAGACACGACAGGAACAGGGGGTGAACAGCGAAAAAAAGGGGCAATCGTTGCAAGAATCGAGAGGCGCGTGTGCTCTTTTCACGATCTCGGATGGTGGGTCTACGTACGAAAAGCACGCGTTCTTAGAAAAGGAGAGGAATGAAGCAAGAGGACAGTAATCGAGATCACTATGTGGGCCAGGCGTCTTTAGACGATCGCTGCGATGACGGAACGTTCTAACTGCTCTTAAAATGTCCGACTGGAAAGGCGACAGGCCCCAGGATCGGGAAGCAGAAAATGCACCTACTTCTGCGGGGAACGAAACCGTAGAGGTGAGCCTGCCAGTACGGGTCAGTCAGGCTCGGCATGGGGACTTTCTGATTTCGCTGATCGAGCGAGAAGACAGTGAGAGAAGAACAAAGAGGCTGTCAGAGCGTTTTGAGTCGGTCCCGGGGCGGGACCGGAGCGAATAGGAAGAAAAGCATGGTCCCCGTTGGATGTCTCTGGAAAGAAAGCGTGAAGTGGACGGACGGACCGCTGGCAGCTCACAGGCAAGAGGGGGAGGGATCAGAAAAGCCATTTGCACGCGATGGTACCTGAATCGATAGTCCAAGGTCAACGAGGACTGCCTTTCCAAGGGAACTTGCAGGTGTGAGAGGAAAGGGGGACAACGCAAAGGTTTTGGCGCGGAGGGCCTTAAGAGCGACGCACACAGTTTTGACTATCCAAAAAAAAATCCCTGGGTCGAACCGAGCGCATCGAAGGTGGATGAACTGGCTGGGAGCCTGGCGCGTGGGGAAGAGGAGGGAGAGAATTGAGGGAAAGGACTCTATTTGATAAACATGGGTCCGTAGTACGATGTTAATAACTGGTGCAAAATTGCTTCCCGCCGGCCGATGCGAACGGACAAAAGAAAAGTTGGCAGGAAAACGGCGCACAAGAAAAAGGAAGAAGACGAACGTGTTGCCCCTGTACAACGAATTTCCCAGGGAAACATCCTGCAGTTGGGAAACTAATCGTAGATCAGTAAGACAACAGGCCATATGCATAAGGCCAAGACAAAGGACCCCTCCCCCACCGTCACGATCGAGGAACTGGTGTACAAAAGAGAGAGAAGAAGAGTCCGGAGAGAAATTCCAAGCGCAGGACCGCTGGGAGTCGCAAAAAAACACACAAAAAGAAGAGTTTCCGTCGGAAAGAAGGAATAGATGTAATGGCCCCAGGGGTGTCGCGGTCCGCGATGGGTCACGGTGAGGATAGGGGAGGTGTGGGGGGGAAGAGAAGAGCCGTAGGGCAGGGGCAAAGTCCGCGTGATTCCGTGAAAGAAAAAATGGAAGAATGGCGTTTGTTAGTTTCAAGAGGGGAAAAATCCGTTGAAACGGGGTGAGGAGGAAATTGGTGTCGTGGGGGACTTCTCAAGACGGGGTTGTTGGATTCACGAAAATGTAGCCAAAAAGAAAAGGGGGGGTGGGCTACAATCGGATTCAGTAAGTAAAACAAAGCTACAGGATGAGCGGGAACTTGAAAAGGGGGGCTTTTATTCTCTCCGAGAGCCAGAGGGGGAAGAGAAATCGGAGTTCAATAACGGGGGACGAAAACCCTGGATTGTTTGGGAAACAAATAACGCTTATCGTCGGGCGACCATGCCGAGGGTTGAAAAAAGAAGAGGAGGCGCCAAAAAAGTGAGGAGAGGAACAAATCAAAAGAAAATGGAAATTGTTCCGGCGAAAGATTGGGAACTCCTTGGAATAGCGATCGGAACCAAGATGGAAAAAGGCGGGACAAAAGGGACTCTATAGTCATTTGACTCTGAAAACGGCGGGAACGCGCGCAAGTCAAGAAGCTGGAAATACCCAAAAAAGGGGAAAAGTTCGCGTTGTCCGGGAACTGGGGACGGAAGTGAGAACGAACAAACAAGGGCAAACGAAAGAGAGCCAGCGCTGTGCCTAGAGAAAGCAGACGAGCTCGATGAGAGCCCTCCCGTGTGACCCCCAACCAACAAAAATGGGAAGAAACGGAACATCTCAAAGGAAAAGATCTCCTCCAATCTAAGTCCTGCGGGCGGGACGGCAAGCAAGGAACATTGCCGTTTCACGCGTAAATATCAGTAAAAAACTAAAAAGGATGGGGAATTGCCGTATGCAGATTATACGGAAAGGGGTCATCTGAATTCCTAGAGGGATAAACTTCCTTCACCACTGATGGATCGCTATTTCAGGGGAGCAGGCGGTGCGCTAAACTAAGCAGAATGAGAGGTATTACTTAACAGAAGGAAAATCTAACTACCGGCGCGCTTCGACTTACAATCAACGCGGAACGAGAGTGAAACCAATAATGCTGGGAAGCGGGGATGAACCCTCTTTCAGGGTGTAACGCACCGGGCCCCGCTCAATCTGAGTTAGGATGGTTGGTACAGGAGCCAGCCATGGCGGAGGGCCTAGTACTCTCCCACTCGACCATGTGCTAAGGGTTTTCAGCATCAGTTTACGACGAAGAAACTTGAAGGGGGAAGAGACTGTTCAGTGGCACCTGGGAAACTCAGTCGATAGGCTGAGATCCCATAGCGCCCTCTTGTACATATCTGGGCAAACCAGACGTGGCTCCTCGATCGGCGGCAGAAAGTTTGGAATCCCGATCGGGTCAGAAGGGGAACGGTGAGGATATTGCTACCCAGGGAAGTATCTGTTTCTTGGTCACGGACTAACAACTTGACGTAGCCGCCAGAGGACAGATCATCGTGTGCCAACGCCCCAGACGCCAGGAGATAAGGATAGGAAAAAAGGAGAAAAAGACCAAAGGTCAGAGGCCTGAGGCTGCTATGCTGTCCATGAAACCCACGGATCGGTAAGAAGCTCGCCGCGGACAGGGGAGACTACGTCGGGGGGGGAGAGGAGGGCGACCAAGAAGACCGGCAATTGCGTCCGGCGAAATGAGCATCGATAGTCGCCCGGCCTCGAATTCTATAAGCGGGCATATCAGAAAGGAAATCCGTTCGAGGGCAGAGGAGAGGGCCTCTCCAGATTATTAACTGGGGCACCGGGGTCTAATTACGGATTAGTAAAAACTCGTAGTTTTGAGGGGGGGCCAATTCCGACTTATCCACGCCAACCGGCTTCTTAAATTTCAAAGTTGAAATAGCTGTCAAAGGGTATCTGAAAAACATTCGCAAAAAGGGTCTCAAGAGTACGACCCTGCGATTACCGACGCTCAAGAAAAAAGGCAGAAAACGGATTTTACAAGGGAAAAAATCGATGGAAGGGGGAGAAAAAAGGAAACGGGGGGGGGGGTGGAATCGCGCAGCCTTTACAAAAAGCCTCTGGGGGCATGATCGTCTGTTCCCATGTCTCTCAACTGCGAGCGGATAAGCAGACCTTTCTCGGTCGCTCAGCGCTGGTCTAACCGGAAAGGCGTCTGCGCCTGCGTCAGGAAAGGATCCCAACAGGAAAAGGCAACCGTAAGCGCAGGGAACGACCACGACTGGCTAATCTATGACGCAGGCAGGAAGGGACGATGGAAAGAAAGCGGATGATCTAAAAAGAAGACCAGAGGCGTACATCTCTTTGACCCAACGCTGAGCCTGCGAAAAGAAGGGGATAAAGAAAGTGGCAGAGGGACCTTGATGTAGGGTAACAAAAAGGAAAGGGCTGTGAGGGGGGAGCCAAAAAGGCATAGTCCGAAAGAAAAAGTGGAAAAAATGGGTCTATAATTCGTGGCAAACAGAGAGGAAAACAATCGGGAAGCCAAGAAAAAGAGCGGAGGGTTTGACCTCCCAAAAAAAAAAAGCCCGGCACTTGGTCTGGGGTAGAAGAGGGAGCGGAACTCAAGGTGCCGGCGCCGGCTCAAGCTGTTAAACCCCTGAAAGAGGGTTAAACACCCCTCTGTGGGCCGAAGAAGGTTTTCGCAAGGGCCCCGTCAAAAGCGCGGCTTGATCAAGGGGCGAGGGGAGGAAGAACCTGATCAGATTTTCCACTTAACCTAAATGGCGGTCCCAAGTTCCTCATCGTATAATGTTAGTAAAGCCGTCAAAGTTTCAAATCTCGAAAAGAGAAAGAGAAATCAAGATCTCAGAAAGATGCAAAGGCGTCAATTTAGATGAGAAAGGGAGGGCGGCGCTTCCAAGGATTCCCCGGAAGAGCAAAGTGGCTAGGGCATAGACAGTCTACCCTCGCCGGGGGGGTGGAAAGGTCCTTGGAGAATTTTCTGAGTGGCGGCTCGACTTTCGGAAGGAACTACCACATACCCTAATTGTGGAGGGATGGTGCGCGAGTCTTGTTAAGGGGACACATTATTGCCACAATAGAGGGGACAAGGCAAGGAGACAGTCTCGCTCTTGACCCGCAGGAAAAGGGGCGCACACGAAAAAGAGCACGCAACCTGAATCAGAGAAAAAAAAAACAAGGAGTAGGAGGAAATAGGGAGATGAGGTTGAGGAGAAGGTGGGAGGTAGGACCAAGGGAACGCAGAAGGGGGGGGATTTACGTCACCGTGCCGGCAAAGAAGAGGATGCCCTCCTTGAAAATAACCAGACAGAGCACAGGCACCCCAAAACGACCAAATCGGGGACGCGTGTGTTGGTAAAGTCCCTCGAACAGGGGGAGATGCCAACGGAAACCGGCAAAAGAGGATCGATGGAATGTTAAGTAGTGGATACGTATCAGTTCGTAGGGCGCTTGCGAACGTGGCACACCACCGGAAAGGAGGGAGCGGGTTAATCTTCAGCGGAATCAGCCCTGAATAGATGGGAGATATTGGGGGAAGGTTGCGCTTGGGGCGAAGGGGGAAATTAAGCTTGAAAAAAGAAGCCAATAGAAAGGTGGATGTCCATGTCGGGTCTCCTTGCCAAAGGGAAAGAAGGAGGGTAGAAGCCGCAATTTATTGCGCGGAAGCAAGGAATCGCAAGGCACGGGAGAAACATCAAGAGGGTAACACAAAATGTGACGATGGGTGGAATTTAAAAGGTGGAGGCTACTGGGGGCTTGGATCTCGCCGCCGGCACCCAAATGAGAGAGGAAAAGCGACACCACCTGGATGGAGGTTAAAGGGGGAAAGCGAGAGACAGGGGCTGCAGCGGCAGGGCTTGGCATGATGCCACAGTCACTATTGCAAGAGAATGGGGGGTCTGCAGGAGGCAGGGAGAAGAGCGCTCCATAACGGCCAGCCACCAAGCTTTAAATGTCCCGCATGAAAAGAGTCAAAGGTGACTCGGCAACTTAGAGGGAAAACGCACGAGAGGAAAGTCAGAAGCGCGTCCGACAAATCAGAGGATAAATCTTCGATCAGCGGGAACACGGGGCCTCTCAATTGGGCAGTGTCAATTTCGAGAAGTCTTGAGAAATGCATCCGCGAGGAGGTGCAAAGTCAGGGGTTAACGATGAGCCCCTTGAAACACAAGTCGTCGGGGGAAGCGGAGAGGGTCTACATGACGGGGCCGAACATAATCGATAAAGCGCTGTTCAGTAATACGATCTAAACGAGAAAAGGAAACAGAAAGCCCATAGAGTTTTAAAGGCTGCCAGAATGAACCCCAGGGGGAAACGGACGAGAATCTGATGTCTGGCGGCAAAAAGTTCAGAAACTAACTTTGTTGAAAACCATGCAGGTCGTCCTCGAGGGGAAGTTGGATAGAAAAAAGGGGGGCAGAAATTTCATTGTTGACAGCGATGTCAAAAATTTGACAAATATGAAAAGAGGACAGGCTGTCGGGGGGAGACGGCGGGGAACTGGAAACACCGAAATCCTTAAGAGGAGACCGGACCAATGGTATAACACTGTCGCCACCATAAAAGAAGGAAGAGGAGGGAGAGCCTCCCTCGATTCCCTGCCTAACTTAGACAGAAGGAGGCTCAGGGGGGAAAGGAAGTCAGGGCACTATCGTAAAGAAATGAGGAAACGCAAAATCAGAAAATTGCAAGGATGACGTAAGGTGGAGAACACAAAACAATAACAAGACGTATCAATCCGTCGACGAGTGGGTCGTAAGCAAGAAGGAACATCATAAAAGGTGGGTTACCCAAGGCAAAAAAAAAACCGGGGCCGGAAACGGGGTCCCCACGTCGCATTCAGAAAATGACGGACGATGGCTCGAGTTTACGAAAATCGGAAGCTGGGTACTGAGAAAAAGGGGGTCACTGTCCAGGGACAAAAGAAAAAGTAAAGTTCTTGCCCTGTCGTTTTATAAGCTCGGGAAGATAAGAAAGAAAGAAACCTTTAGGTCAGAATCAAAACCTTGCCAGGATCGGAGGAGCAAACGTCGTAACGGGGGAACAGATGACAAAATGATGGGTATTTCCTCTGGGTAAGTAGCGCGGCGGGGCCAGAAAGAAGGAAACAGGGGGTCAAGACTCTTCTTGAGGACTGAAACCAGAGGCAGGGGAACCGAACAAAGGGCGCTTGCAAAGGAGTTTCCAGTTTACACTAAAACGCCCGGACGGAGAAGGAAACCATATCGAGACAAAGGGGAAAAAGAACGGCAAGGGCAAGGTGCATAACCAAATCCGGCGGGCGGAAAAAAAACTAAGCACATGTGTTAACGCGCGGCCGAGGAGGGGTAAAAAGAAGTGGCGCAAATGTCCCTCTCAGAGCGTTTGGTAAGGAACAAAGAGAAAAACTGCTCTGTAGGGCTACGCCTGCTCTGTACAACAGAGAGAATCCACCGGGGGGGGGGGGTGCACGGGGGGGAGGCTCCGCAAAGGCTGCGGGAGCAAGGGACGTGCAAAGGCTACTGCATGGAAGCCTGAGCGGGAAGGCGCAGAAGACCATACTACGCGGAAAACACGTCTCCAGGATGAACTGCCGGGACGCCGAGTCGCTGTAAGGTTAAGCCTACTAGGGGGAAGTGGTAATAGCGGCATTGTAGCGGAAAAACGCGAGGGAGGACTCGCCTCTCTTTAAATAGACCAGCGCTACTGAAATGGCAGAGAGGAGCGGCCGGTCTTGGGATGCTGCTCGACCAGCAGGAAAAAACAAGGGATGGAAAAGGCACAAGGAGGTAGGTCCAGCTCTTTAGTGTGCCTGAGGATTGACGGGGCGGAAGCGCAAATGCGATCGCGAAGCACGGCGAACAGTTTCGGAGACGAGAGGGCAGAGAAAGATTTGGAAAATTTGCAACAGAGGCCAATTTCCCCTTTTCATTGGGTATCGCATTTTAAGGGAAAAGGGGAAAATGGGGAGAGGGCCGGATATAAACAGAAATCGTCGCACGACGGCAAAGATTTGTCGAAAAAAAAAACAAAAGCTCCAAGTGTTCAGACGGAAAAGCATCTGACGTCATATATGGCGGTAATTAAAGGCGGATGGGGAGAAAGGAATAAAAGTGCTTTGGAAATGTCCGCCACTGGGCGACGGAAAAGGAGCCGGGGGGGGTGGGAACCTGTGGGGCAACTTCGACAAGGCCTTCAGGAATGGAAACGCAAAAGAAACAGAAGGAACTGGGCGCAAAAGACAAAAGAATAGGAAACACACCACTGGGTCCCCTTTCAACCGAAGTTGGCCAGATGACCTCAAGCAAAGGGGAGGACAATAGAGACGGAAGAAACAGAGGATGAAATAGAAAACGTCTCCATATTTCCTAGACAGGACCCAGAAAGGGAGAACACCACCCCAAGAGGGACATCGTACGAACGTAGAAAAGAGCAAAAATAGCTCGGCGCGGCGAAGAGCTCTCAAAAACAAATAGGAGGAAAGAAAAAGAGAGCCGAGCCCGAAAAATCTGGAAGGACAATACGTATTCAAACTGGACCAGGGGGGTCCACGTGAGAGGGACGTGGTGTCTGGTCCGGTCTGGCCTCTGGCCGATAGGGAAGGAAGAGGGGGGAGTCGGGCTAAACTATTCTGAAAAAGGGGTGAGGGGACACAGGGCAATCGATCGAGGTTTAAATGAAAACGGGGAGTGTGGAATCGTACCTGCTGCGAATGGTGCCCGGTTTCTTTTTGATCAGCAGGCCAGAGGGAACAGGCGGCAGCGCAAGGTGCAACGTTTGAAAATCGTGGAGAAAGGAACGCTCACATGCGCGGGAACTTGAAGCAAGGTCCGAGCGATAAAAAAACCGGAAGAAATAACACGACATTTGGAGAAAGGGAAAAGAGGCAAAAAGCGGTCGACCTGGATTTGGTGGGATTCAGGGGGGAACCCAGGGCAGCGGGACGAGAGAGAGTGTATAGAACGGATGCTCCAAAACTTGGCGGTGCAAAGGAAAATGCTCACAAGGGACCAAGTGGAGACGGGGCAGGCCATCATGGGACCAGGGAAGGCGGGCCATCGGAGGTATGAAGAAAAGGCTTTCTCCTTGAGGAGGCGATCGAAGAGCTCGAACTACGCGGGGAAAAAAAAAAGGAAACGCTGGAGGGGAAAGAAAGCCGGGAAAGTGAAACAGTTGGCCTGCTGTAAGGAGTACTTAACGGAGAAATAAAGCGTGGCCCGGAAAAAGAAAGCAAGAGATCGCAATCTCTTCGATGGCAGTCTATAAGCGGCCCAAGAAGAAAAGGAAGAGAATGAAAAAATCGCCCCCCGAGAAACTTGCAGGAAATCTACTTACGCGCGGAGCAAGAGGAAGACATTTCCTTTCACTCCGATAAAAAAGTTGCAGGGCGGCGAAGGGACGATAAGGGAAAAGGGAAGGATCATTCGCAACGTACCTAACGGGGAATCGGCCTCTTCTTAGAAAGACGCCTCAAACTTAGAAAAAAAGAGGGCTTTCAGAGCAGGCGGCGAAAAGGAAGCAAGCAGGGTCGCTTTATTAACGTCGAACACCACGCGAGAGCTGACCTGCGACAGAGGAGATCGCGTAACGGACAACAAAGCCCTGCGTTCACACCATATGATGGGGGATGTTGCTAAGAACTGGAGGGGGATCTCACCGTGAACCGCGACCCCGAAGGCCTTGGATTTGATCTATAGGTGCGGCGCAGTCCCTGCGGGAGCTTACCTGGTCAAATAGGACTCTCTCACCCAAGCGCCCGGAGCGCGGGCAGCATCAGTGGGTTCGGACGAAGCCAGCGAGGTCCTGCTCAAGGGTGGTCAAGGACAACTTTTAAACCGAAGAGGAGAAAGCGGGAAATACAAAGCTTACATCGTGTGGCACCGTCCAAAAAGACGTTGCTAAGAGAGGATGGAATACTAATCTTTGAATCACCCGATCTCGGAAACCAGTGACAGGGCGAGAGGGGGTTCCCCAACGAACGGAAATTGAACGGGGACGTTGTCTTGTAGCTAACCCAAGTGGGGATTGTGAGAGGAGAAGAACGACAACAGAATCAAAGAGGTAGACAAAGGGAGAGCCAGTCGGATGTCCGTCATGTGATAAATGGGGGGCCGGGGACCACGGTGAAACGGCCTGAAGGTGGGAACCTTCCGAAAATGAGGTTCCCGCACAAAAACAGGGATAGGGATACGCGAGAGACGTCGTGGAAATGCGCTGGAAGGGGGCGGAAAGAAGGAGAAAGCTTGGGGAGAGGTCAGCCGCCCGGCCGAAATGCGTAACAGAGGCGAAAAAAACGGATCGAATAAAATCGCGCATAGATCGTCTCAAAGTGAGGAAGGGTCAAAGAGGAGGGAAGGGGGGGGGGCAACAGATTAAGGTATAGGTGGCCGAAAAAGTGGGATGAGAATTCAGGGTCCGCTCATAAAGGGGGAAGCAGGAAGCGGGTGGAACAGTTCAAGGAGAAAAAAAAGAAGGCTTCTTTGACATATTTGAAGGGACACTCGCTGTCAACAATGAATATATGACCCATGTCGCTTCGCGACCGGAAAAAAGGAAGAGCTTAAAGCCCTCAGACTTCAGGGGGAAAGAAAAAAGGATGGGGAGAGAAAAGATCCTAGGGGGGACGCAAACACGGGGGCAGCGCTTCAGAAAGGACCTATGGCGCAGTATTCTGCTTTTCAACTGCTCGGCAGGGCGAGGCGGATACGGACGGACTAAAGGCTCTAGGTCTGTGAGGATGAAAGCGGGCGAAAAGATCCCGGGTCGCTCTGACCGAACGGGGGAGGGAGACGAACCTACAGGGCGCCCCTGCTCTCTTCTGCCTACGCCAAAGAATTAATAGAATAATTACGGCTCGACCGAGGAGAGAGGGGAGGGAAAGGGTAAAAAAGGCTGGATCCCCCAACAACAAGGTCAACCAGAAGGATTCGGGACGACGCTTTTCTAAAAACGCCGGGGGCGAGGAGAAAGCTCAGGTGAGAAAGAAAGAAAAAGTGAACCGCGGACCTTTCATTCAGGAAGCAGGGGACGGGAGGGGAGGAGCGAGGACTATCGGGAGCCAAAAACAGACGGGAAAATTGGGGAGTAAAGGAAGTCAGGTTGTAACATCCTGGGTGTGAAGAAGGCCACGCCGCAGGGGGCGCACCGGATAGCTCGTGGGACCTCTTAAACCATCGCCGACTTGGGAAACCATCCGGGGGGACGGGGGGGAGTCAGTGGCTCAAAAAAGGGGGGGGGGGAAAAAACAAAGAAATCGGGGGAAACCCATCGAACGATTTGACGCCTGCGATGGTTGAACACGTGTGAAAATACTGAAAGGATTAACCGGGTTACGGGGTCACGGAAGAAAGGGGGACTTGGTCTTCTCTCAACCAGAGAACAGAGGACAAGAAAGAAGGGCGGTCACCCCTTCGCATCGGGAGGAGGAAAAGAGGGAGAAGAGGGTTGTCAAGCCGGTCACATGTCAAAACAACTAAAAGAGAAAAAAGACCACACACATAATCGATCAGTTCAGGAGACTCCTGGGATCATTCACGATGCTCTATGGAAGCGGGGGATGACATCGAGAAGGCAGGCGAAGAAAAAGGGATAAGACGCAAGAAAGTACTAAGGTCAACGATAAAGCGATCAGAGGTGGGGATTTCTGAAGGAAGGTGGCGGACCGAGGGAGCTCGTTCAGGATACAACACTTTCCCCTACATGGTGACGGGAGTTTGGGGTAAAAGGCGAGGACTTTTTAGATTTACACAAAATAAAGCAGTTTGACGGTACAGAAAGGACTAGCTGCGGGAACAGAAGGGAAAAGAGGGCGCGTTATTCCGATCTAACAAACCGAATAGCTCTCAAACAAACGGAAAGATATGAAGTTGATAGCGGAAAGAAGGGGTGTTCACAGGTGCACGAGCAAAGAAGGCGGGGAAACTGCAAGGCCGCTCAGATGATTAAAGAAGAAAGAACCAGACGCGAAGGAAAAAAAAACGCATGTGACGGGACCGTTTTGATGTCAAGCGACGAAGCAGGAAAACCAAAAAACGCAAAGAAAAAGCACGACCGGGCCAACAAGAGGATCGCTTGGAATTAACTGGAAGGCAAGGGGAGACATTAAAGGAAGGGGCTGTCCGAGAGGGGGGGAGAAGGAAAGAAAAAGAGAAGGGACGTGAAGCTAATCATCTCAACACTGAATTCGATTATTGTGTATTTGCGCGTGGGTCTACTGTGAGGTACGCTTGAACAAGACTCCGGGAGCCGAGAGGAGGAGGGGAAAGAAAGGGAGATAAAACTTTCCCATCGCATCTTTTGATCACAGAGAAGACAGCCGATACAAGAAGAAGGGTAGCCTTGCGAAAAGAGCGTCCAACTCTTTCAAAAGGGGTTCGCAAACCAGCTTAAAGAGGGGGGGGGGGAACCAGAAAGGGCGTTGAGCCAGCCGCCGTCACCCAAAAGATTGGGTAGCTGAGAGGCACAGGGGAGAAGGACCTCTCTATCAGTAGAGGCAGCGCTTGGGGATTACAGTAAAACAAGGAGCGAAAAAGAATTGACGCGGGGGACATGGGGAAAAGGGGACTTGGGATTCAGAGTTAAACGCTCCATAAACCAGTACCCGCGTGTAAAGGAAGGTAAGGATCAATGTTCTTGATCTCAAATAGAATTGAGGAAAGGGATGCGTTACGTGTCGTAAACGCGTCCCCGAAGCAAGGGGGAGGGGGTAAGCGGGTAGATCAGCCGCGTTAAAGGTGGAACCCGATCGGAATGCGCGAGCGAAGTCGAGCAGCAGTCTGTGAGGTCCATTCCAGGGGCGAAGGCTTTCTGGGGTGCGAAAGGATCCCTTGACCAAGCGGATCGCGAGGGGGGGATCCAGGACGCCTGCCTGACAGAATGCGATAAATCTGGAGCGTAGCGCTCAAGGGCGAAGGCGGAAAAGACTCTCTGGGGCGCCTATGCGGAAAGGAGACTGCGAAAAAGTTTAGGACACTTCTATCATCGGGGAGGGGGGGCAAATCAGTTGAGGAAAAAAGGGAAGATGCTCCATCATTTCTTAGCACGATGTCGCCGTGAAGGGAAAGGCAGATACTGAGGTGTTGAAAAGATTGGTCAAACGGGGTACAAATATGCAAAGAAGCGCGGGAGACTTCAAATGAAACCCCCAAAGAAGGGACTTCAAAAAGAAAAAGGGACCAGAAAAACCGAATTATAACAAACTTTCGCCCCCAGATCCTGCACTGGCAGGAAGAGCATCTATGACAAACGAAGGAAACTACTATGAGGATCCGAATTAGAGGAAGGGACAGCTATATATTCCGAAAGAATTTCGACGGCGGCGGAACGGAACTCGGCCAATTGAAGAGGTCTGTCTCCAGAAGACGCAGGCCCGAGATAGAGTCGTGGCGCTTCCGACCGGACCCTTGGAGGCACAGCATCTTCAGGAGGGGGGGGTTTCAAAAAAAAAGGGGCAAGAAACTTGAAGTGGTATAATTTAAGACCAGGGAAGAGGGAAAGAGATCATTCGCTTGGTGGCTAACGAGTCGGGGGTCGTCATTTTGCGGGACGCAACGGTAGAAGTGACCACGGCCAAAGGGAAATAAAACTGGCCGTCGGAATGGGGGATAAGCGGCGCGATAAAAAAGATCATCAAAAGGGAGTTTGCGATATCGCATCAACCAAACGGGGGAGATAGCTTTCACACGGTCGGTGACGGGAAGAAAGGGAAAAAAGGAAGGAGTGGGATTCGCTTTCTCGATCTCGATGGGGAAAACATTTTCATGGACCAAAAGGAAAGCAAGCCGCTCTTCGGACGGAAAACCCATGATGCTGAAATACACTCCGAGCAAGAGCTTGACGTGATGGCCTAGGTGGGGGGGGGGGGGGGGGGGGGGGGGGGGGGGGGTGGGGGGGGGGTGGGGGTGGGGGGGGGGGGGTTTGTTTGTGTGGGGGTGGGTGAGGGCATGGGGGGGGTAGGGCGGTTGTTGTGTGGTGGGGGGTGGGGTGGGGGGCTGAGGAGTGGTGGGGAGGAGGCGTCGTGTTTTGGGAGTGGGGGGGGTGGTCGGGTCTCGGGGGAGGGGGGTCGTGGGCTATTGGGGAGGGGATATCGTGTTTGGGGCGGGAGTAGGAGAGAGGGGGGGGGGGGGGGAGGGTGGGGGGGGGGGCGGGGACTGGGTGGGGGGGGGGGGAGGGGGGGGGGGGGGGGAGGGAGGGGGGGGAGGGGAGGGTGGGTGGGGGGGGGGTTTTTGGGGGGGGGGGGGGGGGGGTGATGGGGAGGGGTAGGGGAGGAGGGATGGGGTGTTGGGGGGGGGGGGGGGGGTTAGAGGGGGGGGGGGGGGGTTTGTGTGTGGTGGGGGTGGGGGGGGGGGGGGGGGTGTTGGGTTGTTTTTCAGCGAGGAGGTTGCGGGGAGGGTGGGGGGGAGTCTGTGTGGTGGAGTGGGGGGGTTTTTTGGTGGGGTGTTGGTGGGGGGTGTGTGTGAGGGCTGAGGGGGAGAAGGAGTGGGGGGGGGGGGGTTTTGCAGTTTTCGACGCTCTCGGGTGCGGGACTCCGTGAGTATACGCAATCATACCGTCCTTCCTCTCGGCCACCATCCTTCCCCACCACACGCGGCGCTGGGATGCACGTTGAGATGGCCCAAAGGCAAGCTGCTACCGGAAAACAGCATCATTTGTGAAAAACGGTGGAAAGTGGAATGGGGAAAAAATCGAAGCTCTCTTCTCTCGGGTAACTCTCGATGAGTCTCGAAAGCGAAAAGATTCAATTGCAGGAGCCCAAGGACTCAATAAGGGAGCGATCTAGACTCACCGTTTGAAGGGGGGATGGGAAAGAGACGGCGGATGCCGTAACGTTAGAACAGTTAGGCAATGTCCCCTGGTGAAAGGCGCCGCCAAATAATCGGAGCGAAAAAGGGGCAAGTTCAAAAAAGTAATGATTTACGACGCCTCAGGAGAATTGAGCAGAATTCAAATAGAGGGGAAAGCGAGGTGAGTCTGCTAGGAGCTATATAGCTCGAAACGCTTTGAGAGATAAACTCTCTCACGGGCGAAAGGGAGAAATGATGGATCCTTATCTACTCATTAACAGTCGACAAGAAGGATCAAATGGGACTCACCGTGTTTTCGTATTTCCAGTCAGCGTGGAAGACGTAGAAGAGGCAGAGAAATGAGATCGGAGGAAAAAAAGAAGGTTCGCATCCGCGATGGGCGAATCGATTTGACAAAAGGGGGAAAAGGGGGCAAAACTGCCGTGACAATTGTCAAGTTGCATGGGGAATTTACTTGAACGCTCAAAGGGGGGTGGGGGCTGATAAACGAGGCAAGGAGAAAGAAGAAGCGGGGGGGGGAGGGGAAAAGCCAATCATTGGGGGGGGGGGGGGGGGGGGTGGGGGGGGGGGGGGGGGGTGTTTTTAGGCCGAGAGAAGCGATTGCAGGGGACGTGCGTAAGGACGGGCTTCGTGGGAGAGAAACATTGCAGTTGTCAAGTTGCCGGGGGCAAACGCGAAACTTCACGGAGTCAGAGGTTACACCTGAAGGGCGCTGCGACAGGCCGCTTGCAAAAACAAAAGAAAAAACTTGCACCAAACAGAAACTGAGAAGAAAAAGAAAGGGTCAACTGGTCAAACGAGATGTACCAGATTTGCCCCAGAAACAGCTCAGGGACGAAAAAAAACGTGAGTAAAAAAAGAGAGGCCATGGACAATACGGCAACAGATGATACAGAAACCCGACCCAAAAACAACTTTGACCCATCAGGTAAAAGAGTCACTCCGTCGGGAAAAGTCAAGCAGAAGGAGAGGGAAGGAGAAG
>Ga0179593_1411492_pt1 | contig 20247 bp, 19 predicted proteins | sample CZODoug2_1_08_16_FD_185931 | JGI IMG/M metagenome (GOLD analysis project Ga0179593, IMG submission 185931) | Vadose zone soil fungal communities from Angelo Coast Range Reserve, California, USA - CZODoug2_1_08_16fungal (PacBio error correction) | ecosystem: Environmental > Terrestrial > Soil >...
CGCAACATTGGAGCCAACCAGGGCGTCCAAAACCAATACCTCGGCACAAAAGACTCGTGCGTCCAAAAACGGACGGGCGCCAAAGGGCCTGAAGGAGAGGGGCTGCTGCAGATGGGAGAGCAGGGGGGGTGTCGGGCAGTTCGCGTCATGCGGTGCCACGCCCGGGAGGCCACAGCACCTAAATGACTTGAGCGTAGAGAAAAACGGGGGGGGAAACCAGCCCAATTGCTTGGAATCAGATTCGCAAGCTTCTCGACACAGTTGCCTAACAACATTACCGGACAAAAGGCTCCGCGAGCGGGGAAAATGTGTGCCTCAGTCACGGGTCTCATGCGTAAAAGACGGGATGGAAGCACGTGACAGACCTGTAAAATTCCAAACGCTGGCGGATCCGCCAAGGGCGCAGGAGAAGGGGCAAGCAGGTCGAGGAAAGAGACCGGGGAGGACGGGTGCCGGGCGCCTGGGGGAACCGCCGCGTCCATCATACAAAAATAAAACTCTATTTATGCCCGAGCGTCTGGCCGAGGACGTGTCAACTAGAAAAACGTGGTCTTCGGAGGGGAAAGGTCGCCAGAGACCGAAGGGAATCTGAGAACCACACCCAAGTAGTATGAGAGATCTACTAACAAGGAAATTTCCCCTCGAGTTCCCAACAAATAAGATCTTTGACACAATATCAGCAAATCGCCACCTAAAACTGGCGTACAACACAAAAGGGGATCCACGAGAAATGCGCAACGGAAAAAAAGACGTTTCATAAATGTCAGCAAATCGATAAGAAAATTGGTTTTCTTCCAATCAAGGCAAGACCGTGCGAATCAGGAAAAATACTGGAAGGCTACATCGCGATTAGGAAGATCCACCATGCTCATTCGCGGGCAGGCAAAAAAGTGTCTCAGGGATATGAGACATGGTATTCCCCCAAGAAAAAGAAAAATTGAAATACAACGAAAAACATTACGCCAAAGTGGGGGGGAAAAAAAAGAGGACTGCCCTCAAACGTTGGAAAAAAAAGGTCCTGATTTAGGTTCGGTGTCATTCTTCCGGACACGCACGATGGGCGAAGTCCATTAACGCTCAAAAAAAGAAACTCACCAAAATGTAGGCCCCGAACAATCGGACAGCATACAAGTTGTTAACGCGTTGGCGGGGGAAAAAGACGCTAAAAATGGAAAGCCTTAAAATGTGTGCGTTGCAACATCATATTGGGGATACGGGGCAGAACTATCAACGCAGCGGCCACAAGCCAAGAGCACAGAGCTGAACCACCGTAGATGTCAAGGTAAAAAAACACGAGGAGACAGTGTTACAGTGCTGAAACTAGGCAAAGGGCGGCAAAGACGTCCGGGGTGAGAAAGAAGAGGGGCATCTACCACGAAACCGTGGAGGAGCTTTCGTGAGCTTAAAACATCATGGGAGACATGCGAGAGGGTCAGCGGCAGAAACGAGGGGGACAAGGCATCTCAGCCTTTCAGAATGGAGCGACAAACTGAGATCGCGCAGCAAGCATCGAAAAAGTAGGACAAATGGGTAAGGGAAAGAAGAACCCAGATGCGACATTATGATCGCGACTTCCACGACGAAAGGAAAGCCTCACAAAAACTGGGCGGGGTCAACGCAGCGTAGCCACGGCGCCCAACATCAAAAATCGGGCTGTGAGATCGAACTAACGCAAGCAAGACAGAGTGGAAACATCACGCGGCATCAAAATGTCCCTCTCCTCCTGGTACAGCAAAAGCTTGGCTCCGTCCAGACATTGGACCTCCGAAAGGGAAAGGGTAAGGGACTAAGACACCGTACGGCACATCGTCGCTGGCAAACCACCAGCACACGCAGTCTTAAGAAGTCGTCATAGGGGAAAATCGGGATGCCGTAAGAGGGGGAAGCTGCAGAAGGAGCCGAGAGGGACTGCGATGACGAAGTTATGAAAGAGGGGAACGTAGCGGACCTATCAAAAGGAAGGGAAGGTGCTGGGAAAAGCCTAATATGTTGGTGAAATCTCACGTGGGGGGGTGTTGGGTTTGTTGTTTGGTGGGGTTGGTTGTGTTTTTGGGGGTTCCCCTCCGTTCAAAAAAGCTAGGGGGCAAGGCCAAAGGCGACAAGTATGAAGACATGAGGTCACCGGGACATCTAGGAGTGAATGGACAAAAGAATTTTAACAGGCAGAGGGGGAGAAAAAAAATTTGGGCTCTAAGAGTCAGGACCTGAAACCAAAACTCTACCGGAAACACCACACCAAAACATCAAAAAAAGGGAGTGGGGATAAGGGCACGGGGACTGTGTGGACAGATGAGAGGTGAAGGGGGAGGGTATGGTGGGGGTTGAGAGAGGGGAAGTTGTACACGTGAGGGGGAGAGGGAAAAGAGAATATGTCAGAAGAAGAAGAAGAATGAAAGGGAGGAGGTGAGGGGAAAGTGGGGAAGGGAGGTGGAAGGACGGGGGGTGAGGCGGGAGGAGGAAAAGGAGAACGACAGTGAGGGGGAAGAGAGGGTGGGATTAATGGGACGGGTCGTGATAGGGAACCAGCAGTGCGGTGTCAGGTTTTGGAGAGAAGGCAAGATGGGAGGTGAGAGTTTGTGGGGAGGCAAGAAGGAAGCCATATCAGAATCCTCAGCGACCTGCCTGCCTGGGCGCGTAGGGGCCAAAAGAAAAAGAAATGTAAAACCGAGAAGACCAGGACTGCCCCCACCACCCAAAAACGTCATCCCGAGTCTTGGACAGCGGAGCTAGTGGGAGGGGTCAAGACACATCGGCGGGAGAGGCCGATGTGAATCCGACAACCGGGCCGTGGCGGAGTCTCGGGGCATAAGACGGTTCCCCTAGTAGGCCTGCCACAAGCCGACTGGGGGTCGTTCCTGCGGGGGACAGGTGACACGACGACGCATAGTGTCTCCCTGATACTGAGAAAGGGGTAATGATCTGGCGTCTGTGGAGGGGGTTCTTCCGAACAATGGGAGGGGGAGGCTGTTCTGTCACAAAGAAAATCTTCGGACGGGCGGCCAAAGACAGCACCGGGGCCAAACTCCGATGAAGAAAGAGTCGGGAGTCTCAATGTGGGGACGGCGGGTATAGAAAAAGAGGTCGGGGAAGTCCTTACGCGGGGCAATCTCCTTCGCTCGTTTCGCGTGCGTACAAGGTTTCCGGAGGGGAACGGGAAGCCATGCGACAGAAAGAGTGAACGGAAGGGGGGCGACTTTACAAATCAGGCAATCCTGCTACAGAACAAAACTTAGGAGGAGCCCTCCTATCGTCAAATTCAACCATGGAAACCTTCTCCCCGAGGGCCTGGGGGGGGGGGGGGGGGGGGGGGGGGGGGGGGGGGGGGGTTCGGGGGGGAGGGGGGTTTTGTGGGGGGGGGGGAGGGGGGGGTTGAGAGTGGGGTAGTGGGGTCCTGGACCCGCAGCTATCACGAGGGGGTGCCATCACAGAAAACCAGCCAAAGGAGAGACCCAAAGTCAGGAAAGGAAAAGAACACGCTACCGATCGGGAAAGCGACGCGAAGGAGGAATATGACTTGCCCGCGTCTTTCTGGTGGGCATGAGACACAGAAGCGAAAAGAGGGAGCACCCGAAAACTGCTCCAAGATCTTTTTGAACCTTCACAAACCGAAGCCGACTAATGTTCCAGGCTCTGGTTGCACTGGGGACTTCATGGTTTCAGATCGCAACCGTCAGTCAAATAAAGCTTAGGGGCACGGGCCGTGCAATTCCCGTCTTGGGCCCTCTAACCTCGCTCCATACCCTCAGGTCTTGCTAGGGTCCATCCACCCCTTCAAAAGTAGGACTGGAAAGTGGGCAGGAGCTAGGCCCACGTTATCTTCCAAGCAAGTCTGGCGTAAACCCGTATGTTCGGTTGGGGGAATAGCATGCGGGGGAGAGGTCTGGCTCATCCTACTGAGTGGAAAACAAAAACAAGATGCCCGCTTGGTCACTCAAGGCAATGTCCCGAAACTTGCTACAGAAATGACAAAGAAGGGGCAATACGTTCGAATGCTTGGAGTGAATGGGAAGTTGGGACTCGGGCCCAGGAAGCAGGGTCAAAATCACCAGCTTCTGAGGAGGGAGCTCTAAGAGGAGAAGACGGCTGGTAGACAGCGGAAAAAATTAACCCTTTCATGTATGGACTGGTGGCTTCCCTCCTCGAGCACGGGGGGATTTCCTGCATAGTATACTGTGAGGCTGTCCTGCTTCTGAGGGTCCCGGCTTTCCCACGGCTGGTGACGAGACTGCGGCGCGCATAGGCGGAATCCCAGGTAGCGGACACGGTGTGTAAAACGCTCGGACCCCGCACGGGGGGGGAAACGGATGGGGAACTAGGTCCGCCCGCCTTTAAGTCAGTCCAGAGGGAAAGTCGGACAGCGGATGGGACCCGTTTTCAGGCTCAGGGGGGGGGTCGTGGGGTGCACGTGGTCGGAGGTCAAAATCCAAGAAGAGAACGAACGGAAAGGAGAGGGGGGGGGGGGGGGGACAATGCTCGTTAGGGGCGGGACGTGGAGGATTTAAAACTGCTATCATGGAGCCGGGGTGTTAGGTGACGAAACGCGTCATGAAATGGCTCTCTGGTGTCTGGGATCAACTGTCCCGGGACCCTCGAGAATTCGACAGGATTGTCAAACGGGTCGGAGAGGGAAAAAAAAGAGGGAGTGTAGGGGGGGCATCAACGTGGGACCGATAGGCGTCTAGGGCCCCTAGGATTCAGAGGAAAGTGGGACGCACGCAATTCTCACACAAATAAATCAGAAATGGACAAACAAAAGGAGACCCGCCTGCAGTCAATTACTTAAACCCGAAACAGATCCTAACTAATCTGAACCATCTGAACGGACTCTACATTGTGATCACAATGCCTGAAAAAAAGAACTTTACTGCCACTCCTTGGCTGGGGAGACTAATACTTGGTGCAACCTTGAAATAGCCTTGTTTCATCTTCTTAACGTGCGGGTTTAGGCGGGACGTACGCCGACGGACTGTAACGTCCTGACAAGAGCAGCTCCAACAGGGATCGACTTCCTTCAAGCCCAACCGGACCCGGGAGGGACCTTCCCATGACCAACCGACGTACCACGCCTTTTGCTTGGTCTCTGGGCTCGGGCGGGGGCTGGGGTCCGTCAAGCACGAAAAAAAATTCGTGCGGGCGTAGAGGCAAAGCGGGAAAAATGAGGCGCATTGGAAGAGGGGAGTCCCTTACTCCCATGACCCAAAGAAAACATTAACTCAAATCCAGGACCGGGGGCACAACAAAAGACATTAAAGGGTGCTTGGATAGGACACGGGATTGTGCATACACAAAAGGACGGGTGAATCTAACCCTACGTGGGACACGGGGCAGAGTAGGAGGCTAGCTCTACCAGGAAGTCGGGAGAAAATTACATGGGACGGAACATTCCTCTGCGGACTAAAATAAGAGGTGGTCGTTAAGCTCTGCTACGTTAAGCGAACTCCATGAGGTGGGTGGAGGCGTACCAGAGAAAGGTAATACGGACAAAAAGTTATCGGAGCGCGACTTCGCAGACTCAAATGTCCGGGGGGGGAAAAAAAAAAAAAAAAAAAGAGGAGTGCGCAACTGCGATCACTCGTGGGGAGGGTGGACGGGGGATGGTACGATCTTGTTACGAATTCTGAGGAAAAAAAGTGGCGGCAACACCCATCTTACGTGATGATTGAACGCAAGGTCGCACCACACGGCCGCAAAAGGGGGGGGTGGACGGGAGATCAGGGAGGGGAAAAGTCGAACCCAGGGGAATTTTCTCAGACTGGTGGGAAGTTCCCGCGCGGGAAAAGTACTAAAAGGAGATAACACACTTTTGCCTTGGTCAGGGCCAGAACTTCGACGTCCTGGGGCCACTTGCCTAGTGGGGGGGGGGTATCTAGTGACTCTTGTTGGGGTTGTACTTCTCAGTGGACATGCGGAAAGTCCCAGTTATCGCCCGGGCACTCTTCGCAACTTCGCGAGTCAGACCATCCACTGAGAGTGAAACGGTTTCTCGAACAATTTTACTGGCCATCTGCAGGACGGGTGGGGAGGTTCTAGGTGGCTCATAAGTGGAAGAGTCAGGAGAGGAGGAGTTGGGCGCGGGCAAGGAGGGGGAACTGGTGGAATTAAGGTGAGGCCTTTTATTACCGTTTCAGATGTCCGATTTTGTAACCGACGAGTAATGGCGATGCAATCGCGGGACCTGAACGCATAAGTTCCGCCGGGCCTTGGTTGGGGAAGGGACCTTAAATGAGGTGAATTGGGCGCGGACTTGGTGGAATTTCGATGCTTCAAACGCCGGGGGCTCGAGAAGTGTGGAATGTCTAGAGAGGAGTGGGGAAGCTTGCCGCCTCCGAGGAATCTGAGTGGAGTGGCTGGTATTGGGGTACTGTGACGCAATCTGGTGTTAACATTATCGGGCTGCATCGAGGTTTCGAGGCGCAATTCATACAGATGGCTTAATCTGGAAAGCTTCGGGTTGGCCCGCCTTTCGTTATCTTCAAGGATATACGAGCTAGGGCGGTGGGTTTGCGGGTTGACACTCCGTGACCGCCAGGACGGTAGGGGTCGCATCCAGGCGCGGACGGCGTGATAGATGACTAGTAGCCAGTCGCGAGGCGTGGAGCAGGATGGCCCTGTTAAGTTTATGGATGGGTTCACGGACGGTGCCTTCCCCGGAGACGTCGGGGCATTGAGTAGCAGGGTCTATGGGTGGGCAGCCAGCAACGGCCCAGAGACTGCTTTAACAATAAAAGCTTGGAACGCGAGCCAAGTTAGTGGTCTCCACGAATAAGTGAGGGTCTTTGAATAGGGGCGGCATAGGGTCCAGGAGTGGACGATTCGGTTTAAGCCGAAGTAGAAAAAGGGGGGGGTGCGACTAACGATTCCTTTAAGAATACAACACACCAAAACGCGGATTAGCGACTCGGGGGAGGCGGGAAGAGGCCCGTCGGTGCGTCCCAAACCCTTGTTCTCACCGGTGGAATTTCGACAACAAAAACCGGAGTCAACCGACTGGGAAAAGAGGCAGTCCCCGAACACGAAAGTCGGGTGGGTAGAGCAACAAAGTTGTGTCGGGGAGGGGAAATGAAGGGGGGGAGGACGGAAAGAATTTGTATCAAATCGAGCAGGCTAAAGGGTTCATGAGCTTGGGCCGCCAATTGGTTCCCTCTGCGGTAGGGGGGTAGCTGCACCTCCGGAGGCAATCGGGGGGGGGAAGTATAACGTCTTACTCTAAAGCCGGGAAAAACGGCACATCCACTCCGACCCGTGTAACGTTCAGTATCGCTCACTCTGGCAACCCAGACTCCTGCCCTGATGGCCTTTCAGCTCTCCAAGAGGCGGCACGTGTTCCCAATCCCTTTTGACTGCAGTAGGTGAATCCACTGTCCCATTGGTTGGCCCTAGCTCCCTCGTTGTCCCTCCAAGGAAAACCTTGGGGTCTTGCGGTTTTAGCCCAAGAGTTGGACTGGGCCGCTGAGAAGCTCGGCCACGGGAGACTTCCATGGGTCCTAGACAGGGAAAATCATAGCGGAACTCAGTAGCATTGGGAGCTAGGGTCCCATTAGAAAAAAAGGGACAGGGGGGGGACCCGGTCTCAGAGTTGGTTCAAAAAAAATACAAAACGGATTCCCTCATGATTTCGGGAAAAACACGCATCAGGGACGTGGGGGGGGGGTTGCAGCTAAGGGGAGACGATCGGAATATGAACCAGGGTGAGGGTCGGGGGCAGCAATGTCTGGAAACGTCCGAAGAAGAAGACGAGCCATTCCGGGAGATACGGAAAAAAACAGGAAGCGTAGTGAATACGACTCTCGGCCTAAACAAGAAAGGGGGGTGGGATCAGCGGTACCGACACGGCGTCCTCTCAAGAAATGAACGTGGTCATAAAACCAACGCGACTTCTAGATTCAAAAGCCAACCAAACTTCTCCCCGAAAGAGTGGAGACCGACGGAAAGAGAAACTTTCATCACGAAGGGGGCCGAAGAGCGCTGGCCTCCTGAAGATGGAGACCAGTGTCCTTTTAAATAGGAAGGGAACCCGCTGGTGGCGCGGCCTAAAAGACGGCAGAAGGACCTAGCACGCAGAATAAATCGCAAGATTCAAGGAAAGAAGGGGGGGCCACTGGCCTGGCGAAGGAGAAGTTTATAGTCCAAAACGAGAAAAAAGCCCTACATAGAGGCAAGGGGGGTTGACAAACGTACCTGTGTGGGTGAAACTGCACCGTGAACGTTCAAATCAACGAGGGTGGTTGCCACAGGTCGGCTTCGGTTCAAACAGCGGGGAAGGGGAAAGTACGAAGGGAAAGGGGCGGAAGACCGCGGGTACACCTACGACAAAACAACTCGCGGCTTTGACAAGCACTCGGCGGACAGGTTACACAACCCAGGGTACGAACAAAAAAAAGGCGGTGTAAACTTACGGCTGCAGGGAACGGTTTCTTGGCTTGCCTCACTGTGAAAAAAACTCCTTTTTTTCGTTGCTCCCTTATCTGGGGTCTTGTTCGTTGGCAAGACCTCTCGTAGCAAAAGCTTCCACAGAAAGCAATCATTGGCGCGATATCAGCCGGATCTCTCATGTCAGTTCAAGTCCAGATAACAACCTCTGGGACAAAAAGAATGGCGTTTCCAAGGCCCGGGGATAAAAGATCGAGGAGAAATCACACTGTGTCTCGATGCCTAGAGTTGGGCACAGGGGGTACTCTAACCAGGGGTCATTAGAAGGGTCCGGGGGAAATAACCTCCTTTGGGAGAATAGAGTTCCCTGCGACACGGACGCGATGGCAGAGACGCAAGCTCTTCAACGCAGGGGAGGGCGGAAACAACCGCGAGCTCAGGACATTCAAAGGGGAAGGCCCTGGCGCCAGGTATGGCACATGGACTGGGAGACAGCACAACCAAAGGAGCCACGACATCGTTCTGCTGCCGGTACGGGTAAGAACGACGGAAAGATCCTAAACAGGGACCGCTCAACTGGAAACCACCTCCTTCGTCCCTGGGGCACCCACGACTGAATAAGGCTCTCACGTGTGAAGGAAGAAGTCTGCGTCGTTAAACAATTGTCCTGCCAATTCCAGAAGGTCTCCTGTAAAGGAGGCGAGTACCTGCTTCAAATCTGCGGAACGAATGAATGTGTCATCAACATTTCAACATTTTTCAGGACTCTCACCTATCAGTTGAGCCACACTTAAAGAGAGAGGGGAAACACCGTCCGGGGTTCTCCCTCTACATCGGGGTCAACACAGCAACCGAGTTGCAAAAGAAAAGTGCAAAGGAGCTATTTAAAAGAGCAGGAACAGGGTAGCAGGCAGCGGACCTGGCAAAGACTCAAGATCAAGTCGATGTAGAGAAATGGCGAACCAGGCATCAAAAAAGAACGGGACCCGCAGACGCGGGCGACAAATGCAAATCAAACCACGGAAAGACGGCCGATCGGTCGAAAGAATCTGGACGCTGGATCAGAGCAAGGGGACCACCTGCAAACGATGAGATTTTTTTGGAAGTTCAAAAGGAACATTGAGAACCTCAGGAAAGGTCTCTGGGGCCATGTGTACGAAAAGGGGTGGCACCACTAAAAATGTTCAAGACGGCAATACGCGTCGGGGATGTCGGGGAACTCAAAAGAAAAAACCGCTTGGGGGGGGAGGGGGTAGTAAAAGTAAGCGGAGACGTCCTTCCCGTGGACCTGGACGGACCCATTCCTGCTAAATGAAAAGGGGTAACAACGCAGGGGAACAGTCAGGGTCGGGGCGCACACCTTGACTCTAGTTTGGGCAAAAGGGGGCAATACTCAATGAGGTCAACTGGGACAGGCACCCGTAAGACAGTGCTCTCAAGTCTGTTCCGGCGAGGTATCAAAGCCTGAAAGCGGGGACAATAAGACGGGGCACACCAAGATTCGGCAAATGGAGCTAATTGGGAGAGGTTTGGAGGTCGTCCAGCACGGAAACGGGGGGGTCTCATGTACTAAGGGGCGGAGTAAAGGGGAAGGGGGATGCGTCATAAAAAGGAGCCAATAACGAGGGCTCAAGAAGCAAGGAGGGTCGTGAGTGATGAAAGAATGCGCAGGGTTTAGGGGGCGCGGTAAGAGGGAAATCATTCCAAGGCCGGGGAGAAACGGGCAAGTCACTTGTTTCTCGGATGAAGGGAAAAACTTCTAAAGCGCGGAAAAACGAAAAAAACAGAGAGGCCATAGAAAGAGGGGCACCGTCCCCTAGGTGCAGGAAATCAACGCTGGTACATCAGAACGAGGCATGGTCGAGTGGAGCGGAAAAAGGGAAAAAGGGGTGGATTCCCCTGACCTGTAGGAAGCCCGCAGGCACCAAAGGCAGGAAATGTAGGGATTAAAAAAGACATGAGAGGCGAAGAAGGGGCATCTGACAATCACCAGTTACCGAAGGACCCATAGGACAATTGATGTGTCCCTAAAAAGAATAATGGAAAAATCAGACGAAAAAATCTCCATCGTGAAATCGATCAGGGGATACCAGTTACATGTGGTGAGGGACATCCCTTAACCACCTCATCAGTCTAAACGTTTAACATGATCGGGTCGGGGGCAATCCACGCCCAAGAAGCAGAGGCGAGAACTGGGGCTAGCCCTTGTATCACTTGCCGTATGAAGAAACGAGGGGGGAAGGAGAAAGCCCAACCAGAGCTGGCGCACTGAAGACGCTCACGGGAGGGACCGGGGGGGGGGAGCGGGAAGGAACGGCCACACTAGAAAAGATAAAGCACAAATCTCTAGCTGAAACACCAGGCCAAGAGCCTTAATTGTTCCTCCAAGGATTAAATATGAGTAGTTCAAGACCACGCGGGGGCATACCCAGAAAGTCGTTGGCATCGGAAAGAACAACTCAGAAACAGATTAGAACAAAGAGGGTGGTAATGGGGAGGGGGGGCCAAGGCCCACGACTCTCAAAAAAATTTCAATTGAGCATAGAAGGGGAAAAACGTGGCACCGAATCGGGGGGCACCAACAAGACACGGGGAGGAGGCAAAGGGGGGTTAGTCGTTATCCCTTAACCCAGGTCTTCTGCGCGAGCAAAAAACTCCGCCCTCCAGAGAAAGAAAGGAGGGTGAGGAAAAACACTAAGACAGGGAGGCACGCTGATCCTGGATTAGGTAAAAGGAAAAAAAAAAGGACTCTACCTGAGGAAGCCGGGCTGGGGTCATAGGGGGCCAGAGGGAAAAAATGCAATGAGACACCGCGAACATCAGGTGTCTCTTGTACCTATGAACAAGGGGGAAGCCAGGGGGTTCCTGGCAGCTTTAAAACGGCCAAGGTTCTAGACAAGGGAGGACACGCCGACCTGACGGACTTCTGGGGAGGATATTATCTTCGTGATGACAAAGGTTGCTAAGGTGCACAGAGGTCTCAGGGGTGAAACATGGGGAATCGGTCCCATACTTCGAAGCGCGAAAGGACGATCAAAGAAGGGCCGGGAGGGAAAAATGAGAGGGACTGCAGGTGAACGTATAAAATTTAGGGTCAGTGGAAGGCGGAACTAGACGTTAAAGCTGGGGAAAAAGGCAGTTGCATTTCTGGCCTCATGAAAAAAAAAGTTTGGAGGGAAAAAGTGTCATGACAGGGGACCAAAAGGCTCTCTATCAGAGTGAACCCGTCAAAACACGCGCCCCTGAACATGAAAAAAGAGAATGGGACGGACCAAGGTCCTGCTTTTCCCTTCTAAAGGGTTGGGAGTAATGAATCAAGTTGGTCTCAAACAACAGAAAGCCATCATGAAAAGTAAAACCCCATTCCGGAGATGCAAAGAATAGACCAAAAAGACATCGAGAAACATACGGGAATAATAAAGTTAACTGAAAGGGGGGCAAAAACCTTCTTTCCTACGGGATCTAAGTTAGGGAAACAAGAGAAAAAAGGGGGGGGTTACTTGTGGGAAAACAGGATTGGATGTGTCTGACTCAGATAGAGGAAGTAAGCTACTCGACTGATAATAACCAATCAGAAGAACGGCTTAAACACTGAACGGCTAATGAAGGGCACAGTGGAAACTGCACGGGAAAGGGGACGAGAGTACGAAGTTTTCAGTACGGAGCCGCGTTATCAGGAACCTAAGGGTTGGGCTGGGTCAAACTTAAACATGACGGCGAAATCAATGGACCCGAACGGGACAAGGACTGTAAAGGAAAAGAAAGCAGATACTTAAACCCGACGTGCTTAGGGGGGGGAACTACAACTAAAGGGTGGAATCGACAAACACTTCCCTTTTTCTCCCCTAAGGGGGGGATGACTCAAGTTCCGGCGTGATCGGGCCCCCACCGACAGGACTCGCGCACGGGGCCGGGGGCAAATACAGGGGAACTGAGAAATGAAGGAGGAATGGGCTGCGGGCAATGGATTCGCCGGCCAAGGAAAAGCGGCTGAGCAGGGGAAGACCTGTCCAATTTCGTTGGGGTACAGGAGAAACCATAGAAGTGAAGTCAATCTGGGGGGGGGACTCAGCGAAGAAGGAACGACTTAGGAATCAGGGGCCTGTGGATTGCGGGGGGGGGGGGGGGTGGGGGGGTGGTGAGGGCTCAAAACGGAAGATCCACGCGGGAGAGGGTGAGGGTCTGAAGGAGTGATCGATGGGGGAAGTGCTAGGGCAAACGCGTGTGGGGGGTAGAAAGCTTCTTCTTTACCTCCGAGGAAATCTGGGGTACGGTCAGAAAGTCGACGGAAAAAACAGGGGCCACACGTGGATAAAAAAAAGTTGGACAACCAATCTACGACCGGATCGGAAGGCCACACTGCAAACAGCACCTCCTGTAGTCTCTCCGGGGAGAGCGGCCGTTAAGGACCGTTCCCTATTACCGGGAAATGGAGAGTGGGTTTACTAAATAGAAATGTTTGAGAAAGGTGGGGGGAAGGGTGGAGGCCGTGGCATTAAATATTCAAGGGAAAACCTGGAGCCCGGCACTGACAAAATCGAGATCCTAAAGCCAAAGGGAAAGCCGGGAGAAACTACAATTTCTTAGTAAAGGAAGAGTTGAAAGTAAAGGTTGTAAAAAGGTGGCGGAAAAGGATTTTAGCCATTCACGAGGTGTCCGCAATTGCCGAAAAATACGATCGGGCACAGATGCAGATTTGTAAAATGAAATGCCCGACGGGCAGTCTGCTTGAAGGGGAAGCCAAGCTTGGCGCGGCGGATCAGAGTCAAGCGAAGGAGGGGGGGGGGACTAAGCCTCTGTCGGCCAGGGCCAAAGGCAACACTAAGGGGAATAGCAGCGGGGGAGCGAAAGGATAAGGAAGGGGGAAAAAAATGCTGACAATCTCTTACACCATAGGTAATCGAGACTACACGGCTGGAAATCAGGGCATAGGTAGCTCACCGTCAGGAGTTCGATCCACCAGAAGGGGCTTTCCGGGAAGTGACCAAGTGCCGGGGGAGTTGGTAAGATGGGGAAGAATTTACTATGGAGACAAGAAACAAGATAGTGGGAGGGGGAATCATATAGTAAACCAAAACCCCGTGTAACCGGGAAGAGGGACCAATCGAGGCACTCAAACTTGGGGAATTAGAGACACGAAAAAGCGGAACAAACAGCATGTACATCTCGCAAGAAGACCAATAAATCAGGCTTGTAGCCAAGCTGAAGAGGGGGAGGGGCTGGTCTTGTGAAAAGTGTAGTAATAGATCAGAGAAAGGGTGCTTTGCTTAGGCTGGAAACCCAGGACTCGCATCGAAAGAAAGCACGACGTCAGGGGGGGGCCCTCTCAGACGGTAAGCAATGCACCTTAGGGGCCTTCGCCGCCGGAATAAGAGGCACTTAGAAGGTCGTCTCATCCCTCAACAACCCAACAGAGGGGGGGACTAACCTTACGTCAAGAAATTGAACTCATCTGCCAGGGTTTTTCAATCAGAAGGGAGGGAGCGAAAGGTCCCGTGTGGCTCATACAGGTGAAAAAGGAGAAACGTTAGCCAAAATGTAGAGGGCCGGGGGGTCAATCTGGTCGGCCGACTCAAGGGTCGATCCGAAATACCTGGAGCTGGGGATTAAGGAGGAAATACAACAAGGGAGCGTGGGAATACAAAAACGGTTCGGGAAACCGTTCATCAGCTGACACTAACCCACCCCAAAAACACCACGCTTGAGGAAAAGGGGAATTAAAGGCCTGAGGGGCCCAGCAGTGACGGGACAGCAGGGCAGAGGAACAAAGAGCGGGTGATGGGACTCATTGTCAGGAGACACCGGCAAGGAACGAGAAAATAGAGGCACAGACTAAGATCGTTAAAAGCTCGAGGGGTACCGGGAACGCCCCATAGCTTAAAGACGATGGCCCAATAAGCATGGGACTCAGGGGGGGGGGTGGTGTTCCGCACAACGAGAATCTCATCTACTGAAACGCAACTCTAAAAAAGGCTGAAAACTACACATCTTGAATCCATCTCATTCGCAAAAAGAAGTTCTCCGATATGACCCTGACGATTCCGTTATCAAGGGCTCACTTTGCTCCTGGGTTGAGGGGGACCGAACACGGAACACGGGAATAGACTTCACACTAGAAAGTATTCAGGAAAAAAAATTCCTGGGGTTTCATAGGAAAGAACCGGAGGGGCCGAACAGCCAGGGGACGATTCCTCATTTCAGGGGAGGTAAGACCGCGAACAAACGGGATTGTACCCAGATCGGCAAAAAGTCCTGTTTACCGAATTTGAACTTCCCTCCCTTTTGGGCAAAGGGACTCTTGGTGTAGGTAAACTCTCGGGGCTTTACTTTACCCGAAGGAAATTCCCTCCGGAGGACAGAAAAGAAAATCAGACGGTAAAGTTGAGAGACTCAAGAGCGGCGAAAAGGAATTTTTTAGAGACGTGCGGAATTTAAAAAGGGGGGAACGCTCTCCTTTCCTTACAAGAATAGCCTCACGTGTGGGGGAGGCGTCGAATGTTGTACAGTTAGTAAGATCGCGAAAACGCCACTCACACGCATTTGCCGGGGAAGAAAAAAACATCTCCTTTCCTGGGTACGACAGGTCCCCCGAAGAGTGAGAGGTGGGGGGTTTGATGTACTCCCTTGGAAAGGGGGGGAGACCGGGGAAAGGAGCGTATAGTGTGGAAGAATTGATCGATGTTCGTTGCAAGGTCATGCTAAGTGAAAGCAGGTCGGGAATAGAGGTAGGGTTACCATCCGGGGGGGAGAAAGTAGAGCATGTAAGCACTTCTGACCACGAAGGTCGGAGCGACTCATCTCGTTCGCCGGGAGGGGGGGGAGAGGAAACGTGGAAAAATCTCGCCGCATTCCTGAGACTGGGGAGCAAAGGAGATCTCCCAGGGTATCCAATTGAGGAAGGGGGACACCTGGGCTCGGAATAGAAAAGAATCGAGGTCCTGGCTCTGCGTCGTCCAAAAGAAGGAAATTTAGATCGGAAAAGGAGCCTAAGAAGACAAGGTTCCAGCAGAAAAAAGATCAGCCCGATAGGGGGAAGGGAGGGGAAGACCACTGACCCTTTCACGTGCTGTTTAAATCATCGGGTAGGGCAGGTCAAGAGGATTCGCCGTTTAAATCTCACACTTCTGGACGACGGTCGCCCAGTGGGACCGAAGGAATAATAGTGGCAGAGTGTCAAAAAAAACACCAGCAAAAAGGGACTAAAAGCGTGGACGTGGTCGCGCCCGCGAAGGGTGGAAAACGGCGGGGGCGGTACAGATCAAGCAACTTGACCCGAAGAAAGCGGACGTGCGATCAAAAGGAAATAATGGGGAATTGCTACAACAACTGAAAGGGCAAAAACCTAGGCGGGTAACCGAACGGACACTCGCTCCGAAAACACCAGGAACACAGCAAAATGCAACCCAATCAGTAACTAAAAACATAACCAGGGAGGAGGACCGTCTAAAAGAAAAGGATAAGAAATCGGACCGCTCCGGAAATAAGGTCAGAAGAGAGGAAAGGGGGCCCAAGGGACTCACAATCAAGAGGCAATGGGATCATCTACTCCAAAAGCGGGGTTAGGTGTATCAGAACATTAAAGAAAAAATGGTTCTCGCGTGCACCGATGATAGTTTGCAGATCAGACAATGAGACCCCGTCGACGTCAAAAAAGGGGGGGGGGCAATCAAAAAAAAAGGCGGGAAGGCACAACCTGAGACAATTAAACTTACAAAAAGAGGAAGGAGGTACAAACTTGGGGAGGGGGGACTATCTGGCGGCAGCCGACAGAAAACGAACGGGCATGGGTAAGGGAAGAAGACGTGAAGAACCAATCAACAACGGCTCTAGCAAGATTTTACAAAAAGGAGAAGGTACTTAAGTAAGAGGGGGTCTTACAGGAATCGAGAAAACGTGAGTCTAGGGAGGCGCCACGGAGAAAAATCTCGGGAAAATCACTCATGGCATAGAGGTGGACGAGAAGAAATCTTGACAACGCGAAAAGAAACTGGCCAAGGAGGCTGTGAATAGGGCGGGGGCGCTGCGAAACGACCGGGAGCGACCGTAGGTTCGTCCGAGGGTCTCAAAAAAGGGAAGAGAAGGAAGCGGGGAGGGCAGTTCACAGCGCAGAGGTCCATGCTGAGTCATGGGGGAGTCCAATTCGGTGGTGTCTATCAGGAGCGTGGAGGAATTTAAAAAGGGGGGCGTGATAGCCGATCATTCATAGTCAAAAAAGAAAAAAAAAATCTGTCCGGCCTGGCTGGAACGGCCTTACTTCACTAGAAAAGAAAAAAAACAGACTAAAGGAAAAAAAAGATATAAGTCAGCCATGCCAGGCAATCCCGAGATCGGACTAGGGGATTACCAGTCCTGCGCGGCGACTCAAAAAGGGCAGACAGCTAGATACCCTACCTCCATTATATACATCGGGGTCAGAAGAGAATACCCAGTAGAAAAAAAATCCCGGCAGAAACAACCAGGCTTAAACGGCGGATAATGAGCAAAGAAGGCGCGGGGGACGGTTCAGGGAAGTTCATCCCTATACTCCGGGGCACGTAGAGACGCTTTAAATAGGAGCGGAGGCCAGCACGGGACCCAAAAACCGCCGGAAAAGGAGCTGTGGGCCCGCACAGCGGTATTCAACTGAGGAACTTAGTGGGGGGAGGGAAAAAAACCTAAAGAACATCGGCCCAAAGTAACCAAACTCTCTTTAAATTTACGGGGAGCTCACGTTGTTTGAACTAAAGGAAATTGACTGGGTCTAAAAGCGGAGGCCTAAAAGGTTGTGGCTGCATTAAAGAAAAAAAGGGTCTCGTGGGAAAAGAACGGCAGGAATCGGGGGGCCAGGAATTGTCGTCGCTCAAACTGGTCTAGGAAACGCTGGAAGCCATATCAGGTCTGTGCGTCTTCATGCGTGCAAGAGACAACAAAGGAAGAAAAAATTTTAAGGCGTGTAGGGGGAAGGGCCCCGAAGAGAAAGGAAATTGACCGATGAGGGGGAAAAAAAGTTGCGAAGAGGGGGGACCAGGGGCAAAGTCATCGGTTGGACACAAGTGCCAAACCATGTTCCAGAAAGAAAAAAAACTCTACTAAGATCACTCGCAGGCGGAGTGAAGAACGAATAGGGGGGTCAGCAAATCTGGTAAACAGGAAAGAACGTCAGAGAAAAGAAGGCGCACCTGGCCTAAAGACGCGGCGAAAAGGGGAATAAGGGCCCCTACAGAGCGAATTGCAAGCGAAGAAACGCATTAAGGTCATAGTCAGTCTTCACTAACGTTGGTTCGGTCAAGCTAATCTGAGCCTCGAGAGATGGCGCGTCCTTGGTAACGCGCCTCTTGCGCCGCGTATCTGAAAATAACTGTGATGGGGGGTAATGTCTCGCTGAAATCCGAATGCGCAATGGTTAAAGGGCAAAGAAAGGGCTTAGAGATTTGGGGATGTACTAAACGCCAATCCTGACCTCGCCTGAAAAAAACCACTATCTCGGGCTTGAAAAACAGATTGGTAAGAAACATGTGACGCTTCGCACATGAAAAACCGGGTGCTGCCGGCACACGGCTCCGTAAAAAGGTCTGGGGGGAGGGTTCTGGTGCGGAGGCGTCCAAAGCGGCAAGCACCGAGCAGTGAGCGTGTGGACTCCTGGAAGCGGCTTAAGGGCTGCGGAGCGTCTTATCGTCCTCTTCGGCTTGCCCGTACCTGCGGTAGAGCCCTTTTTATTGGGCTGACGGACCCGGCCTGGGCCGTCTCACCGTGCTCGCTAGCTGTCCTTTGTAGCCCGTGTCGACAGGCGACCTCTCTGGGGGGTAGGCGGTCGCCCTTCCGACGAGGAGGTGGACACTGGAGGAAACAACTTCCTCTCTATGGTAACGGTGGGGTACAGGTGCTCGCTGGGGGGGGGTCCCAACTGGGCCAAACCCCAGACGTCCGTCAGAATTGGGGGGCTAAAAAATTTACGTCAGCCTCAAAACCACATGGAGGAGAGATCACAAGACAATCAAATTCACAAAGAAAACCAAGTCATGCGTGCTTTCCGAGGAAATTGGCCACCAGACCATCGGAAAAAAAGAACCCAATTGGCTGCATTATTCAAGAAGGTGGCTCTTTTGAAGTTGTGACAAAAAAACTGTGGGGGTCTTGCCGCGACCTAGGGGTGGTTGCTCCTTATGTAATGCAACTGCTTGGGACGTATAAAAATGCTTGTCAAACAATTCTGACCCACGAAATTTTTAGGCATTGGGCCGAAATAAAACCCAAGACCGAGTGTGGACAACTGAAGGTAGAGAGAAATCTCAACGGGTGGGAATTAGGGATCCACAAAGGAACCAGGTCGGTAAAAAAGGAAAGAAGTTCTCCAGGGGAAGAGGGTGGGGGGGACGGTTCGGGACGAGGATGAGGGCACAGGGGAGGGGCTCTCAGTGGGCAATCAAGATGCAAAATTGGCACTCGACAGGGCGGCGGGCGACATTCCTCGAGAATTCCAACGCAAAAGCCGCCTGGGGAGGGTTCAGGACGGGGAGAGCTTATCGCAAAGTTCTTAACCACTCCGGCGCCTCTAACAGTGATCGAAAAGGGTTTCAGGGGGAAGAAGAGAATTGCCGAGCCAAAAAGCAAGGCCGATAACTTATGGCAGAGATTTCAGGTGTATCTCCAATGGAAAAGTCTGGGGTCGAAGGGAAGGGGTGGTCCTAAGAGGTGGCAACCGTACGAGGACTCAAAAAAAGGCATGGCTTGGAAGGGGACCTGGAGGCAACGGAGCGGGGGGTGGAAGGAACGAGTGCACCCCACGAGGAACGGTCGAAACAATGGTCGTAGCCGGAAAAACGCGAGAAGGGAAGCGCCAGGAAAGGGTACAGGCCATGTACCACGGGTTCAACCAAGCGGCTGGCCGGGTCAACTCAGTAAATTGTTCATTCCCCTTTGTCGTTCTGGGTTGAACGTCATGGACTTTTGTGGGAAACTGCACACCGATTTGTTGTGTGCACGAGGGGCTGGCTGTCAGGGGCACGGCCTGATGAAGTACGTCTGTCACTGTATCACGTCTCACGGGGCAATGTTACTTTTTCAATTTCTCTGACAGCCGGGGGGTGGCGTGGGCGGGCACGAAGGCAAGCGGTCCAAATTAATTCCGAGCTAAAAGCCGTCGTGGTCAGTTACCAGAAAACTGTGAACCGATCGCGCTTGAAAAAACTCCAACCAAAAACCTGTACGGTTTAAGGTTCCTGGCCAACGCGGCACGGGACATCCCTGGAATGAAAGGTCCAATAAAGAAGGTAGAATGGGGCGACAGGGCCTCGCGGTCCTAGATCACTACTGGGGAGGGGGTTGAGGGGTCAAAAGACTTGAAGTGGACGGGCCAGGGCAAGTCTTGGCTTCTTGAATGCAGCAATGGATCATCGGGTCTCCAAGTGAATGCAGAGCGCTTGCGAGCCAGCTGCTCTCTTGGCGTACCGGCGCTGACTTGGCCATTCTGAAAAAGTCTGTAGTAAAATAACTCTCGGGGTCCACCTAGAGAAAAGCAGGGAGGGCTCTAGTTTTACAGCCAGGGGGTGGCAGGAGTAAATACAAGCCGAACTGTCAACGGCTCAAAAAAAATGATCTTGTGTCATTTCCAGACGAGCATAGGCCTTTGATTGTCGGCTGTTCACTCAACCTGCATCTTAAGGTCACCCTCTTACACAAGGTAGCTCGATGGGGTGTGCCTTTCTCACTGGGGTGCTTCCTTCCTACGAAAACAATTGCGGGCGTGGGACATCGCGTTCAAAGACGAAGTACTGGCGGGTCCCGGCGCGACTGGTAGCAAAGAGAATGGCGGAATCCAGCGAAAAGACAGACTGGAAATACTGGTAAAAGGAGGGGAGAAGCCGTGAAACGCAGTCGCAAGAAAGAGGAGGCGATTGA
>Ga0179593_1418472_pt1 | contig 20247 bp, 22 predicted proteins | sample CZODoug2_1_08_16_FD_185931 | JGI IMG/M metagenome (GOLD analysis project Ga0179593, IMG submission 185931) | Vadose zone soil fungal communities from Angelo Coast Range Reserve, California, USA - CZODoug2_1_08_16fungal (PacBio error correction) | ecosystem: Environmental > Terrestrial > Soil >...
ATCAGGCCCAGGTGGAAGTTCAGTTCTAACCGTCCTGCTGGAGTGGAGAAGAGAAAGTCAAACCGGCGAACGGACTTGAACGGGCAAGGTCCTGTTCTTTTTGGGCATCGCGGAAGGTTGACGTGAGGGCTGTTAGGTGGTAAGCGATAGACAAGTCGCGCGGAGACGGCAGGAAGGACGACAAGGAGACTTCAACCGGCGAGGCGTCGCAGGTACCAAAAGGTGTATAATGATGCCGCGGAGTTTGGGGGAGAGAGAAAGGCCATAAGGGTGTCCGAAGAGGAAGTTGCTCGGTAGTGGGCGACGCTTGGGAACAACTGGGAGGAGAGAACAACGAAAACTTCTGGGATCTTTCAACGTGAACGGGGCCTGGATGACCTTTTACATAAGGGGGCGGGAAAGACGGGCAGCTAAAAAGCCTTCTCTTCAACCCAGAGGAGGGGTACAACGATCTTCAAAGAAAGAGGCCTGAGAAGACCGGGAGGGGAGGAAGGCGACTGTTGGAGGAGGTCTTCCAAGAATGGGCGATAGGCAAGGGGCACGAGTTGAGGGCGGGCCGGTATCGGGACCTCGAGTTTCTAGCCAATCACTGGAGAAACAAGGGGGTATTACTTCACCCTCAAGAAAATTTCAAAGACTCGGGAAAAAAAAATGGAACGAGACATCGGAAGGAAGCGAGGGGTGAAGGGGCTATTACCTGCGTTCAGGAAGAAGGTGTTGGGGGAAACTCTACGGCGATAGAAGAATCTTGGGGCTCAAAGCTTTTCAAGGGGGTAAGGACCGAAGAGAAAAGGCCAGATCGTCGGAGAGACACGCGAGTGGGGGGTGGGAAAGAAAAAGCCGCTGCGAAAGAAGTAAGAAACAACGCGTGTCGCCACAGGGTGTTTTTTTAGGTTTTGGGATTTTCTTTTATCGGCGCAACGAGGGGAAGTAACTAATCAGGGGGGTTCAAGAGGTTGCGTCGGAGAAAGGTGTGACTCCGCGACGAACACAGCCGTCCTAAGCTTCGTGGACGTCAGCCGCCTGAGAGATTGAAACAGCAATGACAGTCTTTTGCCCGGCTGGGGGGGAAAGGGGACAATTAAAATCCTCAATAACAATCTCGTGGGGCGTGGTGGAATCTGCCCAATGGGACTTACACCGTTCTTCCGCAGCATGGGGAGGAGGCGGGAGAAAAGTGGCTTCGGGCACTAAATCGGGCGGGAATGGTGGGGTCCGTGAGGGTTCCTCCACTCAATTGGTAATGGGGGAGCAGGGGGGCTGATATAGGGATGAAAAACGGGCGACATGAAAAAAGAGGGTCTAGTTTGCATGGACTTTTCGGGGACTGATTGGCAACGGGGTAACTCTTTATTTAAAGGACTCTTGCCGTCGATCAATGCTCCAAGGCTGCTAACCGGAGTGTTAAAGGCTGATGAACGCGTCTCATCAAGAAAAACTGATGCTCTATTCCCCCAAGAGGGACGGGGAAATGCCCTTTAAGAAAGGATGTTCGTCGCGGGAAAGATCTAAAAGAGAGGAAAGCCGGAGTATTCCTTATAAAGTTCGAAAGTTCTCAGTAGGGGACGCAAAAAGGATTGGGATGAATGCAAAACTTTCGAAGGGGAGGAAGGAGGGGTGGTTTGGGGGGAATCAAGCATGACAAGAAGGAGGTTGGAAAGCGAAGAAGCGGCTCCAGAAACCACATGGCGAAAGTGACGGGGGGCGTCGTCTCCTCTCTTACGCGGGGGAGGTCTTTGAAACTCCATCGATAAAGATAGGAAGGTGTCAGAGACCACTGTCCTGCGTGAAGACGGAAGGAAAGAGTTAGACGAGCGCGCAGGCCCGGCTTCGGTCCTTTTTTGAGGAATATGGAGAGTTCTGCGCGCGGGGAGGCACGGGGAAATGGATTAAAGGAGCGTCGGGAGGGGGAGGAAGACGAGGACAGGAAAAGAGCGATCCGTAAGTGGAGTAGGCAACATCGGTTGGTTTCGCCAGCATGTCAAAGAATCGCGGGGGGCAGTTTAAGGTGGGGCGCTGATCGGTTGAGGGGGGGGGGGGGGGACGGGGGTTAGGGGGGGGAAAAGACATCGAGCGGATGGAGTACTGCTTTATTATTTGGAAAAAAAAAATGAAGGATGTTGGTGACGAGAGGCTCCAAAGGTGCGCGACAGGCCCGACTAGGGGCTGGGAATAAGTCAACCTCGAAGAAAATGAATCGCGTAGAGCTGCATGGCAGAGAGGGAAAAGAGATGAAGGCCAATATCATACGTCGAACATAAAAAAGAGTGTAAGGAGAGCCGATGTCTGGAGAAATAAAAAGCGACGCTCTGAGGACGGATTCTGGTATGGCGGTGTAGTATAGGCGGACGGGGAGCGAAAAGAGGAGGACGTCCTCTGTAATTGGAAGGGAAAGTAATCAGGCGGCTGCGACGAAAGCGGGGGGAGGGGGAAGGGGGAGGATAAAGATGAGTGGGGTCCTGGGTTTGTGGTACGTATTCAAGCCGGTTTAACGCGTGCGTAGCAGGCAGAAAGATGAGTTTACGGACTAAGGGACTATGTAGCTAGCAGGAGGGGTGTGTGACGAATTTCGTTAGAAGAGCCTTCGACTAGTATCGACTCAAGATTCACACGCGCATTGGACGGTAATGACATAATATAGAAAAAGATAGGGGGGGGGAAGGTGCAGACGAGAGTTTAACTGCCCCGACGTAGTCGGAAGAAAGTGGGCGTCAGGGAAATGTCCAAGGGAAAGAATCGAGAACACTCAAGCCGTCAGGTCTTCGGATTGTGGAGAAGGGGAGGCTAAGGGATAGGGGGCTTTCGAAGAAGGGAAAGAAATTTGAAGGAGATCCAGAAGAAGGCTGCAACCAGGCTGTTATTTACAGGCACGCTGGTACGGTAGGATTGAAGTTTCAAGCTAAAAATAAAAAAATAAAAAAACGCGTGGAGCACACGCGGCGTCCGATGCAAAACATAGCGCATAAAAAAGCCAACGTCGGAGGTCCTTTCCACCTGTGATGGGTGAGGATGCAGACGGGGGTCTGGTTGCAACAGAGTCGAGATTGTGGGGACTGGGGGAAAAATGATCGGCGGTCCGGTCGGTAACGGAGGGTGTTCTCACGAGTGTTCAAGGGAATGGATGGGAGTCAGGGGGCTTCTACAATGTCCTCCGGGGAAACGCTTGTGTCGAAGACAGGGGGTGGACCAGTTGGAGAAAGAGTGAATTAGGACGCCATTTCGACCTCACCAAGAAGGGAAGAGGGGGGAAAAAGAGAGCGTTAATCTTCTAAGCGTAGGTATAGGGTAAAAAAACTCTCCAACAAGCACAGGGATTCTCGTCGACACAATGGGGGGGAATTCAGAAAAAAGATTTCCGCACACTCAGTGACAATAGGTAATCGAATTTCGGAGAATCGATGAAAAATCAGGCAGACAAGAAAAAGGTGTAGGAGACCAAGGATCGCCTCCCCGGTGAGTGGGACACTCAGGAAGGACTGGTATTCAGACGAGAAGGTAGCATTGAAGAAGCCAAGTGGGGCTCCAAGAGGATTAAGAAGAAGAGGGGGGGAAAACTGAACCTATCACCTTCCAGAAAAGTCTGAAATAACACAAAGGTTGTGCCTTGCGGCTAAAAAGGAAAAAGGCTCTGTACCGATTCGGGAAAGGGTATCAGCCTCTAAGAAAAAGGTCACCACAACTCTCGCAGGTGAGGGCCGTGAGTTGGGGGAAGGTAGTGAACTTAACGTTCTGACAACAAGGAAAACGCCGGAGTCACGAGGGTCTCTCCACACTCCAAACAATCCCACGTAAGAGGGTGAATAGGGTTAAAGAAAGTCAAAACAGAGTACGGTTAATCTTTGATGTAAAAAAAAGGAAAGAGAAAGGAGAATGCAGGCTCAGGAAATCGACAAAAGACCTCGGTTCAATAAAGTCAAGATGGAGTAGGTACCTCCAGAGTGGCGCACCTACGCCACAAAGACTCGAAGGACGTAAAAAAAAAGACCCCAAGAAAGGGGAAGACCTCGAACGAACAAGCTCGAAGAAGGAGACTCCAGGCATGGAAAAGTAACAAATTCGCGCGAGGAAGAAGGACAGGCTTGTGAAATTAGACGAAATATCTCCCGAAGAGGAATACCCTAGCATCGGCACAGGCTAGCTTTAGTCTCTTCAACGGAAACCTGCAATCCGGAAAACACTCGTGACTGGTGGGCGTCGATAGCTCTTTGTCTCCGCCCAAGACTCGCAGAAGGGGACGGCGAGGACCGTCTGTAACCTCATGGTCTGATTCAGAGTATGGGATGTAGGATCTACTCCTACGTCGACCAGGGGGGGGGGGGGGGAGAGAACGAGAGTGGCGCTCTAATACAGACAGAGTGCTACTAACATAAGCGCTGAGGGCATCACGTTTTACAACCCGCCACAAGAAAGTGAACTGGGGCGATAAAAAGGGGAAATTCCCTAAAAAACGGATCTTAATCGAAAGTTATTATAAAGACAGCAGGACGAATAAAAAGCGGCCCGAAAAAGGTACATCGCGCTCCACCCGAGAAAATGGCCGTTAAAAGAGCCTGGTCCTCAACGAGATCCACTAAACTGCCTTACATCTTTAAAGACATCAAGAAAAAGGACAAAGAAACCTTGGCTGCCGCATAGAGGGGAGATTCGGAACGACAGTTCAAATACCAAGAACCGGGAAGTGAAGCTCGAAAGAGGAAAGTCTCCAGGCGCAATCGCGCGAACCTGATTCATGCTTAGGAGGTTGGAGGAGCCCGAGGCGCGCGGCATAAAATACAGGAGGCACGGCTGAAATCGTCGACCCCAAAACAGCAAAACTAAAAGAACCGTCGACCGGGTGAAGCCATCATCCAAAAAGAAAAATCCTTCTCAAGGTCCTCGATGATAAGTGAAAAAGAAGGAATACTCGGCATACTGTAGAGGAGAGATGTGGGACAGGACGCCTGAAACATGACTAACCGTGGGGGAGAGGAAACGAGAAGAAATAGGATCGATACGAAGAAAAGGCCTGCAGCGAGGCACGGCCAGTAAACAAAAATACCTGCGAGCGGGTTAGGACAGAACGGAAATAATAGGAACGCGGAGGCAATTCAGAAAAGATAAGCTCCCATCTTGAGGTAAAAAAGAAATCCCAAGGACACGAAAAAGAGAAACACTGCAAGAGCTACAAGAGCCTCGAGGAAAAAAATGCCAACCATAGCCGAATTTCGAACAGGAGAGCACCGATCCGGACCATTCTCAAGACAAAGGGACGGGGAGAAGACTTTTGAAGACAGTGCCTAGAACCGACGCACGATAGGTTTAGTGGGCAAGAGGGGTATATTGCAGTGCAAAAGCCAGGAAAACGCGGTCGTCCGGGTGTGCCGCGATCAGGGAGGGGGGGACTTGAAACTCAAAAAGGAGACAAGAGGCAGGAGGTTTCGGATCTTCGTGTAACGAATCTCTCAACCTGCGGGCAAGTAAAGAGGCAAAGAAGTGCTCTAAAGGGAAAAAAAGGCAAAAGGAAGAAAGCAACCAAACTCAAGGTGGAAACCTTTATTTATGCACGGTTCGGACGCAAACGGAGTGACTGTAAAACCAGCCACGCACAGGGAAGGTGAGACTCGAGGAACGTGGAGGAAGTTCGGAGGATCGAAAGCACGGCGCTCACGCCGAGTCTTCTTATCGAAAGAGAGGTGGTTTAGCCAAAGCCTCGGCAATGACAGAGGTCATCAGGGAGGAAACAAAATCGGGACAGGGGAAAAAAAGAATGTCGAGGACTTGAACGCAATATAATTGAAGGGTTGAATATGACAATTTCAGGGGCTACGGATTGGGACATAAAAACATTCGGGGTAAAGACAATGGCCATGGGAGAACACACAGAACATCATTTCCAGTGTCCTCGGCCAAGACAGGGGAAGAGAGAAAAAAGTTGAGAAAGAGGGAAAAGTTTATTTCGGGCTGAAAACTGCGTGACGAAAGGTAAAGCGAAGACTCAATATCTTATGACATGGAGGACACGAGAACCGGGGGAACGGACAAGGGAAAAAAGGTTGAAGGGAAATCTGGGGTGGGGGCACTATCAATGGGAAAAAGCAGGAAGGAAACGAACCCCTCCCTCAATTCCCAAGGGGGAGTCTGGATAGACAGACAATGAAAAGGAGGGTATCAGCGGAGGGACTAAAGAGGAGACGTTGGAAAGAGCAGGCGAAGGAGCGTTCCTTGGGGGGACGCCGGCATAACTTCAGGAGCTCTCTTCTACCGAAGTCCTGCTCAAAGAACGAAGCAAGAAAAAAAAAGCGCGGCCACCACGGAAAAAAAAAGTTTTCACTTCAGAGAGCAGGAGGGAGAATGAGAGAGGGAACATTCGCAAAAAGGAGGAGACACGAATTACACCGCGAACGGAATAGGAGATCTCCACCACAACTGGGGATGAGAAAAAAAGGAAAAAGAAGATAGACGCTTTCGAGGGTCCTGGTTAATGGGCGTTGCATCGACCGGACGCAGCGGGGCAGGGACGGGGGTAACGGGATGGGCGGAATGGCCAGAAGAAAAGGAAAGGAGGGACTGAGTGAATGGAAATTGCCTTGAATGAGAGTTTTTTTCATGCTCGGGTTGCCCTGTTGACGACGTGTGTGTTAAAAAGACCGAGACAAAAAAAAAGCGGTTCCGACGGAACGGAGTCCCTAAGGGAAACGGTCACAGGAGAGCTGCGGCCGGGAAATCTTCCGGAGGGTGAGCAGGAAGCCTCGGAGGGTTGCCCGGAGCAGCTCGCATCACTTTTATTTCCTGGTCTCCGGGAAAATGTCTCTTGCAGGGAGGACTGAGGGTTAACATGGAGGAGGAAAACGAGGCTCAGAGACGTATGGAGGGAAAACTGTAAAGGTGAACGGAGGGCAGAAAGAAAGGGGGGAAAGGACTCGAAAGCCTTCGCTTTCCCTCACGACACGGGACAGGAGACAGGCGAGATGACGAACGCAGTGTTCGAAGAAAAGAAACGTGAGCAGCGCAACTGGTGAGACTTCCACCTGATGGCGAGTCAACGGGGCAAGGGGTCGGTCGGGGACAAGGTACTGAACCGAGTTTAGCCACAGGCCTAAGAAAGGGGGGGGGAAAAGGGAAGCAGTCAACCATAGAAAGCAGATGGAAAGGTACTATCATCAGGGAGGGACGGGCCGACCTCAGAAGTCTTGGAACCAGCGGGTGACGGGGAACAGGGGTAAGAACATCTAAAGAAGGCGGGGGCGAGAGAGCTTGGGCCAATCATTCTGGATCCGGGGGGAATCATGACTAAATCCGGAGCGTAGGGCGTAGGAAGAAAAGGCGCTTGGGGGCGGTTTAAGAAAGAAAAGGAAACAGGGGTCGGCAGGACCCCGAGTTCGAAAGGGAGTGGGGGTGGGAGGGTTGGGCGGGGGGAATGTGCGTTAAAAGGGGAAAGATCCCGGCTGGGAATCCTCGAGGGGGCCCGAGGGGGCTCGAGAATTGTCAAAAACCTACCTCGACGTCAGGAGTGGGGATAAAGGGACTGAAAGCCGCTCTAATGGCATAGGGAAGCTTTTTCCCCGGAGGTGCGGCGGGAAGGAAAATCAAAAACGAAAAGAGTTCTCGGCGTCGTGGAGCCTGCACCAGTCTTACAAAAAAAAAAGGACATCCGCACAGAGTCGGTTAAGAAGAGGGGAGACTACTGGGGTCTCAGCTTGATCTTATGTGGTCTGGAAGGGGGGACAAGACGTCACATTGTAAAGTTGAGAACCGTGGGGGAGAGCGGTCATGGGAAGTGCAGGGCATGCAGTCCAAGATTTCCTAGGATGGTCCTGGGGCGGAAAGACCTCGAAACCGATGCTTGAACGCTTTCCGTCGGCATACCAGCGTTACGAAAGGGGAAACTATTGCTGGAATGTTGAGTCAAAAGAATCGAGCATCGGGGGCCTATTCGCAGGCGAAAAGAAGTAGGGACACTGCAAGAGAGTCCAGGAGGGGAGTCTAAGGTCCAGAGAAGAGCGGTAGCGCCATAGTGAGTCCTTGAGGTTAAGGTAGAAAGGCTCATGATGAATGCCTTCTACTCATGGGGGTATGTGGGGGATAGGGCGGACAAAAAGGAGACGGTTCGGAAGGTCGTTCGGGGGGGTGGTTATAGTCAGAAAAATCCGGGGATCCTACATTATTTGTTGAAGACGCGCCTGCGGTCGAAGGGGAAAAAAACACAGACTAAATTGAAGTCGTTCGGCAGAAAACTGATCGGTCTACTGTAGAGGTATTGGGGGAAGAACTCAAGACTCAAGGCAGCGGTAGTAACTGGTCAGGGGAGCCAGGGGCAATTCAACAGAAAAGCAGTCACTGCTGGGGGAAAGGAGGAGGTAAGATGGTAAAAGTGACCGGGGAGTGCCGGGAGAGGCGAAGTGGAGCCGGCAGTTAGGAGAACGGAAGAAAAGAGCGTGATCCAACTTAAAATTGTTATCTATGAAGGCGCGTGACAAGGCCGCGAGATGGAGCCTAGAAGGGTAAAAGAAAAGGGCGGGGGAACTGGGCACCGGGGGAAAAAAGAACATTTAGTGGCAGGAGGGTCAAAACGTGATTTCAAACTCGAAGAGGTTAGGAGACTATGGAGGTCGGGGACGAGTTTGGGGGAGAGCGGGCGCCCGGAGCAGAAAGGGGCCGGCTCGCCTAGACGGACGAACAAAAAGAAGCGAGAATGCCTGGAACTCTACTTACGAGAACGTGGGAAGAATCGGGAGGAGGGAGCGTCTAAAAAAGAGAGACTTTCCACGGCAAGACATGTACATGGCGCTAATTTGGAAAGTAGAAGATCAAGAGGACAGCCGAAGGAATGATCGTGGAGGGCCAGTATGAGTATATCGGCCGGAGACGCCTAGAATGAAGGGAGGGAAATACGGGGGATACGGGTTTCTAAAGGTTCAGGGAAACTGCGGCTCCCGTTCGATCTTTCTGGGAAAAAGGGGGAACCTCGTGGTTCGTGGGGGAAGGACCAGGAAAAGGTGGGAGGTGGAGGAAAGCAGCGGAACAGAGTTTACTCCATACTTTCAGATATAAAAAAGAAATGGGGGAAAGGTGGTCGATGGAGGGGGGAGCTCTGAGGAAATCTTAAGGAGAAAGAGGAAATCGAGGGAGGGATTGGGTGGGACTTTCATTTCGTGAAATCATGAGAGACTTTAGCGTGGGAGGGCGGCGGAGGTTTGTAGGACTGCACCGAATGCGCCGGAGGGGGAGGGAAGAAAGGTTCCCTCTCGTAACTGTGAGTTTGAAAAGGAGAGAGGACCCACGTCATGACCGGAAAAGGGGGGGGAGGAGAGGGTGTTGAATGCTGATTGGTCACAGGCACTCATGAAGAAGATGTGGGCGAGAAGAGAAGAAAAAGAAAAAGAAAAAACAGTGGGCTTTATTTCACAAAAGAAAATGACAGGAGAGGGAGTGAAAGGGGCCCGATGCCTCTCCCGAAGAGGCGGTGATGCACACAGCGGAGGAGAGGGCAAGGCAGAAATCTAGTCTCTGAAGCCCAGTCCTCGGAAGTTAAACATTGGAGATATACGGAGGAAGAAGAAATTGGTAGCGTCACGAGGGATAAGATGTTGGACTGAGGTAAAGGAAAAAAGAAAAGGGGGGGTGGTCGAGAAAGATGGGGTTCTCACGAGGGGAACAGGGGGAAGGGCGTCGGGAGGAAAGAACGGCCGATCAGCGGGGTAGAAGAATGAAGGGGAAGGTGTGTCCAAGGGGGCAATGGATAAGGACGATGAGAAGTATCTCTAGAAAAACAACAGGGCTGAGTATTACAAGAGAGAGGAGAGAGTTTATCGAGGCTCAAATGGGGAAAAACCCCAGGGCAGCGAAAACCGAATCCTTATGGCACAGTGAAAAAGCCCCAGGAAGAAGAGAAAGACGGGAGGAACATAGGGGAAAGCCATCTCTATCTTCCAAAGACAACCACATCGGAGAAAGAGTTGGTAATATACACTTCTGGAGAAGAGGAAAAGGGGGGGGGGGACGCCAACTAGGTTAAATGAATTACAGAGTTGTATCCTTCAACTCCGGAGGGTAGACCAGGGAGCGAAAGGCATCGTAACGGACGCGATCCCTTCTTTGGAAGGGGGCTAAATACATTCACCAGGGGGGGGTTGGGTTTCGTGGCACTGTTCTCGAACTTAGGGACCGGGGGATAGACCAGGGAGACCGATCGGTCACAAAAAGATCCGGACACCGCAGTCTCGTTGAGAAGGGTGGGGGATGCGATCGTTGAACGGCATGTGCGAGGGACAGAAAGCGGGGGCCGGAAGCAGGAGCGAAGGACAGGGGTGCGATCACCGAACCATCAATCACCCAAGAGACCGTAGGATCATGGGGAAGAAAAAGAAACTCCAATTAGGGTAATGTCAAATAGCAATACATGGGGAAAAGTACTATACCGAAGCGAGACACCACCCGCCCAGACGTCGGGCGACCTCTACACTGATATAACTTACCCTCCACTTGAGCCGGGAGAACCCTAAAGAGAAAAGGGGCCTAGGAAGAAGTCCCAAAAAGACCCCAAGAGGCTGCTCCTACTGTAAAGAAAAACAATGATGCGAGAAGGAAGGCATTCTCCAAAGACTCCACGGAGGCAGAAGTCATGATTGGCGAGGATACGCCGATCTAAAAAGAGCCTAAACGATCTCGCAAACAGGCGAGAAGCATGGCGTAGCTGAAGAAGACGATCAAAACAGTAAAATTGACGGGGCCGTAGATAGAGGGATTTCGAGCCCAAACTGGAAATGCGTCCATTAACGTAAGTCGAGGGAGGAGGGGCATCTAAATCTGTTGTGACGGAAGATGACGAGTCTTCGGTCGCGGGAAAGGGGGGTCACTTAGGAAAACTAGCTAACGACAATAGGGGTCCAGCCCACCGCTCTATTGCGGGAGACAAGGGGGGCCGGTAAAACCGCCAAAGAGAATTAAGAAGCGGCAAAGGTAACAATGCCCTCAACTGATGGCGAAATATAGGCGCAGAAGCCAGAGTGAAAAGGACGGGGCAAAGGGGGAACCGGCATCTATCTCACATTGGCAGAGGAGGGGGGCTCCAAGAAGGGGACCGTAGTCCTTCGGGGGGGGAAAAAAACGAGAACGGCCGAAACGAGAAATAAGGAACTGAAAGTAAAAGACATCACGATCTCGCAGCCGTTCTGGGGAAGGAGTAGTACTGCTCGGCTTAAGTCTAAGGGAAAGGGAGATACTCAGTAAAACCGGAAGAGATATGGCATAGGAATCCATACGCTCCACGGGAACGAAGGAGTCGACCTCCGAGGGAAAAGGGAGGAATGGTCGGATCCCTCTGGAGAGTCTAAATTAAAAGGGAGAGAAAAAAGCCGTTAAAGCTGCTGCAGGAAACACCCAGAAGAATTCAGCCAGACCGTTTCCGCAAGAGCCCCATCAGATGGCTTGAGAGGGAGTCAGGAAATAATTTTAGAAAGAAGAACGGTAGGGCTGTAAGAGAAGGGGACTGGCAGGAGACCCCACGGGCGGAAAAGCCTAAGGGAAAGGAATCTTAGAGGACGGTGCATCGGAGCAGGGGAGGGAGGATGCATTCCTCAGGGAACGGTGACCGCCAGGAAAGTAGGCGCTATGATGGGAACGCGGAAACGCAAATGAGGGGGCTGTATTCGCATGAACTAAATTAAGACCGGCGAAAAAGTGGGGGGGGGGGTCAGGAATGGACACTGTGGGAAAGGGGGTATCGCGTATCCCAGACTGAAGAATACATTAAAACGAAGAGAGACCAGGAAAAGAAACAATCACTAGAGAGCACTGTGGGATATCCGACTTATTCCAAGCTAAATCCAAAGTTGCGGTCGTAAGAAAGGGGGACAAGTGTTACAAAAACACGGATAAAAGACTGCCACGGTATTTTAGGGGAGGAGGGAGAGGGTGGCAGAAAACAGTGCAAAGCCGGTCACGTCTCCTTATGAGGGGGAAAGAGTCAAGCAGGGGGCGGAGGAAGGTATTCAATGAGCAAAAGGAGGTTTAAAGGATCGACTCTCTAACCAGAGGGCACAGAGCCGGAACTGATGGTAGCCACGGTGGGGGCTCAGCTCAAAAGGGCCCGCAACAACCAAACAAAAAATCAATGTGCGAAAAAGGGGGAGCGAACTGGGAGAACGTCTGGGAGGGTCAACCAAATCAGGAACAGTTCCGTTAGAAACCGGACGAGAAGTATGAACGCATTCTGGGAAGGTAAGAAGGCAAAAGCAAGGGCGCTGTGCAGAGATGAGAGAGAGAAGTATGGTGGAGGGCCACAATCGTGCACGACCTATGTAAAGAGGAGAAAGCTGAGGCTGGCGTAGGCGGATTCGCGCAAAACAGAGGGGGGGGAAGTTGTGACAGGGTTGGGTAAGAATCCGTGAAAAGCGAAAGGGTTTTCAAAATTGGGGTAGTACCTTAAACGCCGTACCGGGAGGCCCCCTTTGAGAGGTCGTCCAAATATTGCGGGGTCCTAAAGGGAGAGAGGAAACCGGTGAGGGAGAGGGGGGACTTTGAGTTCTAAGATGGTAAAGCTCTGTGAATGGCGAGGGGGCTATGCCCAGTCTTGGTCTCCTAGGCAAGAGAATCTTCATCACGGTTTCCCCAAGGGGGACCAGTGGGAGAAGGGGTGGCCCAGTTTAGAAAAGAGATCCCTAAATAAATGTGACGCGACCAGGAAATCAAAGGGGGGAGCGTCTAGGAACACAAAGCCTCGATAATGCCTAAAACCAGGAATAAGTTTCAGAGGACGCCTCAGGCCGGGACTACGATTCCTTTAGGGCGAATGAAGTAAAGAGCGAAGAAAAAGGAGCGAGGAGGGCAAAGCACGAAAAAACTCCAGCACATTTACAGAGCCTTAAAACCACTCCACAAGGACAGCCATGTTCAGAAAGTAGAAGAGTGAAGTGATCTCTGAGGTGGGAAACATCAAGATGTAGGTACCTCCAAAGCTAACTCTATATAGGAAATATAAACAACAGGAACAACGGATGGGGAAAAGAAGAGAAAATAGAACTCTTTATCTTTCGTTTTCTTTTGGGACTCACTCGCCTGAGGGAGGAAAGGGAAGAAGAAGAAATTACACGACTGAAAAGGATACTCGGGAACTGTCATGTCCTTGTGGGTCGGGGGGGGGGAATGCTCTTTCCCTAAACGGGAGGGCTGTTCAGATTGGAAAAAAAGAGATGTCTACGCGAGGAGAACAAGGACGGCGAGAAATGAAGAGGGGAGAAAAAGGGGGGAATCTCTACACTGATGAACGAGTGGTGATCCTTACTCGTGGGAGGGGTGGTATCGGCGAATAAGAGGGAGGGTGTGGTCTTTGGGGGAAGGAGGACTGGAAGAGTCTTGCTTAACGTTGGAGCAGGGGGAGGAGAGCCAAATTAGGGTCTGAAGAGCTTACTTCATGGGAATAGCGAGCAAAAAAAAAAACGAGGAGTCCTGAGAGTTCATCTTTTGTAACAGAAAAGAGTAGAAAACTAATGAAAAGAAAAAGGACATCCAAGATTGGCGCATCAGAATGTTGGAGTATCTGCATGATTGGAAAGCAAGTGGTTCAAAGAGTGAGGATTGTCAGGTCTGAAAAAAAGTTAGCAAATCCTTTAGGGGGGAAAACATATTCTTAACCCAAAAGAAATAATAAAAATAGGGAGGTTAAACGACTAGAAATCTCTACCGTCATGGGAAGAGGACCGGGGTCTGTCGTTGAAAAGGTTTTGTCGAAACCACAACTCTTGCGAAAAAGAAAAATGGGGTAAAAGAAAAATTGAATTTGACACTAAAGGGGAAAGAACGCGAAATCCTTAGCGGGAGCGGAGACACCGAAGGGGGAATCTGGGAGTTTTTTGAAGCCAGCAAACGTGCAGGGTCCCGTTCGCAAAAGGGAGGGGGCAGGAGGGGGGGTGAGTGAATTGGGAACTTGGAAAGCTTCGCACTCTGGAAGCCAGCAGGACGGGAGACGTCGGTGCAGGAGGGGGGTAGAAAGTAGGAGAGGAAAGGGAGCCCCCTCGGGAAAAGGGAGAGAAGTGGAAATCAAGGCATCTCCTTAGATGTCAATCAATCAGGTAGATAAAACGGTTGGGGGGGGGAACAGGCTTTGGGACAAAGATTAAAAAAATCCTCACGAAAAGTAACTCGTGCAGGTTTAGAAGAAGGAACAATGCTTACAAACCGTAGTCCTTCCTCAGTCTAATTGCGGAGAAGGAGGGTCTCGCGTGCGCAAAACAAAAAGGAACGGCATGTTGTTCTGGGAGGTTCTCTAGAAAAATAAAGTGCCGTCAGTTTTGGCGTCTCGATCGGGGCCGGGGAGGCAGGAAGAGACGAGGCTGGGGAAGTAGGGGTCTTGGAAGGGGGTAATCCTAGAGAGACATGGAGTAAGCATGGATCTCAAGAAGGGTCCTCGACTCTATCGGGGAAATTGGGTTGGGGTGTGGGGGGGTGGTGAAGGCACCTCGCGAGGATCGAAAGGGGAAAGAAGTGTCGTACTGTGCGGAAAAGGAGGAGGGCACTGAAAGCTTGAATCCGGAGGGCGGGGGAGGGGGGGGTGGGCCGAGGGGTGCAGGGGGGGAGGGAAGGGGGGGTAGGGGGGGAAGAGGGGAGGGGGGGGGGGAATAAAAGGGGAAGAAAGGGGGGGGGGGAGAGGTGAGAGGAGGGCGAGAGGGTGGGGTTGGAAGGGCGGGGGGGAGGGGGGTGGGGTAGGGGGGGTGGAGGGGGGAGGAGATAGGGGAGAGGCGGGGGGAAGGGGAAGAAAGCGGCAGTGGGGGTGGGGCGGGAGGGGGGGGGGGATGGGGAAGGGGGGGGGGAGAGAGGTGGTGGGGGGGGGAATAGTTGGGGGAGAATGGGGAGGACGAGTAGAAGGGGGAAGGGGGAGGAGGGGGGAGTGATTGTGGCGACAGGGGGGAGGGGGGGGGGGAGGAGAAGGGGGTGGGCGGGAAAGAGGGGTTGGGAGGTGTGCTGTGGGGGAGGGGAGATGGGGGGGAAGGGAGGGAGGGGGGGGGGGTGGAAGGAGGTGGGGGCGGAGGTTGTTGGAAAAAAGGTGGGGGGGAGCTGAGTGGGGGGGAAGTCAGAAGTCAAGAGAGCCTCGACAGATGACGCGTATTCAAACGTAAGACCTGAGCCTGTGGGGCACGGGAGGGACGCAGAAGGGAATTTTTTATGATGCAACACGGTGAGCCAGGGCTGAAAGGTCACGGGGTGGTGTATAGAATCTAAAGGAACCGTTCTCCTAAGGAGTGGGGGGAGAGACGAATCCGCGAGAGAGCCATGAACAAGTGGGACTTCTGCTTGACTAAGACGAGCAGGGGTCGCTGGAAAAGTGGCTGGGAGCATCCAAAAATAGATGAAAAATAAAGGGAAAGGAGCAGAGGAGAGACCAAAGGGGGAGACGGGGATAAGGGCAGCGAAGTCTCTAGGAAGGACGCCCGAAGGAAAGCTGACGGGACCGTGTTTGTTCGAAAGATGTCTGGAAAGGAGGGGGAATCGAGGTGGTTATGGAGAGGATTTACGGGGAGGGAGGATCTTCTGGAAGGGTGTGCACGAATAGAAGGAGAGAGATTCCGGTCTGTGGTTGAATCAGACTAAGAGGAGGAAAATCCGGGAGAAAGGGACCAGAGAAGACGGGGGGGCTGTTGTGAACCGGACATTATATCCTTTAGGGGGCCGGGGTAAACGAAGGAAGAGAGGGGCTTGGGGGACTCCTTTTAGGTAATTTAAGGGGGTGGTAGGGGGAATAGACTTCCCCGCGCGACGAACGACTCTCTAGCCTATACCGAACCCTCTATAATGGTCACCGAAGATCTACGGGGACGCTTCAATTTCCTGGAGGAAGGTTGGTCTTCAAAGGAAAAATACGATCTCGACGGTAAATTGACACTCTTTTACTGAGAGGCGGAGGAGTCGACAGGCGCAAATGGAGGAAGGGGCTAGTATCTTTAGGGCTAATTAGATCGGGCAGGATCAAAGCCGAAAAAGAGATGACGAGATCCTCGGTACTTGTGGGGGGGGATCCTTTCAGGTCGCCAAAAAATCCTGAATATGGGGGAGGGGGTAAAGGTAGAATCCTGTTGGTCTGGGTGTTGGGAAAAATGGGAAACATGGGCTTTTCTCTGGCGAGGAGACAGCTTGTATGAGACTCCAGAAATGTCGGGAGGTCACCCAAAGGGCTGGGTTTCTGGGGAGGAACTCTCATGGAAATATATAGAGTAAGTGAGCCTCAAGAAGGAAAAAAGGAAAAGGGATTTTGACGGGGAGGGGGAAAGAAGTTATCTAGCTTGAGCGTACCACTTTTGTAGGACATAAGGAGGGGCAGTGGGAAACCAGAAGGCATGAGCTTGAACCTAAAAGATCGAGAAGGACACGTTAGGCTAAGCGGAAAACCTCAAGGAACGGGTTCAAGGGGGTGGAGGGGATCGGGTGTGAGAGGGGAGCAAGGGGTTGAGAGAGACCTGGGGGACTCCTGTACAAAATGAAGGATAATAAAAGACAGGGTCGGACAAAATTGGGGAAAGTTTTTCCGCACGGCAAATGGACTGGAGAGAGTGTACGTTTCACTTAGCGCGAGAATGTCTTGTTAGAAACACTCAGGGGCTCCATCAAGGGGGCAGTAGAAACATCGAGTTCAGGAGGAAGGGAACAATGCGAAGAAGGGGCGTTTCAACATGGCGAGGGGGGGAGATACGACGTTGGTCTAGAAAAACGATGCTCTCTGGGGGGGGCAGGACTTGATATCTCGACAGGGTTAGCGGAAAGATTTGTAGACAAAGATTAGTTGGACATGAGGTGGAGGGCGGCCAGGACGACGGGGGTGTGAAGGAAGGGAAACTTTTGTTTTGCCCAAGGGGTAAATGTATAAGACAGGATTGAAGAATGAGCTCGCTCAACAACACAGTGATATTAATCTCTAGATTAGAGGGGGCAAAAAGTCTGTAAGATTGTCATAAAGGGGGACGGCCCCAAATTCGGGAACACCTGATAAAAAGGTAAAGTCCATGGGGGGCTCGCCTGCCGATGACCATGAGGTACAGATCAATTATAGTATTGCCGAGGAAATCCGCGATCGAAGGAGGAGAATTCAACCACATCGAGAAAAGCTGGGGGACAACGAACCAATTAGGAGACATCGATCTCCAAGTTTAAAATCGTCCCTATCTTGGGCAGGCAGAGATATGGGGGAAGTTGCTTAAAAGATTTTTTCTCAAACTCGGGAGGGCGCTCGGCATACGTTGAAAAAAAAGGGAAACGATAGCAATCGATTTGCTTTCGGGAAAGCACATCAACAGGTTTGTGGACCTTGTACTTGCGTAACGAAAATCTTTAATGCGGCGGAAAGGGGAAGAAGAGCAAACTGCAGAAAAAGAGAAGAAAGCCACCTTCCGGCGTTGAGGGGGGGCTCGATCGTTAACATTTCCTGAAACACGTCGGACCTCCGGCCAGTCGCATTCGTGGAGAAGATCACACACACCGAAAGAAAAAGACTATACCCGGATCATGAGGTTGTCACGAAAGGAATAAAGAGGAGGGGGAAGACTGGGGGGGGAGCACTGATAGGGAAAATTCGAGGATCAAAAATCAGGGGGGGGCAAAGGAAATGCCCGCCCTAGTTGAGACCTCGACATGGGAAGATACTCCAGCACGGTGGGACCGAGATAACCCGCGACGAATCCGAGACTCCGGCCAAAAAACAAAAATAAACACAGAGCAGTGGAGCCTCGGTGAAAGGAATAACGTCTTCAAAACTAAGACGGGGGAAGGGTCTAAAAAGCACGGAGGGCCGGGGAAAAGCAAAAGGGTGAATTTTACGTATTAAGGAAGATCTTACGACATCGGGCATCCCAGATAAGCGTCCAAAAGTAATCTTGACGAGTAAAAGGAAAGATGGCGGCTAAGTAGAACGGGCATTGGCACGTGGGTTCCGGGGACTCTGAAATAGGGCAGTGGCGTGTTTTGGCAGGGTCATGTGGCACCGGGTGGGGAGGAGGGAGGAGCAGCGGCCAGCCTAGCGGGCGGTGTCAAGAGCCTCCGTGAGGGGGGGGGAGCCTTTTCCTCGTCGTCCCAGCGGTAGCAGGGTGGCGGCGGTAGACGGTTACGGGGGGAGAGGGAAGAGGGGTGGGGGGAGGATTAGGAGGTGAGGGAGGATTACAGCGTGGGATATTTTTTTGGAAGCCTCGTCGTAGCTGGTATCGGCAAGGAGGACGGTAGAATAGGTTCCAACTAATCTAGAAAGCCATAGCCAAACAACGAAAATAGATTCGTGGGGGAATAAAAAAAGGGTTAAGCATCAGTCAAGAAATTATCTCTTTATCACCAGGCAACATGAACGACACCGCGAGAAAGAGGAGAACGCTCGGCAGCCATAAGAGTAGAGAGGAATCAAAGGCCTCAGAGGGGGATCACCAATTTTTGGGGGGGTGTTGGGGTTTGTTTAACTGCTCCGACGGAGGAAGTCGTATACGCAAGGAAAGCGCCGTCCTCAAAGAGAAGAACTTCACAGCTTTAAAAGTAAAAACAATCGGTGAAAAATCCGTGCAGCGGCGCGCTCGGGGACTGAGGGAGGAGGAGTATACTAGACCTCTCTAAAGTACAGAGGGAAGCGTTGATGCTCCAATACCTTACTCAAAAAAGAAGAGGGAGGAGAAGAAGGACGTCAAGTTCTGCCAGGGTGTTTGGGTATGCCGGAATTCGCTCAACAACTGAGGATAAAGCTGGAAAAATTCACAAAACCATCAACCTTGAAGAAAGAGAAAGGGTGAGACCTCATCCCAGGAAAAATTCATCAAAAGCATTAAATCGCAAAAAGGGATAGGAATCTCAGAGAGCTGAAAGGAGGATAAAGCTGGGGGGGGCAGTCGAAAACACGCGCAATCGGACAGTGAAAAGGAAGATTGGGAGGAGCGATAAAGGAAGAAGAGAGATGCGGAAGCGCAACTTAAAATCAAAAACATCTTCCTAAGTGGAAGAAAGGGAAGTGAGACGTCCAGAGGGAACCCCAAACATATAGTGTTAGAGTCAGGGGAAAAGTAAAGCACCGAGGAAAAAAGTGGGGGAGTTCGTAAGTCCACGGTAACACTTATCGAAGACCAAAAATTCCAGCAAGTATCAACTGAGGTAGACGGAGAACAATCAGACCACAAGGAGGGTAGCACAAATCCATATTATAAAGATATACGCCAGGGCGCTGACGAAGGGGGAAAAGGAGAACGTATAAACCTCTACGAGGAGTGTTATTTCTAGTATGTAGAGGCCTGCAAGCCGGGCAAGAGAAAATGATTGATTTGCGATCGATCCTATAGTCTGCGCTTCAATCGAGACAAGCGGTAAGGAAGAGGGTGGGGGGCTGAAACGGAACTAAGATCTCAGCACCGGGTGGGCATAATGCATGAGCGGTGACCAGCGGCGCACTCAAAGACATTCCCGCCACACAGCCAAAAAAGAAGGGGAGAACGGGGAGGGATCGAAGGGAAAAAAAAAACATATGTCTTCAAACCGGAAAATCAAAGAGAATTTAGTAACGAAGTAATGAAGGAAGTAGAAGGGAGAAAAAAAAAGAAAACTGAAACAAAGGCGCTGCCCAGAATGCGGAAGAGCCGTGAGTTGTGGAGCCAACACCGGAAAAGTGAAAAGAGGGGGAATAACCGACTCCGGTCAGAGATAGGATGGGGAGAGGAACGCAAGATTTGGTTTGACCAGGGGTGGAATAATCCGGGTGCCAATCTGAAATAGGTGGGAGAAACGGCAGTGAGGAATTAAGCAGGGAACATCGTGCCCAAAAGGAAAGAAGTGCAAGAAGAGAGGGGCCTACAATAGTTGCAGATGCGCACGACAGGGGAGGGGGCGGATTCGTCTAAATCGGTAAAAATCTGGAAGCGACCAGGGAATAGCGAGGCCCTGAGTTAGGGGCCTCGTTCAACTGGAACTGGATCAGGTTGTCCCTGTAGACGAGTGATCGAACAGTGGAACGAAAGCAAAAAGCCGGAAATAATACCATAGCACCGTGAGGAGGAAAGAGGGAGAGACAAAAAGCAACGCTAAAAGAAAGCAGACAAAGACGAAATCCGTTTGGCAGAACCTCGCCGGTGGCGGTCAGGGAGCCGTCAGAGGGAGAAGCCTGAAATCGCCGGAGCAAAGCAAAGAAAAAGAAAAGGAAAGGAAAACGGGGCGCCGGGGAAAAGAAAACCCGCATTCCATTCAAAAAAACGCAGCGTGAAGTTGGGGTATCAGGTCAAGGAGCCACAGGGAGGTGGAGAAGAACGAAGCCGAGACGGGCGA
>Ga0179593_1330256_pt1 | contig 20246 bp, 37 predicted proteins | sample CZODoug2_1_08_16_FD_185931 | JGI IMG/M metagenome (GOLD analysis project Ga0179593, IMG submission 185931) | Vadose zone soil fungal communities from Angelo Coast Range Reserve, California, USA - CZODoug2_1_08_16fungal (PacBio error correction) | ecosystem: Environmental > Terrestrial > Soil >...
CTAAAAGCCGGGAAGTTGGCAACATCGGAAAGAAAAAAATGGGAACTTGACAAAGGAACCTTAGAGAAAAACCGCCCTTAATGTTAACAAAGAAAAAAAAGGGCTTCAGAGATAAATAGGTGCGAACCGGGATTTCTTTTCTGGAGTCACGGACTCAGGGAAAGGAAGAACCCATCACTCAGACGGGGTCATCATCGAAACCTGGGAAGTATCGAATGGGAAACGGGAAGGAAAAAACGAAGAAGGGGACGTAATTGAGAAGGGTTGGGGTGAACGAAGTAAACTCGAACATCACGTAAAATTCGTGCGGAGGGGGAACATAGCTTGAAGTCTGAAGGAAAGAGATGGGAGGGGAAAGAGAAAAACCAGTGCCAATCAACCACCACAAGAACAGGGGGCATGTCGGTTGAAAGAGGGGAGAATTGAGAAGGGAAGTGCGTACTCCCAGGCCTAACTCGGGCGGAAAAACTGAAAACTGGAAAGAGATCAGTCTAACCGATCAAGGGGTAGAAATAGAGTTTGCAACACATAAAAAAACTGGAAACCTCAAAAGCTCGAGAGACACGGGGGGGGATTGAAGGGGGAAAGAAAAAATGGCCTTTGGGAAAGACGAGTAGTGGAAACAGCCCACGCGGGAAAGAAAGACAAAAGGGAGGGGGGACGTCACATTGAAACCAGAGGGTGTGAAATGTGAAGCGCTTTCGGAAAGTGGTCGAGAAATGGAAAAGAAAAAGACTCAGTGGACATTTGGTCCGACGCCTAAAAGGTTCTCGAAAAAGCAGACCAGTATCAGAGAATCGAATTAAGCATCGGTTAAAAAGAGGGGGGTCCAGAAAAAAACGGGCATCCCTGAGACAGAAAAAGTAGGGTGGATGCATTCAAAGGCCCGGGGGGGGATAATCAAAACCAGGACGTCGGATGGGCCGAATGGAAAATCAAAAATTCCAACACGAAATTAATAACTCAAAAAAGGGAGTGGGGTATAAAAGGAATTAACGAAAAGCGTCCGGTCTGGTCAAGGGGGGGGGGGACCGAAAGGAACCACGGTGATGGTTCAGTGAAACCATGGAAAAAGAAAAGGGTAAAAAGAGGGAAACTCAAAGGTGGACAAAATGAAAAGGTAAGGGGAAAGTAAAAAGATTAGGGCCAGTGCCGAAAAGTCAGCTTGCTGAGAAAAGGACGGGAAATTTAATGAAAGGACAGACGACGAACGCAGCCATTAAAACGCCGAATCGGCCGTGCGAGAGACGCTAAGAAGAAGGACAGGAAGAAGCTTTCACGGCAGGGGGTTCAAATCATGGGAGGCCGGGAATTGCAGGGACAACAAGCCAGGGTGGCTACAATTGAAGAGGGCAAGAAAAAGGGGTCGGGAAGGGTTGGTATTGAAAAAAAAAAAAAAACAAAAGCCGGAAAAAAACAACTCTCCAGCGGAGCGAGCACCTGGGCAATTGGGAGAAAAGCGGCGATGAGTCCAAAGAGGGGCAAAACATCACAAGAAAACGTGTGGGGGGCAGGCATCAAAAAGATCCAGTTGGGTGTAAAAAAAGCCAAAAGAGTAAAGTCCCAAGGAGCAATGTTGAGAAGACTGTTTTTTGAAACGACTTGGGGCAGAAAAAGGGACCTCCTTGGACATCGCAAAGAAAGGTACACAACGCGTGCAAAAAGAGGGGTCAGAGTCTGGTTTAGTTCTAATTCAATAGGGACAAAGCCGCCGCAAGAATCGCAGCTTGAAGGAAATCAAGGGTCAAGGTTGGGGAAGGGAACCGACAAAGCAAGTAGGAAACAGGGGCAAACACAGAGGCCAACGCCAAAAAACAAAGGTCAGGCCACGTGGGTGGCGGAAGGAGTGCAGGGGCCGAAGAAAAAACGAAGCGACCCGTACCAGAAAAGGGGGCCATCCAAAGGGAAAGCCGTGTGGGCAGCGTTGGGACAAACAGAAGAACCGTGGTCCTGAGGACAATAAGGACTGGGGAAAAAGACCATAATATGCCCAATCCGGGGCAATGGCCCAGTCCCAAAGGGAGACGCAAAAAAAAAAAAAGGACCAAAAAGGATAGTCTCTTCGGGCGTACAGTGTGGGCAAGGTAGGGGGTCAAGAGTGGGGTGAATGGGAAGGGCAAAAAGCCAGTGGGAAACTGGAACTCCAGGGGAAAAACGTGTAGGGGGGAGGGTAGGAAAGATTGCTCGGGAAAGGATAACTCGAAAATGGGGGGCAGTTGGGGACGGGAGCCAGTAAAACAAGGTGGAGGACTAAAAACTGGCGAAGGGGGGAAGAGAACAATCTGAAAGGGAAGTAAAAAAAAAAAGAACCTTCATAAAAAAACCCCTCCACGTAATCTGCATAAGTGCAGTCTGCCTAAAATAGGAAAGCAACGCAAAATGGAAGCTTCTCATGGGGGGACTTGTTTAAAGAACGGGAAGGGCTCCTTAACCCACCAGTCAAAAAAAAGACGCAAAAAAGATAAGCCTCGGTGACGGGAAAAAAAAACAATGTTTAAGACTTCACCCGTTGGGGGAAACGGCAACGAGGGTCCGGAAAGGTGGAATCAAAACAGAGGTAGGAGGGCCTAGGGCGGTGGAAAGCCGGTTTATTCAGAAGCCGCCGTGGGAAGGGGGGTAAAAAGGGGGGAAAAACCCTCGGAGAGAAAACACCTAGGGGCCAAGAGGGGGGGGGGGGAACCATCCACATCTCTGCCTGGACCATGGGCAAAATTTGCTCTACAAGGAAGCAAAAACGAAAAAAGGGAACAATCGCAAGCGCAGGGGAAGCGGGCCTGGGGGTTACCTTAATCTCAGAAAGGGCGAAAGACGACTTGGAGAACTCACTAAGGCCCAGGGAAGGGAGTTTTTGTTTCAAAAAGTTCCTTCCATTTTGGGGGTGAAACTTTGCAAGAGGGGGGGGGGGGAAGAAGGCACAAGGTGGAATCACGAAGAGTGTGCCGGGGGGCACCCTGTCGTGAAAAAATGACATCGTGGGGGGAGGGGACATGGGACAAGAGACGGTCACGGAGCAAAAAAAAGGTCGGCACTTCCAGTCGAAAGTATTGAAGAAGAAAAAGCGGGGCCCGCCTTATCAAAGGGTCGGCCAAAAAAAAAAAAAAAGAGAACGGAAAGGGGGGGAAGGACACAGGCGTCGCTGGGAGAAAGAAGGGGGGGGGGGGGGGGGGGGTAAGGTAAAAAACAAAAAAAAAAAAAAAACAGACAGAAAAAAAAAAAAAAAAAAAAAGAAAAAGGAAAAGAAAGGGGGGGGGGGGGGGGGAGGGGGGGGGGGGGGGGGGGGCTCCGGTTGTAGAGGGACGAACAAAAAAGGCAAAACATGTAGTTTTCACTAAAGCGTGAAGGGGGGGCCGGGGGGTGGAAATTCAGTCAAGCCACTTTCCAGTTGCTAGGAAAAGAGCGGAGACGAAACAAAAGGGGTGAAGGTGAGGAAAAGTGTGGGATGCAGAGCAGTGTAACTGTGAGAATTGGGGGGAAGCTGGGTCGAGATAAAGAAAAAGGAGAGGCGCCGTGGGGTAATGCGAGACGGAAAAGGCGGACGTTGGCAAAAGGAACAGAAAGAAAAAGCCAGGCACAAAAGGGGAGTGAAAGTAATGGTGTCTTATACATAAAGTCATGAGGGTAACGGCGGGGGGCGGACAGGTAAGGGAAGGGAAAAACAAAAAAACTCACTAAAAAAACAAGAAAAAAAAAAAAATAGGGGGGGCGCACTTCACTCAGCACTGTGGGGACAGGAAAAAAAAAAAAAAAGAAAAAAAGAAAGGTCGCGTCAGTGTGGAGGTCCCAAAAAAGGGAACCTGCGTCAAGGCGAACCTGGCAAAACGTAGGGAAAAAAAAAAAAACAAAACCGAAAATGTGGGTGACAGCAGTGAACACTTGGACAAATAAAAATAAAAGAACAAGCTAAAGCTCCCGGAGGGAGGGGGGGGGATAATGGCAAAAGAAGGGACCCAGCAAAAAAAAAAAAAAAACAAACACACAAACAAAAAGAAGGAAAATGCAGAGGGGGGGGGGGGGGGGGGGAAGGACTCTGAACTAAATCACAGGAAAAGGGGTGCAAAAAAAGCGGGGGAGGGGGGGGGAGAGGGGGGAATGGTGGGGGCCGGGAGAAGGGTTAGTGAAATCGTCGGGGGCTGGCGGGGGGGGGTGGGGGAGAAAAAAAGGGGGGGCAAATAAAAAAAAAAAAAAAAAAAACTGAATAGTGTCAGTAAAGGAGGACTTGCATAAAAGGGCTGACCTTAAACGTAAAAGCGCCAACCCCAGAACAAGTGGAGTACAGAAGAAAAGGGAAGGGGAGGAGACGACGACTTTCGCCGGACACGATTTGGGGTTACCTGGGCAAGAAAATGAAAAAACCTTGGCGAAGGACGAACCGCTTGGTGAGCAAAAAACCACCACCCACCAGGCGAGTCAGATAGCCTCCTAAGGGAAGTGTCATTCGTTTAGATTTGATGGGGTCCTCTAAACGGGTTCGGGAACCAGGGAGAGAGAAATCACTAAGGAGCCCGTTGAGAGAAAAACAAATCTCCCTAACAGCCCGGGTTGGGTGTCCAGCCACGAATCTCGCCCGAGAAAAATGACGTGAGGAAAAAAGCAACACGAGAGCCCAAGGGAGCCATAACACTCAAGGGAGAATGCAAAAAGAAAAGAAACGACCACGAAAAAAGGAAAAAGATACTCCAAGAGAAAAACGGCGGTACTTGCAAAAAGCACCTGAAAGGGAACCAGGGGGCCAAAATGAAAGGGAAGACAACGGGGGAAAGGGTTCCATTCTTGACGAATGGGAACAGAAAACGAAAGCGGACAAACTACCCCAAGGTTTTTTCTGGAAAAAAAAGGGGACGAAGTTGGGAGGGCGGCAAATGGTACTATGCCCGGGAGACGCAAGGGGAAAAAAGGGAGTCCCGGGAAATGGGTAGGGGGGGTTCAGGCTTGTGGGAGAATACGGGGGGGGGGGTTGGAAAAAAAAAGAATCTGGAACGGGGGGCTGGGTGGCGAGATGAGTCTTAACTGGTGGGGGGGGGCCCAGCATGCATAAACTGGGAGGTCGACCTAAAAAAACGGTGGGAGGGCGCTGGGTGCGTGTACGGTTGGGGGCTAGTTTGTCTAAAGGGTAGAAAGGATGGGAGGCGAAAGGACAATCGAAGGGGGGTCCTTTGTGTACCCAGAAATGGCAGATCTGGAGGCGCCGGGGGACTCCATGGAGACGGTGGGGGGAGAAAGCAAACAAATCGACCTCGGGGAGAAGGGGGGTACGGCTATTGAAAATGTCCAGGGGCGGCAGGGGGACGGGCGCGGGGGACTGTGATTAAAAGGGGGGGGGGGGGGAAACCCCTAGTTGGATAGATGAAAGGGTCCAGAAAAAAAGGGACAAACGTGTGAAGCAGGAGGTGGGGAGGGGGGCGGGGGCCTTGGTCGTGTGGGACAAGTAAATCACCTGGAAAAGCACCGAACATCGAAACAACTCAGGAAGCCGGGAGGGCAATGCGGACAGGGGGGGTTATAGGGGGTCTGTCCTTGGCGGGGGTAAAGAGATGGCGGGGGGCAGGGCCAACGGAGAAGCGTCAAACACAATTCGCCCCACAAAAGTAAAAACTTGGGAAAAAAAAGCTGAAGAGGGGGATGGCAAAAAACATCAATTGAACAAGAATCTGACAACATTCTTGCCAGGAAAAGGACATCCAAAGGAATAACCGGGAAGGCAACCCGACCCGAAGGAAAAGTTAAAAAAGGTCCGGGAGAAAAACAGCTGATGGCGATAAGCCGGTGGTTTCGGGGACGAGACTGGGGGACCTGGCCAAGCAGCCAGAGGGGAGACCCTAAAGAGACCCAGGGTTGAGGGATAAGACGCGGCGAAATGATCGATGATAAGGAAAGCTTGGGCGTCAAGGTCACCATTTGTGTAAAAAAAATAAAAAGCTTGGACAACTCGAGAATGCAAAAAAAGAGCCTGGCCGAATGGAGGAATAAAGGGAAATGGGGGGGGGGGGGGGGGGGAGTCAACCCGCCAAATCCCTGCTATCGAGAGGGAACAGTTGGGGAGGAGGTAGGGTTATTGATAGAACAGAAAAGCGGAAATTCACCAGCAAGTGCCAACAGGGAGCGGGGCAAACGAAGGGGGGGACGAACTACGGTTGAGTGGGTAAAATACGCCAATTCGAAGAAAATGGGAGACCGCTGCTGTTCAACATCGTCCGGGAAAACGACAAAAACCCTCGGTCCGCAAGTCGTGAGGGGCACATAAATCGTGTGGGGGGTTCAGCAAAGGGAGTGAACTAAGAGAGGGCAGGGGAAGGAAAAAGGCAAAGTATCATTTCCGACTCCACTTTTACCTCACCAGGACATGGCCCAGTTGCGGGAGGTTTGGAGGGGAGATGGTAAAAAAAAACCTGACCAAGAAAGCCAGGACCAAGCACTTTCCGAAAGATGGCCCCTCAAGTATTATCGCAACCGAAGGAAAAAAGGGAAGGGGAAGGGGGGGGGTGGCGGGGGAAAAGAATTAAAAATATCAAGGAAGCGAAGTCGGACGTGCTCCATCAGGATACGTTCCAGAAAAGCATGCAAAAACCTGAAAAAGGGGCCGTAGATGAGAGGGGAAAGGGGGTGTTCGCACCATATTTTGGTGGTCGAAGACCGCCTCAGGCCAAAGGGAACTGTGGTTTAAACGGCAAGGTATTGGGGGACAAGGAGGGATAAGAAAAAGAAGGCGGGAAAATATGAGAAGTTTCGCAAAAGGCTTAGCGAGAGTTGAAAGGAAGCGGTTTCTGGACGTAAAGGAAAAAAAGGGATGTTAGAACAGATGAAGGTAATGGTCGCACGAAAAAGATAAGAAAAGGCCTGGACAAGGAACGAATCCGGAACTGGGAACACACGGAAAAAAGAGCGTCAAACGGTGCCGAAAAACCGCGACTGATAAGGGGGTGGCTTCTGGAGAAAATAAAACGGAAAGACGACCAGGAAAAAAGAAATCGCGGGTAAAAGTGGATGAATATCAGGGTTCCCTCCACTCGCATAAGTTGGGACGCAAACAAAAGGGGAAAAAGCCCTTGAGGGAAACGAGATGATCCTGTCCGAAAGGGACAACTCGAGGATTCGGGGATCGAAGCAAATAGAACGAGAAGAAAGCAAACCACAAGAAAAACGGGCACGGGAGAAACTCGCCGCCAACTAAACGGGTGGCAGGACGGGGTACAGGATAAAAAACGCTGAACTAGGAAGGGAATCCTTCCGAAAAGGCTAAGGGGCAAGAGGAAGTCCGGAGGACAATTTTCCAAGGGAGCCGAAAGGGAAGGCCGGAGGGGCGAAGTGGACGGAGGGGGACAAGGCCCGATGGAGGTTTGCACGGAAGGAGGGGGCATGATAAGAAGAGTCACACTGCAAAAAATGCAGGAAACCATCCCGGGTGAATCAATCAAAGGGAGAGAAAGGAAAGGGAAGCAACCCGGAATGCGGGGGAGCCTTCCGGAAAAAACTTCAAACTTCCAGTGAAAAGGGAAACTCAATGGCAACCGGGTTGTCACGGGATTGAATCCTCAAAACAAGGCCCCCTCCGACACAACCAAAGTTACCAAAAAGACTAGGCGTAATAGAACAGTGTTCAAAAGCACCAGGACAAAACAGGGGAAAATGGGCTCAGAGGACGAAGCGACCAAAAAAAAAAAACCAGTCTCGAAAAAACAAGAAAAAAGGAGAAGGAAAGGAAAGGGGAAGGGACGTCGCGGTGTTGGCCAAACGACTCTTCAGGGGGGCCGAGCCATTTTCAACGTCATGAAAAAGGGGGGCGCTCAGGGAACAACAAACAGCCTCAAAGAGGAAGGAACGGGGAAGGAGCAGGAGGAAAGGGGAGGATTACATCCCACCGAAAAAAGGGGGACTGAAACAAAGATTGAATCTGAAAACATCTGGCCGTGTGAAAGTCCTCCGGAAGACGCAAAAACAAAAAGAACTCATGGAGGGCAAAAGGGGGGGGAAGAGGAACCGCATGAGGAACATAGGGGAGGCAACACAGGTCAAGTGCGGAAAGGAAATAAAAAAAGATTGAATTTTGGGACCAAATGAAGCTGCAACAAAAGCAACCAAAGAAAGGCCACGCGTAACAATTAAACATTAACAGCAAACCTTCGTCAATAGCGGCCTTAAAAGTGACGGGAAAAAGAACTTGTTCAAGGGAAATGCAAAGGGTGAAAAAAGGAGAACTTCGGCCACAGGATTGCCAAACCTTCCCTCAGTCACGAGGGGAGCAGGAGAAAGTAACGCGGGTCAACGGGACCAAGGTTTTAGGGTGCGGGGAGAGAGTGGGTAAAAAACACCCACGCAAACGCAAAAATGGTGGGAATGGCCAGAGTGAGCAGGGAGAAAGGGGAGGTGTCCAGTTACAAAACAAGAAAGAAGTGTGCCCGTCTTTTAAAAAAAGAAAAAGGGGCCCTGGCGGAAATTAACACGACAGCACGCTTCCCCTTGGGGGACCCTAGCAACCAAGGGCATTCCATACGGGGACGCCGGGGAATGGAAAAAAGTGAGGGGAAAACAACAGAACAATAGGAAGAAAAGGGAAAAGCGAGGGAGCGGATGGGACCTGGTCGTATGCGAACACGCTGGAGTTAGAGGTCTCCAGCCCCCCCTAAAGGTCGCGAAAGAAGAAACAGAAAAGACACTGGGAAAAAAGACGGAGGGGGTCCCATACATTCCTGTAATAGGACGGGTTCAGACCGGAAAAAAGTGGACACAGAGAAAAAGGGGGGTCCTGGGGGCAGGTTAGAATAAAACTAAAAAGACCATAACGAAAACCTGACAGCACGGCCAGGCAAGGGAACCAGACTCAGAAAAAAAAAGGATCGCTAGCACAAGGTGCAAACGAACTCTCGAAAGGTGGGCCGACCAGCATTGAAGAAAAAAAAAATATCAAAAAATCACCAGGGGACAAAGGCCAAATGAAGAAGAAAAAAGGAAATTAATTTGGGTGGAGCGGGCATCATAGGTCGGCAAAAAAAAAAAAAAAGGGGGCAACAGCCAGAAGGAATTCCAAAAACGAAATGTGCAGAGCAAACGCCCTGGATCGGGGAGGTAGCAAAAGTTCCGACGGATACAAACCTGAAGATGTTTGAACGAGTAAAAAGAGGAACAAAAAAACATCCCGGGGAAGGCTGTTTCCGGGGTGAGCAAGAATGGCAAAAAAACAGGGGTACGGAAAGGGATAGAAGGGCAGGGGAAAAAAGCGGCAAGGTACATCAAAAAACAAAACCTTGGGGGAACCGCAAATGGTGAGTCCGGTGAGAAAAGTTGGGAGAGAAATTTTATCAAAAAACTGGGCTCCAAGCCCCGCGACCGTTGGCCAAAAAAAAAAGAAAGAAGGGAAGGGGCCGTTCATACAAAAAAAAAGATCATTGGGTAAGGGGGTTGGCCTGCGGGCCCCTGAACACATAATCGGGTACAATACACGGGGTAGTCCCCGGACGAAATGAAAGGGGACGCCGACTTAGGGTTCCGCAAAGGAGTACTTCAAAAGACTCGGAACAAAAACAAAAAAAAAGCAAAGGGGGGGAAAAAGAAATGGGGGGAAGGTTCGAGACTGTTTTAAGTGAGGCATTCATAAGCCCTGTTTGGCGGGGAAACCCGCCGAGGGAGAAGAGGGAGCGAGCAAAGTACAACAACGACAATCGGGCCAAGAGGCGAAGGGAAAAAAGAAAGAGGAAGAAAGACAACCAGCGGAAAAAAACACGGGAGAAAAAAAAGACCTATCAGGAAGGTCTGATCCTGGCGGGATGCATTTACGAAAAAGAAGTTGAAGAAAATCACCCCAAAAAGGGGAATAAGGCGAGGAATGCCGCGGGAAAAAGAGTAAACAGCCGCAAACTAAAAAAAAGAGCAACGGGTGCCGTATCGCCGCATCATAGCGAGTGGGGAGCAGGGGAATGGTCACAAGGAAAGATTGGGGTCCGCAACCGTAGCCGGAGAGTTGCCCGTTGTTCAAAGGGAAGCAAAGTCAAGAGGAACTCAAAAGTTCATGAAAGGAGTCGACAGGTAAAAAAACTGGAAAAGCCATGGAAGGAGCCGGATCTTGAGTCCGAGAAACCCAAAAAGAAACGGAAGGGCCCTGCAATCATTTCGTAGCAAAAGAAAAAAAGCGAAGTATAAAGAGGCAAAAAAAAGAACTTTGGTCCGGCTGAGGAGCTTTCGCATGGCGGTCGATCAGGAGTGCAGTGTCCAACATGGTTAAAGACCGATGCATAGAAAACTACATGTGTGGGGTTCTGGGTGGGGGAAGGGGTCGCAAACGGGGGGGCCCAATAAAAACCGCATTATAAAGAGGGTGGGCGCAGGGACCTTTAAGACGGTGGTGATAAAGAGCGTCGTAACGCCCCGGATGCAAAAAACAGCGCAAAAGACAGTTGGAAAAAGCATGAAAAAAAGCAAAAAGGTTCCATCCCGGCCGGAAGGCCCTTTTCTTAAGAGGGGGGACGAACTACTACTGGGCAATGCGAATTAAAAAGGGTAGTGCGCAAAAAAGACGTACCACTGACGAAAGGGGGGAAATGAGGGATGGGGGGTTTCTTTCTAATGAAAAACGCCGCGCAGGGAACGTGAAAACTGGTGGGGGCCAAAAGTTCTTCGTCATCATGTCGTCGTGACAGACTGGGGAAGGCTCAGCTGTTCGCGTCCCGCAGTAAGACCTCAGTAGGGAAGCGTCGTAGAGGGGGGAAGTTGAGGCCACGGATAGGGGATGCTCCTATAACAAGGTCACGCCGTGGGGGGGGGGACATAAAAATGTGGGGATGGGGAGAAGAGTGTCCATTACTGCATCTCCTAGGAAGCCAAGGGCAGAAAAGTAACGGGAGGGAAACAACTGTTAAAAGGCTCTCTGGGTGAGAGAGAGAGTGATCAAAAGTGAGAGAAGACGGAGCTGACAAACCGGGGGGGGGGGGGTGTGGTAAAAAAAAAAAAAGGGGGACCAGGACGAGACCGGCCAAAAAATCGGCAAAAACCCCAACAAGAACGGGGGGGAGGAAAAAAAAAGAAAAAAAACAAAAAGGGGAACACCCACAGCCCGGGCCCCCGCAAACTAACACGAAAAACACAAAGCAAACAACAGGCGAAAACACAACACAAAAAAAAAAAAAAAAAAACCCAAAAAAAAAAAAAAAAAAAAAAAAAGCAGCAACACAACAAGGACACAAAAAAAATCCAACAAGCAAACCCACAAAAAACCACACAAACAGGATATACGAACGCAACGACGGCGCGGGCAGGGGCCCCAGCGGGGGAGAGAGCACAACACGAGCGGTACGTAAAAAAAGCGGTCGCACGGCGAATACGCGAAATGGAGGAGGGAAAGCAAACCAGTTGACTTCGCGCACAGGGGGGAAGACCACGAAAGGAAAAGCGGTCGGGAAGCCGGGCCAAAAAAAAAGAGAAGAACAAGAAATCAAAGAAAGCAAACAAAAAAAAAAAGCGAACAAGGCAACCTTAAAAATGGTCCGCCTCTCGAGCAGAACTTGTGCAAGAAAATGCGTATCGGAAAGAAAAATAGGCCACTCATGCCTCCCAAATCAAGGGAAAGACCAAAAAGCACTCTGAAAAATGAAAATACTGGGACCGACTAAGGTGAGGACAAAGGATAATGCCGAACCCAGAATTTGAGGGCCCTATTTTTTCCAAAAAGGGGGAGAAGACGGTTGGGGGGAGACTAAAAAAAAAGGGTGAAACTCTCAAAAGGGGGGAGGTTTGAGAAGGAAAGGTCAGCGCTAAAAAAAAAAAAGAGCCCCGCTTTGAATGGCATCCAGACGGCCTGGGGGGGGGGGAACCTGAACAAAACGTTTCTCTACCGGAGAACCCGAAAGAAGGTGAAAGCTCAAGCGCTTCCAATAGAGTGGAAGCGAGAGGGGAGAACCCGGACGGGGAACTGAAACTACCCCCGGGAGGGGGAGGGTGGTAAATGTGTTAGGAACAAGGGCCGGGGGACCCGGGCCAGGGCCCTAAGCCAAGGAATCAGCGTTGGCTGGTTTTCTCGGGGGGTACGGAAAAAGCGAAAGAACGAGAGGTGGCTAAACAACCCAGGGGGGCAACGAGGTCATTCCAGTCCAAGGGTAAAAAAATAAAACAACTCATGAAAAAAAGAGGTCTAATTAAGTAACCAACTCCCAAGGAAGCAACTAAACCTTGAAGTACCTCAGGGGTGGAGAAGGACTTAATCGGGGCACCGTTCCGCCAAGAGCCTAAAAACAAAGCAACGACTACTCTAAGTTACTGGGGTAGTCCTCCAATGATATTGGAAACCAACGACAAGACTGGGGTTTTGAAGAAAAATCTGAGAAGAACCAACCAGAACGGGGGAGGAAAGGGAAAGGATGTGGCGCACAAACAGTATAATTACTTGTGGAAGAGAGGGGGGAGAGAAAAAAGAAAACACGTGGGGAAGGGACAGGAGAAAGGAAAGGAGGCGTTGTCCGAAAGAAAAAACGCAACTGGGCCAACAAGGTAGTGCGGGCTGGCGTGTGATAGGCGAGGTGGAAGTGAGTAACCCATTTACAAAAAAAAGGAAAAGCCGAAATGGGTTTGCGCATCGCCCCGCTTCGCAGTAAACCCCACAAAAAAAAAAGGGCAAAAAACGGGAGGGGGGGGGGGGGAATAAAACGGAAGGCAGGCCCACCTCAAGGACCAGAAAGACAGAGGCAGAATAAAGGGGGGACCGGCCGGAGGTAAGGTTACATCGGTCGCAACAAATGCGAGCTTAAACTGAATCAGAGGAAGCGACTGGCGGAGGGGGAAAGACAAAGGGGAGGGGAAATGAAAAAAAAAATTGGTAAAGGGAAGGCAAGGGCCGACGGGAAAAAAATGCCAACGAACAGGGGTTAAGGAGAAAGAGGACACGGCCCAAATTCTCAAAAGACTGCACGTCCGAAAACTATAAAACGGAGGCTCAACTGGGAAAAGAGAAAATAAACATAACATAAGCAGAATGGATCGACAGTAGTAAAAAGAAGAAGTCAGGCAAAAATTGTGACGGAGAGAAGTTCGGGCAAAAGTGGGCAAAAAAAGGGAAGCCCGCTTCCGAAAGACTGGAGAGCCTTGCGAACGCAGACGAGGGTGACGAAGGGAGGACGGGTTGTGGAGGGAGTGTATGAGGTCATACATACGAGGTTCACAAAAAAAATTGAAGACATGAAAGGGAAGCCAGGTTTTCGCGGAAAAAAAACGGGGGATGCGGCCCCAAATGAAATCATTAGACTGAAAGGAAAATAAAATTCGAGGAATAAAAAAAAAAAACGCAACGAAAAATGAAATGGAGCATCGTCGCCAAATGGAAAGGAGGGGAAGTCGAAAAAAAAGAACTCGGGGAGAATATCACAACTGGAAAGTTCGTGGAGAGAAGGGGACGGGGGAAAATCCCACGGGGGGGGGGGGGGAGGCATAAAAAACTTTTCAAAGGGAACGTTTGGGGAGGCGAGGAACAACCCGGGTGAAAAAAACGACAAAATAAAAAAAAAACCGGGTTGGGGAGGTGGGAAGCGAAAACGCGAACGGCTCCGCGACCGGAAAGCCAACGCAAAAGCAAGGATGGGGGAAGAACCAGGTAAGGCGGTGGAGAGAAAGGTGGGATGGGGAGGCAAAAAGAAACTGAGCAGGCGTACCGATGAAAACCTTAATAGTCCAAAAAAGGGTGAAACAAGGAAAATAACCAAGCCCGAAAAAACAGTTCATGCCTGGTGATAGGGCGGAGTGGAAGGAGTTAAACGAAAGCCGTATCAACAGCCCGAAAGGCAAAATTGAAAGAAGGGAGGACAAGGGAAGAGTTATTTGAACAGCCTGGGGGAAAAAATGGCCTGCATCGACAACGGACGAAGAAGCAGAGAAACTCACACATTGGGGCCAGGACAAAAAGCGAAAGTGGAGGCGGATATTGGCCCCAAAAAAGGAAACACGTTCACAGACAAGAAAAGGGGAATCCTAACAAAGAAAACAACCTCGGACCCAGTCAAGAAGGGATCGACGCACAAAGACAAAAGAAAAACAAAAACAACGAAAAAAAAAACTAGACGCTATCGCCTAGATAGAACAGAAAGAAAGAACGGTATTGGGAGGTTCTCCAAAGGCCAGTCCGTCAAGAAGAAACACTGAGAAGGGGACAAACACGCAATAAAATGGAACCGAAGAATAAAAAAAAAAAGAACGTGCCATGCGGAGGAACAGGAAGAGAGGGAAAAACTGAAAGTCCGGCCAAAACCACCATAAGGAGAATTAACGAAAATCAGAGGAAAAAAAAAAGACCGGATGAGCCGAGGCCGTGAATTTTAGGGTAGAGGGGGGGGAATGGAGAAAAGAGGGAACTGCATCCAACTGAATCCAGGGGAAAACTCGGCGGGGGAAAAGGCAAAAATACACCGTCAAAAAGGGGGAAGCGGGAGCAGTGCAAAAAAACAGGTTATTTGAAAAGGGGGGGACAACTGAACACAGAAGAACAGCAAAGCAGTCCAAGGCGAGAGTGGAAGTTAAAAAGAAAAAAAGAACGCGGAAAGAGAACGGACACAATGGAAAAAAAGCGTAGAATTGATAGAAAAAAAAAAAAGGAAAAATCACAAAAAAACAAAAAAACCTTTGCAAAAAATGCTCGGTCACCAATAAAAAAGATTGTGAGAACTAAGGAGGGAAGGGTCACGACGCCATCTTCCACGGAAGCACCCGGGTCCCGAAATTCGCTGGGGGGTGTCCCATAAGGTGCGCGGAAACAAATCAGCAACCTAAATGTCGGAAAAAAAGGGAAAGAATAGGGGTTTCAAGAAAAAAAAAGTTCGTGTACGGAAAGGAGCGGAACAATCAAAGCGTAATAAAATGGAACTCCAACTTTTCTACACCGACAGAAAAAAGAGGGGGTGGGGTTTGGGGATAACCGGGACACGATCCAGGGAAAAAAAAAAAAAAGCTCCACAAACAAAAAACGAGGGAAAAACTGTGAGCAAAGGGAAAAGAAAAGGAAAAGGGATGGGCGACGGGTTAAATGAAAAACAGTTAAACATATCAAAAAAATAATACTTGACGTGGGGGAAACAAATCGATAAAGAACAGGGAAGCGGAAAAAATAGATCGGGGGATTCAATCAGTGAGTAAGCGGGTTGTTAGAACCGAATGTTTCGATGAAGCAATCGGACCCAGGAGGGATGCTCGTCCGGGGGGAAAAATTGCAACCGCGGAGCCAAAGAGGAAAAAAGGAATGCCAACTAGAGGGGATACGTTCGGCAAAAAAAGCGGCGGGACTCGGGAAAAACGGGTTTCAGAAGTGTACGGAAAGAAAAGTAGAACAAACAAGTGGAAAGGTCAAAACAGCCAGCTCAAAATGCTGCACCCGGAAGGGACCGATGTCCACCGGGGAAACCTCGAGATCCATGGAGAGCACGGGAGAAAGAACTATCCGGGCTGGAAAAAATAAAAAACGGGGAAAAATCCTGGGGGCCCAGACGACCAAAGGTACCAGACAGCCTCAATAGGCAGGGGTGATTTACCTATCTGGGGGGCAAAAAACTCCCACCACCAAAACAAAAAAATCAAAGGGTGAGCTACAATCCACAGTGAGCACAAAAGAAAGAAAAAAAAAGAAAGGAAACAAAAGATCGCCAGGGACGAAGAGGCAACGCAGAATGCCTGAGGGGACTGCAAAAAAACCAAGAAAGGACAGACTCAAAACCATAGAGAGGGGAAAACTAAGACAGGAAAGGGTTGGCAAGTTTGAATTATTAGGCGACGACAGGACCAACCCGGCACGATAAGCCCGAAAAGAAAGCAGCATTAACCAAAAAACAGTGGTTCCCGGGAAGCCAGGCCGAGACTGGTGAAAACGATGACTGAGGGTAACCGGCAAGAGCTTTTTGCGAAAGGGGCAAGTAATGATCAAGTGCTTACGACATCAAAACCGGGGAAAAACCTCCCCTCGATGGTGAACATAAAAAACATGGAAGAACCATGCACCCCGGAAGAACGATGCTGCCGGGATTTGGAAAAAAAGACTTACAAACGACCAGAAATGGTTGCCAAGGAAAACGTGCAAGAACCCGGTGTCAAGGGGGTCGAACCATCCCTCCAACACAAAAAAGTTGATAGGGGAAACGCGTCAACCCTGTTGGCCAAGAGAAAAGGCCGAGGAAGGGGAAAGGACATGGCTCAAGAGGAGGAAGAAGAACCCGAACTCAAACTAAAACGTAAACACCAGAGGAAAAGAAGAAGGAGGAGGCACGGGTGAAAGAGACTTCGTCGCGGTATCCAATGTTACGTAATTTGAACACGGCCGGGGGGCAGGAAAAAGAAACGCGAAAGAACGGGAAGAGCCCGGAGGGAAAAGGGAAGTCTCAGAAACCCGGAACCGGTTATGAAAAAAGGAGACATTGGCAAAATCTGAAGGGGGTTGTAAGGAACCACCCCAGGGAAAAGTCAAAAATGGGAACTGGGGGGTAGCGAAAAGGCCGGCATGATTAATCACAACACGTATAACCCGTTAAAGGGAGAGAAGTGGATCATGGAAGTTGCCCCCCTGTCCGAACCAAACCCTTGGCAAACAGAGGAGGCCGCACGGAACAATCAGTCATCGTATTAAAAAAAAAGTTAACAAAGAAGGGAAAAAGTCGGGTAAAAAAATAACGTGGGAACTTGTCTCTGAAGCCTTTGAAAGACTAAACCGGAGCGAAAAGCCCATTGAAGATACGCAGAAAAAGAGGAATCAAAACGGCCAAAGGGGACTGGCGCGAGTTGTTGGGGGGCAAAAAAAAAGAACGGGGGGTGGACACTGGCAGGATGGGGACCAAGGGTCAGAGAGATCCAATGGGACCCAAACAGCATCCGGAAAAGGTGACGTGTCTTACACGTAAAAAAGGGGCGACACTTCGGAAAGTTTCCCCCACTCAAGGGAAACTGGGCCCTTCCACGTGGCGCTTCAAGTGAAAAAGGGACAGAAACCCGATGGTTCAATTATACCACATGGTGTCCGCGGAAAAAATGGGGGGGGAACGTCTGGGGTTCCGGGGGCGTCCTGTGAGGAACGCGCATTGGGGAGGAAGGGGGGTCTCCCAGGCCCCCCGAAAAGTAGAAAAAAACTCCAGAGAGAACACTGAGAGAGGGGGAAACGGGGTGGGAAAAAAAGGGCCAAAAGAATCGTAAAAACCCCTCAGCCCTTTGCAGGAAAAGGCACGAAAACAATTTGGGTCACTTGAGCTGGGCTAAAACAGATTCCCAAATGGACGCACATATCCCACTCAAAAAAAAGTAAACGAGAACCGATACAGGGTGGCCGAAACTTCGCGATAGACCGACGGAATTGGGACAACCAGCGGGAAAATAAAAAAAAATTGGACAAAGGCACCATGACAGAACCGACCAGTAATGGGGGGGGGGGAAAACAGCGATAAAAAGATGAGAAACCGTCTCCGCCCGCTCGAAAAGGAAAAAAAACCTGAAAAAACGCAACAAGGAAGGAAAACTGGGTAGTATAATGGAGCAAAGGGGTCTAAAGGAGGCAACTACTGGATAAGGTGTGGAAAAGGTCACAAGCTAACCACAAAATCCCAGGTCATCGTCACGAGGGTGAAAAAGGGGAAAGGGGACCAGCCGCGGGGCGGGCGAGCTTGTGGGAAATGGAAAACAAACACCCAAAGAAGCATGGGGAATTGACGGTGAGAAAGATAGTTAATTGACGCCCCTGAGGCTCCTCAAACTCAGGAGGGCGATCAGGAAAGTGGGAGATGGGTGTTGAAAATCCGATCCTGGGGGGTAGAAAAATCAGGGAGGGGCCCGACCGAACGAATAAAATCGCAAAAGCAAGGGGGATCCCACGTGGGTGCTTACGACGAGGGGAAAAAAAACGTTTGGGGGGGAATACTGTATTAACGCAAAAAAAGGGCTGTTCACGAAGAAGAGGGGGGAAAACAAGCTGGTTGAAAGTCCGGGCTTTTGGGTCACGGGGGGGAAAATCAAAGTCAGAAGCCTTTGGGGGACATTGGACACGAGGTCGCGAAGGGGCGGAATCAGCAAGAAAAATCTGGCCCAGGGCGAGTAGCAAAAACGACGGTCGAGGTGTGGGACAACCAAGGGATGAAAGGGAATTGGGGAAAAAACTGGAATCGACTGCGTATCAGGAGATGGCAAGTTCTCACCGGTTGAGGGACATCACAACCAGGGATCACGGAGGGGGGATTACCGCGGACAGATGGCCAAAAAAGCACCGGAAAAAAATTCACACAAGGCTTTATATCTCTAGGAAAAAAAATCGCCAGTTGGGTTTGTATAGGAATGACGGCACGAAGGGAAACCCTTAACGGACATTCAACGGTAGTCAGTAGGGGAGTGAAGGTGGGGGGGGAAAAGGGGGACCGAAAAGGGGGGAAAGGAACTCAGTGGCTGGTAAACAATAGTCTAGGGGGCTCAGTCCAAAGAGAAGCTTGGGGGAAGGGTATCAAGAAAAGGGAATTCCAGGCGAAAAACTAAACCGTTCTGTTTGGCAACTGGGGGAAAAAAAATTGCAGGACGGGAGGAGAAAACGGAGAACAACCAGAATGGCAAGGTACGGCGAGGACTGGAAATGGAGGAGAAAGGGGAAGTTGCAGGGGGACGCAAGGTGTGAGAAAGCAGAGGGCCTCAGTGGTGTTTGAACTCCGGGAAACAATTATCCGATAAACTGGGACATCCTGCCTGGTGGGAGGAAAGAGGCGAATGGAGGGACTGATGCAAAAAAAAACAGCAAAAAAAACAAAGCAATACAAAGCCGTTGGGAAATCCCCGCGTGGGGAAAGGCCCTGTGGGGACCACTTGTAGAACTTGGCAATGCAGAAAGGTAAACTTCGCAAAAAAATCGGGGGGGCGCACGGCAAACAAAGGGCAGGGCAACAGGGGGTTCTTCGGAAAGGGGAAAAATTCAGGGAAAAAAAGCCGGGCAAAATTGAAAAGTGACGCATCGGGAAAAGACGGGAACATTGCAGGGGGGAAGGCGCCAGCACTCGAACACCGCCACTTTGAATCCAGGAATGCTTGATGGCATTTCTTCCGGAAAAAAAAAGTCATGAAAAACCCGCTGGCATTCAGTCAATACAGAAACCTGGGTGTAGTTGTCGCGGGGGGGGGTTTGACCTGAAAATGAATCGCCAGACGAGAAAGAAGACGAGGCCGACAGGGCACATGCCAAGGAACCAAGTCAACACAAAAACGCCAGTGTAAGGGGCGGCGGGGAACGAAGTGGGGAAGAGGAGTTTGCGATCCAGAACGGGAAAATGGGGCGGGATGCGCCGGAAGCCATCGTGAGGGTTGCGTTCTAGTGGAAGTTCTCCAGACGAAAAATAAAAATGATTCGGGAGCACCAGTGGGGTGACAAAGAGGAAACGGCTAAAAGATCTGGACGAGAAAGGAAAAGAAAAACATCGTAAGAAAGAAAGCACGGGAAACCAGGACATACCTTCAAAACGGAGAACCTAAATCATCGAGGGAGCACCAGCAAAATGACAGAAAGGGCGACCGGCAAGAAGGACAGAGACCACAAAGAGTTTAAAAAGAAAACACGAAGGAAATGGGACCGCGTAGGTCAGACAGTGAAAAGACGTCCCAGTCAAAAACGAGGGAGGACTAGAGGAAACTACAAAACATTAAGGGTTCGCAGTTGAAGAAGAAAGTAAGACAACGCCGCACGAAAAAAGGTTGGGTACAGATGAGCGGGAAAGGGCGGAAAAAAAAAGCTAAGAAAAAATCGTGAAAGGGCAAGTAACGCTTGCCTGGGGGGAACTTCCCCTTTGATCTAAAAAACGAAGCAGAACAAGTAAAAGGAAGCGGTCACGCTTACAGTCTAGGGGCCGGGAGCAGAGGGAAGTGCGGACCAGACTTTCGACTTACCTAGAAAAGGAAAACCGCGGTGCGGTTTTCCGGAAATGGCCAGGGGGACATGGGGCAAAGCCAGGTCATTTCACCCGGGCAGGCCAAGGGAATACAAGTAATTGGGCCAAAGTCGACTGGGACAGACAGCGGAAGAGGAAAGAAAACAAAAGGTCCGAGGGGGTAGTCCAATGTCAGTCAAAGGAGATGGACGCAGGAATCAAAAACAGCCAGGGATTCACAAACCATAAAAAGCAACAGACCACAGTGTTCAAAGGGAGAGGGGGGGGAGGGAGGCCCGGAAAAAGGAAACGAACGTTTGGGAAACACAACTAAACAAACGGGACTCAACGGGGAAAGTTCCTTTCGAAAAAACTCCTTCCAGGAAACCACGTTACAGCCTGTGGAAGAAACAC
>Ga0179593_1457564_pt1 | contig 20246 bp, 27 predicted proteins | sample CZODoug2_1_08_16_FD_185931 | JGI IMG/M metagenome (GOLD analysis project Ga0179593, IMG submission 185931) | Vadose zone soil fungal communities from Angelo Coast Range Reserve, California, USA - CZODoug2_1_08_16fungal (PacBio error correction) | ecosystem: Environmental > Terrestrial > Soil >...
CTAAAGAGGAGGAAACCACCCAAGAAAAAGGGAATAAGTCTGTGCGGGTGAACCTATCACAGGAGAGGCAAAAAAGATAAATGTCCCCATGGGGAGACAGCCACAGCAGCGCCGCAGGATCACGTAAAAAAAAGGGCAGAGGCAGAGAAGTGAACGTAGTCGGTGTGGGGCCATTGGGGGAAAAAAAGAAGACTCAAACCCCCTCAAGAATTACTATTCGCAAGAAGAGCTTAGCGCGGCGTGTAGAGGCCAAAACGGTGTGAGGGACGTTAACAGCAGACAGAAGCGATGGGGAAATTCTTTCAGTTACTGGCTTGTGGGGGGGTGGGTGGTGGGGGGGGGGGGGGGGGGGGGGGGGGGGGGGGGGGGGGGGGGGGGGGGGGGGGGGGGGGGGGGGGGGGGGGGGGGGGGGGGGGGGTGGGGGGGGGGGGGGGGGGGGGGGTGGGGGGGGGGGGGGGGGGGGAGAAAGGGGGGGGGGGGGGGAGTGGGAGGGGAGGGGGGGGGGGGAGGGGGGGGGGGGGGGGGGGGGGGGGGGGGGGGGGGGGGGGGTGGGGGGGGGGGGGGGGGGGGGGGGGGGGGGGAGGGGGGGGGGGGGGGCGGTAGGCGGGGGGAGGGGCTTTAAGCAATCTCCAGTCTCGGCCGCTGTCCCTTATCGCAAATCAAAGGTGACAGTTTTCGATGGCTCAAGAGGGTAGATCCCAGGAGAATGATCTCCCGAATCGCGTTTACTTGGGCATTTGAAGAAAGTGGTCGAAGTTTCGGCTTCCGTCGGGGAACCACCTCCACTCGAACATTCCAAGGTTGGAAGGGGGAGGAAGTTCACTGGCAGGGCCGACTCCCTTAGTCAATGCGCTCCAGGGTGAGGGGGAAGGGGCGAAAAAGACGGTAACGGGAACAACATATCCATGCGAAGAGGCTCTCGAAGAAGACGCAAGAAACGGGCGAATACTGCGCTCAAGTCAGGACTCAAAAAGAACCAGGAAAAAAAAAAGGGACCGTGTTACGAAACCGGGGGGGCGGCAAAAAATTTCTTAAGGGGGAAAAATATATCCTAAAGAAAAAGAGTAGAACCAAAATTCTCAGCCAGAAGGCGAAAGTTTCAGGCTGGCCATTGAAATTTGGGGTGACGGGGACTTAATCTATTAAACCACCGCATTAGAGGGGGAAGGGCTGAGGAAAGTGGAAAAACGCAATCGGAGGTCGGTCGCGTAGGGTGAGAGGAGGTGGGCGAGCAGCATGCTGCTTACCGGCGGGAAGGCACACAGGGGTCAACGACGTGCGGAAAGGGACCAGACCGTCATCGAATAAGTGCAAAGCACGGCGCCAAGTCCCAAAAAATCCCGTCAAGACGATGCCAGAAACATCCGGGGGAAAAAGGGGATTTCAAAAAAGCGGTTTGAGGCAAAAAGAAGCAGCGCTGTCAAACAACACCGCGCATAACCGGAGGAATAAAAACGTGAACGGCCGCCGATTGTGGGGGCATACCGTATGGAGGGGGGGGGGGGAGGGGGTTCAGGCTCGAGTTCCGCCCGGGGGGACTTTTTTACCGCGGAACGCTGGTGGAAGATGTCCGCACGGATTGAGGAAGAAACCCCCACGGGAAGCAAGAGGGGCAAGTAAAAAAATTAAGGTGTGCTCAGTCAAGCCGAGGGGACTTGCCAAGAGGGACCGCGAGCGAAAAAAAGCCTATAAACGGGAAGATGGGCCAATCAAGTATCAGAAAAAAAGAAAGGGGCATTAACACCGAGCTCACGCATCAACGTCACTCCAGGAGCAAAAAAAAGGAACACCGTGTTTACTTACGAACGAGCTAAATTGGGATATAAAGGAGCAAAAAAAACCGTAGATGAGAAAAAGGGAGGCTGGGTAAACGGGAAACTCGGGGAAGACCAGGGGTGATGGGGAAAAAGCTGTGAGGGTCGAGGGGACTTAGCTGAATGTACAAGGGGAAGAATGGAAGCCCTGTCTGAGGAGGAAATTGAGGGGGTAAGCTTTCGGTCGGAGGGATTGAAAGAAGAGGGCGTGAGAGAAAACCTTCACTTTTAGGACTGGACTTGGCCGTTATGATTGGAAGGGGGGGCGCTGATTCGGAGGGTGAAGGATGGTTCTTGACCAAACAGGCATATCACGAGGCGAGACATAAGGGAAAGGCTAGGGAGGAGAAACATAAGCGTCCATGGCCCCAAAAAAGAACGAACGGGGGAGTTGGAACATATTGGATATTGGAGGAGTAAGGGCGGCAGCATGGGTCACGCGGAAGCAGTCTACGGGGAATAAAAAGGTCCGGGGGAAAAAAAAAAGACGGGTTGAAGGAAGGGATGGAGAACCTTCGAGGGGCGTGTTTGGGAAGATTTAGGAACTTCTTAAAACTGGATCCATGGAGAGTCGGGGTAGACTTTGCCACACGTCGGTTGAAACTCTTTTTTTGAATTCGGCACATAACAGCAGCAAAAAAAGGATCGCTAAACGGAAAAAAAAGAAGGGAACAACTCGCTTTAAGGGAAAGCAAAGGCAAGAAGACAAAAATGTAAGAGACGGGGGGGGGCGCTGGGCAGGGGAAAGTATAGGAGAGGATACAAAACAAAGGAGTAGGACGGCCTGAGGACACGATGGGATCCATGGGGGGGAACCGCTAAAGGGGGGGTACGATGAAATGAAAAACCGCCCACCCGGTGGGAAGGAAAAAGAAAGCCTTGGGTCTGGATCCGGTCCTTTCAAAAAAGTTAGGCGAGACTGATAGCCTCAGTGGGGGGCTGCAGAAAAGGGTATCGGGGGTTTTTATGGGGGGGGAGATCGACAGCCAGCGATTCGCAACTGGGAGGGTAATTTCCGGGGAGCGAAGGGGTCTTCGAAAAAAAAAAAAAAAAAAGAAAAAGGGATATTGAAGGTACAAAGAAGAAAGGAACAATCAAAAAAGGGGCAAGGTTCGAGGGGGAGGAATCACTACTATGAAGCCGAAATAGTTGGGGCTGCCGACTAATGACAGCGAAACGGTCACCATCAAATTCCAGGATTCAGAAGCCGGCCGGAAAGGACGGAGAAGGTTGAAGGGAGTTGAAATCGCATGTGTAATGAAAAAAAGCCCCACGAAGGAGAGCAAATGACGCAGTCGTCAATAACCCGTTTGTCGTCCCACCCCAAAAAATGGCAAGAAGACCCTACGAATTAAATTTGCAGAGATAAACCGCGAAGGGGAAGACAGCAACCAGCGACAAAAGGAAACAAACATTGGATGCATCGGACGGATAAGAGGGGGGGGGGCGCGGAGGGGATCATTTTTAATTTGGGTAAAAACTGCTTAAGTGATAAAATCCAGGGAAAAGTGTCTTAAGAAAAAGTCCTGATAAGCAAAAACGCGGTCGAGAGACCCTTAAACTGAAGCATTTTGGGGGCATTCAAGGGGGTCGGACCTTCCTCTGCCCGGGATAGATGGGGCCCTTCTTTAACAACTGGCAGAATAAGCAACCCGCCTTAACTGAATGCTTGCGGCCGGAAGATGTCCTTCCTGCGAACCTAGCCGCATTGGGGGACCACACGCAGGAGGAACATGCAAAGAGATGTGTGGACCGTGACTCGAGGAGGGAGAAGAGAAGGAAATTGCCAGTGCCGACATGGGGATGGCTGGTCCCGTGGTTAACACGTTTTAACTGAAGGGCGATCACTTCTGTCCATGAAAACGACGAATAATTAATGAAGAAGGCGGAGCCGAATCGCTCCTTCCAGAACTGGGCATCTCAGAAAAAAAGAGTAGGAGGCCAAGAAAGGAAAAAGTTCATGGAATTAAGGGGATCAAAGGCCAGAGGGCGGGGCCAAAGGACTAGAAAAGTGGAATCGTACGCGCTCAATGGCAAAGCGACCAAAGCATCCCGGGGATGAACTGTAAAATGGAGGGATCCGCATCAAACAGAACGGGAATGCTCAAGTATGTGGGGCATTTCCCCGCAAGGGAATTAGTTTAGGCAAAAAGAGCCTGCAGGAAAGACTTGAGGGGCCAGTGTGCGCGGGCGTTTAGGAGTTTCAGCAGAACGCGGACAGGGGCACGGAAATCGAAGTGGGTTGGGGGCATTCTGGAATCCTGCAAGTTGGGGAGGGAGGGCATAAAAACGGGATCGGCAGTTGTCTCCGGTGAATATCACAAAAACGAAGAAAATCGAAAGGGTCTGTAAAACCACCCGCGAGAATGCGTAACAAAGGGAGGGTGCTGTGGGCATCCGAGCGCGATTGAAACGACCGGAAAAACTTGGGTTGTAAAATTAAAAAGGGAAAAGAAATCGCAAGAAAACCGCCAGTTGACAAAAAACGAACACTGGGGAAAGTCTAAGTCGACGAGCGTGACGGGCGATTTGCTTGGTTGAACGTAAGCGCAAAACTTCCAGCGGGAGAGGGAAACTTCGGCAAATCGAGAAAGGCAAGTGGAGAGGTCAAAAAAAAACGTAAGGGAGGTTCTGAAGTAACAAGAGTGGCCTAGTGCAGCATGAGGCTGCGGCGTTGAGAGAGTCAATAGAGACGCGTAAAAGACCTGACCCGCAAATCCATGTTGAAAATCAGGTTTGGGGATCAGAAAAGCAGAGGGATTCATGAACTCCTCTAAAGAGCAGGAACCCATTCACGTCAGGCGATGGGGAAAATCTTGTCCAAAATAGTTGTATCGAGGGGGGAGTCTAAGAGGCGGAAAAACCATCCAAGCCAATAAAAAATGTTGGAACCGAAAAACGCCCAAGGGGCTTTAAGTAAAGGGCCGTCCGGGCGTCACGAAAAATCGTCGGGGGGCCCGGACAGGTCTAAAGCAAAGAAAAAGGCCAGCATCAATCATATCCAGGTTGCAGGAAGGGAGCTCGATGACCTTAACGCACCGGGTTAAAGGCGGGTCAAAACTCATAGAGGCTAGAAATACCGGGAGGAAATGACCTTGGGGAGTTGCTTCAAACGGGAGGAGGGAGAGGGACTTCTGGTCATCGTACGAAAAACATAAGTGGGGGACCGGCCAGAAAACTTCGAAAAAGAAATAGTGATTCATAGGGGATAACTTAAAGTGACTTACACGGACAGAAAAAGAAGAGAAAGGGTAGGAACAACAGCGGGGGGGATATCTGAGAGGGGGGGGGGGAAATGCGAAAACCAGGCAATAGAGTGAAAGGCGAGTAGTTGAAATACTAGTTTATAAAAGAAAACCTCCTGCAGGGACCTTGTGCCATGCAGGCATACAAAGAAGGGTTCAAAACGAAGGGAATGCCAAAGGTGAAAAAGAAGAAGATGGGAGAAAAGAGCCAAGCATCGATCCCAACCACACTATTCAAACCCAGAGCACGAAGGAAATATGGCAGAACATCATGAACAACGTTCCAGTAAAGGACAAATAAGATGGCATACTCGTGCGAAGTCAATAAAGCATCAAGCAAGGTGTCCCGCTCAAGTCGGGACTCCTGTTTTTGGGCAGTGTGGAGCTTTGCAAACCAGTGCTATAGGGAAAAAAAAAAGATGGACCGGGACTGGGTCTAGACCGATGGCAAAACTTTGGGGGGGAAAAAATTCTCAATCTGTATTAAACAGCACTATCGCCGCCACTACCAAGAGGGGTGTCGACAACGAACGAGTGAACTGTGGGGCATCATCCTGGGGAGGTCCAGTCCAGAACCGAAATGACAAATCAAGTGTAAACACAGGGGGGGGGAAGAAAAACAAGTTACGCAAGGAAAGGACAGCGCTACCCCATCGACGAACCGAAAAAACTTCGCAAACAGGGGTTACGGACGAAGAGAGAAAAAAGGTAGTCAGCAATATACCTCAAACAAATGAAAAAGAGAGAATAATGATAGAAGGGACGAACGAGAAGTAAACAAGCTGTGTTCTGAAAAGCAGGGGTTAGGTCGAAAGCAGTGCGCTCGGAGGTACGCAGATTAATCTGTACGGGGGCCTTGCTTGCAGGCAGCTTTCCGGTCGCGTGAGAAGGGACTAAAGGGAATCCCTGGGGAATTAGCAAATAATGGAAGGAAAGGTTGAAGTTTGGGTACGGTGAAATCGGGCTGGATTGCCGTGGGGCTGGACGGGAATGAAGGGGCGTGAAAAACCATCTGGAGAGTTGTCAACAGGCCCGCTGATTAGGCGGAAAAAACGAAAACAGTTCAGCTGGGCTCTGACGCTGAGCTTCATCCAGGCCGCCACAAAAGCACGATTGAAGCCGGGGAGTGCTGGGAGGGAGGGCGAAGCGTTCCTGTTTCGCCTGAAGAGGGAGGAACGTTTGGCGTCAACCAATTAAGGGTTTTTTTGTTTTTTTTTTTGAAAGACGAGAAGAAAGGAATGTAAACTGTGGGAAGAGAATTCAGAGGGGAGGGGGGGGGATATGGGTCGCGGGAGGTTCGGCGCGAGCGCACTTCTCACATCGGGGCGGTAAAAATTGGGTAAAAGAAAGTGTTGAACCGGGGGGGGTTCTGCAATGCACAATAAAGAATTAGCACTATAAAACGCGATAACGACCGAAACAAAAAAGGGCGGTTCTCATGCAAAAATACTACCAAAAAAATTAGATCTGCGGTGGGAGAAACTTTAGAGGATAAGGACGAAGGGGACAACCCAATGAGTGAGGAAGGGGGACTGAAAAGCGATTGTGCGCTGGGGGGATGGCCGGGAACTAGGTGGGGGTATGTGCGGATAGTCATAATAAGAAAAGAAGAAAAGTTGACGTTTTGAGAAAACGGTAGCCAGGGTTGATAAGTCAAAAACAGTTGCGCCACTGAGCTCGCTTGGGAAGAGAAAAGTGCTCGTTTTCGGGGGGGGAAAAATCGATGCCCAGGCAGTCTCAAAAGTGGGGAAAGGGATGTCGGCCGAGCTCCGGTCGACGGAAGACCCGCCGAAAAATAAGCGGAATGGGGGGAAACGGGGAAGGGGAATACAGCCGCATTAACAAAGGGGACGAATTTGTCGAAAAAGCGGAGACTAGGCCGAACTCGTGGGATTCCACTAGGAGAAGGAAAAGAACTAACATGAAAAAAAAGGGGGGGGGAGCCTGGAGAGATTCCCGTGGGAGGGGGTCAGAAGGTCGGCCTAGGAAAATGAATGGTTATGGAAGGGTCCGGGAAGGCGGAGAGCAGGAAATGTGGCAAACGGAACCAGCGTCACGGAAACACGACCTCCCTTCAGGAGGTACAAAAAAGCCCTACGGTGGTGAAGGGAACTTCCCATTCGGCAAGAATGGGCCTGGAAATAAAAAACGAAGCGAAGGTTGATCAGGACGGGCAACCACTGTAAACACGCGAAAAGAAAAGAGGCCCAGTGGGGGGGGGCGAGGACGGGAAGAAAAAGGGACGTTTCGCGTATGGGGGATTGGAATGTGGGGGCACCAAGGTTCGCTTTCGGAAGGTGGTAAGGGGCGCAAAAGTACCTGGGGGGGGAAAAAAACGGCATCAGGGAGGGGTTGCGAGACGTAACCCGGGTAGCTAAAATTTAATTGCGGGAAAAACTGCCGACACCGGGATATGGTGATTGCAAACTAAAACCTGGAGGGGGGAGCGGCCAGCAATTTATCAATCGGGTCCGTGCTGCGGGTACGTCGGTACCCTTCAAAAAAGGAAAACGACCGCGCAAATGTGGAAAACTCAGCACAAGTCTCACATGCAGTAGGGGGAGGGAAAGGAAGCGTACAGAAAAGAAGAACCTCTGCAACAACATACTTGAAGAGCGCCAGTGAACATGGGGATGTCAGGAGGGGGGAAAAGGGGGGAATTCGATGGCTGATGTGGGGGAGAGGGACTAGGGGACCTGACGCGGAGGACAATGGGGGAGATTATCAACCGAGAGATTGCTCCGCGATCGCATTAAAGGCTTAAGTTTTTTGGAATTCCGGAAGAGGGGATGATGAAAGAGAAAAAAAGTGTCAGGTAATTTATCGAGCGCAGGGAAAAATCGCCGGCACCTTGGAATCCGCGCAGAATGGTCCGAAAAAAAGGCTAAGAGGAGACCAATCATCGCCAGCTCATTAAAAAGGGGTAAAACTTCGGATACAGCAAAAAGAATCTAAACATGGAAAGGGAGGAAAAGTATGGGTGCAGAGGGGGGGGCGAGTAAAAGGCAAAAGAGGGAGGCCTTGGAATACGCCCCGAGCCAAGTCCAGGAAACTCGAGGTGGTCCCAATTGGCGCGGGTCGTGTACCGGGTTTCGCAGGATCAAAAGAAAATCATAAAAAAAAAAGGGGGGGAAGGGGTAAAATGGGCAGTCCTTAGGAACTTACCTTTTGTTTCAGAATGGCAAGGCAACATAATCCGGGAGGGTCTCAGGAAAAGGAAAAAAGAAAAAACTGGGAAACTACAGGGTTAGTGAGCTGAAAAAATCGCTAGGGGGACTCAGGACAGGGGCTCTCGAGAACATCGCGATTGGAAGAAAAACGCGAAGAAGAAAGAGTAAAATGAAAAAGAAAAAGAGCGAAAAGAAAGTTTTCTTCCCCGGAAGAAACCACTTTGGGCCGCTGAGAACTGACGCATGGAAGAGTGCAACGTCGCGGACACCCTGCGCGGGAGGGGGCAACTCATGGAGAGAAAGGGGGAAGGAGCATCAAAAACGTAGGGATGTGAAAGAACGAAGAAGCCTGGGAGGGAAGACAGCGACTGTAAGTAGAACAATCTCCAGCGAGAGATCGCACTTTAAACAAGAAAAGCACAAAATGGTTGCATCTCATGAAGAGGGCTATGGGACTCAACGATATACTCCTCCCGTCACAAGGATCATTTAAGGGCCATATGGAAAAGGGAATCCACGATTTCGCTTCAGAGTTTCCATCCCACCAAGAAAATCCGGCCAACGGGGAATCCGGGGATGTACTTGGCCCTGCTAGGAGAAAAATCAAAGTCTCTCAGGGTTTGGCATGGGCGAATCTCCTGAGAAGCGCTCACTATCCATGCGAAAAAACGGAGCTAGAATAGCCTTGTCACGAGGGAGAAGGGGCTCATTGCTCGCGCCACGAGGAAAGGAACAGACAATGGATCCCGTTTACGTGAAATCAAAGGGGCGATGCCACTATTTTGGGAGACTCAAGAACAAATGACGGCAAGGCTATTCCCCAATGAACGCGCCAATCAAGATTGCGGTCCCTTAAAGGTGTGGGGTTTCGACGGCAATAATCTATAATACTAAGGGGGAAAAAACAGGAAGGAGAGGGATGGCTTAGGGTGGCAGAAAACCCGTGGCTCTATGGCGGCATGGAAAAAAGTGGGAAATGAGTGTAAAGAGGAGGGAAAGGCATGAGAATGTAAACCTTGGGAACAAAGTTCCCTACACACAACACAAAAGAGGGTTTCAAAAAAGATGCGTGAAGTGGAAGGCGACATACCCTTCACAGGAGGGAAAGTTCGGAAGCAGGTACTGAAAAAACGACTGAACCCTATCCGCCAAAGCACGAATGAAACCATAAAAAACTGAAAAAAACTCAGTTCAAAAGGAAATTGGAGTGTTGGGAAAAAAAAGCTGTCATCCATGTCATCACAGACTCAACCGCATAAAAAAATCAAGCAATATGGAAAGTGAAATTCACACGAGCTTTGTGGCAAATAAAAGAGGTAGCACGAAAAATCCTAAGAGGATTTCCGCTGAAAGTCGTTTCGACCGAGGGGACAGGCCAGGGGAAAAACCAGGCCAATAGGGCTAAATTAAACCCGACGAATAAAAATCGCCGCAACAGGGAAATTCAAAAAAAAAGAGGTTGGGGGGGGGATCACTTCCCAAGAAAAAAAGGCGGTTGGATTTGGGAGCAGAAGCACAAGATGACCTGGAGTCCAGAAGAAAAAGCCACCGGAAAGAGAACTAAAAGGGAAAAAAACCCATGAAGGCCAATGAAAACTCTAGTAATGCTACGGACCCTGAAAAGCACCCAGCGGCAGGGGGGGGCCAAAAAAGTTTAGAAGCTTAAAGTTGTGTAAAATAACTCAGAAAAAACGGAAGAGGTAGGTAAAGAGAAGGATTGCTGAGGGAACTTCAAGCGGCGTCCGGACCACGTTTTCTGAGAAGTCATGCGTCTAGAAAGGGGCGGGATTCCTAAGACGGTTCCGGAAGGAATGGACCGTGGCCGGTGGGTGGGGGGTTGGTGTGGGGGGGGGGGGGGGTTGGGTTGTTTTTTCTGGCAGGGGGGCCTTATGGTAGGGGAGTCCGTCAATCGATCTTGACTACAGGTGAAGAGGCTGAAAAAATCCAGGGAAGTTCGTTCTGGGAGGGCCTTGCTGGGTCAGGGGCGTCGGCGATTTCAAAATCGGAGCAGCGAAAACGGAGTGTTTCAACAACAAAACCTTGCCACGCAGGGGGCCCTTAACCACAGGCATGGACAAATGAAACCGGATAGAGGCAAAGTCACCAAAGTAAAGTTGAAGGTCCGTTGGTAAATTGAGGATGGGCTTCGGGAATGGCGCTACAAGAACGCGCATTGGGCCTAAAAATACACTTGAAGGTTGAAAACGTCTGGCAGGATTTGTCTGGCAGGCGGGCGAGGGGGAGTGGGAAGAGTTGTACACCGGTCGTCTTAGACTACCGGCCGACCATATAAAGGATGTAGTTCCCGGGAGCCAAAGGGGGCCATACAGTCGGTTGAAAAAAGTTTAGTGCACCTGCTCAAATGGACAATCCTCATTAACGGGCAAGAAGCTATCCGACGAACGCCCATCAAACTGCCGGTTTGCTCAAAGCCCAGAAGAAAAAAGTAAAGGACTTCGCCCTGCGGGGGAAACTTATATTCTCCTGAGGACAGTCAAAAACAAGAGGGAAAGGACAAAAGCCAAATAATATTGATGCAGAGCAGGGGGGGGAAACGGTTCCGGGACAAAGAACATACGGAGGAATAAGCATCGCAAAAAAACCCGTTTGACTTTTAAAGAAAACAAAGATGGTTGGGTCATGTAAAGGAAGTTCGCCAGAGCTGAGACGCTTCGAATGGGGAAAAGGTTTTGGAAAAGGCGATCCGAGCTGCCCTAAATTCGAAAATGGAGTGACACTGGATGAGTGAAGAGAAACGGGCGATTCGTAAAAAACTGAACAAATACCAGAGATGACGCGAAAGGCCCTGTCAAATTCACCACGGCAGTTCACGACCCAGGAAAGTGGTTTCAGGGAGAAAAATCCTAAGAGCCGATCGTTGCCGGACAAATCGAGACGATGGGACCCATCAAGAAGCCGGTGCCGCCGGGGAGGAGGAATATAGAGTACAAACATGGAACCTCGGCATGAAAATCAACAAGATTGGGGGGAAATGGATTGGTCAACTTGACGCGGATCGCCTGAATTGGGGAAAAAATCAAGCAAAGTCGGAAAGGAAACAAGCCCTAAAAATAAAAAAGTTAAGGGAAAGACAGCCAATTGGGGGGGTATGAGCGCCATCGCTCTAACAAGTGGAGTGGCAACGAAGATGAAAAAAAATTGAGCGAAAGAACTTTAAACCTCGCACGGTACAAAAAAAAACTAGAAATCAGGAGTGTCTAAGACGGGAAAGCTTGGCGAAGAGGAAGGGCCCATGTTAGGGTTGAAAACGGAAATCGCGGTCGGTGCAATCTCGAGGGGGATGAGGAAAACCGACAGCCTTAGTACCGCAGCGCGGGCGGGTGGCGAGACTTAACCTGTAGCTGAACAGGTTTGGGGGTAGATAAACGGCCGATCACCATATTGTTAGGGATCTTGAAACCACTGCTAAGGAAGCAAAGAACAGGTATACCCGTCGGGGTCTTGCGAAAGACAGGCTCCTAAAAAAAAGGAAAACGCCAATTTTGAAACAAAACAGCCGGAAGCAGGCAAAGAACAGGCGCGTAATTCCAACTAAGGCAGGGGGCATGTAGCTCAGACCAGAGGAAACATCGGGGAGCCTTAAACTAATGGTGAGCCTGGATCCCGAGGTTTACCCGGGGCAAAGGAAAACCAGAATGGTCTCTGCTTCGGCCACAAGAACGAAAAAAAGTAGTGACAGCTAAAGGAGAGGCCGCCACGGTCCCGGGGAAGAAGCTTGGCCTCCGCGGCTATATGAACTTCTTTTGGAATCTCTAGAAAAAAACAACGGAGGCAAAAGAAGAAAAAAAGAGTTAAGGAAGGTAGCGAGGCGAGGAGGGGGGGGGGGCCAGGCGCGGGGGCCGACACGAAAACTATCCCATGGCCAAGTATCGCGGGCAAAGAACTATACCAAAAACGACAGGAAACAGGGGTGAAAACCTTACGGGGGGGGATGACACGCATCAAAGGATATCAAAGGATGGTTGGCAGCGGTTATGGTCCTCGACGACCGCTTCGCTTAGCCAAAGAGAACCTTTGCAGGGGGAAAAGAAGCGAGGTGCTTGTGTGAAATTGAGCGGGGGCGGTCCGGATGGGAGTTTCGCAGTAAAGACAGGCAAGAAGGCCGCCATCAAAGGAGAAAGGTTAAGAGACATGGCGTTAAGAAAACTCCTGACATTTGTTGAAGGGAAAAAAACATCTTGATCGGCAGTGTCCTGAAGAAAACAATCCTGAAAACCGGTGCCTCTACAAAAGAAAGGACCCAGCCAGCGCTTGGCGGGCCTCAAGGAACATTCGGTGAGGGTCAATCATCAGCATGGGGGACGGGAGAAAATGGGCACCAGGAAAAACGGGAATGGTCCCATCGCCCCCGAAGGGGGTACGGAAAGCACGATAACTGGACAGGATCCCGGAAGCCCGTGAGGAAGGGAACAGGGGGAAAAGAAAGAGAAACAAAACGTCGCGGATGTCATTCAAAAAATGCGAAAAAAAATTAGAACGACAGAGGGGGTAGAACATACAAAAAACGTAGGGAAGTCATTGAAAACGCGAGCGGGAGGCCGACTTCGGAAGGGATGGAGAAAGGTCGAAAACAAGCGCCGCTTCCGCGGTACACGGAATAGACTCGAGGAACATCGGGGTAGTCTAAGTCCGATGGAATGGAAAACTCAAAGGTAAAAGGGAACCTAGGCACATTTTCCATTCGGGTCAAGATCACAGGTGTAATCAAGGGTGGTGTAATAAGGCGTGTGACTAACAGAAAATCAAAAAACAAAGGGCCACGGTCGGTAAGGCGGATGCTGTCATGGGCAATTCCCGGAAACGAACTGTTGGGTTTGCCGCCAGGGAAAGAGAGATCCTCGACAGCGGAGATCCATTTTGAGGAAGACCTGCAACGAAAAATTAGGGAAAGGGAAAGAAGCAACCCGGTGAACTGAAAGAGGAAGAGGCTAGGGAAGAAGACCGGATAAAGGGGACTCAAAAGAAAATGAAAAAGGGGGGTAAATAAAACGGAAACGGTTTAGTGCGGCATACGGACGGTGCAGCTATAACAAAGCACATACCAATGTAGACCGGAAGAAAAGAAAACCACCCCAAAAGACCATAAGAGTGGGATCAGCCGCAGGCACTTCATTGTTTCGACTAGTAAAAAGCCCAGGCTATTATTCACCAAAAGCAGGAGATCACTGTTATTGCGTTGGGGCCAGAAAAAAAACACGTTCTGGGGCTCTTCAGGGTATCTGGCGTTGAATACGCAATGCCTGGGCATTTGAAAAAGGGCAACGAAACACCACCGAGTACAACCGACGTAGGGCAAGACCACAAGATGTGATAATTGCCAGAACAAGAATCCGGAAAAAAGCCCTTCAAAGGCCAAAGGGCCCCGCAAGCACAGAGGGGAAAGAAACAAAAAACAGCAAACGGCTGGAAAGGGGGGTTAGGCCAAGAAAAGCGCTCTCGGCCAAAGGATCAAAAGCAGCAGAAAAACATGGTAAAAAAAACGGCCGTCAACAAATCGTGTGGGCAGGACGCTTAGCAAACCAAGCGCCATTGAAAAAGATCAATCCGGGGACGAGGGGGAAAGCAAGGAAGGTAATTCCGCAAGAATTACCGCAGGACAGCGCGCCTAAAAAACGGATTCAGCAAGAGTTGACAAGTCCCAGACTAAATGGGAAAGACGGATGGCTCAATCAAGAATAGGACCTGGAGTACAAATCAGGAAGACGACCGACGCAACTGAAAGGGGGACAAAGCAGAACAAGCCGTTCCAGATTCCCTGGACAAAAAAGCGTAAGAACTCTACCTAAGGAACGCAAACCTTCAAAGAATACAACAGCGCCATAAACCACAGGACGTACTATCTGAAAGGGTAAAAATCATCTCGGGACAACACAACAAAGGAGTAGTAATTAATATATCGTTCTGAGAAACTCAGCCTCTTCCTAACGGTTTTCTGGCGAACTGGGGGGGGAGGGTCATAGCGGAGAGCTTTGAAAACGGTCTGGAACTGGGGGACGTTCTAATATTAATAAGGCAAGGGGGAGGAAACTGTCATGGACAGGAGTGAGCTGTAAAGGGACAAAATCAAAGAATCCAGCTTCAAAGTGTCTGGAAATTGATCTTTTGAAGGGAAAGGGGTTGGAGGGGCGAGGATGTTCCGTCCAAAAAATTAGGGGGTGTCTTCAAAACCACAGTTGCTTCCCATCTGGCGAAAAAAACAGGCACGTCACTGAAAAGAAAAACACAAAGGGTGCGCATAAGCGTAAATGCCCCAAAGGACTCGTCAGACATTTTCTTAGGAGGCAGGGGATGGAGCGGGGACACGGGTGCCAACATGACTTGGACTCAACTGGGGGGGGGAACGACGACTGGGGGGGTCAGGATGTTTCTTGACATGAGGCCTTCGAGGGAGGGGTAGGTTAAAGGAGGATTGTCGGCGAGCTGCCTGCAAGTAGAAACAATCGGGGGTGGGACACTTTGGCAGAGCGTGGGGGGGAACCCTCGGGTGGTGGTGTTCCCTGAAAAGACACAGCATAAGGCGAGAAAGGAAAGAACACAAACACTCAGAAATGGCATTGGGCACATCCTCAAAAGGCAGACGGCTTTGGGGAAAAATGGACTAACTAGAGGGGGGGAACGTCGAAAAAAACAAATGTAAGTTTAACAAGAAAGAACAAGTGAACAATGGGGGGAAGTTCCTTAAATTGTAAGGAAAGGGACGAATGAAAGGAGGAGGCCAGCCTCACCCGTGAAGTTACGTAAAAAGGGTATACTTTTTTCAATCCGTGACTTGACCCGAGAAGTAAGCCTCTCCGCAAAAAGGGTGTTTGCCCCGGAGGTGTATCGGAGCAAAGACAGGCAAGCTTTTGGATGCAAACTGATATGATGGGAGGAGGGGCGAGGAGATACCAGGGAAGTAAACCCGGAGGAGCGATAAAGCCACCTACAGTATACCAGAACCCACAGTGGAAGGTGGGGGGGGTGCTTGAGGCAACCTGGGAAAAGAAGAAAAAAGTCGTGAAGGACCAGAGAGAAAAAAAAATGAACAGGGGTCAAGATATTCTTCCGTGAGATAGCCGGAGGACATTAGAAGGAAACGATGGGGGCCATGGTTTGGGGGGGAGAAAGGTGCCTGAAAAGACGGGGGGAGAGGGGGGCAGAACGCCCCGCGCGGGGATACGACTCGGAAAAAAAAAATTCGCGACGGCAAGGAACAGGAACAAGGGGTACTCCAATCTAACGACCCTGAAGTTGCGGGAGGAAATCGACCGCAGGAAGAAAAATCGCCTTGAAAAAAGGGGGTACAAAGGGCGCCGGCATCGCTAAGAAAAGCAGAGCCAGAGGGGATACGGTACCGTGAGTGCGTGTCCGTGGGATTCAAGGGGAGGGACGCCAATTTCTAAGTAGGCCGCGAGTGACCTCACAGGCCGAAAAGACCACCGCGGGGAGAGAAAGTAAGCTGACTGAAATTGCCTTTCAGTGCGAACTGGCCGATCACAACTTGTCGTGGTAAATTGGAAAGGTTGGAAAAAAAAAATGGGGAAAGAGATCAGGCAGCCCGAAAGTTAAAACCATCAGAGGCCGTAAGCGTCGAGCTTCCCGAAACTCAAAAGACGACCTTTGGACCACACGCAAAAAGAGGGAAGTCTCTCGGGGGAGGGGGATAAGGAACGAGAGGGGGACCGGTATCGCATAAAGATTGAAAAACAAGAGTTTGGCCAGTTCAACAGGGGGCTGTATCCCTAAGTGTTGACCGGTTTTCTGCGCAAAGGGGGAGAAAGGGACTCAGAGGGCTGCCAGGGGAACGCGCGTAATGACTGAACGTCCAAGGGAGAAAGTTCGCACTAGAACTGGCCTCCGCGATGCCAAAACTGACCTTAAGGTTTTGGCGACTCAACAAAAACAACGAGGAGGGAAAAGAAAAAGGGGGGACGAAGTTCATGGAAAGGATCGAGAAGGCCAAGCGCGCCGGGACCGTGAATAGCCCCAGGGGGGAGAGTCTGTACCTCGTAGGAGAAGATCAATCAAAAGGGAAACCGTAAAAACAGGAGGGGGGGGATCCAAGCAAAATGTGAGAACTGGAAATGCAGCAAATGGGAAAAGCGGTGAAAACGACTTATTAAACGCACGAGCCCTGGAATGGCGAAGGGCTTTGCGTTGTGGCAAAAAAAAGGGGGGGGGTTCAGCGTGAGGAAAAATTGGTCGGGCGGGACAAATGAATAGACGGCCGCACAGAAACGAAGCGTAGAAGGAGGCAGCGGATAAGAAGAATTTTTGGTGGTTCAAAAAAAAGGAGGCAGAAACCATAAGGAAATGGGAGGGGCAGGGAGTCTCGCAAGGAAAACTTCCAGGGTACGAAGAAAACCGAGGGGGCGGGTCAGTCAAGAAAGGGAGTGCAGGTGGACCGCAAAAGGAGGATGGAGCAGGGGGGACCCATGTTAAAAAAAATGAATCCATCGAACCCGCCAGGTGCTTTCCGGGAAAACAAAGCAGTGGGGGGACGCTTCTCTGAGATTGACGCGGTTAAGTCAACGAGAGAAAACTTCGACGGCGATGGCTTCGTCGGAAAGGAAAAAAAAGGTCGTAGCAAGGAGGGGGGATTCGCAAACTTTGCGGGGGGAAGTGAGAAACCGGAAGTGGGCCTCGGCAGTGACAAGCGTTCTGAAATAAGAATAACGCGTAAGGACAAGAAAACCATTGAAAAAGAGGGGTGGACATATTGAGAGGAGGGTCATGACCCCTCATAGCACAGAGTTCACAGGATGAAAAAAGTCTGGGGTCATAGGGTTTCCCTTTTAAAGCACAAGATTCATAGGCGTGAACCCGAAAAAAAGGCGCCTGTGAAGGGGTGGAGTATCGGGAAGAAGCCGGGAGACCCGGAATCTGCAGTTGGGGGGGGGAACCGACATGGGGAGAAAGAGAGACACTCGGCCGCAAGCTATCCAGTGGGCGGGGAGAGGCCATCACCGGGAGCAGGAAAAATACCACCGTGGAGCGGGGGGGGGAAAAGAAAAAGGGAATATATGAGCGCAAAAGGGGACAGAAAAAAAGGACCGTTTAAAATCAAACGGGGAAAGGGATAGGAAGGGAGTAGGGGTCATCTAGAAGCAACCAACGCGGCCATTCTCACCCACCCATTGACCGCGCACGTGAAAGGTGTAAGGAACTAAAGGTTGGGTTAGACTGCAATCAAAAGAAAATAGCGAAACACCAAGTAGATATCGGGGGGAATTGCGTAGTGGGGGGGGAAATAAAAAAGGGGACAAGCGGGACCTTTTAGGAAGGAAGGGTAGAGCGTTGGATAGCAGGCGACGCCCTGCGAGGAGGGTGGCCGCGGGAAAAAAGAAACCACCATATGGTCAAACCGGCGGATTTACAACCGTCAAACGCCATCCGGTTGAGAAAACTAGCCTCCCTCCGCCGGGGAAGGAATCCAAGCACTCCTCGGAGGTCAAAAGCCATAAACTCGCCCGAGGAAGGCCACAAAGGGGGAAAAGGGGGGGGGGATCCAGAAAGGCAAAGATCTTTCAATACAAGGACTCTCAAAAATTTCTAAAAGGTTACAAACGGAGGAACGCTGTTGGCCAGAAGGGGAGGTATGCCCGTATCAGTCATTTCAAAAGCCGTCCGGGGGGTTGTTCGAACACGTGAAGCAGGGCGTGGAAGAAAGAAGGGGCGATAAAGAAGAGAAGAGGGGCCAGCCCCACGGAATTCAAGAAAAGGGGCGAACCCATAAAGATGATGGAGGTGACAAAAGACCATCCCGAGTGAACACTGAACGCGGACCGAAAAGGGGGAAATCAGGCATACGAAAAAAGGACTAACAAGCCATGGACAGGGAAAGGCCGGGGTAAGCCGCTAACGCCGGCTCAACCTCCCACGCGAAAAAAAAAAAAAAAAAAAGAACAAAGTGGGAAGTACAGGGAAAATGAAAACAGGGAATCTCTCACGAAAAAAAAAAAGACGACTAGAAGAGAGGCTGGAAACTTCAAGCAGTCTTCGCTTACACGGGATGGCTTAAGCTTGTTCGGCGAGCAGGGAGGAAAAAAGCGCTCGGGGGGGGTTGAAAATTGGCCTTGTTTGCGTAATAGTCATTTGAGTCTCTTGCTGGGAGGGGAAAGGAAAAAATAAGGGGGGACTAAAGTAAGAGGGACTTGATAGGAAAGAAAAGCCCTTTCGGGGTTGAAGGTGACCTTAGACGACGGGTTGGAAGGTTTGAATTCTTCCCGCGGAAAATCACTAAGGCACTTTTGGCTTCACCGCCTTGGGGGTCCTAGTCGAAAAAATCTGCAAAGGTCAACTGAAATATAACAAGACGGGGCATAGAGTCAGGAAAACAACGTGTTGAAGGGGAAGGGGGGGGATATGGCTTGGGAGGCGGGGGGAAACGTCCAATAACTCTGGTAGAGAAAGCGATGCAAGATGACTGCAGAAAAAAAAGGGGGGGCATTTGAAAAAAGAAAGACAGGTTGAAGGTGGGAAAGTGCCTAGGCCAGGGGAGAGGCTGGGAAACGGCGAGGGGAGTTAATGATGCACAGAGAAAAGTTACTGTCCTGGTGGAAGAAAAGGGGGGTTCACGTCGGTGGGGAAAAAGTCGGGGGGGGGGGGGGAAAGGGTCCCTCGGCGATCAGCAATCTAATAAAAGATGAAAAAATCTAAGGGGGAACAGAATAGCGGACCATGGGGGGGGAGAATTTCCAATACGAAAAGCAAATTCCCGATAATCCGCAGGGTGGTTAAACCGGAAGGAGGGTCGAAACCACCAGTTCAGTACATCAACACCAAGATGAAAAATGAGGGAGACCATTGGGGGAAAAGGCCGGGCAGAAAGTTGTGGAAAGGTAGGACGGGGAAAAGCCGCCCACCCTGTTGTAACGTAAAACGAAGGCGGTTTTCTTGGAGCCGTCTGGGACGGGCGCACGGAAGAGAACTGGCGAGAAACCTGGGAACCTGTGAGAGGGGTAGAACGCCAGGCTTCTGCAAAGGTATATGCTTGAGGAATGCCGATGTCCGGTCGAGGGAAAAAAGGAACCACCCAATGGGTAAATTTAAGGAGAAAGGAAGGGGGGGGCCATTACAGCAATCCGCCAGACAGACCATGGCAAGGGGGCGGGGAGGACCTACGCACTATGAAAAAGAGGTTACCCTAGGAGAACAAGTGAAACGCAGAAAGGGAAAAAGATTCCTTTGATTATGAGGAGCCCCGACGCAATGGAGAAAAAATGCCAATTTGGGGGACGAATTACCGTGACGCAGAAAAGGGAAGAGTGTTGGCCGGAAAGGCAGGCCGAAGGAAAAAACCTTCGTAGAGGGAGTTCACAAAAACATAATTGGGGTTAGCGAGAACGAAAGGAATTCAATGAATATGAAATCCGCGAATGGGGTCAACACGGGAAAAGAGAATACAATAAAAAGAAGGAGGCAAAGTGGGAAGGTGGATAAGAATAAGAAAAATTGGAGGGGGCAAAAATGGTTAATGGGTGAGGGGGGGGGGGTAAAATGGGGGGAAAAAAAAGGGAAAACAGGCTTCGCAAGGCGAAACACATAAGGAAAAATGAAAAGGAAGCGCGGGACAGGGTCGCTCTTAACCCAATGAGGACTTGGAAGGGGGAGAAAAAAAGGGGCAGACACCGGGATATGGGGGTGACCAGGAGGGGGAAAACGGAGGAAGAAAGAAGGCAACAGAGACACTTCGTCCAGTAGGGTCGGAAAGAAAAGAGGTGCTTCCGGTCGAAATCAAAACGACGCGCCAGTTGGAATCAGCCGTCAACGGGAAAAAAGGGCTCGGGACGTTGAAGAAAAAAGGAAGGAAAATCGGGCAAGGGTGGAGGGGGGGGTAACAGTGCAAAAAAAAAAAGAGGGGGATCATTTGGAAAGTTGAAAATGCTGGATCAAGATTTACCCGGTTGTCAGGGCGCGGGCATGGTCTCGCTCGCAAAAAGGGAAGAGAATTACTGCTAAGGGAGAAAAAAAAGTGAAAGGCGCGCGTGCCTTCGAGAAAAGCGAGGGGGCAGGGA
>Ga0179593_1585303_pt1 | contig 20246 bp, 21 predicted proteins | sample CZODoug2_1_08_16_FD_185931 | JGI IMG/M metagenome (GOLD analysis project Ga0179593, IMG submission 185931) | Vadose zone soil fungal communities from Angelo Coast Range Reserve, California, USA - CZODoug2_1_08_16fungal (PacBio error correction) | ecosystem: Environmental > Terrestrial > Soil >...
CTAAAAAACACGGCTCCTTGGTAAGGCTATGGGGGAAAAAATTACTGCGCAGAAAGTGCGACTGGAATGACACGGGGCGCCGTCATGGCTCAAGGGGAAGCCTGAAATAAATCTCCAAGGAGAGGCGAAAGCTCCGCAGAAGAAAAGAAGCAAAAGGAAAAAACGTCTCAACTTTCTGATCAGAAATGGAGCTTCCTTTCTTACCCAAGAAATGGCTAAACCCAGGGAAGGGAAAGAAAGGAAAAGGCGTGAGGCGGGTGGCCAAGCAGCCGTAGTGAAACATTGCAAAGTAAAAAAACCAGGTAGATGTTTTTAGACCAAGGAGGGGAAGGGGATCGAATCCACGATCAAAAGGCCCCGGGAGGCCAGCAGATTAGCTTGATGAGTACATGGGGTCGAAGAGGCGACTGAGGCCAACAGGAGCACGGGGTCCAAAAGGGAAGGCCCGGTCCTATTTACCAAGAACATTCGTTGGCAACAAAACAGATCGGTCGTAAAAAAAGTGAGGGAAAGTCGTCAAAAAGGAGGTCTACGGTGTGCAACTTAACACAAGGAAATCTTCCGACGGGGTCGAAAAGGCAAGCTGCATCTGGTTATAATCAAAACAATCAGAAGTAGAGAAATTATAAAAAGGGAGATCTCAGGAAAATGAAAGAAGGGGCGCTCTCCAGGGTGACGTGAAGTCGCCACGAAACCGCAGAAAAGAAAAAAGAAAACGGCGTGGCCGTCTCATAAAAGACAAGGGTAATGGAAAGAGAGAGGGGGCAAAACGCGAATAAAAGGAAAAAAGCGTCCTGGTCTCCTAAAGGAAACTTTGATCGTGGGGAGAGACGCAGAGGGAATGTATTTAGAGAGGAGAAAAAAATTGCAGATAAGAGATTCATCTCGTGTCCTCCCAGGCCCTGTAGGCAGGAAGGATAGGGGCTATGACAGGGAGGGCGGGCAGAATGGGCGGTGAAAAGATCTCCGGAAAAGGGCCCGGTCGTCTGTGAAACCAAAAGAATCTGCATCGTTCATCCACGAGAAGAGACGTCAACTCCAGGGAGAAGAGATTTCCCAGCGGCAGGGAACACCGCGACATGTGCTAACAAAACCAAGGGAAAGGGCGAAAAGACTGTTCCAAAGAAGATTAAGCTACACCCCCCCAGAAGAAGAGATATCTCATCCGAAAGAGAGGAAGGGCCAGCCGTATGGACCTCATTATCCGCAGAATGTTCTCCTAGAAAAAAGCGATGTAGGCACGCGGGGAGGAAAAGTCGCCTCGTCTCTTATCTCAGGGAAAGTTCTCCAGAGAAACCCACCATGGAAAAAAAGCAAGAAGAGGGCAAGCATTCAGGCAAGCGAACCACGACACCTTAACCAGAAATCATCCCAAAGGGAGAAAGGAAAAATCTCTACCAGGCCATCCAAGGGCGACAACCCACTTGCAGGAGGACAAAACTATTCAAGAAACGTAAACAGTCTTGCCAGAATCCAATAGGGGGATCGGAAAAAACCGAGACAGGAGATCAGTAGGCTGTCGCAAGAATACACGGAGGGAAAAGGAAACACAGCCGCCCACAAAGGGAACCAAAATTCCATCATCCTCTCTCGGGGAGAAGCCTGGCCGCACTCGAGAGGAAGGGCGTCGGTGCTCTCCGGGCTCTTATGTCCCGGGGGGAAAAGAGCGAAGAGGCCTCGCCGGGAAAGAAGGAAGAGAATTGCGCGCGGCCTATTCCGGGGAAGAACATGGCCTGATAGGAACCATCAGGCTGTGAGGGGTTAGCCGGATGGGGAGGAGAAGGAGATGTTCCGAGGGAAAAAGACAACGCTTGGTCATTTAGGCAATGAAAGGGAGGTCTCCGTTTAAGGGGTAGACGTTTCGTCTCGCTGAAAGGGATGATGCAGGAAGAGGGTATAAGGTGCTAAAAGAGGAGATCTGATATGCTAAAAAAACGATCAGGAGGGGGGGAAAACTCCAGCTCGCGGCGCCTTGGCATAGCGCTCATGCGGATGGGGTCCAAGGGACGCTGCAGGGACCCGTCTGGCCATGTGGAAGCTGGCCAAAGCGGGTGGTTAGCTTAATCGTCAAGATGGAACCGTCGGGAACGAAGGGTAAGAAAGGTCGCATGGGAGGGGGAGACCTAGAAAAAGTTTTCTTCCTTCACAGGCTGAAAAATCTGAAAAGAGGGGAGGAAACGCGGAGACACGGCCTCCCTCTATAAATTTCGGACGAAAAGAAAATGCGATGCTTCTCCTTATCGTATAAAAAGAGAAAAAAAAAAACCGTATTGAGAAGCGGAAAGAGCATTCGCCTATCCAGTCTAGTTAGGAACATTATGAATAGAAAAGAACATCTGGGTGCTAAAGGAACCCGCCCCCAGTGTGTAGAGGAAGAACGTGCCTGACGCGCACTAGGAAAGGGGATCGTAGTGCTTGTACTGAGTTGGGAGAACGCGGGAAAAGGGGATACCCGGGGAAAGAAAAAGAACCCGCTGCATCTTCGCATTGTATAAATGTTGCCTGCACTCTGGCGGAAGGGGTAGGACGCCCTCAACCTGGAGAGCGCAAGAAGGGTAAGAGCGAGATCAAAAGAAAAGAAGGGGGAGAGAAGGAAAAAAAAAAGCTTAGACCAGATTAAACAGGCTACGTGCAGAACCCCTGTCCCAGGGGATCGATACCGGTGTAGAGCAGCAAAACAGAAAAAAGAGAAAAACGATTGGATAGCCGGGGATATTGACGCCGATTAGGTGCACTGGACGCTAGTCCTGGCAAGCGCCATTGGAGCGCAGTAGAAAGGCGCTAGACTATAAAGAAGGAGCTAGCCTCTGATGGCCTCAATAAGCTCATCGTCGGCAACTGACAAACCTGGATGATCGGGAAAAGCAAGGGAGAAAGGGAGGCTCACGCTGTCAAAAGGAAAAAACTCATTTTCACTTCTACCAGGACCGCCGAGAAGTCCTGAAGGAGGGGGCGGGCCTGGAAGCAGGAAATATGTCTAAAGTGGAACTAGGGGGAGGAAATAAGAGGGAAAAAAATGTTTCAAAACACGTAGTGGCGCCGAATGGCGCAAAAAGGGAGCCTTCTCCTACTATCAGGAAAAAGAAAGAAGAGGAAAAGAGATATAGAGAAAGGGCTCAAAAAGTGGGGAGAGGGAAAAAGAGCAACTTTGCGGAAGTAAAATGTCGTAAAATATCCTTCCACTAGGAAAGAAGCGGCACACCCGGCAGAAAAATCTTAAACAGCATACAAGCTAAAAAGGAAAAAAAGGGATGACAGGGAGAAAGGAAAAAGGATGGTTATATCAAAAACGCTTAGCTCGTCGGGACGAGAAAACCAGAGACGAGAGAAACTCAGGAATCCGCGCTTATCTTTAGCGAAAATCAGATTGTAGGAAGTGCAAGAAGAACCGAGAAAATGACTGAGCCAGGAAAAGCGAAAGGAAAAAATGGGCTTAAAGAAAAAGGAAGACTCTTTAATAGGCGACCCACTCGGAGTATTTCAGCTGCCTCGTCGAAGGAATAAACGGGGGGAAAAGAAATCAGGCGGGAAGAAAGAAAAAAAGGTCTCTGGTTATAAAGAAGTCCTTCTTCTCCAGAGACAGCTAGGCAAAAAGCGAAAGAGAACGACGGAGCGAAGGAGGGTAAAAGGGGAAGGAAAACATCCTGACGAGAAGAAATGCCGCGTTTTTCTCAACGACTTGCAAATGGAAAAGAAGAGAGACTCAGCAGCGCGCTAGGCCTGGGAAGATAAAAAGAAGGAGTCGTCAGGCACGGAGAAAAAAACGCTAAGCTCCACCGAACCAATACGCTCGCCTGGAGCACAATACAGAATGCTTCCCTTCCTCGAAAGATAGAAACGGAGAGAGGGGCCCGCGAATTGGATCCGTAGCTGCTTCGCCGAGGAAAGGCTGACGTTTCTTTTTGACAATCGCCGCGTGACGAAGTAGCAGAATGAAGCTGATAAGGCATAAATTCTCTGGAAGGCCGTTATCTAAATTCTTTCAGCGACAGCGGCAAGAGAACTGCACTTTCTAGAAAGAAAGCGAAAGAAAGGGGCACCTGGAAAAGATCAAGGCGCCAGGAAATCTCCGTAAGTGACTATTAAGCGAACACCCAGCTTCCGAAATCGGCCAGTTCCTTAAGCGGAGGGGGGAAAAGATCTCATGCCCTCGAGAGGGGGCCTTCACCAAAAATGACAAGCGCCGCGCTGAGCGGAGTGGGTCCCAGAGAAGAAGACTCTCAAGGGAAGAAGACCTGGGCTCTTCTATCACCAGCCAAAAAAAAACATATTTCAATCATCGGAAAGCAGAAGAGATAACAGACACTTGCTAAACAGGGGACAACAGAAAAAGTGATCGGATTGAGGGGGGGGGGGGGAAAAACTCTAACAAGCAAGCCCGGCATGACGACTGCAGGACTATACCTCACTGGAAAGAACACCAGAAAGGAAGTCAAGAAAGGGGGGTACGTAACCACTGCTGAGGAACTCCGAGATAGGGAATGACTAGAGCGCGAGACAAGGGAAAACTAAAAACAAAAGAAAAAAGTTATCCATCAGACCTCGAACCTCCTCCAACACACAGGGGCAAAAGGCAGCCATCTCGAGCAACAACACAGAAGGAGGGCCGCACTCTGAAAAGTGGGGGATAAGAATGGAACAGCGTCTTTCTCAAGGGAAAAAAAAAAACGTACCGTCGCTCAGGGAAGACTCCTCTTTCCGCCGAACAGCATCCCATATTTCGAAGAGCGCTGAAGTGAAAGACGTTGTACGGAGGAAGGAGAAGGGATCTTGCTTGGTAGGAGGGAAAGTGGCTTGCGGTTTCAACGCCAGTTAGCCTTCGTCGGAAAAGAGCATTTATGTGCAGGAAAAAAGAAGGGATGCAGAAAGAGGGAGGTCTCCGTTTCGTGGGAAAAAACCTTCTTCTTGCGGAGAGCCTATTCTCCTAAGTGTGCTGCAAAAAGATATGAAAGGAGGAAAGGAAAGAGCTCCGCTCTAGAGGGAAAGAGTCCATCCGCCCAGCGGGGGACGCGGAAGGGGTTGTGTTCCGCGGAGCTTCGAAGAGTCCCTCCTCTGGGAGAAGATTCGATCGTGATGGAAACTTGATCGGGTGTTAGCTTGGGGAGCGGCAATGTAGGAAGAAGGAGAGTTCTCAAGTAGAGGGGGGAGGGTTGCGCTGGGTTATTTCAGGGAAAGCCTTGAGTTGCCGCTGACTCTGCCAGAGACGAGAACTCAAGGTAAAGGAGTGGCCCTCTCTTGCTACTCAGCTCTTACGTCGTCCAGAGGATAATGCACCCCAAAGGAAAAACCGAACGTATTGGAGTAAAAAAGACATTCTCCATTCGCTTCCATCCCTGAGAGGAGATATTAAGATTGGTAAGATCTGCACGTCGGGTGCTACCAGGGCGAGATAAGGTCGTGTATGCTGAGAAAAGAATTACGATCGGGTAAAGGGATAGCGATCCATTCCGGAAAAGCCTTCCGCGTGGGAAGAGGAAGCCGGGTGCCCTGCACCTACGGCTGAGAAATTGAAAGAAAAAGGAGAATGGTCTTGCAAGGAAGAACAAAAAAAAGCGCTTACTTTGGATTGGACATCTTTGTCTCCTAAGGGAAGGGAATAAAAGAAGGGAGGAGGCCCATGGCCTCTTATAAAAAGAGCAAGGTAAACTGTCGCCTTCATACCTTTGGTGGGTTTCAACACGTCGAACTGCCTTTGACCTACCCAAAAGGTTACCGAAAGTGGACGAAAGGGAAAGGGAAAAAAGCCTTTGGGGGGGAAAAGGGGGGGGGAAAAGGGGAGCCTCTTGCTTTCGCCTGGTTGACGGAAAATTTTGGTCATCGACCTCGAGGACGAACCGTCATTACCCAGTATCGGAGACACAGGGTGGAAGGGAGGAAAAGGCCGACGAGCACTCGCGAAAAAGCTACACAAGTCTTCCCTGGGAGATGGGCACTGCCTACATGACCGTAAAAGGACTCTGAGGGAAGGGGGAAGGAAGATGTGGGGAACAGGGGAAGGGGGGAAGGCTATTTTTCGTGCTGGGGAAAAGCGCAGAAAAATGGGCGGACGATAATGAAAACTTTGCGCTGAGGCAGAAAGCTCGCATAGACAAAAGGGAGAAGGAAAAGAAAAGAGAGAATGGGCGAAGGGAAAAGCATCGGTGCTCACAGTGCGCAGTGAAGGGTCGCACTGGTCTGAAAAGGGTCAGGGCGGTCTTTCTTACCCAAGCAGCAGACAGGCATGGAGCGAACAAGAGAAGGCGGAAAGAGGAAACATAGAGGAAGTTTTTACAGAGGAAGATGTTAGGCAGGAAAAGAAAGGGAAGATTGTTGGGAGCAGAAAGCCGACGGAGCGAGGAAAAACATGATTCCTGCCCCGAAAAGAGCCTATAAGGGGAGTACTGACTGGAGGCCCAGCAACACAAAGAACCAAAAGAGGAGAGACGCCGGTCCGAAGTGAACTCCACAAAAAATAACAGAAGAGGGCTCCTCTCGGTTAACATATCCCACGGGATAAAGAAAGGGAGGGTTTCAACTGAACAAAAGCACCTTTATCTAGAGGGAGAAGTCGCCTTGCAATCGAGCATAGGAGAGACGGCCCAATTGGCCGCAAAAATGAGACCGTAAGACCAGAGAGGCAGGGAAAAGAGGAATGAGTTGCTGCTCTAAAGGGAGAGAAAAGACCAAGTTCGCCATCTCAGTCAACATACCAAATCCTCTGTGTGCGAAAGGGGGGGGGGCAACCTGCGTACCTTTCCCTGTGCCACCAAAAGGATATCGCTTCAGGAAAAAGAAAAACGATCGGTGAACGCTCATCGCACTCTCCCACCGATACACGCTCTCCTTGAAAGAGAAAAGAAGAATGCTTCTCCTCCATGGCTCTCGGGAGAGGCCGCCGGGGAGGGAAAAAGAAGAGAGCTAGGCGTCCTTAGCGCTGGAAGGCTTTTGTCAAGACGGGGGGGGGGGGGGGCGAAGGTCTGTTTTAGGCCAGATAAACAGAAGTAGCGCCTGATCCCTGAGAAAAAATCCTATTTCCACCAGTCGCGGTTAAAATCTTTCAGAACACTTCAACTCCAAGGAAGAGTCCTATTTACCAAGAGCGTAACAAGCGACATTTGGAGGAGCGAAAAGAAGAAAAGTTGTCATCGAGAGTGCGAGTAAAGCTAACACCGCACGATCTCCGAAGAAGACGGGGAAGCGAGTCCAGATTAAAGAAGAAAGCAATGGGAGAGGACAACAACCCTTATTCCACGCTACAAGGGGTCAGGACGAGAGAAAAGAGAGCTCTCTTACCCAGAAGTCGGAGTTGAAAAACAAGAACACACCAGGCATGAGGGAAGAGGAAATCAGCTCAATCATCAGGGAAACTTCTACCAAAAACGGGGTACCATACAAAGGAAGAGAAAAAAAAAGAACCAGGCAAGAAAATGGGGGAGGAGCGAGAGAAAAAGAAGAGAATTACTACTTCATTACTACGCTAACATCCATAAAGAAAAAAAAAAGGAGGTACAGCAACGAAAAACTTAGCGAAAAAACATAGGTGGGTAGAGGAAAAGGAGTCTATACATGAGGGGGGGGACACACCCTCTCTAAAAGGGAAGGCATACCGTGCGAGAAACACGTACAAAACGGGGAAGGAAAACATCCACCAGAGAAGAAAAAGGGGAGGTATTAAAACGTAAGATCCTTTTTTTTGGGAGGAGCCTGTATCATCGTCTTTGCCGCAGAGAAGGTGTACTGATCTGGAAGAAGGGCGGTTCTCCAGGGGAGAGAAAGAAAAAAAGAAGCATCCCCTATTTCTCGTCTTCGAAAGAGGAGGACAGGATGACGGTGAAAGTCGTTGACGGGATGGTGGAAGCGGGAAGGGAAGCGTCAGGAAGAGAAGATGCCTTGCGTGCTTGTCTCTATTAAGGGGGAAATCTGGGGGCATTGAGGCCGCCAAGAGGTTGTACACGGCGAAGGGGAAGGGGGCGCTGATTTCGGACAGTAAGGCCTTGTGCTTCTGTGCTTGCGAAAGAGTGCTAGAGGGGGAAAAGGACAGGAGGCTCATCTAGCTCAAGATCAAAGAAGAGCCTAAAAAAAAGGAGCGTTTCAAAGGGGGGGACCTCTCTCACCATGAAAAGGGAAAAATTCTCCTTCATCTAACCAAAAATTCTAAGGAGTGGCCCGTAGCTTTTTGTGGAGGGGGGAGGCGTAGGGCCAAGAAAGGGCCGGTGTTGTAACTGTAGCAACTGTCGAGCTGGGGGAAAGAATGATTCGAAAGGAAGGAGGGGCGCTTCCAGACGCAACGAAAAAAAGAGCTCACTGCCGACCTCGAAGTAGGGCTGGGGGAAACAAGGAATAAGGCCTACTTCGTCCAAACCGCTCAACAGCACACTTCCCCGCAGGAGTGGGGGGGAAGAACTCTCCTATACAGGGAAGATGAGAACAGGCTATTCGTAACCAGTGGAGTGAGAGGACGGAGGAACGGTCGGGGTGCAAAAGAAACAACCCCGTTCGGAGGGGAAAAAGAAAAAAAACTCCGAGTCGTAAGGGAGGAAAGGGGGTTTTGGGGGGGGGGGGGGGTTTTTTTGTTTGGGGGGGGGTGGGGGTGCTGTTGAATAGTGCCGAGAACCGCGAGAAGTAGAAAGGAGGGAAAAGGTACGCCGGGAACAAGAAGGAAACACGCGCATATTCTCATTGAGACGGGAGCGACTGTTCCGGAAGGTCGCAAAAAAAAAAAGGAGAGCGCCAATCATGCTCTTGACGTGAAAAAATGCCATCGGGGAGAGTGAAGAAGAAAGGGAAAATGGCTCTAATGAAACAAACAGAGGAGGACGGAACGGGCGACCCCTGTCTCCTGAAGGCTTTTTCAGTGCACAAACGGATACGAGGCGCTTGACCTCACTCACAGGGGGGTTTAGGAGTAAGGAGAGAGGGCCTGGCAACGCCAGGGGGGAAAAAAAAATGCGACCTGATCATCTGCTCGTAGAAGACTCCGTTCTTCTTGGGGGGGGGGAAAAGGGTGGGCAAGAACATCCCGTCATACCCATGTGAATGAGTGTTACGAAAGAGGGTCGCGAAAAAGAAAGAAGAGAAGTCTGCTCCACTCGGTCTACAACCATCGGGACACTGCCTACAATGAAAGGGGGGAAAAAAAAAAAATGAGATGGCCGATGTACTGCATTCACTCGTAGGGAAGAGATTGGCCACTGAGCGAAGAGGGGAGGGATTGTTAGAAAAGAAGAAAAAAATAGAAAGAGGGAGAACGTTTGCGGTGAATTACCTTGGCGAAAGAACTGGCTCGCGCAAGGGGGGAAAATAAACACCCACAGAGGAGATGAGAGATAACCTGGCAGGGGAAAGGCGAAAGGAGGAGCAAATGAATGAAAGAAAAGTCTGGCATCAGTTCATGCTGTCGGAAAATCGCCTTCCCAAGAAGCCGGAAAAAAAAAACGTCAGACATCGGAATCGCCCTATGCCAAAAAAGCGCCAGAGTAAAAAGGAAAGAGAGCTAAGAAGAAAGGGAAGGTGGAGCTCACTCCGCGTAGAAAGATAACAGATCAAAAGGTAGTCAGCCACCTCAGTGCCAAGGAACAGGTAGTTACGCAGGAAAAAGATTCATCGCCGAGGGAAGAAAAGGCATATTCTCCTGGGGAAAAGTCTTTTCCGAAAACTGAGAGAAAAAGAGTCTTCACTCTCGGGCCCCATCTGGACAAGAGGAGAAGGGGGGAAACTGAGAATAAAAGGAAAAGCCGATCAGCGACAAAATCGATTAGGAGGAGGACATTTGGGCAGATCCTCCTGATGGGACCATCTAAATAGGGAGAAAAAAATGATTGGGGGGAGAAGAAAGAGGCGTCCTGCCGACCATTCTCCATCGGGAAAACACAATTCGACTATGCGACGAAGGGCGCATTAGGAATGAGAGGATCGGAAAAAGAGCAGACGCGTTCCTGGGGGGGATCGCCTATCAACAGAATAAAGCTTTGGGGTCAAAGGAAAAAAAAAACTCCCACCTAACACTTTTGCTTTGAGGAGAGAGATAACCCCGGGAAAAAGACAAGACGGCAGAAAGAAAACGTTACTCAATCGCAGGGAGGTCCTAGGAGGAAGGAAGGGGGGGGGGCGCCACTCCGGGCGTTGAAGGGTGAACAAAAGAAAGCCTTATCCAGGGGGGGGATTTCATCAATCCTAGTTCCGAACCGTGATCGATCGGGGTGGCGACACGGAGAGGGAAGAGTCATCGGCAACTCCAGGAGGGAGGTAGGACCAGCAAGAAAAAAAAAACCTAAAAAGAACGGGCGGCCCCTGACTTTCCAGAGAGTAATCTAACACCCCGGCTATAAGAAAGTCACGAGCAAAACGCCCGAAGGGGCAGAAGGAAATCCGAAAAGAAATCACAGCATTGTTATCGGGAACCGCGCGTGGATGATGGGGAGGGGGGTCGCTCTCGAAAAAAAAGCAGCTCAAGATAAGGAGAGAGAAAAAAGCATCACCATGCCTGGGAGAAGAAAAAAGAGGGAACTCAAGCATCATTTCAAAAGAGGAAACTACACCTAGACAAGACATCGGGAAGCACCTAAATTCCCATCTGATTAGGGAATTGAGGGAAAACAAAAGGAAGAGACGACTCATTACTAACCACCTCCAATCACCAGAAAGAAGGGGGAAAGAAGACATCAAGGCCATGGGGAACAAGTAACGCATACAAGGAAAAAAAAAACGTCTAGAATAGGGGGAGGGTTTTCGTCAAAGGAGTGTTTGAGGGAAACAGCCCTTCTATCCCTTCTCTGACACCGAAGAGACAAAACAAAAGGTGCTCAATTCCTTCGCAATCAACACACCCCCGGAGAAACCCGAACTCTTAATAAAGGTGTTTTTTCTTTCTTTGGAGGGGACTTGCTCTCCGGAGGGAGGTTTTTACCGTTAAGGCAGGGTTGACAAAAGAGAAGACTGTCTCGCACAAAAACATCCCCTATTGAGGGAAGAGGCAGCCGTTTGGACGGAGGAAGCCTTGATCGGGGGAGGAAAGAGGCGGCAAAGACCGACGAGGTCTTGCGGAAGGGAGGGGGTCGTCTTGAACCGATCAAGAGGTCATGGGTAAGTGTAGAGGGGGGGAGAAGTTTCGTAGCGAGAAGGGGATCCTGTTGCCAGAAAAAAAAATAGGAGTGCTGCGGGGGAAACGCAGAAGAGAAGAGAAGAGCATCGATCTCCGCGCGAAGTCATCGACAGAAGAACGAGAGAGTGGCAATCCCGGGGGGAGAAAGGAGGAGGGAGTGCCTGAGGATCCTGTGCGTCTCGGCAGAGAAGGAGAAGGCTGCTATCGTTACTCGCAATTTATGAATTAGGAGATGAAAAAGTCTGTGGGAAGAAGGAGAAGGGGGGACGCGGTCGCCACATTTCGCTGGGAGAAAAAATTTTACCGAGAGGGAGGGCGAAAGCGAGGACCGCGAATGGAGGAACGATAGGGGAGCACTGCGAAAGAAAAAGGGGTGGACCGACTTGCTTCCTAAAGAAAGCAGTGGAGGAAAGACTCGGCGAGAGTCTGTCTCAACAGCCACTAGCCACCCTCCCGGAGGGAAAGAGTACGGACGCCTCTCCTATAAAGGATGGTGCGGGGAAGGGTGTAAGAGAGAGGACTGGAATTGGGGGGGCTCCAGGCAGCGTGAGGTCAACTAAGCGGACGCGGGACGAAAGGAGGGGAGGCGTGAACTTTCTGTTGGGGAGAAGGCTGTCAGGAGTACGCGTTGTTTCCACGGAAAGTAAAAATTCACTACTGACAAAAAGGGGGATACGGCAAGAAGAGGGGGAAGGCAGATGGCGAACTGTTCGGCAGGGAAGCTTACCTGTGATGGGGGAGGGAGAGAGGGGGGCCTAGAAGGTCTGGAAGGGGGAGTGAGCGAGAGAGAGTCGAGGAAAGAACGTGCGACCCTGGCGAGGAGAAAAGAGGGGGCGCGGGCTTTTTCATTGTGAGAGGGGAGGACCGACTCCAAAAGAGAAAGAGGATCCGAGAGTCGCCGATTAACAATATTGAGGGGGGGAAAAAAACTTCTGGACCGGGAAAATAGGAGGAGGTGAAATTCTGATTACTCAGGGCGCCTCTTAGGAAGAAGAAACATGTACCTCCAGCTTCATCGCGTGCAATGAATTAGAGTGGGAACACGAAGGAAGAAAGAGGGGCTGCTCCGAAAGGAAAAAAGAAACGGGATACTCTCGATTTGCACTGCCAAAAAAAGAAAAAAGGCTCTCGGAAGGGGGGGGGAAAGATCACGCGTAGTGCTGTGCATCTGGAGAGGAGGAAAAAGGACCGCTGACGGCTCCAGGAAAAGAAAGGAACTTCGACAGAAAAAGAAAGGGAAGGGAATACCTTGGCGCGAATGGAAGGAAAAGGCGCATCTCTCTACAAAAAAAGAAAAGAGAGAATGCGCCGTCTCGGAAGTGAAGATGAACACAGGAAGAGAGAAGGACAGCATTTCATGGCGGTCTTTCAAAGGGAAGTTCCCAAGAGCCGTGGGGAGGGTAAAACAAGAAAAAAGACACAGCAGAATTCTTGAATTCGAGAACAATGCATCCGGAGGGCGTGACGGTCAGGGCAGTTCAAATCGAGCGTATCAAAGGAAGGCAGATGGAGAGGAAAAGGGGGGGGGGGAGGCGATCCACGAGAAGACCAGGTATTCCGCCACCGCGATGATCTAAGAGAAAGGGGGAAGAGGAAGGGAGGCCATCAGAGACGCGGGGAAAAAAGGATCGCTCAAGGAAAAGTCGCATCAGGGAGAAAAGGAAAACACAAAGTCGTTGCCCAGCAACTATGGGGAAGTCACTCTCGGTAAAAAGGAGAGTCCCACTAGGGCTGAGTCGTCAAGACGCGAGGGGGGCACGTCAAGTTATCGGGGAGAGGGAGAGGGTATAATCGGCCATTGGAAAAGAAAAGGAGAAATCCATACTGATTACACCATAGAAGAAAGATCATCCAATCACTGTAAGAAGAGGGGATAAAGGTGACGGGCGTCCTGCAGGGAAAAAATCAGGGACGAGGTGGACTGAAAAGGCGCAAAGTAGGGGAGAAGAGGGAGACAAGCCTGCTTTCCACCAAGCGCGCGGCAGGATCGCCTATCAACAAGCAAGGTAGATGGGCGTCAGTAGGAACGAAAAAAAAAAAAAAAAAAGGGGCGTTGGAAGAACGCAGCCTGTATCACCCGACAAACTCTACAAAAGACATCTCGATGAAAAGGTGACGCATCGCCTGGATGGCCGCGAGACGTCTTTTAGCGTCCAAAAGAAGGAGAGTTGTCAAACTTTCTAAGGGAGGGGGGTGGCCCTACGATCGAAGCGGACTGAGACCGTCAGCAAAAAGGAGAGGTAGGGGAAAAAAACGAATCTTTCGACAAAACATCTTCAACTCCATTCTGAGAAATCATTCTATTTGACAAGAGGAGAGGGGGACTAAACAAAACTTCCCGAAAGGAAAAGTGCCATCTCCTCCCGCGAACACCCCGCTCACGTGAAAGGGGAATTGCAAGAAGAGAAAGAAAAGAAGCAAGCCCTCATCCTTCATCATTGGAAGATTCCACGAGGAAGGCATGGGGTCGAGGAGATAGCAAGGAAGCCTGACTCAAAAAGAGGAGAGAAGGGGCTCGGGGGAAAAAAAGCATCACCATCATTATTAGAGCAATCATTGCAGAGGAAAAAATGGAAAGAAAAAAAAACGACAACCGTGAAATTGTCTTCAGAGGAGAAGTATCTCTACAAGAAAGAAAGAAAAGGATTACTACCTCACGGGAGAAAATTCTGGGACAGAGGCAACGAAAGTACCATGGACGACTTACAAGAGAAAAAAAAGCCTCCAGGGAGAGGAGGAAAGATTAGAGCAGAAAGAGGAGGTCACACACCTCCGCCTACAGGGGGTGGGCAAAACTACAGAAAAAATCAGGGAAAGAAAAGGGGAGCAGTTAGTGTCAGAGAAAAGACTTATTATTGAGGAAAGAAAAGGATGGACGGCACTTCTCTCACCGGGTTGTGAAGACTGTAAGTCGGAGCGCAGGAAAGGACCGTTCTGTAACTGGGGAAAAAGGCTCTCCTCTGTCCTAAAGAAGCATCCCCTATTGGACTAAGAGGGAGAGCAGTTTATTCGGCCAAGGAGGTCTGCTGTAAAAGAAGAAACATTGAGGTGTGAAGGGAAGAAATGCCTGGCTGTCTGGTCGAGCGATCATGCATGGCATTGAAGGGGAAGGTTGCTGTTCTCCGTGTCGTAACCTGCGGGCAAGGGAGCTATGCAAGAAGGAAGAGCTGGTGACCGAGAATAGGAGGAGTATGATATGCTGGAGGAAAAGACTCAGCAAGAGGGCAAACCCTCAAAAGAATCCGGTTTGGGTGAAGATGAGGCCTGCGGAAGAGGAAATCCGCTTCAGGACCCCTGCAGGGGGAACAGATAGGGGGTGAAAAGAGGGAGAAAGAGTCACCGAGGGAAAAAGGTCGGGGCCGCCTTTCAACTTTATGCTTTGGGTGAGGGGCCAGGAACGACGATGATTTAGAGAGAATTGGTAAAAAAAAGAGTGTCGGAACAAGAGGGGACGGCCTACCGTAATTACCTCCGACGGTAAAGAGCTACTTCGTCCACTCGGCGAAGAACATAGCACGTTAAAAAAGGGAGAAAGCGTTACGGAAGAAAGAGGAAGGAAATAAAAAAGGCCATCCAGGCTATGCGTCAACAAGATTTTCCTAGGACGGGAAGAGAGTCCGCACGGAAAAAAAACGCCACGAGAAAAAGGAAGAGAGGGACGCTCGCGTGCAGGAAGAAAAAAAAAGGAATCGTATTCTTGCCTTCTGTTTCCCATTCCTCTGCGCGAGGGGCAGAGGGAACAACGCGGGTTTTCCAGCGGCAAGGAAAAACTTGTCAAATCGGGATGAAAAGAAAAAGGTTGCCTTCGATGCAAGAAAGTCCCCTGGAGATCGCCAATCAGCGCGTCTCTTTTGCCGAAGAGGGGGACTCCTACGGTATAGATGGAGATAGGAGGAGAAAACATTTGAAATCTAGACGGGAAGGAGACTATAACCGGGAAGGGTCAGTTTGCACACCGTTCTAAAGGGGATCGGGGACTGAGGAAAGGGGGAAAAAAAATTCTGTCTGGGAAAACAGGCCTGCAGATAAGAAAAAAAGCGAGGACCTCGGAGAGATGAGGGGACCGTGTCGCGAGGACTCGGAGATCTCTCCTCTAGGGGAAAGGGACACATGTACGCTCCAGAGGAGGGTGTAGTACGAAAGGAAAAATCGCGCCAAGGGGAAAAGAGAGGGGGAGGCTCCACGCGGGGGGGTCTCTCGATTTGCACGCCGAAAGAAAGAGAAGGGAAATACGCTGCTCATGGCCCGATGTACTGCATTCAGGAGAGAGATAATCCAAACAACCCCCCGCAAAAGCCCAAGGATCACACGGCTCTTGTGAAGGCTATTTGCGGAACGGCGCAAGATTGCGAAAAGAAGGGGGAAGGGATCACCTATGGCGGGAAAGGGGGAAAGAACAAAAAAACGAGGAGGAGTAAAAATAATATCTTGCGGAAAAAGGCTCCCTTTCCGCGCCAAGTGAAGAACAGTCGCAAAAAGGGCTGCGCATTACCTCAGCCAATCATAAGAAGACCCTGGCATCACTAACAACATCAATACCGCTTGAATGGAAGAATCGGCCAGAGCATCCGGAACGTGAAAAGACGTAAAAAAAATATAAAAGGAATTGTTTGTAGAAGAGGAGAAAGAAAGCTCGTCTGGCAAAGGTGCGCGAAAAAGACCACGATCAAAGAAGACCAAAGAAACGACGATGGAGAGGGGAAAGACGGGAGGCCATCAAGTCGCAGAGAATTCTCGCGCATAGGAAAAGAAAGCGAGCCTCCGGTTCCGAAGGAAAAGAAAGGGATTGAAGGGGAGAAAGAAAAAAGACGGTAAGGCAGGATCCCACTCGTGCTGCGCCTCGTAGAACGTGTTCACGAAAAAGGCCAGCGTCCACCGGATAAAGAGACAGGTCGGAATGGGAGAGATGGTATAAGGGGGAGGGGGCCTCTCCTCCTTCCTCTCCATATCTAGGCAAAATTGAATAAGGGTCAAAGGTTGGCGCGCTCCAGTTGACAGGGGGGGGACATTCGCACACAAAGGGGGGAAAGGGGGAGAAAATGCGAATATGTCAAGAGGGGGAAAGGGAAAAGGGCACCCGGCTTACCTTGTCAAGCTGACTGCCATCAGCAAAAACGGGGAATCGCCTAGGGGAAAGACATCTAAGTGAAAAAATAGCTCCAAAAGAAAAAGAGTTGATGAGATCACCCTAACGCGTGCAGATGCTTCAAAGGGAAAAAAAAAAATCGAGGGGCCTACAGACGAAGGGGAAAAGAAAGGGATAGTCGAGGTCGGAGAGGAGGGGAAAACTCCGGCGGGTTTGCCAGAAGAAAAGCCGAAGAGCCGGAGGTACGAAAGGAAAACAGCGTTAGGAGGGGAAGAGGCGTCCTTGAAAGAGGGGAGTCGTTCTACAACTCTTAGGGCATCGGGGGGGGAAACTCCAGCACGATGTCATCGGAAAGAAAGAAAGAAACCGCAAGAGGAGTTGAAAGGGTAAAAGCTTTTACGATGTAAAGAGGAGAAACCTCTCACGGGGAACATTCCCGCAGGTAAGGGGCGAGGAACTCGAGGACCAGGCCCTCAAGGGTAAAAGAACGGAGCAGAAAAAAGGGGGATGCGATGACTATCTCCTGAAGAAGAAAAACTCATCATCTCATAATAGAAAAAAAAGATCCGGTGCGCTCATGGACAAGAAGGAACGAACAGAAGTACCTCAGAGACAGGAAGAGAAACGAAACTCTACCCGGAAAAAGAGACATACAACTTCCTTTCGTAGATTGATTCAATTTGTTTAGCTACATGCCAGCCGGGGGGTCAGGACGAAACAGAATAACAAAAAAGAAAAAAAACAAGCAAAATGAGACATTTGATCTACGTAACAACAAAAAGAGCCTCGCGTATTGAGGGATGAGAAAGAAAAGGAGGCCTATACAATAGAGCGACACACAAAAAAAAGGGGAAATTATCCGCATACCTACATGAGATCACCGACTCCCACGCAGAGTTCCGGCCAGCATGAGAGAAACAGGAAGATGCTAGCTCAATGGGGGAAGTGCTCTCCTTTATCAGAGGGGGAGGGAGAGGTCGCTGTATAACGTACGTCGGCGCGGGGGACTCCTCTGTCTCAAGAGATAAAAGCCCCTATTGCGCTGCGGAGGAGAAAAAAGCAAACTAAGAGAAGGATCGGGGAAGGAAGAGGGTCTAGAAGAGGACCAGTGAGGGGAAAGGACGTCTTCATTGCTGCCTGGAAGAGTGCGAGACCCAAAAGAAAAACTCTGGGAGGGGAAGGGAAAACGTTGTCTGGTCTCCAAAAAAGACGTGGAGGGAGTCCCTCTGCTGCTTGAACGAGAGCCTCAAGGAAGGTAGGGGGAAGGAGGAAACCTTCAGGGAGATCTAGATGCGGGAACCGGCGATTCGATCGGAAGAAGACACCACGCGCGTCGGAAAAGGGGGACTTGGGGAAAAAAAAAAGGCGAAAGAAAGGGCCTTCTTAGGAAAGTTACCCTTCCTCTTCATGGTAAAAGAGGGGAGGAGGGAAAATCTTGACTCTGAAGCGTGTTGAAAAGAAGGAGGAGAAGGCACCCTTCAGGGGAAGAAGGGGGGGAGGGATGGCCGGTCGCACATGTAGAGGCTTTGGACCTCGAGTCGCCCGCAGCCTGGAGGTAAGCTGAGGGGTTGAGACGCTCCGAAGGAAAAGGATGTTGTACCTCTTCTTGATCATGCTAGGAATTAAAGAGAGATGTCGGCTCACAGAAAGACCCGACTGGGTAAAAAGCCTCTCCAGAAGAAGGGGGAGATGCGTAACCGGTAGGGGATTGTCGAGAAAGAAAGAAAAGGGTCTTTGGGAAAAAGAAAAGGAAATCAAACAGGAAGAAAAGGACTGCGCTTGCCTGAAAAAGGGATCGTATTCTTGACTTGAAGGGTCCATGCGCGGAAATGACTCAGGCCGTCCGCTGTGAAAAAAGGTGCCTCAACGGAAAAAAAGGGCAAGGAACGTCCACGCAGGGAAGGGGAAGGGAGGATAACTGGTCGTCAGTACCAAAAAGCGCTGACGTGGAAGGAGGACAGCTTTTTGCCTAGAAAAGAGGAGGGCGAAGTATAAAAGAGAAAAGATTATCGAGGGAAAAACGACCCCTTGAGGAAAGCGAGGGGCGATGGCCCGTTGAACGCGGAGACGAAAGAGGGTGGGATAGGGCCTTCTTTTACAAAAAAGGAAAAAGGAGGTTCTTTCCCGCAAGGGGGGGACGTCACGAAACCGGAGAAGACTGCTTTCGCCGGGAAAGGAGGTCAGTCGGTTGGAAAAGAAAAGAAAGAAAGACCCAGGGCAGGAAAGACGGCGGCACTGAGGTGGCGGACTACCGTCGCGCCAATGCCGAAGAGAAAGAGGAGTGCTGCTCCACTCGGGGGGAGAAGAACGCGAAACAGAAAAAAGACGGCTGCAAAAAGGAGGGGTCCTCTCTGTGAAAGAATTCTGCCGGGTGTGAAGAAAAGGGGAAAACGATTTGGCGGCTTGGTCTAAGAAGGAAAAAAAAGGTGCCGTAAGTGAATAGGAGAAGGGAGAGGGCTCTCGCCTGGCTCCTCTCGAGGAATTCGCCACGAGGCGAGCTCCGAAGAAAAAAGTGCGCCATTCGTCGAAAAGGTCCTTATCGAAAAGTTGGATCAAAAAAAAGAAAGAAAGAGCTTGATCGGAAAAAAGGAACGTGGCCTGCTCCATATGCCAGCAATACCAGAAAGAGCAGCCGTAGGGCGGGCACGGTCCTGGGAAGACGAGGGGGGGGGAAGAACCGCTTGAAAGGAACGGAGGAGGAGCATTGGCGGCGATCCAATCGCCCCCTCACAGGGGTCCAAAAAAAAAGGAAGATGAGGAGGGGAAGGGAAAAAAATGCGCGATGAAAAGAAGAAAAAAAGAGAGCGCACGGTCAACCAGTCGGAGATGACGCCACCAAAGGCAGTAAAGAATGGAAAAGAGGAAAAATCGGCGTCACGATGCCAGCGTCAAATGAAAGAGTCGACGTGACCTGCCAGCGTCCACCGGTATCAGGGGCGCGTAATGGCAAGATGCCATGGCGGAGAAAAGATAGAAAGATATACCTATTATACCAAAGAAAACAATCACTGTTCAGCTCCTAGGGGAGGGAGATCCATGGTGACTTCGTCCTGCATAGAAAAGGGCAGGCACAATCGAGGAAGAGGGGGAGAAAAGAGTATTTGAGGGGGGGGGGCTCCAAACAAAAGAGGAGGGAAAAAGGCCTGCCTGCACCAAGAGGAGAGAGGGGAAGGAACAGCCTACGATCGGTAAGAGGGACGGCAGGCACGCCGCACGCGCAAGATAACAAATTCACTGTGGGGGGAAGGAGGAGTAAGGGCGCACCAGGAAAAGAAGTCCTCTCGAAAGTTACGGGCATCGCCGGAGGGGACGCCGAAGGGATAAAAAGCTAAAGGGAAAGCAAAAGAAAGAAAGGCTGTTGGAAGTCCCTGAAAAGAGACCCGCTTGGACTAAGAGAAAAAAGTCGGAAAAGCAGAAGAGGACCACCATTAGAGGGAGGACAGTGATCTAGGAAGAAAAAAAGAGGGGTCCTTCTTCCAGAGTCAAAGAAGAGGGCGAAATCATTAGGAAGACCAACCACTCGAAGGCAAAAAAGTCACGGAGGGAAAGACTTTGTCCAGAAGTGACGATTAGCTAAAAAAAAAAAAAGAAAACGTCCAGAGGAAAAAGAGGGAGGAACATGCCCCGCGTGTCCTGCAGCTGAATCCTCATTCCCTCATCACTGCAGCATGGAACGCACCAACCTGATGCCAAAGAGGGAGGCTGATGATCGCCGACCGTAGCTCGCTTGAGAAAAAAATCGCCTATCCCGGGGGAGCACACCATCATCAACAAAGGCAGGAGAATCAAGGAAAGGAAAAAGGTCTCCGCAAGAAAAGGGAGGCAAAAGGCTCTTCTTCCTCACTAGATCGTAGGCTGGTGGGTGAAAAGAACATCAGCCAGAAAAAAGCATTAACGACACTTGAGGATAACCTAAAGAGGAAAAAAGAGGGAAAGAAAAGAAAGAGGAAGAGATAAGACTTACAAACAACCATATTCCAGCGCAATATGTGATGCGTAACAGTATGATATGAGAGAAGCCTACGGTAACAAGAAACCTTCTATAGAATCACCGCCGCAAAAAAAAGGGGACAGGGAAGA
>Ga0179593_1467591_pt1 | contig 20245 bp, 27 predicted proteins | sample CZODoug2_1_08_16_FD_185931 | JGI IMG/M metagenome (GOLD analysis project Ga0179593, IMG submission 185931) | Vadose zone soil fungal communities from Angelo Coast Range Reserve, California, USA - CZODoug2_1_08_16fungal (PacBio error correction) | ecosystem: Environmental > Terrestrial > Soil >...
AGAGGGACCTATGAGAAGGATAAACGGCGGATGCCGATTTGGAAATTCCGGTGCTTATCTCCCGAAGGGAGTGTCGACCGATCGTCAGCTTCAGAGAAAGAGGAAAAAAGAAAAGTGGAAGAAGGGGATTGTTTAGAGCCTTGGAAGGAAAGGTTCATCATGAAGGACAGAAAAAAACTGGAATGGCAGGGAATAAATCACCGGGAACGAAGGGGGCTGTCTAAACAGACGTAGCCAAAACGCAAGCCAGCCAAAAAGATTGGCTTAGGGGATGAAGTGATTCAAGATTCCGTGAGGAAGAAAGGAAAAAAAAGGAGACTCACATAGACGTTAGCCAACCATCTTGGGAGGGTTGCCCCAGGGGGGGAAGAGGAGTCATAACAGCGGAAGAAGAGAACTAGCGGTGGCAGCACTCTTAACGACTATATCAAAATCTGGGGGTGGCCTACCCGATTTAAGAGGGTCGGGGAGAAAGCTCAGAGTGTCTAAAACGCAAGGTACCGGTGACGCGAGGGAAGTAAAAACACAATTGAGAAAAACGGGGGGTTGGAGGTACCGAGGCAATCAACCCCTGGCGGGGGCAACATCCGTGCGGGGAGAAGAAAACAGAAAGAAAACACATGACCGCGGGAAAGTTTCCCTAAAGAGGAAGGTTAGACCTGAGGGGGAAGGGTAAGGCAAGGTTGAAAGAAATCCCTTCGACGATGCCTTCGCATCAAAAAGTGTGATGAGAGAGATAGGATAAAGGGAGCAAAAACACGATTGAGTGTGGGGGGTCCTTGGTCTGGGGGGAAAAACACGTAAAACTTCGGGGGGGGGGGGGGAAATCCGTTTGAAGAAGTAATCTGGTGGGAAGAAAGGGAAACGTCGAAATTCCAAAGTCCCACCAAATATTAAGTGCGGAACGATCCAAGAGTATTCAATGGGGATTTTACGTCTGGGTCACACGAGCGGTCGGGAATAGTAGGATTAAAAAAGCTGCAGAGGTCCGGAGAGGAAAAAAAGGGAACGGAGGGCATGGTGGGGGGGGGTTGGGTGGGGGGGGGGGGGGGGGGGACGCTGCAAGTGTGAATAAAGGCGATACGAAGAAGACATCCTCTTATCGGGGAGAAAAACCAAAGGTTTCGCAAAGATTGGGGGGGGGGGTGGGCACAACTGAAGAGGGACAGACGTAAAGGTTGGGCAAAACTAAGGGGGGGGGGTCCGACGAGGTATTCACTAGCAAATGCTGCTTTTGAGCGGGTGTCAAAAGCAAGAGGTAAATCCAAACAAGCAGGGAAGTACCAACCAACTGAAAACATAAGGGGAAGATTGAATGCAGCGTCCCAGGAAAAGTGATCAGGGATGGGCGGGGTGGCCACAAAATGACATGGAACGAGAGATTTGGGGGGTAGGGGCGTCCGATGGTTGGGTCGAGGGGGCGTTTTTGGATTGTCTCCGCGTTGGGAACAAGGGGGGGATACGGTGGTGGGAGAAGATTCCTGAAAAAGAACGACTATAAAGTCATCAATCTCAGTCTGGCCGAACCCCGGGCTGGAGAAAGACAGATGAAAAAAGGAAAAAAGGAGAAAAGGAAAAAAAGTGATGAAAACGGAGAAAGGGTCAAAAGAGTAGGCCGCTGCACAGGCCAACGAGGAAGGAGAAAATGGGGGTAAAGCCAGTCGAATATAAAAAGAAGGGACACCCTGCTTGAAATGGGGTTGGGGTTGGCACAAAGCAATTGATGGCTAAAAGAAAGAAAGTACAATGAAAACCGTTCACGGATTTGCCAAGGACCGAAGTAGAGGGCAGGGCTAAAAAATTCACTGGAGTAAAGAGTAACGGAAACCACGCAGCCCGCCAAGAGAAAGGCTATTATAGGGTGTGCTCTCATGACTAAACAGTGGGACAAGAAAGAGGGCCGTGCGACAAGACCGTCGGACATAGAGGGCCCGGAGGGAAAGTACAGGTCACGGCATTGAAATGGAAGATGGGCCACGACTTCAGAGGGGCACGTGTGGGTGCCGAGCTGCGCCGCGCGCTAATTCGAAAATTAGGGAGCCGAACCTAAAGGGGGGGGTAGAGGGGGTAGAAAAAGCTGAAAACATCTGGGATTCTCAAGCAGGAGGAGTCAAAGCCGGCCCGAATCCTAAAACTCCTCGGCGAAGAAAGGGAGGGGGACCGCCCACATTGCCGGATTCAGCGGGCGAGAGAACCATTTAATCAGGAAGGCAAAGAAAAAAAAATAAATCATAATAGGAACCCTCCTCCTTGGGGCTCGAACCTAGTTACGAGCCAAAGCCCCGGCTGAACGCACTGGGGGGGAAGGATCTCAATAGACGCCCGCAGGGACTAGCGCCCATCCTGCAGGGAAAACACCAGAAGTTTGGGAGGGAGAGTCCGAGCCCGCGGACAAATCTTCTCTGGCATTTAAAAAGAAGAAGAAAACATGCAAGGGCCTCCTGACCGGAAGGAAATAACAACGGAGAAAAGCAAAGCTTCACTGGCAGCTGAAAAGAAAAGTGCGGATAACAATGAAGAAAAAAAAAAAAACGGCTCGAAGACACAAACTCGTACAAACTCGCTAGTGCAGAGTGCCGGCTAAGGGTACAACCTTGGGGGCGGGGAGGCCGGGGAGACAGACTTTTGAACGAATTAACCGTCGAGGGAAACGATTAGGAAGGTGACATCTCTCTCAAAAAGGAAGGAGTAAATAGAGATCGGGAAATTGGAAAAGATCGTCGACGGGGTAATTCGGAAAAAGGTCGGGGTAAAACGGCTCACCCGAAAGGCTACTTAACAAAATGAGAGCCGCAAGAAACAAACTCGCGCGAGGTTAAGATTGTGGGGGGAGTTTCCGAGGTTTCCAAAGAGGGTTGGGTTTACGTAACGTGGCGCACGGTGGATCACGCGCAAACGAAAAGTAAAGATTTGGGTCCGGTTGTTAAGATCCAGCCGAAGGGGAAGAAGACAAGGAATAACATGGTGGAAATGATGAGAGAACAATTGCACCGGTAAATACCTTCTGTCAAGACTCGTCGGAAAAAAGGGAGCTAAACCTCGCCGTTCCAGCATGATGGGCCGCGAGAAGAGGCGGCACTTAATGGACGATCATGACAGGGCTTTGCAAGCCCGCTTGGGGGAGACGGAAATCAGAAGTTGGAGAGACAAAAAGGAGGGGGAAGAATATTGCTTGAAGTAGCTTAACTGACATAATTAAGGCATCTAGCGCGAATTGAAGGAACTGTGAGGTGAAAATCCTTCGCCGGGATGGAGGACTTTTCACAACGAAGGGACGTCACAATACGACAAGCGAGGGGGGAGGAAAGAGAGGTCGGAGGGGGGGGGATAAACCCCAAAATTTCGGGTTCATGAATTCGGGATTTCAGAAGAGAAGGGGGGCCCGAGAAACACAATCGCGCCGAAGGGGAACTGGCAGGGAAGGGCCATGAAATCTTCTCAACTATCGGAAACCAAAGTTTCATTCCATCGATCAAGGGAACGTCAGGTGGAAAAAAAAGGACCTAATACCATAATAATCGGGGCGTCAGAGAGCACACAAAAGGCGCCATAATAGCGGGGAAGGGTATTGAGGGGGGCTAGAAGGGTCGACCTCCATCTGGGAAAAGAGGCCGGGGGAGAAGGCATCTACTCGGCATGGAGGAGAAAAGACGTGGAACGGCAGGAGGAAGGGTTTCCATGGAGGAAAAAGTGGAGGGTGAAGAATCACCGGGTGGACAATAAATTTGCCTTCGTAGTCAGGCAAACGGGCGGTGGAAGGACCCATGATTCAAAGGCGAGGGGAACAAGCTTGCTAGCTAATACGTCATAATATTTGACGGGAACCGGACAGGGGCTGGCGAGAACCGGGAAGGAAGAAATGATCCGGAGGGATGACTAAATGGGGATGCCATATTTTCAGAAATCGCAAGAAACGACAATAAGGAAAAAGGAAAAAACACAAACCAGAAAAACCACGAGGACGCAGCCCCAGAGTAAGAAGTTCCTAAGAGGGTCGGGTCGGCCCCCGACCAATCAACTAAATAAAAGGGGGGACGGACCTTCATCAATCTACAAAGAGGAAATCAGGGGGAACACTTTAGAGGGGGGTTGTGATCAAAAAAAAAGCCTTGAGGGGACAAAAAAAAAATATAGGAATAAATGAAGCCCAAGCTCCAAAGAGGGGCCATCTACATCAAAAAGAGAGAATCGTAGCTTAAAAACAAAACACGCGAGAATAAAAAATAAAAACAGTTAGGGTACTGGGAAGCCCAAAAAGGAAGGGAAAATTAACATCAATCCCGAGCCCTGGCTCTCCGAGGATTCCAACAGGAGCTAAAACGACAGTGATTCTTTTCCAGCGCAGAGCAGCCACCAGAGATCATCACGTTCAATCCTGCAGGATAGGGAGTGATTAAGATTTCGACAGAAGGGGGACCTTACCAAAAGAACGTAACAAATGCCCAAATTGAACGCGTGCAGTCCAAAAGACGGCCGGGGGGGGGGGGCATTGGAAATGATTCTATTAGTTTCTTTGAGAAAAAACAAAACCGGATGAACCCAGAGAAAAGAAAAACGATGTAATCAAACAAAACACCCAAAGCAAGAAATGGGGAAAAAATCCATGCAACTCCTAACCTCCCCACAGCTAGCTGGGAGCAGAGAGAAAAGTCGGACGGGGACAATAAAATTGGGAGAGGATGTCGCAGGGAGTTGGGGCGTCAAAGGGTATAATTTAGGAATACCGATCGATGTTAGGGAATGTAGAGGTGCATCGGAACATTCGGTTGAGGAATCCAGAGAACATGGAAAAAAAAAGACACCGAAAGGGTTAGGGGGAAAGAGAACTCGAAAAAAGGCTAGCGTGTGAGCGATCAACAAACTGATTAATAAAGGAAAGAAGTAGCCCACTTCAAAAAACTAAGGGGGCCACCCAGAGGATGCGGGGGATCACAGAAAAAAGTTGTTCGACTAAGGCCAGGCCCGAAAAAGAGGGGGGGAAAAAAGGAAAAAATCGTAGGGTATTACGGTTATGCGTCCAAGCTCCTAAGGAAATCTTGAAAGAAACACCATAAAACCCATATGTGGGCGCGGGGGGCGCTAGGTTCCATTGGGGAAAACAGAAAAGATCGAAGTGGCAGAATAAAGGAAGGTGGAGGACCCTTCATAAGACCTTCTCCCCGGAAGGAAAAAACCAGAAGGCAACAGAGGGGGTGGGACTTTCACACAGAGTGAGAAAGTGTTGGGAGAGACGAGAAGGAGAAAAGAAAACAATGATGGGGCCCAAGAGCAAAAAAATGGGGTAGGCACTACGAATGGAAAAAAAACAATGCCAAATCTCTAAAAAAAAAGGGGAAAAGAGGAAAAGGACCAGGAGGGCAGCGAGCGAGTATACCACGGATGAAGATTTGGGGGAAAAAAAAAATTGTGGAGTTCATGACCGTCCGTGAGGGTCTCTCATGAAGCTAAGAGGACACTTAAAAAGACACGCCAGAAGAAGGGGGAAGAAGGTTTGCTTGCCGTGAAGGGATTCGAATGAGGGAGCCACTACTTGGTAAGTGTCCGAAAGCGCCGCTAAGTGGGGCTTCCAAGGCACGGGAAAACCGTCCCATCTTTGGCTTAGGATTGGTGCTTCTATCAACCCAGGAAAAAGAGGAGGGACACAGGAATACAGACGAAGGAGGACGGGTACTCCCCAGCGGTTACTGTTTCAAGGCAGGGGGGGAGAAGCGCGGTCCTCGTAGGCAAGGGGAGCGGGGGGGCAGGGGGGGAGCAAGAGCTAAACCGAAGAAAAGGCAAATCATTGGGGGAATACCAGCCAACCACGCCCCCCCCTGTTCAGTACGTTTATAGAACAAAAGGCTCGGAAGTAGAGGAAAAAGACTCGCCAAACAGTTGGGATATAACGGGCGTAGAGAAACTAAACACCGGGAGAAAAGGGTGAACACAAACATGGAGAGAAAAAAAAGAAAGAAAAACCCACACAAAAAAAAAACGAAACCAGGAAACCAACAGAAAAAAAAAAAAAAAAGAAGAAAAAGAAAAACAGACACACCACAAAAAAAAAAAAAACACAACACAAAAACAAAGGAGGAAACAAAGAAAGAACACAAAAGGAGCAAAAAAAAAGTAAAAAAAAACAACAAAAAAGACAAAAGCGCAAGAACAAAAAGGAAGGAAAACAAAGAACCAAAAAAACCACAACCACACAAGAAAAAAAAAAAAAAAAAAAACAAGAAAGGAGAAAAAAACAACCACCCAAAAAAACACCCCGGCAGGGGGGCAAGAAAAGGCCCAACACGGGTCGCGATCACAAAAGTCGGTCCGAGCGCGACTGGGACGGTTGACCGAGACGCCGCAGGACGAATCAAAAAAAAGTGTGGCTTTCAAAAACCCACTCCAGAATTACTTAGTCGGGGGCGCTACCTACCACTATAAATCCAGAGACGTAGAGGGAGAAACTAAAAAAGAAAGCTCCCACCCAAATCATTGAGGGGGGCGTGACAAATGGATCAACATTTGGGGAAGGGTTGGCCGGCCCCTGATTTCGCCAAGGAAAGGGGACTTCAATGTAAGGAAATATCTCAGGGATAGGGGATCCGGTGCGGATCGTGGGGGCCTGCCTCTCATAAGGAAAAGTCACTCCCGGAGGCAGTGACTTGAGGAAGGCAGCTCTGAACAGAGATGAACGATTTTTTGTTCACGCGGGAATGACTCCAAAAACATCTGTATCCGGAAAAAGAAGAGGGGGGAGTTCAACACGACCACCTTCTCTACATGGGAAGGGTGGCAAAAATACAAGGGTCGGCGGTGGCGTGGCAACGACGGGTGGGGGCGCTGGGGAGAAGCAACAGGAAGGGAGTAGAAAACGGGCAGAAAGTCCCCGAGGAGACGCAGGGGTGGCCGCCAAAAATGCTTTTGGGTAGCCGCCGACTATCCTTGAAAGGGGAAGGTCGGGCCGGCTTTAAAGATACACGGGGGAACCCAGGGAGGCATTGGGGTGTCAAGGGAGCAAAACTAGGGAATGACATGCTGGGTCATTCCGGGGGAAGAAAAAACAGCCACTGCCGAGGGACAGAGGGGGGGGAGTCAGGAAACTTATGTAATGTAATTTTCGTCAAGTCAGAAGGGGGGCTAGGGCGACATGAGGATTTTTAGGGGAAAAGTCTGGGTGCATACTCCCAGCCCAATGAAAACGCTGGTTCAGATGGGGGCTTGTCACCCACCTTTCACTGGAGGGGGACTCAAGAAGCAGGACAAAATCGGCGATTTCGTTGTCCAGGGGGGGACGGGGGCGACCTGCCTGGTTAACAGTCTGCTTCACATAACACACCGGGAACTCAGAAATACCAAGAACTGCTGTGAGGGGGAGGGACGGGGGCACAAAGGACCCGAGCAGCCCCGACGTTGGGTGGTAGATACTGGCGCGGCGCCAAAAACGTCGGCTGTGGACAAAAATGGGGGGGGGAGGGCCAAAGCCCTTGTAAGAAGGGAGAAGCGTGAACGACTTCAACTTGGGTGGCTTAAGAAAAGACTTTAGGCTGGCGGGGCTCCGGAATACGGGTAGGGAAAGGGATCAAGGGGGGGAGAAAGGGGACATACTGTAAAGAGCAAAACGTCTCGTGGTGGTCGTCACGGTAACGTGTAGGTGGTGGCAACCCGCAACCCGGCCGCCCTTGTCTTGACGGGAAAAGCGTTGATAGGAAAATAACTATCAAGAAAAAAGGGGGGGAAGTAACCCAGACATCCTATCTGGGGGGGGGGTGCTCATCACTCTCTGGGGGGGGCTGGTGAAATTCAGTTAACAATTCGGACATGTGTGCCGTGAACAGCAAAAACAAAGATGGGGGGTGGTAATGCCTGCCAAAAGACGAAAAAGGCGCCGCGGAGCCTACCAAAAAGCCGCCCATGTTAGAAGTGCCTACTCCCTGCTTAGGGAGTCGGAGGGGGAAGGGGGGGGGGGAGACAATGGGGCGGGAGAGACGTAAAAACCGACGACGAAACGCCGGCGGGTGGGGAATAAGAACAGGGGTCTGGAAAAGAAGGTCTATAACCTGGAAGACTACAAACACGAGTCGGGACAAGACAAGGGGGTTGCCTCTTCTAGCATCAAAAACCGGGCAAACCTGGTTCTACGTAGCGCACGATGTCATCAAGGGTGAAAAGGGAGGCAAACACTGCCTGGGGTGGAGGGGGGGGGGGGGGGGGAACCTCGGTCAGAGGAAGTCGAGGGGGAAAATTGGTCTTGTGAAAAGGTATTCCGATTTGGGGCGGTTCCTACGCCGGGGTAAAAAACAGGTCAGCCTCGGGACCAAGGGGGGGAAGAGAAGAAGAGGACAAAAAAAACGTGAAAGGGGGGGAAAGTAGGAGGAGAAAGAAATATCTAACTTTGAGGGAAAGATTTTTGGAAAGGTGCTTGGGGAAAAAAAAAAACTTGTAGACACACAAAGGGCTAGAAAAAAAAAAGCCAATCAAAAAAAAACCAAAACAGTGGAGAACAACCATAACACTCCCCAAGCATTTCAACCAAGAAATCTTCTTCAGGAATGGGACCGGGGGGGAAACCCAAAAGAAGACCTATCACCAACAACCAAAGAGGGGGGGACAAGTCACTCGTACTGATTGAAAAATACCAGTCAACCGCCCTAAAGCAATGGAAAAAAAGGTGTCCTTGCTCCGATCATCGGGTCAAGAGGGAGGTGCTGTCACGGGCTAAAACAGGAAGAAAACCTTCAGGGATAAAGGGGAGAGAAAAGTTTTCCCATAACCAGTTCATCAAAGGACCGACAACGAAAAAGGCGAGGGGATCTTGCACCGGCCAGCCAAAAAAGACCTGCCAACATTCCATAATCCCCGAAAGGATTCGAGAAAACTAACAGACTAGACAGCCGTAAGTGAGGCCTATTACTGCCCTAGCAGGTGGAAAGGCAAAGAAACACTACGTGGGGGGGTTGGGGTGAGACCGCGAAAAGCCACAAGAAGGCGGAGGGAAGAAAAAAGACACCAAAAAAAAAAAAGCACTGGAGGGGTGTAGGAACAACAGATGAGAAGCACGTGGACTTTGTAAGGAGTAGTGCGGGGGTTCTATGAAAAGGACGGGAAGCACAGAAAAAGAAAATTCACACCCAGTGGGACAAAGAAAAAGGGGACGAATCGACTAAAAAAAAAACAACAAAGAACAGGGGTCCGAGGTCCAGACGAGAAAAAATAAAAAAACCTTGTAGCAGCAGCATGTAAGTCCTAGAGACCAAACAAGAAACAACATATCGTCACAGCCCCTAAAAAAAAACAAAAACAAGCGCATCGCCTTCGGTGAAAAAAGACAGCAAAAGGGGGGCCAACCGTGATACAATCACCAGGCCCACCCAACAATATGGGGGCGATGCAAGAAAACCAGTATGCCGACAAAAAGCGAAAATAGGGCAGCGCAACTCAAAATACAAAAAAAAGCAGACATGCACAAGGCAAGGAAAGTTTGATCTCAAGAAGAAGGTTTAGTGAGGTACTAACGCCCTGAAAAATCAGCAAGGGCCAACCCGAACAAGGGGAAAAAAAACCGTCAAGAAAAAAGGCAGGAGGCGGGGTAAAGTCCAAATCAGAATTGGGGCCAAATGAACATCCACCAGCGGAAACAGGGAACAGGAGAACGAATGACCAAAAAAAAAAAGATGCTCAACTTGGGGGATCCAACCATGCCATGCCGAAAAACCCGTCTTACAGGTAAACAAGAACTAATGGCGCACGAGATCTGGGGGCGACCACGACCAGGCCTGGGCCCTTCCAACAAAAAAAAAAAGACTGACAAAGCAAGCAGCAAAAGAGCATTCGAACCACCAAAAGCGCAAAACAAGTAAACATTAGGGGAAAAACACAAGCGGGCCAAAGAAAGCGAAGATGCAGGAAAAGGGGAAACGAAAGACAGAAGAATCCTGATTAAAAGTTCCAGTTCGGAAGAGCACGGTAACTCTACGACCTCACAATATTCGAGGACATGAAACTCAAAAAAAAAAGCGACTGCAAAAAACGACATGCGCGGGTTTTGGGGGGGCAGCAAAAAAGTCAAGAAAGGGCGCAAAACGAATACAAACGCAGGGCCAGGGTAAACGCAGGGCACCAAACCAAGCCAGAGGAAAAGAAGCAGGGATGGGGGAAATCGGGAAATAAACAAGAAGCCCCTCGGAAATTGGAAAATAAGGCGAGAGCCACATAATAAACACACACCTCGACAAAAGGAAAAAATCGATTCACCCATACCACGCAGCGAAGGGGTAAAGAGACAATCGGCCGGGGACCGACAAAATGGGCGCCAGGTCAACAAAGGCAGGGGGGGGAAAAAAAAAGATGAGAGGCGCCACGAAAAGGTGCCGGGAGGAAAATTCGAATTAGGGCTCGGCAAAGGCAAAAAAAAACACCTCATACGACAGAGAAGACGTGTTATGAAGCCCCAGGTGGGCCTATGGAAATTAAAAAGGAAGAGATCAAGGGAAGCAGGGAAAGAAGGAGACGGTAAGGGCGGACGAAACGACGCAAAACGGGGCAACGAAAAAAAAGCTCTGTCCCGGTAACGGAGGGGCAATGTGACGCAGGAATTAAACCTGTCAGATCCTTAACAAATGAAAACAACCTCGGCCCCGTCAAAAAAAAGTGATAACTCCCAGCCTTCTGGGTAGGGGGACGTGAAAAAAGGAAAATATCCCAGAAAAACCACTATGAAATTTGAAACCAACACCAAAAATGGGGAAAGAACATAAACTAATAAACGGACAGGTCGGAAACCGGGGATTTGTGGTCAAAAAAAAAAGGGGGCCGGTGTGATGGGGGTGTCTCTTGTGTTAACCAATGGAGAGGTTCGTACGATGTGGGCGAAAAAAAAAAGGATCGCTGCAAACTTCCTCTTGTGTGGAAAAACGGTTGTTGGGGAAAAATGGTTAATGCCAATTAAGAAGATCAAAACCATGGTGGAGCCCACGCCCATGACAAGGGTTAAAAACAAAACAAAAACCGCCCGCAGGGGAAACAACATGCACTCGACAACAGGATTTTAGCAAGCGAAAAAAATAGAGTGAACCGGGAACCGCAGTGGCCCAAACAAACAAAAAGGTTAAAGCTGATGAACTGGGGACAGGAGGGGATGTCAAAAGGCGTAAGTTGAACGAGCTGGGTCCAAAAGGTCTCCCAAAAAACCCGCCTGGGGAAAAAGGGTTCCCGGAGCATTGACAGAGACGCGCTAAAAGCAATGAAAGACGATCTCATAAAACATACGGACCGACGGGCAGGAGAAGTAGGTACAGGGGGGAAAGCCCAAAAAACTCAAAAAGTTAATGCAAAAGGAGCTGCGACAAGGAACCAGGGAAAGAATCCGGGGTGGGTTGAGGGGAAAAAAAAAAGGGACGAAGGCGAAAGGAAGTGGGTCGGAGGCGCTGAGAAACACACTAAACAGAAAAAAGGCGTGTGACCAACTAGAACGGCCACCCAAAAAAAAAAAAAAAACAAAACCCACCCCACCCCCCCCCAAAAAGTCGGCCCATCCGCGAGGATCGGCTGCGAAAGCCCGGGAAGGGGGGTCCAGAATTACAGCGAGCCCATCAGGATGAAAAACCAGTTCGTTTCATGAAAAGCCACCTAGGATAAAAAAACGCCCCTAAAAAGATGGCCTTGAAACATTGCTCTAATTGGGGTCCGCAACGAACAACCAAAACAGGACGATTAACCAAAAGAAACAGTTGCACGCGGCAAAGAACGGGAAAAAAAAAGAACACTTGGCGGGGGGGGGAGTTGCTATCAAGCAAAGTGACAATCCGCTATGGGGGGGAGTTGAGGCCTAAAGACCAGCCAATGAATTGGGATGATCAAGGGAAAATCGCCGAAAAAACAGGACAAGGCGAGCGCCTTGGGCGGTGTCTATTAACAAGAAAAAAGCGCAAAGGGTTAGCGGGCGCAAGTCGTCCAGCGGGAAACGCGGAAATCTGTCCGCAAGGGGGGGGCGGGAAAAGGCCAATTGTCGGACTGGATTCTCGAGAGTGGTCCAGGCGAAATATGGAAGAAAGAACCAAAATAGATTGATCCCAGCCCCAGTGGAAACGGTTTTCATTCGCACGGATGTCTAACAAAATAACATGGTTCACCAATGTCGATGAGGACCCCGGGGGCTTTGGGTTCTGAAAGGGATCATACGGAACCGACAGTAACGGTTGGGCAAAAAAAGAATATCATTCCAGGGGAAGGAAAACATAAATTGGTGGGTGTTTTCGTCCAAACAGCACACCAATAGAGCTCGGCCACTAGTGGATAACCGACTATCCATTCAAAGCGTTCCCCCGTCGCCGTAGACAAGGGAGACCCGCGCTGGGGAGGAAAAAGGACAGACCCGATCCACTAGGGACAAGAAGAAGGAAACCCGAAACGTAACAAAGGAACTGGGTTGTGATGTGCCAGCGATGGGGGGTACCTCGATAATCGCAGGGATGGCGGGCCGGTTTCGCGTTTGAACAGGAAGGGGTCAGGCGGCTTACAAAAAAAGGGTCCCGCAGGGGATTGGTAGAAGTGACAAAAAAAGGGGGGAAGCAAAAAAGATCATCTCAAAAACAAAAAAAACGGATGTGGAGAGAAGATATTCTGTTAGGGGGGACATCAATACTTGAGAAAACCAATAGGGAACCTGGGGCATAACGGCCGCCACCATACATTTACACTTAAACACACCCACCAAAAAAGCGATACGTGTCAAAAAAAGAGGTTGTCCCCACGCAGGGGGGGGGCAATGAGTTGGGGACTACCCATTGGGGGACCGCGAATGGATTAGTTAAGCAAAAGGGGAAGGACGGCGTGGCGATTACACAATGGCCTATTACCACAAAGAGGGGTATCTGAAAAAAAAAAACTTTGTGCTGGCGGAAAACAGGTGGAGAGGAACAACTGCAGCAATCGATTGGATGACAACAAAACGTCACTGTTCAGGAATACTAGAACTATGGTGGAAAGAAGATGGGTGGTGTCAAAAAGCAAAAACGGACCACTCTGCCTCAAGTACAGCAACAAAAGGGCCCAAGGGTGGAAACTCGTAAAATGGGGTAGAAACACGTCAACTTCTGTTGCGTAAAGGAAATACAACCCGAATATGGGGGGGGGGGGATTACTACATGATTGGCTGGACGGGGGAAAAGAGAAGGAACCGGGGAGAAAGGACTCAACAGCGACCGGAGGGACAGCAAATCGAGTTAGTCTCCTCTGGAACGGGGGAGGATCCGACGGGTCCGCGCCAAAAAAAAAAAAAGTAACCAGAGACAGGCGCGGCGCAAAGGGAAGAAACAGGAAAAGGAGAAAAGAGAAGGGGGAGGGAGGCCCTTAAAAATTAGCTTGACTCGAGGACCAAACGATAGGGCTTCGTGAAGCGATCAGAGGACCCGGACCTGGGGGTAAGGGAAAGGGGACGTCCAGGTAGCGAAAAAGAAACAACCGGGCACGGAGAAAAAAACGAAGGGGTCAGGAAGAATTCACAGATAGGTGTCTGCGGAGAGGAACTTCGGATGCAGGCTGAAAAACTGGGAGAAACACATCGGGCGGAATCCCTTTGGAAAAGCGTTTGAGAAGGACACTCCGCACATAATAGTGCGGGGAGGGGGGGGAGGAGTCTTCCTCGGGGGATGAAAACGAGCCCCCCCAGACGAAGTCCTTAATCGGCGAAAAGAAAAAAGGGGAACAAACTGGATGAGTTGGCAACCAATAATGAAATTAAAAAAGCACATGGTTTTTTTGGTAACGGGTAGGGGAACAGACGCAGAAGTTTTCGACGGGAGGGGAAGACGGGGCTGCGGCATTAAAACTGTTGATCGGGCGGGGGCTGCCCATAAGGCCGTCAAATGACCTGTGGAAGGTGGGGAAGAGGAGGAATTTAAAGGGGAGGCGGACATCGACCAAACGTTACCATCAGGCCAAGCCACCGTCCGTCAACAAAAACTGTTATAGGGGACAACCCTTGGCGTTACCTGAAAGGACGTTCAGCTAAGGGAAAAGCTGGAGTTCACATTTGAAACTGCCGCCGGACGGGTGGGGGGTAAATCATTGTGGAAGACAAAAGTGGTGGAGATGGGAATACTCAAAAGTAGACCAAAGCTACTGTTGGGAGGCAGACAGGGAAACAAGCTACGAAGAACCCAGCGTCAAACCCCCGATCACCACGAAAACAAGCGAAACGACATGGGGAAAAAAAAAGCCGGGGTAATCTGACCAGGTATCGATGGGAAGGGGGTTCTGGCAAAAAAAACAACATTTTTGAACGGGTCACAAGGGAAGAAGAGGGAGGGCGTGAATTAAGAGAACTGCACAAAACAGGGGCCGGGGGCGGAGGGGAAAAGGTGGGAACGTTCCCCACGGCTGGTGGAAGAACTAACCAACCAGAAGGTGAGAAAAGGGAAGGTCCTTGACCTTGTACTACTCTCTGCGGGCACGGGTTTGCACCGGCGCGAACAAAAAAAACTCCCAGGTACCCGTAAGAAAGAGACAGAAGGGGGGAAATTGGCGAGGGCAGTAACTCACATCGGAAACAAACCGTCCTTCAAAACCACGCTGGGAGGCTGCCGTGGCTGAGCAGACCTATTCGACTAAATATACTCGTCCAGACGAAATAAGCAAAACAATCATTGCGGTTCCATTCACCCGTCAAGTTGGATTGGCTGCTAAGGGAGAAACCATAACTTTACAAAAATTGCTGATAGGCTGGTTCCGAGGATAGGGGACTTGCATGTTGCAAAAAATGCAAACCCAGAGATCGGAAAAAAGCAGGGGCGGACTGGGGGTCCGGACGGAACGTCAAACCGGCGTATCTCTGGGGGGGGGAGAGGGGTTTACAGCACTTGTATAAAGCAACGAGCGGGTCGGGGACGGGCATCTGATTCAAGAAAAACAAAAGAAAGGGAGGGAACCGCGCGTGAAAACTTCTGGGGGGGACTGACGCCTACCTAAAAAAGGGGGACTCATGGAGAAGAGTCCCCAACAGGGAGGGGATCTTCCGGGGCATCACCGGAAAACGGGCGAACATGGACCAGCACGGCCCTCAGAGAAATATGCTCTGAAAAAAAAAGGCCGAACGTCCCGGGAAACAAGGGAAAAACCCAGGGGGCGGGTTGTGTTGCAAAAACTAGCATCATGGGGGGAGGAATTCGTCCAGTGACAAGGAAAAAAATTTCACTGGGGGGCGCTAGGGGGGGGGTCGCCCTAGAGAACCCAATGGAAAGTATGTCGGTCACGGAAAAAACCTGGGGGGGAACCCTAAAGTTGAATGGTGGAGAACAAGGGTAAAAAAATGACTTTTGGGGACATCAGGGGAGGGACGCCAATGTGGAAGATGGTGGGGGGTGCGAAAAACGGGGATTAAAAAAGGTGTGCCGTCAGACCCGCCATTCAACATTTTCAGAATTGGGAGGGGGGGGGTCCCGATCGGGGGCACGCTAAAGGATGTCTCGTGAGCTACAAAAACTTACAGGAACGGATGAAAGGCGGGATTTTTACAATGCCGCAGGGGGAAAAACATAAGAAGAAGGGATTGGGGGAATAGGGCTGAAAAAGGAGCAGCCAGTCGTGGGGGGGCCGACGTGGTTGCCCACGGCACCCGGGGTATCGCCACGAGGGAGCACTACCGGAAAGTGTGGTGGGACTGGCAAGTCTTGAACGAAAAGGGGATGGCGACCCTGCTCAAGGGGGGGGGGCGAAACTGAAAGGAACTGTTTCTTGTGCGGGTGGGTCAGTCATAGCCAGGGGGGGGGGCCCCAAGGAGGGAAGCTTGCCGGCGCAACGAATTGGATCAAAACAGCAACAACGAAAACGGTAACCATGTGCATCCGGGGCGATCCCAGCCATAAAAGGTGGGGCGGGAAAAAATCACACAGGCGGGGGTTGATCTTTCGAAAGAAGCATTGTTCCGTACGAACCACCAACTATGGGGGGGGTAAGGCAACTAAAAAAAAAGAAAAGATGAAAACGCGGAGCATACCTCGGGTCTGAAAAGGGAAACCGGTGAGGCTTATGGAATGTGGGGAAACCCTCTGGCCGTCGAGAAGCCACCTCAAAATGCCTTTAGGGGGGTGTGGACGAGGGAAAAAGAGAAGGATACGCGAGCGTTTGAGTCGCACTACTCTCAAGAAAGCACACACATTCGCATGCTTCGGCCAGAAAGAAACAGTTCGGGGGGAAAAGGGGAACTCAGGGAGTTACAAAACGAAGGAACGTGAAAGACTTTAAAGAGAGGGGGGTGGCGATGGGTGTTCAAATAAAAAAACGAAAAACTGGAGTTTTCGGAGAATGGGTCGATTTGCAAAAAGGAGGGTCTGGTCGTGTTCTATACAGGGGATCAAAAGAACAAAAAAGAGGGAAACGGGGGGGGAAGAGTCGCTAAGAAACAAACAAGGGGGAAGGTGAAAGAATATGAAAAGTGTACAAAGGGGCAAAGGGGGGGGAGCTGTGACAGGATAAGGAAAAACAGGAGGATACGCACAGTCCAAAAAACCAGAAACTACATGGTCTTCACCAACATAAACGACAAACAAGCCCATCTCAAAATAATCAAGAGGTGAGGAAACCGCAGAAAAAAAAAGCTATGTGCCCCGCCGAAAAAGGGTTACATCTAATTTCTGTTCCTCAAGAACCGCAATTGAAGCCAAGGTTCCCTGGGGGGAACACAAGAGACACGGTAACGATTAGCGGGGGGGACTGAGGCGACGTCGTCGGGCCGAATCTATCCACGGGAAACTCTTTAAAAAAATCCCGTGGCGAGCCCCAAGGGGAAAACGGCCTGCAGCGGGGGAGTTCGGTTTTCGCAAACACGGCGGAAAACACAAAACAACGAAGACCAAAGCCCAATCGGAACGCACCGCTCCGGGCGCGGCCGGCGGAGAATCTTAAGGGGAAGCGATACCACCAAATAGTTTTTGTTGAGAATCAATGTCGGATACTAAGCACAAAGGAACCCCTTGCCAGGGGGGAATGAAAAAAAGATTAAAAAATTAGAGAAGGAGACCACGGTGCGGGCAAACAAAAAAAGGATGTTGATATGAAACAATTAAAGGGGAGCGGGGGGCAGACAAGTCCTCGGGGCCCCAAAGAAACATTACGAAGACTACCAAAAAAAAGAAGGTGCGCCTCCCAGGGAATATGAAACTTGGGGGACAGTAATCGGCGGCAACCACCAGCCAATCGGCAGACAAAAACTCCACGCGTGAAGGAAGACGAAAAGAAAGGTGTGGGTAAAAGAACCAATAGAAACACACAAAAAACGGAAAAGCTGAAAGAGAATGCGACACAACCTCAACGAGAATGGGCAAGCACAGGGCCACGAAAACAGGCCAGCACGTCTATTTGCCTGTCAAGGGGGGGCCACCCGAGAAACGCAAGAACCAAACAACGGCCACAGTAAAACCGAAAATGGGAAGATGGAGTGAAAAATCAGAAAAAAGGGACCCAATAAAGGGGCCCAAAGCGCAAGAAGTGCAGGGGCTCCGGCCGATGGACAAACAAAGACTTCAGGGAGACCCCATCAATGAAGGGAAAACGCGGGAATCACAGAATGGCTAAAGGAGACCACAGCCCACAGAGGCAAGGTCACACTGTAACTACGGTACTCGAAGAAAGACAAAGCAATATGGAGGCAAAAACACACACACACACACACAGACCAACCGGAAAAAAATTGTCATGGAAAAAAAAAGCACGAGGGGGCAAAGGGCACGCGTCCATATAGAGGGGACGAAGGCAGGCCAAAAGAAAGACACGGCAACGGCTGCAGGCAAGAGAGGACCAGGAACGATCGAACCAAGAAAAAAGAGGTCGCTCAAAGCCCCACCAGCGAAACCCTCTTCAGGACTGAGCCGATTGTGTAGAAAGTAATTTCAAAAGAATGCCATAAAGCAACCTAAAAACCGCTAAACCAGCCAAGAGAAAGCGTTGACCGGGAGCGGGGAAGCAACATGCCAAGCCACAAGAGGGCCGTGGGGAGAGCCCGAGGGCCTGGAAACATTCATGGAAAACTCAATAAAAAAACTAAGGACCATAAAGAGCAGAAACTTCAAAAATGGCAAAGGACAAAAGAAGGCGCACCAAAAAATGTGCGTTGGGGCAAAAAAAAGTGGGGATACTCATGGTTTTTGCGGGGGGGCAGTCGCTCCTTAACCTAGAGGTAGAAAGAAAACAAGGGTGCCGACAGTCCGCCGCTCAAAAAGGTGGTTGGGCATAAAAAAAGTTGGTCCCTATTGCGGAGGCACAGAAAAAAAATTCACCAGAAAAAGGCAGAGGATACGGCAAAAAATCCTCAAAGGAAAAACGAAAACGGCAAGAAACCAAACGATTCAGGAACAATTGTCAGAAAGACGTAAGCCTCGGTAAAAAATAGGAAAAAAAGCCCTACAACGCATTTTCGGGTTCAGACATTCTCCGCCGTGGAAGTGGTCCACAGTGAACCGTGAGCAGGGAATATACACCAAAGGCCGCGGATGAAAAATTTGAAAACAAAAAGGGGGGAAACCCAAGGACAGACCAAAAACGAAATTGGCTATTGCCCAAGAGATGGTGGTCAAACAAACAGCCGGGGGGGGGGGGTGAGTGCGGGGGTGTGAAAAAAAATTAGACGGAAAAAAAAAAGTTTGCCTCCCAGGCAAGGACCGCTGGAAATTTCAGATGGGGGAAACTATTGGGCAACTGCAACGAAATTCAAAAGGTGGAAACCCTCAGAATGAAAGTTTCAACAAAGCCAACCAGCCACGCAGGGAAAATACTCGACAACCCTAATTGAGGGCAAAGAAGAGCAAAAGCACTTTCCAAACCAAAACGAAAATCGCACCCATCCCGGAAACTGGGGGGGTTAAGGCCCGGGGATGGGCAGGATGGGAAAAAAGGGTCCACCTCTCGGGGGACAGGGGGTTTTCCGGGGGACGCAAAAAAGGTCCCATGGGAAGGGGCCCAGTATGGGGGGAGCGGTAACCCTAATCCAATATTCGAGTTACGAAATCGACGAGCCCTGAACGGAAATCCAGGAGAAATTTACGCCCGGCGTCGGACGAAAAAAGATCCGGGAGCCATCAAGGGTAAATTGAAGGGAGCATGACATAAGCAACAATAAGAAGGATGGGCTGTTATCTAGCCCGAACAGAACATGCAATCGGGTTCATCCCGCGAAGAAACCAAAAAACAATCTCATACTTCTTACAAAATCACTGATATTTTCTCCCATGGGGGAGAATGGCCACCCTTAAGGGGGTTAAAAACCATCAAAATTCAAAACAGAGGAATTTCAAATTGAGAAAAAGCAGGTGGAACTCCGCCTTCGATAAGGGGGTGGGTGGCACGAAGTCACCGAAAAAACCAACTGAGTGCAAGTAAGAAAACAGGAGCAAGGCTGCCAGCCAAAACAAACGAACGGAAACCTGTGGAAAAGAAAGGGGTCGGCGATCGAAGGCTTTCGAAGTCCAGAAACCATCGGACTGTCACGGCACTTACGTTGTATTTTGGGGGTAGGGCACAGAGGAAAGCTGTGAAAACTTTTTGCCGGAATCGCCTGAAGGAAAACTCCAGGGCGCCTGGTCCCTTAGGGGCGAAACAGCGCCCGAGAAGTGATCCGGGAGGCAGACGGGAAAGTGAACCCCACTCAGCCTAGCGGTCAAAACTGGAACAGCCCTAAGGGGGGGCCTTGCAACCGACAGTGCTGATTCCCACTTCTCATGAATATGTAATACCAAGAGCTTTTAGAGACTCCACAATGAAAAAGGGGGGTGAAACCTGGGGCCTGATGAAATAAAAAATTCTGGGACAACCACAAAACAGACAATGAGTCGAGAAAGGGACCACGTCGGCTGAAGCAGGCACAGAAAGTTGCCCAGAACATAGTAGTTTCTCAAACAAGCAAAGTCTGCACAAAAAAACCAGAGAAAAAAACCAAGACAAAATCCAGATACGTTGAGGGGGGTTGTCCCCCAAACCAAGAAAGAGGTTGGGGATAGGACGGAGTCCAGGAAAAACGGCCAAAGCGAAGCCAAAAAAGGCAGGTTGGAACCTCGCAAATCTCAAAAACCAGCCATGAAAGAGTAACAGTCCCCCCTCTGCCAAGAGGGTGAACAATACAATCTCTCCAGGAGCCCTCAGATTGGAAGAGGGGTTGTTAAGGAAAGGGGGGGGAAACCGGTGCACGCTTCCCATCCGTGTACGTTTTTGTCCATGGATGGGGATTCGGCCGGGGGATCCAAGCTGTGTCGCATGTTGGTGCGGAAGTATTCATTAAAAAAAT
>Ga0179593_1373883_pt1 | contig 20244 bp, 17 predicted proteins | sample CZODoug2_1_08_16_FD_185931 | JGI IMG/M metagenome (GOLD analysis project Ga0179593, IMG submission 185931) | Vadose zone soil fungal communities from Angelo Coast Range Reserve, California, USA - CZODoug2_1_08_16fungal (PacBio error correction) | ecosystem: Environmental > Terrestrial > Soil >...
GGGGGACGGGGGAAGGAATCGCAACAAACACTGGGACAGACTGAGAAAGGGGAGGGTCGAAGGGGGACATGGAACCCCCTCGCGGCCGATTCCATATACTGCAAATAGATGAAAAACGAGTCAAAAAAAGAGATAAAATTGTGGAAGGTCGTCTTCCGGAGAGGTGGGATAAAGGAGGACGCCGAGGGCCGGGGATCGAGGGGTGCGAATGGAGCGCTAATGTCTGTGGGACATCCCCTCTTCTGTTCCTACGAAGGAATTTAAGGAGTGCCGAGAAGCTAACAGGTTCGACTCGGTTTAAACCGTTCGGAAAAAAGGGGTAGTGTGAGGCTGAGGTGGTGTCTGTGAACCAAAAAAGAGGCGGGGTGGCGGTTGGCGCGTTGTGCAAACGTTTCCGGTGTCGACCCGACCTGAGACGGCGAGGGGGGGGGGAACAAAACGAATGGTCGTACACTAGAACAGGAGAAAGCACGTGCGATAGAGTTCGACGAAAAGGAGGGAGACGCGCCGTCAGAAGCTATACGGACGAGATTACCCTGCCACCCAAGCACCACTAGTCGGGGGGGGGTTCTGATGCAGACGAAACAGGATGGAAGGAAATAAGAAAGAAAACCGTTAAGCCTCAACAATCGCCGTCGGGACGTGCATGGATTCAAGCGGAGTCGCCCCGGGCTTTAGGGGAGAACGGCGAATAACCGGGAAACAAGGGACGCAAGCAACTTCTGGTGCTGAAAGATATACGGAGACCGGGCCGAGGTATAAACCGGAGACATAGAGGGAACCAAGCGGTGCTAACAGTACCGAGAGGGGGTGGGGGAGGAAAAAAGGCCTCTCGTGTTAACTCGCGGAGGAAGTGCAAGAAAAAAAATAACGACGAATCGGACGGGGTGGTTGGAAAAGAAGTGGCAGTGCGGAAGACGAAAAGGTCGTCTGCTGCTACGCCACGTTTTCGAAAGGGAGAGGGGAAACGGGGACCCCCAAACAGGAAGTGCGCTGCAGGCAACCGGGGGCACGAAAGAGCATAACCGTAGAAAATAACTGCGTGGAGCTTCACTGATTCCTGACCCGCAACGAAAACGAATGCCGTATGAGGGGAGAAGGGTAAAAGGAAGCTATGCTGATCTTTTAATGAACAGATTATACCGACAAGATCTCATACCGATGCGGGGACACGTGGCCTGTTCACACGCCTACATTTAAAAGAACTGTGCAACCGATTGCTTCTTTACCGTTGAGGGGGAGGGGGGTTGGATATCTTAGGGGGAGGGCTGCTTTTGGCGGAAGTGGCTGCCTGGGCCAGACGTGGATGTGCCAATGAGCGACTCGCGGTCGAGAGAAATAAGGCGGAAAAAGGGACCAAAAATCGAGGGAACAGAAGAGCTAGACGCGTGTTTAAACAGTTGGTTCAGACGGAAGGAGAGATTACTAATGGTCGTGCGAATGGGGGGAAATGTAAAGTCACTTCGTGAGGGAAAGGAGACTTGGGTGGGGAAGCAGAGGTGATGTCCCGGGTTCACATGGCAGGGCGAAAAGGTGAAGATCGCATCAGATCCGCACCAACAGAAGATGACGGGAACTTGCAAAGGGGCCTGCAAAGAAGTACGGAAGGACGGCAAGAGAGTGGTGGGGGAGAGACTGCAAATCGCGAAGAAGGGTTCAACAAGAATAAGAAGGTCAGGCAGATCTTTCGCAAGAACGGAACGAATGTGGTTTATCACTTGCTGCTTGTCAGGAAAAAAGACTGGGGGGGGAAGGGAAAACGAATCAGTTTGAACTGAACAGGGAAGGGCAGGGGGTGAAGTAACAAAGCAAATTTCTGGACGCCATAATGTTAGTCTTCCAGTGGGGGGTCGAACAAGAGGAAAAACGCGAAAGCTTTCAAAAGATTCCACCACCCCACAGAGAGTCGGGGTATCGGCCGTTGAGAAGAAAAGACACTGGCACAGAGCGGAAGGAAAGTGAAACATCCGCGGGGTGCAGCCAAATTAAACGAGCCAACCAACATACCTCGAGAGTGAAATGGCTCTTGCTGCTACTGAAAGCAAAATAAACGATGTGTTCACAAAGAAAAAAAAAAGGGGAGCGGGCCGTGATCTGACCGATGGGGAAAAAGTCGCGCCGCGTCCTGCGGACCGGGCTGTACGAGAGACAGGGTGAGGACGAAAAACCGGCCGGCTGGGAGAGGGAAGTCAGGCGGAGGATGGGGGAGGATCCTGGGAAGAATCGGGCGTGAAGAGCGTGACCGTAGTAGGAAGGACAGAAATCCCTGGCATGCCGGAACGCTGCAGATTGAGTGCTGCAAACGCTGTCCGTCGCGGGGAAGCGCTCAAGTCGAAAGTACGAGGGAAGCCCTTTAGGAGGGCGGGCGGCCATCATACCATCGGTCGGGGGAGAAGGAACGCCGGGGAAACTGACCTTACCCAGAGAAGGCGCTCCGTCTCACTAAATGAGCGACCATAAAAAGAAGTGGATTCTGGGGTCACTTGGGCGAGAGGGGGAAGCAGAGGAATGATCAACCGGGGTGTAGAAGACGAAAATGGCCGAATCTGTGTTGCTGTGCGGATTTGCGGCGAGGAGCAAGTCAGGGCAGGCTTTGCAGTTCTATGATCTGACCTGAAACTCGTAAGGGTTATAAAAGAACGGAAACGGGCCAAGCCACGCACGAAGGCGATCGTTGCGGGCGCCGGCCGGATGTTCCGCGCGGCGCAAAAAGGCGGGCGGCCGATAACATTCCCCTACGACCCAGATGCAGCCCGGAGGAGGGTATGGGAACTGAATTGGTTAAAGGTTGAGGAATAGAAAGACAAGACCCGGCTGGCGGTGCCTGGGAGACCCAGCATGCCGGGGGAGTGGGGGGATTCTCCAGTAACAACGGGACCGAAAAAGAGCTTGGAAAAACAGAAAAAGCTTGGGGCGCATCTTGTGAATGAATACTTCTGGCAGACCAGGTGGATACTGTAACCAAGGGGGAGAACCGATGGGGGGAAGGTCAGTCGCGACGGGACGAAAAAAGAAGACTTTTCAAAAATTAGTTAGTGGCCGAAAAAAAAGCGTGGAAGCTTACGCCGAGCCAGAGCAGAACCGAGAAGACGGGGGGGAAGGCGGCCTCTGACGGAGGATCTGGATAAAGCTACTACCGAGCGGCGGGGGAAAGGCGAAGCGCGGGGTCTTTGCCGGGGAAAAAATAAAACTCGCGATCTGGGGGACATGGACGACGCCAGAAGGAAAGGCGCGCTCGGAGTCTGTGAAGAGAGAAGAAGGGGGAAGGGGAGTCCATCATAGCCGACGCGAAGGCAGTGAACGTGGGAACGGGGATACAAGTGGTTACTTGACCCTAAAATCGTCCTAACAAAAGAAGGGAGGAAGCCGAAGCCCGGCCGGCATCATGGAAAAAAAGCGGAACTAAGTGGAACGGGAAGAAAGACAACCAAAATCCTGATTCAGTCCGCATGCAAAGAAATAATGCTGTGGCCTTCCCTTTGTCGACAGCGTCCAAGAAACCCCAGGAAAAAAGCCAGAAAAGTCCCTACTAGACGTCACACGCTCGGCACGCCCGACGGCATCTCGTCAAAGAGGGGGACGAGCCTTTTCCACGAGGGGATGCGGTCAATGGCTCCAAAAATCCCTAAAAATTCTATGAAGGCACCGAAAGAACTAGCAAGGCCAAGGAACGGGGGGGGAGACCCGCGAAAGACGAAAATGAGGAAAACCTCCCTTCATCATGAATCAAGGGGTCTTCGACCCGAAAGAAAGACTCCACTCTCAGAACAATAGAAGAGTGGGCAAAAGAGAGACAAAGTATACGGAAAACTGAGAGTAGAGAACTAAAGAAAAGGTCTACACGCAAAGCCTAACACAAGAAGGGGCGGGTCCCAGCCAGAAGTACGGGAAAGGAAGAAAGCTGAACGGCGACGAATGCAGACCATGGCATCTATTGAAGCGCGATACAGAGACATGGGAAAAAGGGGGATGCCTGCAATTTAGAAAAGAGTGAATTGTATAAAGCTCCAGCGGAAACAAAGACGAGGCGGCCTAGCTTCCTGTCGGAAAAGGGGCCATGTCCACACAGAGCAGGGCACAAAAGCGAAATGCCGGCAGCAACACAAGAAAAAAAAAAAAATTGGCTTTCGGATTTGAGCGAAGGATCCGAAACAAAAAAAGGACCTCCCCCGAAAACGCGGGAAAAGAAGACGCAATCCTAACCGATACAAGACTGAAAAAATTATGATTGAAATTAATATATAGATCGGGCTTAGGAAGCAGCGTGGGGATGGGGGCGTGACATTTGGTGCTTCTGCATAGCCCGTACTTGACCACTTCTAGAAACGCACGAGTGGTCGTGCGGAAGGCGGTTTATTGGCCTGGAAGAAAATTTCACTATAGCAGTGCGAACCAGGCTTGCCACCGAGTACCGACAAAGAAGGGGGAGAAGAGATTCTGTTTTGAGCTGTGAGGGAGGGGTAAAAAAGGAAATGAAGAGCTACATGGAAGCCTACATCATCCACCCCAGATCTAAAACGCGCCTCTGACGAAGACATAACGGGGCTGGAAAAAGAAAGTCGTCGCCGTTCATACTTGTATGTGAGAGGGCAGGACTTTAGAAGGTTGTAGTCCTTTGACGGACTCAGCGCGCTTTTGCAGGTCAGCCGCCGTTTGTACAAAATGAATGGAGGATAAGCCCCTTCATGGCAGCCGGGCTGAGCGGATTCCTGGACGATGGAAACACTAATCAGCTTAAAATAAAGCCGGTCTGTGGAGGAGTAGGTCTCGGGAAACGACCTGGAGCTCAAATGGTCCTAAAAATGGGGGAAGTCATTGGCCAATTTCCGCTCAACCGGGGGCCGGGCTGTCAGTAACCGGAAAGAAGAAGGTGGAAATGCCTCTACTTCCACGAGGCTATAGCGTAGGCGTGGCCAAAGAAAGAGTGGGAAGCTCGGCTTTTCCCTGAAGTTCCAGAGGGGGAGGATTCGTCCTCATTGGCCCCCTGTACATTCAAGGAGAAAGTCAACTTAAAACCTTTTCCTCAGGAGGGGGGATGATTGACATTTCACCGTCTTGTCCAGAACAAGGAAAGAGGAACTGTCTTCGTTGGCGTGCGGCAGGGGGGAAAGTTTCGCAAAGAACAGGACACATGAACAATCTCGGCGCAAACAACTTGCAAAAAAAGAAAGGGGCGCGTCTTGAAATTAGAAAAAGGGGGATAGGAGAAAATCAGACCGCGAAGTCTGGAATCTAGCGAGAAAGCAGGGAAAGGGCTGAGTTGTTTCAACAGCACCTACCGCGCCGACCTCGATGAGAATGGTATTTCGAGGAGAAACAGACAAAAGAAGCATCGGGAGAAAAAGCCCGTAACAGCGATTCGTATCACTAAGGAATCCATCAAGAGTCCCGAGGGGGCATGAAAACCAACTAGAAGACCGGAGGAGGAGGAGACCAAAAGAAAAAAAGAAAACCTCTGCCGGCTAAGCACACAAACAAGGAGTGAAAAGTATAAACTTGGAAAAAAAAAAAAAAAGGGTCAGCACGCTGGCGCTCCACGAGGGGGAAAAAAACATTAAAAAACGTGGAGGAGAAAACGTGGAAAGAGAAGCAACTTCACCCGGCGTCCGGGTCCTGCACCGTCCAGAAAACAGGGGTCGGGGGAATCACCTTGAAAACATCAAAGGCCAAGTGTAAAACGGTCTTCATTCGGGGGGGGAAAAGGGAAGGGGGAATCAAGCCGCCGGGCCGCATTGAAAAGAAAACATGTGCTCCTGAAGATCGCGAAAACGCGTAAGGCCCCGGAAAAAAAGCAAAACGGAAGAGAGAGGAAAAGGAAAAAAAAACAGCACGCGTGAAGTTCAGATAGACAAAATCCCGAACAGATTCCGGTTCAGCTACCAAACCCTGAAAAGAGGGAACCAAGGTGGGAGGGGAACCTGGTTATACACTTCCATGTGGCAAAGAGGACAAGCGGAACAAAATGCCCCGCCGCAACCAAAGCACCGGGTTAAAAAGAAGAGCCTCGCCATATCCGTGTAATGTTAAAGGAAAAGACAGGAAGCTGACGAATCAGGCCCATGCAAAAACCAAAGAAAGAGAATTTCTTAAGGCGCGAGAAAACGGACCTGACGGAAAACAAAGGAACATTTCAATAGGGGCCTCAGCAGAAGGAGGGCATAAAGACGACCATACTACTTTAAACGAACGAGGGTAAGAAACGGTCCATTGATAGAGGGGGAAATCCGCCGGAAGTTCCTCTAAACAGCCGGGGCCCGACTGCGGAGAAAAAAGGAAAAAAACGGGAAAAAAACGCGTACGCCGTCCGCAGGAATAACGAGGAGAAAAGAGCGACGGCCCGGCCAAATCAAAGGTGTGCCGGTGTTAAACAAAAAAAGGAACCTCAGTTAAAAAGAGAGGAACTACTCCAGGTTTGGAAGTCGAGGTTCTGGGTTGGTTTTGCCAGGCAAATAGGAGTGGAGAAAAAGAGAGAGGGGGGAATTACTTCTCGATTTCCGGTAAGGGAGAAATACCAGGATAGCCCCCACATACAGAACGCAGTGGAATGAAGTTTAACTCGAACAAGTGAAAGAGGAAATAATGGAAAGATCTGCCAAATCAGATTGCGTCAAAGTGGAAAGCGTCGGGTGACTGAACACTAAGGGAAAAGAAGGATTTCCACCTAAAGCTGACGTGGTACCGAAAGACCAACCGTCTAAGGGTAAAAAAATGATACAAAACAAGAAGAAAGGATCTGCGCCAGCAGAGGGGAATAAGGGTTGAACCCGGGCGACGCCGAAGGATTAGCGCATCACAAAGAAAGACTGATGGTAATTGGCAAGGAGCAGGGAGCACTACTTGAAGCTCTTCCAAAAGCGGGGTGGGCTGATCTGATTACGGAAGGAGTTGGTACAGAGGGTAGACGAACTCACCGAAGACTCCAGCGAAGAGGGGACAAACATACGAAGCGAGACTCCAGTGTACCAGGAAAAAATAGGGGCCGCCCCCGTTATTACACTTATGGCCGAGAAAAGAAAGAAGCGTCTCGCTTCCCCTTGCTTGTCGCGGGGTGACAAAAAAAATCGTGGGAAGATTCACAGATTGAAAGATCTGAAAGGAAAATCAAACCGGGATTGGGTACCAAATCCTCAACCGTGTGGTGGACAAACGAACAAAACGGGGAAAAGCGGCCAGCAAGCCCTATACCAAATCCTGACCTCGGACACGAGAATAAATGCTACATGTCTGCGTGAACCGGCAACGTGGAAAAAGCGGAGGATGAGGGGAGTGGAGAAAAGAGAAAGCACGCTCGGTGTCCTTTTGAAAACACCAAAAAATGACTCAATCAGCCGGAACGGGAGTGGGACAGAAAAAAGGGCACATGGTGTTTTTGGTTGGGAGGGAAGAAGTGTACTGACCTGCTGAGAGCAGTGACGGAGGCCCTAAACGAGCAACAGGTGACCCCGTCGGAGGGGTGAATTTCATCACCGGGAGCAAAACGGGGGAGAAAAGCCAACGCGGTTAAGAGAACCGCAAAACCAACGAAAAAGAACAACCAAGTCCTATTCATCGGTCAAGGCGAGGTGGCGGGGGAACCAAGAGAGGAAAACCACTATAGAGGGAGGACCGGAAAAAACTCTTACTGTCGCACAGAAATCGTGGACGCAAAGAAAACAGGGGAGAAAAAGCTCTATAGCACCGGTCGAAGCAGTCAAGAACCCTTTCCTAGAAGGTAAAAGGAAAGAGAAACAAAGTGTGCGCCATCAGAGCAGGAAAACAAACAAAGGAGTGTTGGGGCTGAAATTCCGCTTTCCCTTGTCCACGGTGGAAAAAAAAGGCATATTGCATAAGCAAAAAACAAAAGGGAATCATGCAAGGTGGGAAGTGTTGAGTTGTACTAGTCATCTCAAAAGGACAGAGGGCGGAAGAAATAGAGTCCTGTTCGAGCGATCGCCACGGAAAGCTTCTAGGGTACGTGACGAATTTCGAGGGGGAAAAAAAATCGAACGCGCGGGGGGAAGAAAAGTTGGGGACCACCGCCACAAAACCGCCAGCATTTTGGACCCGCAACAAAGCACGAAAAGGCCGAAGGGTGTGACAAAAAACAGGGTCTGAGTCGGGCAATGCCGTTTCGGGAATGGGGGACACGAAGCGGATTCCGACATCGCAGTCGCCCACATAGCGTCAAAAAACAAGGGGAGAAAACGAAAAAAGCCGGTAGACCAAAAGAGAGAAGAACGAAGGTATGTCAGAAAACCCTGTGTGAAGAAAGAAATGTATAGTTGCAAGTGGCAGTCTCTTGATCAGAAAGAGGAGGTTCCCGGGGGACAAGCTGACCCCGATCCAAAACGGAGGAGAAAAAAAAAAAGGGGAAAGACAAAGAAGCTCTAGAAAACACAACGAGGATGACAAAAGATAGAACGTTCGTGTGAAAAAAGGGTGGTGGAGACCGGAACCAAAGGGGATCGGGTCAGCATTACGGCCAAGGAGAGGCCTATCCAGAGACGGCAAAATTGACGTGAAGGAAATAAATGTAGCCACAGGTTGGGAAGACAGACAGTACAAATGGGTGTCTAACGGCTGGAAGGGGAAGGGGCTAGGGGGAAAAAGTGGGGTGAAACAAAAAATGTGTAACAATGGGACGACCCGCTTCTTTGTCCGTCGCCATTCACGGGAGACGAAAAAGGACAAACAACGGGGAGAAAAAGGGGACGGACAACAGGGGGGGTGGAGAATTTTTGCGCTTGCTTTGGAGTGACAAAAGTTGTGGCGTTGGGTCAAAGGGGTGGGGGGAGACTAGGGAAGAAAGGAGGCGCGAGGTTTGGACAAGAGAAGAGGGAAAACCTAAAAATCGAAAAAGGGGCGAATACGGCTGCGACCCAGGAATAGAGTTGGACAGGAAAAGATAGATTACCACGGCAACAAGTCCAAAAAAAGTCGGGTTGGGGGTGGAAGACGAAAGGAGTTAACAGCCGTGGCCATGCAAGCGGAGAAGGGAAGAAGCTCAAGGGTCATGAGTCTCTGAGTGGGGGGGGAAATCGAAGCAGCGATCGTTCGAACAGGACAGGAGGCGGGCGAAGCACAGCGCAGGAACTTAGCTATCGCGGGCTTAAGAAGGAAGGATGACGCGGTCCACGTATTAGGGAGAAACGAAACGAGGGGGCAGTTTTCAACGATCGATGGGGCAACAGCGAACGTTCGTACAGGGACGGAAAAGAGAGACTGGGGGGGTTTTGCGAAAATCCGTTGGGAGGTTGCACGGCAGGCAGTAAACGCTTGGCGTCGGGGAAAAAAAGGATCGGAAGAACTGGACCCCGCCGAAAGGGGGGATCCGTGAAAGAAGCAGGGCACTAGAGAAAAGGAAGGCTCTACGCAGCGGACCCAGCTACCTGGAAGTCCTTCTTAGGGAAGGGAAAAGGGAAAAGCGGATCTTTCTCATTCCACTATGAAAGCCCAAAAGAAGGATAAAGAGGGGGCCAAACCGGTGAAGACCTTTAGCCATTCTGTCGAGCAGGAACGAGAAGAGGGAGAGGTTTGCTATTTTTCGTGCCGTCCTGGAAAGGGGGGAACAATACCGTGGAAGGACGAAGGCTCAAGAGGACGAGCGAAGCCTCCCAAGAAGCGGGGGGAGAGAATCAATGTGAATGCGAACGCGTGGGTAAATGGTTCAGAAGTTCAGGATTGAGAAGGGGGAGTCTGGGATGAGGTGGGCATGGAAGCTTTTCTCAGGATTCTGTTAAAGAGAAGAAGGAGGGGACTGGGCTGTTTATGTTTCCTCGGGGGTAACAACCAATGCCCAATAAGATTAGTAATAAGAAAAAATCAAAGATCCGGAACGCGAAAAAGATCAGGCGGGAAAAAAAATCCGGTCAAGGAAGAAGGCATTGGTTTGATAGGCCGAAAGAAGCTCGATCAAGGTTACAAACAATCTCGGGTTCGTCGCAGGATAATTGCTGACCAGGGGGGGAATGCTGCGTTCAAGTCAAACCGAACGGTTTCAGGGGGGAGTCGGGGGAAAGGGAACCGGGGAGAAGAATTGCAATTATTTAGCCCAACCGACGGAGGAACCAAACGAACATCTTTTTCGGTGCGCGGGTGGGCGCCAAATAAAATTCAAACCGCAAGTTAAATTCCACAGGGAAAGGACAACGCGTCGGGAGTGGGGGGTGGGCCGTTGATGAGTCCGGAACCCAATAGGGAGACGGGAATTCACAACGCAAGTCAGGGGAATTAGAAAAAGTACCGAGAAGAAGGAACACATACCCTATGATAAAAAAACTGTGGGAGCTTGCTGAAGACAAAAAAAAAAATCCGTCCCCTGAGGAAAAAAAGGCAGAAACCTGGTTTTCACACACTTTCTTTGAGGAAGGGCAGGAAAAGGGGAGGGGCCTCGCCTCCCCGCGTCTTCAGGGACCGGCCTACGCAGAAAAACCCGGGGAGGCATTGGCGAACAGTCTTGCTCGTACTAGTCGGCTTATGTGGCCCGGGAATCAATCTTGTACTATTGACGTGAAAGGTGAAGAAAAAAGAAACTTGCCTGCGCGCCGCTCATGAAAGTGATTGGGAAAGGGAAGGGTAAAGGGGGCTCCATGAAAGTCCCGGCTGGCGGGCATGTGTAAAGAGAAACAACGGGAAAAAGGGGAACTGTCCGGGGAATCGGACCTTACAAGGCAAAGAATTCGCCGGCAAATATGCACGACAGAGGGAGGCTAAGCTGCGGTCACGGTTGAATGGTAAGAAAAAAAAACGGGGGCAGGAGCACCGTTAGGGACGAAACTCACCTGATCTAAGGTGGAAAGCGCTGAGCAGCGGCATCTCAGGAGGGCGAGATTATGAAAACGCGTGACTGGTGAAAAGAAAAAAGAAGAAGCGCGAGAGAAAAAAAAAAAGGCAGGAAGATCTGCAGGGCGACAATGACAATTGAACGTTCTCCGGCAAAACTTCCCCTGTCCACTCCCCCCCTGCAAAAAAAACAGGGGCAATGATGGTTACGGTTGAGGGAGAGATACTCCAAAGAAAAATCGACCATGCCTTAATACAGACGGGGGGAAACCCTTTTGCTTACTGGCAGGGAAAAAACGGGCCGCCGCCCCAAAAGGGGAAAAAGGGGGAAGAAGAGGGGGGGTGGTCTCAGCGTGTTCCGAAAAAATCAGGGGTCTAAAGGAAATCCTCGAGAACGAATAGGTGCGACGGGTCAGTCGTAGACTGGAAGACTAAAAAAAGGGTCATTGAATGTTGCCTGCAACCCACTCATGAAGGAGGAAGAAAAAAAGGAAGAATATGTGAGAGTTGGCGCCGGGGAAGGGGATCTGTAAAAAAAAAAAGCTGACATAATCTCGGTACAGAATGGGGTCTTTTCCGGTGTGTACCACCGAGAAGATGAACCGCTGGCTAGAGTCAGCGTGACGGGCGGTCGCTCAAGTGAGCGGAAACCGCGGGAGCAAGAGCCGTCATAAATACGTTTTATCGGCGGGGTACTGCCTGCAAAAGGGAAGGCGAAAAAAAAAAAACCCTCCGAAGCCGGGAAGTCCGCATCGGGAGGAAACAGCAGGGGAACGCATGCCCGACTTAGTGAACGAAAAAAAAAAAAACGGGAAGGGCCGGCTCAGTGGCATGAGGCAAAGGACAGAGCCTACCAAGAAAAGAAAAAAAGGACTGCCACGCTAGGAAAAGCCAGAAGAAGAAAAAAAAGGGGTGTAATTCTCGGGCCCAGAAACAAGTAGGAGGGCACCGGCCAAAGACGAACACAGAAGTTCTAGAGGAAAGGTCACCAAAAGCCCGACGAGCCTGCCCCGTTCCTTGACGCGAAAAGAAACAGCAACAAAAAAAAGGCAGCATTTCAAAAGGCTAAACCGGCAGCAGAGACTCTGCCACGGGATGCCGGAGCGATCGCGCAGAAAGGTCAAGCGGCAACAACAAAGGAAAGAACTCCGCTACGGAGAGTAGAACCGTCCGTCGCGCACGCCTAACATCGCTGGAGAAGATGCCGACCAGTGACTGAAAGAATTCAGCTAGCGAGAACGGTAGGCCGCCATGGCACTGACACTGCTTCGTCAAAAAGAAAAAAGCCCCAAAGTCATCGCTGCGGCTCTGCGGCCGACGGGAAGAGGAATTTGACAGCCTGGTTCCACACGAGAGAGAAATTAAGCCAAGAAGGAAAACGCAGAGCAAGATGAACCTGCCCGCAAATGGAGGCGTGGTGAGCGAAGGTTCGTCCCATCCGAAGAATCCCAACCTGTGCCCTACAACAAAAAAGCAAGTCCGACAGATAGAAACTAAAAAAAGAAAGAAAAAAAGGTAAATCTATCGGTCTGAGTGAACGAAGGCTTGTGAAACAGGGGGGGGTTTAGGCAGAAAACGTACAGGTCTGCTAAAAGACCTAAAGGCGGGAGCGGTCGGCTGCCGGCCGACCTCTTTAGTTCTGGTGGGGGACCAAAGACTCCCGGCGAAAAAAGGAGAAAAAAAAAAGAAGCGGCTTCTTGTGTGCGTGCTGGCTGGATCGCCGCTTTGGCATGCACGGCATAGGAAAACGTCGCGCTCCCACTTCCATAGCTGCAAAATGGGAGGAGGGGGGGAGGGGCCGGCAGCCTGTGGCGGTGAGACGAAGCCGGGCACAGATCTGGGGTTCGAATTAGGGCTAGAAGGGGCGTGCGAAATTTCCTACGGAGGTTAAAAAAGGCATTTGAAGCCGTGGCTGGGCGGTCGGCTCGCCGTGACTCCTCCGTCAGCTGGCCCGTGCTAGGAGAGATTATGTCGCGGCCACGGCCCGTGGAGGCTCGGACTGGCCGAGGTGAGCGTCGTTTAGGACACGCCTAAATTATGGACGGAACGGAAGCTCCGTCCTCAAGCGTGTAAAGGAAAAAGAAAATCTTGCGCGAGGGAAGTCAGGAGGGCCAGCGTGGCCTAGTGCCGTCCGGCGGGACTCTTCTGGCTGGATTTTCGGCGGAAAAGGGGTGCGAAAGAGCCCTCACTGGTCAGGAATTCAACGGGAAAAAGGGAAAAAATGTCCGGTGAGGTACTGGGACCCGTGCCTACCGACTAAGGACGGAGGAGGGCTCGGGGCGGGAGGCGGGTGCAGGAATCAATGTCACAGCGTCTGATAAAAAAAATAAGAAAAGTCCGCGATCTGAACCGCGCCACGTTGAGGAGGGACAGCCGGAGCGAACGAAAAAGGGCCCTCCGGTATTTCGAGGAAGTTAAAAAAGCCACGCTGCTCCCATTTCAATAGGGAGCGGGAGATAAAAAAAAAAAGAAAGGAAATCGTCGCAACGAGACAAGCTTCGGCGTCTTGAACAATTTGCAAAAGAGCAGAGAAAACGATGGGGGTGCAGACAAAGTAAACGAGAAACCTAGGAGTCCAACCTACCATTACTAAGAGAGAGAAAAAAAAGACAGATATCATGTGCGACAGAAGATGGGCAGAAAAACACGATGCCCCACGCGTTTATGCCCCCGTCCCTAGGAAGGAACCGGGTAAGGCTACGAAAATTCACACTTAGGAAGGCAAAAAAAAGTCCGTATCGATTATCTAGACGACACTTTCACCAAATGCGCGAACAGAAGAAAAATGGGGCGGGACGGGAAGGGGCGCGTGGGCCACCAGGTCGCAAGAAAAAATAAGAATGGGACTACATATGTCGGAAAGGCTGGAGAAAAAGGATCGCCGGAGAGAGATTCAACAAAATTAACCATCATCATACATCCAAAGAAAATGCCCCGTGACTAACACGAAAAGGAAGAGTTAGTGAGACGACATCACCGTGATCAAACTTCCCTGACCAGATGAAAAATCTCTGCCCATTAAGCCGACAAGAGCAAAAAACAGAAAACAGCGGCCAAAAAGGGAAATGAGCACGGGGAAAAGGAACATAGTCAAAGAACCATCAGTCTTCGAAAGATTTTCTACAGTGGCAAAAGAAAAAGAAAAAAAACGATTTCTGAGGCGCGATCTAACGAAACGGACCGGCGGGCACAGGAAACAAAATGGCAATCAGCGCCCCTAGAAGGCGGATGCTGGCCGACCAGCTACGGGCACTACTCGTCATAGGTAAAAGAACACAGCCCCGCGGGGCACGAACTGAAAGCGGCAGGCGTCTACTTGAAAGAAAAGGGAGAAAAAACACTAAACATTGCCGCGGCGAGACGGCCCAAACAACGGGAAGGGAAGAGAAAAAAAAGCGGGGGGCCGTGTTAAACACCAGCGGGAGGCAAGGCCTCAAATCTGATCAGCAACGCCAGGGGGGGTTCAATCGTGGTGGGGCCGAAACTCTGGAATGTATGGGCCGCCAGGTGAGTTGGAGTAAAAGGGGAAAGAACGTCCGATATCAAAAGGGAACAACCAAGAAGAGACCTAACGTGAACGGGAAAGGAGTACACATTGCGATTGGAAAGAAAGGGGCGCCAACACATACAATTGGTCGGCGGTTGACGACGTCGAGACCTAATTCCAGGGCCGCCTTGGAATGTCACCGACAGCTAGGGAAAACAACCCCCGTCCGGGTGAGGAAACGCAGAGTTGAGAAAAAACATGAAGAAACCACTGAAAGAAGCACTGGAAAGCAGTATTTGAACCAGTGCAAACGATTCAGCTTAGTGCAGAAGCGCCATCTCTGAACGGGGGAAGTGGCGGATTCTGGGTCATCAGAAGGGAGATTTTATAACCTGCATATGCCTCTGGTGAGGAAAAGCGAACGGAGTGTTAACAGTAGGGAGCGCAGGGAACAGATTAAAATCAGCCTACGCGCAAGGCGAATAAGGGAAATGGCCAAAGAAAAGAAAGAAAAGTGTATCAAAAGAGAACCTGTAGGTGAAGGGGTGTCCAGCTGAAACAGGAACCGCGTCTCGTTACCATGGATGTCAAGGGGGACCAAAAGATCGTTTTCTGGTCCGCGTCTACCGAGCGGGAAAAGAGAATAGTCCTATTGGGTAAAGAATAACAGAAAGAAAAAAAAAACGTCATCAACGCGCACCATCGCAAAGCAAGCAGGGCGACGACAAAGGGAAACTTCAACTCGACCAGCGTAAGGGGAGCATGTAGTCGGGAACCGGCACGTGGGGACCACATCTTTTGGCGGTATAAGGGAGAAAAGATCCGCGCGTGCCGTGAAACCGACTAACCTAACAAAGAACCGGTCAGCAGGCCTTTGAGAGAAAAGACGCAATCTAGCCGGGACTGAAGGAAGGAAAGAGGAAAGAAAAAAAGGAAGGACCACCCGGTCGCGGGGGTCCATGGGGAATTCGTCACAGTAACGAAGGGGCGTAGAGAAAGACCAAGTCGGGAAGAAAAGGCCCACGGATTCAGAAAAAAACAGGATAGAGGGGAAAAGGATAGGTGTCATTGGAAGACAAAACGGGGCAGGGAAGATCGGAGAAAGACACCCCTCTAGTTACTTTCTCACTAACTAACGGGAAAAATGCAAGGTATTGCGGCGGACGAACCGCGAGAAAAAGGAGGAGAAAGAAACTCAGTCAGCTTGCAGAACCCGAGAGCCGGGGAGACAAAAGAGGGAAAAAAAGAAACAACCTTTTGTCGCATAAGAGAAGGAAGCAACCCTAGAACGACGAGGGGGGTGGTGGCTGAAAGGAAATGGCAAGAAAAAGTGACACTGAGGTGAAAGAGAGGTTCGGTGCAACCTATGTTTACGTGTTGACGGTGGGAGCTAGACAAAAAAAGATAGCCTGCCGGTCTCCAGAGATTCCTGGGGTCGCATCCGGTCGCCACGGCGAGAAGAAGGGGGTAGGGAAGAGGTCGGAGGGGGTAAACAGAGAAGAGAGGGGGGAATCAGAAAAACGAACGTTCACTCGCCACAAAAGAACAAGCAGTTGGGCAAGAAGAAAAAGAAAACCGAAAAAAAGGTTTTAATAACGGTTTGGGCACCAAAGGAAAAAACTGAGCGGTAAAAAGAACCTGTTCTCTAACAGGAATGGCTCTTAAAACGGAAGCGGGGCCAGACAGTCGCGCGTCCCCCAGATGACGCAAAAAAACAGGAGAAAAAGAAAAAAGGATTCCCAGACGGAAGACCACAGAGCCGAAGAAACTCTGGGAAAGAGTAACTGTAGTGAACGTCAGGAGAAGTGGGCCTAGATGGTAGTTCCCGTCATTGAAAGAAAAAGAAATACAAAGTAAAAAAAAAAAGTGGGCCTAACGAACGGCGACCCCGAAGAGATCGAAACAAAACAACAAGGAGGAGGATTGTCCAGCAGGAGGGGCAACCAACTTGGGAAAAAGGGCTAAGGGTGTTCAGCTGGCAATGAAGGAAAAAACAAGAGACAGGGAAAGCGCCAAATGAATCGATGACGAAAGGGACCACATATATCACACAGGGGGTGGAAAACAGAAGCACAGAAGGGCTCTCATGTTGTCTAACTGCAGTTAAGCGGATAGGAAAAGGGGGCGCTCTTTTTGCTTCGCGACTGTCCTGGGGGGAATCCCCAGGGTTAAACGACTTCCAGTAGAAAGCAGACAGAAAAGAAAAAAGGGGTTTCTCCTCTTGGGACAAATGGAGGAGAAAATTTTTCGGTATGGGTAGAGAGTTTGAGGGGGGAAAAAAAAGCTTTTGTGCGGTTGTACCAAAAGGTCGGTGCGACCCGAAAACGAATAGGGTTTTGAAACCAGCGAAAAGATCATACCCTCTAAAATAGCACGAACGGAGGAATATGCAAACCAAAAACGAGGACGATCGCCGGCGAGCAAGCGAGACGGACGACCAGGCAACAATGTAGCTGATGCTCAGTGCAAGGGGGGTGGGGGGGGGGGGTCTATCCAACGAGGAAGACAGCCGAAAAAAAGGGAACTGTCATCCCAAACAAAGACAAAACATGGATTCCTGCTGGCGCACCCTTCTGGCCGATATAGGGGAGACAGCTCCACGGGTCCGCAATCTGACTGAGGGGATAAAGGATAGAAAGTGGAGTCCGGCGCGATACAGGTGACGAGTCAAGTCGGGTTGAAGAAAAGGTCAATTGGTGGGAGGAGGTGCATCACCGATCGAACTGTCGGTCTTTCCATGACAGACGTGAACAGAAGAAAGGGACGGGTTTGATAATCCGTTGCAGTGGGGAGGCAAACGTAGCGTCATTCTAATGGGCAGGAAATTTTATACTGACGAACTGGAAAAGAAAGAAAGAAGGGGGGTTAACCGTGAGCAGGGCGGGGCAGAGCACGCAGAAAGAGAAGAGGGAAAGAAGTAGTAAGGCACTGCACAAGGACCCGGAACAACGTAAGTAAGGGAGGGGGAAGGGGTAACATTGTTTCAACGGCCACGCGCGGAGGGAAGAGATCAAAAGGAAAATAAAAAAACAAGATCTCGCCGCTGGCGGGTCCAACGTCACAGACGGAAACATGTCGCAAGGAAGGGCTTGAGAGGGACGCATATTGCTTGGGTCGATGCTTCGCGGCGGGGCTATTCGTCAGTGATGGCCCTTGAAAGGAGTACCCACAACGGGGACGAGCATCTAGGAGGAAAGCTAAGCGATTGAACGACTCGAAGAAGACAAAGATCTTTGCCCCAGCGAAGGGAAAGGGGAAATCGGAGCGTGTGAGTTTTAGCGGGGGACATCAATTAGCGCGGTGTCGAGAGATGGCCGTTTAAAAGGCTACAGCGGGGTGAAGGGGCAGGACTAGGAACTGAGGAGAAGGAAGCGGGAGGGGGGGAATAGGTCACACATGCGCGAAGACCGGGACAAAGCCGTGGAATGATCAAAGAAACAAAAAAGGAGGTGAGAATTACAGCCCCAATGAAAAGGAGAAGTCATAAGAAGTGAAAGGCAACGGACAAGGGGGTTTTCGCTGCAAGAAGCGGCAGACCGACACGGGGTGAAAAATATAAAAAATGTCTGCGAGGAGGGAGCAGATCAGGTACGTCCTGGGGGGGGAGAAAAGTTCCGAAAAACGGGAGGAAAAAGTGGTCGGTTCGTCACCTGGAAGAGGCGGGAACTCGATCAAATGGGGGGGTTCAAAAGAAGAGGGACACGACGCCAATCTTTTTCGGTGTCGCAGTGGGGGGCGCAAAACGGAAAGACTAGGCCTGGAACGCGTTCAAAAAGAAGGCCACCAAGAGTTCGGGTTTGGGGAATAGGAGAAGGAAGGGGGCACGTACTTCAAAAAAAAACAGCCGGAGACAGGGGGGGGAAAAAAACAAGCCCGGAGGAGGAGAAAACACACAAGAAAAAGAGGGGGTGAGAAAAAAAAAAATTGCTGTTCAAAACGTCAAGATGAGAGAATCCCGCTGGTGTTCACAAGGAACACAAGGGTTAGGGAGGACCGGTCGAGGTAAGAGAGGGAAGAAGAAAGCTGCCTGCGCCTTGCTGGAAGAGAAACCGTAGGGGAGTTTCGACAAAGCAACCAGCCGGCTGGTCAGAACGGCGTGGAGAAGTTTTAAAATCGATCCGTACCGTCCGAGGGAGGTGGAAAGAGGGAAAGAAGGTTCCGGCGGGCGGGACTCAACTGGCCGAGGAGCGGCTGAGAAGTGAGGTAATTAAATGCAGCGGACCGTGGAAAAGGATCAGCGCCTGAACGAAGGAAAGAAGGGACCTTGCTTGCGGCCCGGGGGGGAAAAAAAGAAGAGGAGATAGCAGACCTGGCAAGAAAAAAACAATGCTCCTGTACGAGGCATACCTGGCCAGAGTCAGAGAACAGGCCGCCGATGGGCAAAGGCGATCTGGGCTCAGAGAACGGGCAGGGGAATCAATGGTCACTAACTCCCCTGGGACGGCAGCGGGGGGAGTGGGCGCGCGCGAGAAAGGAGCGAGATGGCGGGATGATACTCTCAAAGGACAGAAGACGGGGGAAGAAGGAACATCAAAAAAATGTTCACCACGTCAAAAAAAGTGGGAGAGATGAGAAGGGAGACAACCGGGGTTGATCTGGGAACATGTCTAAAAGGAGGATGGGATGACATTAACATTCCCAAAACAACCGAATTCAAACGGCTAGGGGAGCTGCCCTTATCCTTAATGTGAAACAGGGGGGAAAGAGCACTCGACGACTCTTCTCTGCCGGTGAAGGGAAAGCGGCAGGGAGTTTGCTGTACGGAAAGGAAACCAGGAAATCCAAAGGGGGTCAGAACACGATGGGGGGTCGGCAAGGGGGGGAGGACAGAGTACTACACTTTAATAGGCCCATGGTAGTCCGAATACTGAAATGGTCATAGTAAAAGGGAGCACGACGGGGGGTTACGGGGGGCTGCACCCAAGCGGGATCGGAGAGGAAAAAAGGAAAGCCGACGCAGCATATGTTCGAGTTGGAAGGGAGGTAGTTGATCTGGTGATCAGAGGAAAAAAGGGGGCTAGAAACCTCGGGGGCCGGACTTGGGAAAAAGACAGTAGGCCGCGGATAAGGAAGAGGAGGAAAAAGGAAAAGCTCACCGGGGCCGAGTTAAAGCGATAGACGGACGATCAACTACTTGGATCAAGAGGAAAGAATGGGCATGGACTGACAGGGGGGCTTCTTCGGGGACAAAGGAAAAGAAGAAAGACCGCCAAGAAAAAAGGAAACAGTGAAAATAGGGTCAAGAGGGACCGCCGGGAAAGAAAAAGTAACGCATGAGGCCGCCGGCCAACCTGAAGGCCGGCCCCCCTGAGGGGGAAGGAAAGGGGAACAAAAAGGCGAACTACTCCGCTTAACAGGCGGAAAGGGAAGAACGCGGGGCCCAACTCTCTGCCCCTCAAGGAAGGGCAGCAGCGGCAGGACGTCGCTCCTTGTAACCAGGGGGGAAGGCGTCAAATAAAGCAAAGAAGTCTATCTGGAAAAGGGAAAAAAAGAGTAAAAGCCCACTTTCCTTTGGTCAAGCAACACAAGCCCCGAAACGAGCGAGTCGAAGGCGCGGCGAGCCCTTCTAGCACAGGAAACCAAAAGCAGGGGCTTTCCATACTTTTAGCACTGAGAAAAGCACAGTATTACCACACGGCGGACGTAGCCGTAACGGAAACCCAGCCGAACAAACGCGACTCCTTGCCCAAGAAAGCCAAAAAACGCGCCCAAAGCTGAACGGCCGCCGATGCCGAAAGCAAGCAGCTTGAAAAGTAGCGGCACCGTGTAGGGGTGATATAAGAATTTAAAGGAAAAGGAAGGCTAAACCGCCCCACAGCAGCGAGAAGGGCGAACCAGAGGATGGGACCGCTGGTGAACAAGAGCAGATAGAGCACTAATAAGGGCAAGAGGCCAGAAAAAGCCAGATGAAAGACCCTCCCTTTAGTCAGGGGGGGAACAGTTTCAGAAGAGCTGCAGAAAAAAACGGGACAAAAAACTCCCCCTCGGGCAAAAGG
>Ga0179593_1340659_pt1 | contig 20243 bp, 17 predicted proteins | sample CZODoug2_1_08_16_FD_185931 | JGI IMG/M metagenome (GOLD analysis project Ga0179593, IMG submission 185931) | Vadose zone soil fungal communities from Angelo Coast Range Reserve, California, USA - CZODoug2_1_08_16fungal (PacBio error correction) | ecosystem: Environmental > Terrestrial > Soil >...
ATTACGGCGCGAGAGATGGCGAATTAGACTCTTCCTATATACGGAGGGGGGGGGGGGGGGTCAGCTTGGCGTATGGGCGGAAGGATATCGGATCAAGGGGACGCCTACGACCAAGGGGTGTTTTTCAAACGCTGCTCGCGGGATTCGAGGACAAAACTGAAGGGGGGACGGAAGAATAGCCATTCGGGAGGCTCAGAGGGAAGAAGAATCAATAGGGGGGAGGGGGCTCGATGCCCTCGCGTCAAAAAGAGAGAATAATTCCAGCTCAGATTAACGCTAAGAAGCTCATAGATTAGTGGCGGACACGAGCCTCTGATGAAAGAGAAATACAGGGGGAAGTGGGGTTTCCCCTAGAGGAGGAAAACTTGAAAGAAATAGACTCCCAATCGGAGAGGGTTCTGCGCGATCAAGAAAAACTGGTGGGAAAAGCTGTCCGCTCAGAGAAACCGAGCAGAGGCTAAATAGGCGAGGTTCGGCCTTCTCAACCGGGGAGGAAACCGCTTGCGCCGATCCATGGGAGAACACAGAGGAGAAAGGGGGGAGGAGAATGAACTTTCGCTAGTGCGAAAAGAAAGGAGGGGTCATAACGATCTTCATTCGATCAAAATCAAAAATGGCAACTGGGCAGAAGCACCTCATTGGGCAAAGAAAGAGAGGACTGGCATCGAAAAGGGGGGGGGAGGCATGGTCACGGCGAAGAAGGGGTTGCTATCCGTCCGTAATAACCAAATCCAGCTAAAGACGTGTGCAGCTCACGCGACCCAACCCAAGCGCATGAAAGCTCAAGGGGGAGGGAGGAGGGAAGGGGAGGAATCACCACAAAAATAGTTAGAAGCTATGAGAGTACACGCATGTCTGTCAACGACTGTGTGGCGCGAGCCAAAAACTCGAGACTGCCTTCACTTGCGTGCCTGGGTGGGAGGGGAAGAATCAAAACTTCCAGTCAAAAAAAGGGGGGCGTGGGGCTTGAAAAACTAAGAACTAAAAGAAATATGGGCTGACACGAATAGAAGGGCAATGATGAATCGGGCTGATAGGCGGGAGGAAAAAAAATAGTTGAAGGGGGGGTTCACCATCGTTCCGGGACCAATAACTCTCTAGCGCCAGGCCCAGGTGCTGGAAAAACCTGGGTGGTGCATCGATGTCCTACTTCCGCAGGACTCTTTAGCGCGTTATCGGTGTTAGGCCCAGGAAAAAGGCGCAAACTGCTCGTCTCTGTACCAAGGGCGGGAACCTCAAAAACTGAGCACTCGAGCCTTGGATAAAATCGAACGCCTCTAAAGCGTGGGATTTTTCTAAAGGTGAGGGAGGGGGAAGCTTAGACAAAAAAAAAAAAGGGAAGGAAGTAGAGCAGCTAGAAACACGACACGAGATTACGCAAAGATCAAACGCTAAGTCCGCACCGGGGGGAGGAAATTGCCCTGGTGACCGGGAAGACGAAAGGAAAGTTACTGGAAGAAAAAAGAAGAAGCGCACTTCCTAAGGAATGAGAACCGAGGATCGGGGACAAGCCAGCCAACGATATAGTGAGCGGGGATGGCTACAGGGAAAGGGAAGAAGATTGACCCATCAGCGCATCACCTACGACGGTATGAGCCTGGCTATGACCCGAAAGAAAAGAGGGAGGCCGAGGGTTGGGACCGGCCATACAAAGAGAGAGAGGGAGAGGAGGAAGAGAAAAGGAATCGGGTGCCCGAAAGGTCCAAGTCGGGAGGCTTCCGGGGCCCGTAAAAAAAAGCAAGAGGTTCAACCACGTGAAAGAAAGAGATCGAGGGAGAAAAGATTTCGTAAGGGGGTGGATAATACGGCGCCAGACCACGGAGGGGGGGAAAACGTCAAGGGGGCCGCTGGGAGGGGGGGGGGTTTAGTGCGAGCCACTGCAAAAGGCGATAGTTTAGGGAAGAATACCGGCCGCAAAAGAGCCCAAAACGTGGAAAAGCCGCCAACATAGAAGGAGGCGGAGAAGGCCAATGCTACTACTGCTGCTAAAGACCAGGTGGACTGGAGAGGGGAAAGTCAATCACTACCGGGAGGGAACTAAAACTATCAGCTGAGGAACGAGTCTCATGGGCTCCAGTTATAGGAGGACGGTTCGCCAACAGGAGGGAAGAACGACAGGGAAAGTCGCCGGAACCTGTCGGGAGGGGAGATACGGAGGGGAGGGGAAAGGAGAGGGCGACAACATAAGAAAGGTTTGTCGGGAAATTGGGAAAAATTAGAAAACAGCGAGAAAACCGGAGGGGAAAAAGGTCATGGGGCATCTTGAAAAAGGTGCGGTGAAAAAAAAAAAGACAATCGAACACGTTCCGCGGCTGAGCTGCATCATCGGATGAGGAGTTTAAAAGCCCAGACTTCGCACACGCACGGATAAAAAACCGGGGAAGGGAAGTATGCATCGCTAAGCCAAGCTTTCCTGCGATCACGAAGGGATAGAGGGAGGAGAAGGAAGATGCTCAAAAGGGATACAAGGAAAGTTTAGCCGAGTCCGTGAAGAGGCGTCGCTCGGGAAAAAACCAGTTTTAAAGGTCCAGGCTTAGGAGAAAAAAAGAGCACGTCCAGAAAGGGAAATCAGGGCCACCACTGGGGGGGAAATGGGGAAGCTCAGAGCAGACTCGCCGTAGGAGAAAAAAAAAAAAACGGAGTATGAACCTATAGAGATACGGCGATTGGGCGCGCTGATCAACCAGGATAAGCACAAAAGAAGAGTGTGGCTTTAAATTCTGAGGAGGGGGACACGAAGGGGGGATCGTTCGTTATCCAAAAGAAAATGGGGGGGAATCGACATTCTACGGGAGTTCCACTCCGGTATCGAGTCAATTAAATTTTTATACGACTAGCAAAATGGACTATCTCAAAAGGCCTATCAAAAAAAGGAAAAAACAGTGTCAGGAATTGCGCCGCATAGAGAATGCCTTATTCGCGACATATGCGCCGAGTGGGAGAGGAGGAGGAAGTCGTCATCTCGAAATCCTACTGTAGCGGACCCGTGGAGGATTGGGTGGGGGGAGAAAAAAAACTGGGGGATCCATGAACGATGTTTCCTGTACATGGGATCAGCGCTAATAAGAAGCGATGTGTCTGGCAACAGATACATACGTTTCAGGGGAGCCGAGGGGAAGCTAGCGATACATCGTCAAACTCTAAAGAAGAAGTCCGCGGGGGGGGACGCTTCTTATCAAAAGTGGCGAAACGCTTGCCACCACCGACCGATCGAGAGGGGGTCTAAGATGGCCGTCCCGGTGGAACTCGGAAGGAAAACTAACACAAGAGAAGGCGGGGGGGAAAACAGACTCCCGGGAAGGATAAGAGATTCAACTGCCTGCAGGCACAAGGGGGGTCAAATGGGGGGTAACCTTTGGAGCAAGTCAGGGAAATGAAGGGATACCTAAGAGGAAAGGCAGTGGGTCTCTCACGCGAAAAAGAAAGGCGCAAAATTCCCCGGAACCCTGAAGGAGGCTGCAAACGCGTCGCGATCACAAAAGAGTCGAATGAATAGGAAATCGAGGATGGAAACTCGGCACTTTCTGCGATAAGGAAAGAGAATCAAAAACGAGGTTAACGGGAGGGGAGTTGTGCGCCTCGAAGACTTAATCAGGCTCTTGGAAAGAAAAAAAAACCTCTAGGAGTAGGGGGAGGAAAGTCAAGTTCAACGAAGATGGACTCCATCTTATTCGTGCGGATTATGCCAGTTAAAAAAAAAAAAAACAGCATGTCTGTGAGCGGCCCTGGTCAAAGAAGGAGTGCGAAAGAAAGAAAGAGGGATGCGTTCCAAAGGGCGCTATCCATGTTTTGGAGCCTCGATGGACGAGGGAGGGGAAATCTGGGAGAGATCTTCGTCTGTGCCCCAGGCCAACTTCGCCAATCAGCTGAAGGGTCAAAGCTTGAGACAAAAAAAGAAAGGCATACTCGAATGGGGTATCAGCCTCTGAATCCTTTAACCGTGTACGAGGGGCAGTGTTAGGAGGGAAATAGAAAGACTCAACAACAACAGAGGGTTAGAAGAGAGAGATCACCGAAAAAGTAAAAAATCGAATGCGAAGGGGATGAGCGAGGGTAGCTGGCGGTCCGTGATTCTACTGGTGAGCGACGAGCAGGATGGAAGATTGGAAGAAACACATCAACACAAGGCAAATCCGAGAAACCGCAAGAGCATCGGGAAAACATGCCATCCGGAAAGGGGGTCAGAAGAAAAATAGAGAGCTAGAGGATCCGGGCTACGCCCGCGGAAAGATGAAAAGGACCAGGCCGAGGAAGAAAGAAAATATCGCCGGTATAAGGGGAAGGAAAATATCCCCGCACGGAGTGGCGAATCACGAGTAAGTGAGCTGACAGACAACGACTCCGAGAAGGGGCGTGAAAGGGGGGGGGAAAAAAGACTTCATTCGGAAAAACCCCCATCAAGGAGTCTCTCTCTGATTTGGCCAGAAAAAAACGGGCGAGCACAGGGCACAAATTCGTGACAAGAAAAAGGGAATAGGAGGAAAGAAAAATTATCGTCTCTTTTTGTGAAGCGAGGGGACGCGTCGCGAGTCCGGCACTGATCGGGGCGGGGGGGGACAAACAAACGGAGGAAGGGATTGCTTTTCCTAAAAAAGAGTCCTTCCCTTACGGGCAACCCCAAATCTCCAAAAGGTCGTAAGGAATCCAGCGCAGACCAAGTGGAGAAAGGCGTACAATGCAGGAGAACGGGGAAGAAAGACGGGTGTGATATCAGAATATGCGGAGGTCTGCACCCTTGAGTTCGACTAATCGAGGAGAGCTCCTCGAGAGAGGGGGGTGCAAAGTGGATGCGGCGCAGCGGGGTCAAAAAGACTACAGCCGCCTTACAGAGAGGACGTGAAGGGAAGGACTAGAGGTGACTCTGGCTTCGAGAAAGACGGCAAAGAACCGATGGAATCTGCGCACCAAAAGAGCCTTCCTTTCCTCTCGGATCCTCTTGAACATCAAATTCCGAGATGGACTCCACGCACTCATCTCCAAAACCGAAAATTATTGCTCGGGAAGATGTGGCAGACAGATACGCACGGGGAACCAGGGGCGAACAATCTTCGAGAAAACCGATTGCCCTTGAAGGGGGGTGAAAAAAAAATAACCCGGAGCCTCTATCAAGCAAAGGGGGTTGTCTGAGCTTGGGTAGAGCTCAGAAAGGTCTAAACGAAAACACAGTTTCGAAGTAAAAAAACGAGATAGTCCAGGGGAGAAAAAAAAAAATGTTCAAGGTCGCTTAGTCTACGAAAAAGAAGCGAGTCCAAAAAGGACAAAAAGGGGAGCCAACCAACAGGAGTGGCGGCGTAAAGAAGAGGAAAAAAGGCCGCGCCAAAAGCCGTAGAATCCACAAACAACGGGAAGGGAAAGAAGTAGGGTTACGCTCAGGGGAGCTCAAGGGATGTCTAAAGACGGAAAACTCGAGGGTTGTGATTTAACTGAGGAGGGGGGGGGGAGGATCTTTTAGTTCTCCTACGCACCAATGGTTTTTCGCTGGCACTGAGGAGACTTGTCAGCTATCGAAACTGAAGGGGGATAAAAAAAGTCTGGCTAGGAAAAGAAAACGCAAAAATAAACCATCTTCAGTTCATGGACACTCGGGGAATCTAATAATCGTAGGGGGGGACGAGTGTTTTATCTCCGGCACGCGTGGCAGTAGGGCCACATCAATTAAGGGAAGGCGCTCTCAGATGACCGTTGAGAGAGACCGCACAGGCGTACGAAAATTGGGCCTTTTTCAAATTAACTCAAAAGAATTGGGCAGAAAGCGGCGAGATCAACTCGTTGTTTGGGGTTTGGGGGGGGGGGGGGGACTGGGGTCAACGCTGGCGCAGCTCGAAGGAAAACAAAAGACCGCAAAGCTCCTGAAGCCTCGGGGGGTGTCTTCTTCTAAGGTACGACCTACAACCTTTGAAAAACGGGGGGAAGCTGCGACACATCCCTGGCGAAAAAGGAAAAAGCCGGCGGCGACTGATAGTTCGCGAGGGGAAAAAACGTGGCAAGACGGGCAGCTTTTTTTTTTCTCGAGAACAGCAATCTCCAGTAGCCCGAACGCATCAGAGGCTAAGGATGAAAAAAAAAAAGGGAAGCTGGGGGAAGGGTTGAAGCCGTCGGGAACGGAAATAACTAAAATCTCTCCTGGACGTGGCTCGCAAGATACCACAAGCAGAGGGAAAGGGACTCCGACTCTGGTCTCTCTAAGATCACCACCATGGGGGGGGGGGGGGGGTTGGGGGGTGTGGAGAGCGAAGTTACTCAAAAGAGGGAAAAGGTTCTTACGAATGGAACCCTACCGCCCTGGGTGGGAGTCGGAAACTACATCGAAGGGAGGGAGCCTGGGGTGGCCTATTCACCTCAAGACCTAAACGCCTCTCCCGCCTAGGGGAGTTTGTCATGTAAAGAATGGAAAAAAGCCGTCTTCTTCTCATCTTAATTATTCGTCGGATGAATGATTACTATCCCGGAGATAGGGAGGAGGGGATCGTTCCCCTTGGAAACATCTCAGCTACGGCGAAAAGCGTATGATACTCGTTCCATTCATGGGAACGAGTATGTTTTCCTCGATTGATTCCTAGACTAGGGGAAAGAGTGTTTTTCCCGAAAAAGGAAAGACTTCTCGTCCGGGGGGTCAAAAGTCACCCTAATGAGAAGAAATAATACTCAGAGGATCATGGGCGATACTTTACCTCGCAGGGCGGGGTAAGGAAAGGGTGGGAAAAAAGTGACCGAAGGAGAAAAAACACCAGAGGGTATAAAAAGATATAGACAAAAAGCGAACACAGTCCCAACTACACCAGAAGCGGAAAGATCAATGCGATAGTGGTTACCGGGTCTTGGGTCTAAAACTAAAAGGAGGCGGGAAAGGGAATCACATAAAGACGAAGAGCGAATACCGATTCCCGACATGTCCATCTATTGATAAAACCCAGGCTACGAAAATAAGGGCCAAAAAGAGAGTGCTACTTCCCTCTGGTCGAAAAAGCCGAGAAGCACTAATATAGGACGGTACTTAATCCTGGCCAGATCAAGGAAGACATAAAAATGCGGGGAGTATACGAGAGCAACTACTCTCCGGGAATGCGGAGCAAAAGAAGTGAGTCAATGAAGAAAACCCAAAAACCCTTTCAAAGGAGAGCTGGAAATCGAGGGTGGCCCTCAAAGAACCAGCGCAAACGGGGAAGGACTGCGGAAAAGAAAGAGGATAACTTTTCGTAACCGGACTTTCGCTCAGTGGGTTAGAAAGAAGCGCAAACCGACTACACTTATTGAGGCATCTGCGCTTGGCTGGTTGAAAATCGAGCACTAGAGGAGAGAAGGCTGACCACTCTACGTAAGGTACTGCTTCGCCAAACCACGGCGCCCCAAGACAAAAAAAAAAGACATGACAGTCTTAAAAGCTGTCATGCGGGGGTCTAGGAAAGGCGACCAGGCTCTGGGATCGTATCTAGAAATATGCTAAGGGTGCTTAGAACCAGCGAACTATCAGCAAACCGCGGCTGGCGCGGGGGTAAAAAGGATCCAGCGTGTCAAAAGGAGTTACTTCTACAGAACACCTCTCTCACGGGCGTAGACGCTTCGCTTTCGCTGGCTTCGGAAGAAGCGAACCAGCGAGGGCTCCAAGGGAAGCTCGCGCAAAACAGCGCGGAAAGCGCCGTCCTTGGGCGGGACTTATGGGGAAAAAATGGAAAAGATGGCCGCAGTCGTAGCCAACAATCCTCTCTCCCGGGGAGCTATAATGCTGCAGCAAAGCGCTCGATGTGGGACCCGCCGACTTTTCTCAACGTAAAAGTCTATAGCAGAACTAAATCATGTCAAAGTGGAAGCAAGGGTCTACCGCTAATGCCTCTACCTGACTGGTTATCTTTGGCGGATGCGAGACTATCTCTAATGGAAAGAAAAAGTCTTCTCTACACGCATTTCGAGGACCATAGAAGGAGGCCCGATATCTACAAGAAGCGAAAAACCTGGTCAAGGCGAACAAAAAGATCAGGATAAAGAAGCGTATAAAGGGGTAGCAAGAAGTAAGCCAAACCAAAAAAACTCGATTGGCGGGGATAATAACATGCCACAAAAAGGGGACTCCGAAACAAGAAAAAATATATATATTACGGAGGTATGGCGCTTGAAACTATCTTCTACTAAAACACTCCGAGGTGTGTGAAATTGGAACCTTAGGAATACTGGATCGCGCGCATCGAAAATGATTGATTGGAAAAAGAAGGACAAAATATCAAGGTTTGTACAATCGGGGAGGAACCGGGTCCTAGGACTTCGAACCTTAATGGTAGACGACTAAATCAACTTATCGAGCGCCTCCGCAGCAAAGAGAACCAGAAGGAGAGGAGGCACTTCGTGCCCTGTCGTCGGGCAAGCTAGTGATAAAAAGGGAATGTTCTCTGCTGGCAAGTCGGGAGTTCCACAGGGCAGCCGCTAAGGTCACCCTCAGGGATGTGAGAGGGGGGGAAATCCAAGCGGCGAACCCGTGGGTTTCAGAGAAAAAACGAGAAGGACGGCGAGTAGAAAATGGTGCTGCCGCTATTACAAAGCTTGCGCCAGAAGGGGCCTGGTCCAACTCTAAGAAAAGCTTCACCCGGCCTACGGCGCTGAAAGCGTGGTGCGGCGTTAGCTATCAGCGGCGAACAAAGCGAAGCTCAAAAACTGGGGGGGAACAACCCCAAATCAAGGGGGAGAGTCTCTATTTTGAGAGGAGTGCGGGAACTCGGCATAGGAGAGGATAAAAGAACCCCATGCAGGCCGGTCGGCCCAGGTCCGAACATTGACTAAGACTAAAAGGATGATGCAGCCTCTTTTTGCGCAAGGGTAAAAGAGCCTTCCGCAAGAAGAAGGAACGCAACTCGCGAAAGGGGGAAGGGTGTCCTCTCCCTCTACCAAAGGAGCGAAGATGCGAAACTCATAAGGGAAGTCTGGGCACAAAAAAAGGGGAAAAAGGATGTGTCAGGGGGAACTGTCTACTCTGGCTTTGACAATGGGTGGGCACATGAAAAAGAAGTAGGAAAAACGAATTTTAACGGTTGGGTGGCCGCCTCGAGGAGGAAAAAAAAAATAAAAAGCTCCCACCGGAGATATCTCAAGGGACGTCTCTCCATCGTGATTGAGGTGTCCTGGAGTAGACCGATACTTAAAAAAGCATAGGTCTTGCTATCGTCAAGGTCCACATATTAAAAATCCGGTCTTAGCCAGAAATAGATCTTGAAAAAGGGCTCGAAAATTTCGGGTCGATGGCCTCGTCGCAAGGAATCAGGCGCTATCGTAGGAGGGGTACCCCAGGCCAACTTCGACCATCCAACGCGGACTTCGGACCTAACAAGACCACGGAGAGCAATACTCGATCCAGGGAAAAAAAAAAGCCGATCCTTACTCTCCGCGTAAGGCTAGTGTTCGGAAGTGCGGACAAGAAAGGGAAAACAACAAGGATTAAAGAGAGAGTCAGCACCGCGAAAACCGTGAAGTCACAGAGGCGAGTTAAGGTCGAGAGGGCGGGGACACAGGAGAACAGTTTAGCAAGGGTCTTGAGGTGAAAAAGACCGGACGAGATGGCGGTGGAAGCGAACACACCGAGATCGGGGGCGTCCTACAGATCCAGGTGCCTAAGGCGGACAACAAGGAGTCTAATGAATGCCCGAGAGAAGACGATCTGCTAAAAACTCCACTCTAGGATGAACATTTCCTCGACGGGAAGTAAAAAGGGAGGGTCCGAAATATATCACGAAAGTACGAGATGGAGAAGCCGGTTAACGGACGGCCATCAACGACTAGCTTTATGAGGGGTTCCTATTGAAGTAGACGGCCACCCAGCCGCCACGGAAAAGGAGAGTCGCCTAGGTGGCCTCGGAATACTCAAAAATGCCGCCGGGGGAAAATCAAGGCTTCCTCAGACAAGATCCTCGGCCTCTAAATGAGATAGTGGTTTTTTCTCTAGGCGTCGCCGACCGGAGGGGATGGAAAGAAATAGTGGCTTGGGGGCGAGCCCTAAAAGAAGGAAAGAGATGTTGCCGCTCGTCCTTACCTTCGGAAGGCAAAAAAACCACGCTTTACCCTTGGCCGAAAACGAAGGCATTGATAAGAAAAAATGGATGCGAGGCGAAAGGGGAAGAAGCAAAAATCTGGGGAAGGGATCTATAATATGCCTACCGGTCAGGGACAAAAAGAGATCAGCTCCGCGGCGGCGGAAGAAGGGCGTTCAAAAGTACAAAAATAATGTCCGAAAGCCGAAACACAAGGAGGGCCTATCAGCGCCGGTGTCTAGTCTTTATCGCGCGTACAAAAGCTCCCGGAAGTAATTGGAGGGAAATAAAAAAAGACTCTCCGAGCCCTCTGATTAACTGACGACAGGACTAGCACCCGTCAAGGGAAGGATCACAGCGAGGGAGTCATTCATCTACCTAGAGAAAAAGAGTGGAGGGGACGTAAAGGGAACCTTCTTGCAAGTAGCGTCGCGGAATCTCTTTGCGGCGCCGCTGGAACTGAAAAACATGCAAGGAAGGATCGAAAAAGTCAGAAAGAGGGAAAAAAAAAAAAATCAGACTGCTCCGGCGGTTAACCCCTTCCAGGTTGGAGAACGCGAATGCACAAATCAGGATCGTATCAAGGGAAAAAAAAACATCGAGGAGAAAGCGAAAACGCGAGGAGAGCATAAGAAAAAAAAAAAAGGTAAGCGCAGAGTTGGCGGCAGTAGAAGAGTGGGAAATCATACGAAGAACATAACGTAATCTCTCACAAAATAAGAATAAAAAAGCAGGGGGAGGGTCCTGGCCGCAAGAACAAAAAGGGTTTGGGGTTGGGCGCTGGAGAACAATCGGGACTATAGGAAGAAGGAAAAGGGGGTTCGATCGATATCAAACGCTTTCACACCGTGCCTCTGACTTGAGGGTACCAGACTCCGACGAGAAATGACTATCTAATAAAAAACGAAAATCACTACACCATACAAATGAGAGCACGCTCTGGAATGGCGTCTGCAACGCAGCAGAGGGTATGAGAATATCGCCGCCGGCTCTGAGCAAATTCTGCGGCCACATCTGTCAGGCTGCACAAACACGAAGGCGGACGTTGATGAAGTGATTACAGAAGCGGCGACCCTGGGAAGTCAAAGAGTACACGATGAAAGAAAGTGTCTCTCTGTCAACCTCAAGGGGACTGGAGAACCGCTGTCAGAGAGGAGAGTCACCGCAACACGGCTAGTGCAGGTCTGCAAGGTAAAAAGCCTTGCGACCCCTTCGACGATCAACTGGACACCAGAGACAAGCGATCTTCGGTGTCCGGAGTTCGGAGGAACGTTCATAACCTCGCTATTTAGAACCCCGATCCACCGGGGAACAAAACCCATTTCTGCCCGAATTCAGTCAAATCAATTCGACTGAAGAGAAGAGTGGCAGTGGTCAAAAAAAAACTGGAAAGGAAAACGCAACCCCGCCCGGAGTGGCTGAAGAAAGATACACAAGAAAAAAGCTCAGCTTCAGTCAATCCGACTGGGGAAGGCGCGAACGGATCAAAAACCAAAGCGAAATGGGGAGAGAAGCGTCGTTACATGGAATCAACCGTGGCTCTTTTGGTCGGAGAGGAAAAAAGACTGACATCGGGGCGTGCCGGGGGGGGGACGCCTCGATGAAGCAAATCTTCGTCTGAGTCCGTTGTATGGGAAAAAGTCGACAACATTCGGCTTCGTCGAGGAGTCTTCAGGGGATCGGGGGGAAAGGAGTAAAGAGTAAGCCCGGCCGATAGGGTTGGATGAGGCCCTGTGTCAACAAACAATCAGAAAGGGAGTAGGCTCTATAAAGAGGGACAATCCCTGGTCGCGAGCATGTCCTAGATTGCTGTAATTAGACAGGTCTAAACGGAGTGTGAGGCAACATGCCAAACTAAACAGACGTCTCGTGGAAACCACTTCGACGAAGTGGCGTAAAGTCTACTCGAAGGGGGGGGATAGCTCTCACCTTGGTCGGGGGACGCGTGTACAAACGTGGACAAAAGAACTAGAGACAAACAACACTTAGAAAAGAGAAGGAAAAAAAACCGCGACGTATACGCCAAAGAGGCGAGGTAAGAGAGAACCAAATGAAAAGGAAAAAAGTTACCTCCTTTCTTGAGAAAAAATCTACTAGCTTACGAAGTTTGGCCTGGGGAAGCACCAAAAGAGAACGCTGAGTAGTCCAGAAGTAAAAAGAGGCGACCATGGCGCCCGAGAGAGTGATATGTCTGAAAAAAGAGGGGAGAGGCTATGTGACCGAGCGATGCAGCCCGTAGATAATACTGACATGATCCCGACGCAGCAGACGAAGAGAATCCGATGTATTTAAGAAAAAGAGAAACGGATCGTCGCAGAGCCAGAATCATGAAGCGATGCGGCAAAAAAGTCCGCAAATGGGGTCGCTCTAACGAGGGGTCTAAACCACCCTAAAAAAATAAAAACCCCCCAAACCACCCACGGGGACCATGCGCGCACAAGAGGGATAAGTGGCCGAGCCCCTTCGGGTAGGTGTTGAACTCGGGCGGAAAACCACCTTATGCGGGCTCGCATCTGCAAATGGGCTTTGTTTATCGGTGCAGCCAAAGGAGGGACGAGAAGATTTGCCTCGGCCGGAACGGGGGGACAACCCTTCTCAAAAGAGTATACGTCCATCTGTGTCAGTGAACACTGGATGAAGCATCGAGAGAAGGTCGCGAAAGGAGTTCTTTTTATCTGCAGAGAGGCGGGGGGACTGCCCTGAAGGGGGGGAGGGGTGGGAACGGACTCTCGAAAGCATCTAAAGGGCGAAGCTGGTGGCGCCAGGGGGATTGCTCGCAGGGGGGGGGGGTCGGGGACTAATAGCACGCCGAACCCTCATTCCTAAAATAGTGCGCTGGCTCTTAGGAATAAAGGAAAGCGGCGCCGAATAGGGAAAAGCTAGGGCAGCACCAGCGAACCTCGGAGGACGCGCTGGTAATCTTTAACATTCCATGAGCAGATAGGGACAAAGGGCAGAGAGTCCACTTTTCACCGGTTAGAAAGTGGTCAAGCTTCTAGTTTTGAAAGAAACGCTTGCTCACGGATACTGTTGAGTAAAAAATCGCTCAAGATATTGATGTCACCCCCGCGGCGCAATATGATCTTTGAAGGAGTCGAAAGAAACTCTAATTTGAGTCGGAACCCCTGAGGGGAGGAGTCCGGGCCCGGCGAGGCAAAGAGGAAAAGCGATCGAAAAAAAAACTTTAAAACACAAGATCACGAGCCGGGATCACAGTAACGCACAACCAAAACCCTCTAGTTTGGCGGGAAAAAATGGAGCATCGAAAAAGGGACCAGCGCATAAGCGAGACAACAAAAACAACGGAGAATGTAAGCGCGCTGTGCAATACCTAAATGAAAGACTCCTCAACCCGGGGGCGTTCAAAAGGGAGGGAGGAGGGATCGCCTCCGCCTCGTTATTCGTTCGCATCTAATTAGGACTCGATGCTACGGGGACGTTCCAGGCGTACTTCGAACAGAGGTGTAGCCGAGCCGGGATAGCTCCAAAAAAAGGAAGAAACAGAGTCTGCAGCGAAAGAGAGGGAAGGCGGAAAGTCCTACAGGAGGACGATGTCTAGAGCCCGGCTGCTCAAGTCTAACATCGACAGAAGATGATTGAATGGCCAAGGGGGAGGGGAACGGTGAGTGACTTTCTACAGAGCGAAAATGGGAAGGTTGAGATCCGCGGGGGGGCAAGACGGGGGAGGAAGGGTAAGGGGCGAGCAGCCTGATTCACCCCAAGGAGAGACGAGGTCCGGGCCAATCACCGCGCAAGGAGAAGCATTACAGAACGGGTTGGCTTCTTTCTGCAAGAAGAAAGGTACCCGGGAGGAAGGGGAGGAACAACTGTCTACCACAGAGCGGCGAGCTGAGCGGTTGACCTGGGGGACCGGAGTGCAGAACATAGGGCTAGTGCTCGCTCCGTCAGAAGATACCAGGAAAGAGGGGCAGCATCAGAGGACTAAGCACGCCTGGGGAGAGTGGGGGGGCGCGGGGTTGCGGAAGGTACCTTCAGGCTAGTAAGCAACCAAACTCAGGGAGGTACGTCACCTGTACCAAAGAAAAAGCTCTGAACAAAAAAGGGGAGAGAAGGGGCAGTCCGCGAATCACAACCAAGTAGAAAGAAAGGGGGGAGACGTATCTCGGACGAACATGGCGGGCCGTGCAACGCCTGGTTCTGAGATTCAAAAAAAAAAGACGAAAAAAGATTGTAACGTGCGGCCTTGTGGCCTAATGGGAATCAAGGAAGGAAGCTAAAACGCTTTTGGGGAAGCCTCGTCTTGAACAAATCGTCTTCAAAACTACTTAAAGCTGAGTAGGGGATTGGCCAGGATTACGTCGTGGCAGATTCGGGGAGGTCGACCCTTTGGAAAGAGTCACTACCGATGAGGGAAGCCCGAATCACGTGGGGAGAGGTAACCCTTGGGCTAAAGTTTTTCGACGCGAGCTAAGTCAACGTTGGCGCGGATTCGGCTGGTTAATAAAACAAGGAAGAAGCCACCTGGGAGAGTAAACGTCCCATCTTCTACCTCAAGACACGTGCTAATAAGGTATCGGAGATCCTGTAACATCTCTAAGGAGGAACTGTGGGAGAGGTGCTTACAAAAACACAAAAGGAAAGAGAGAGAGAAAAACGGAAAAACGGTCCACGCAACAAGGAGATGGAAAAAGGAGAACTAGGCTATAGAGTTACGGCAGGAGGGGTGAGGTTGACAAGCAGGATTGCTAATTTTGTGCCTGGGCAGAAAACCTTCCAGAAAGTCAGGACCCAAAAGAGAACGCAAGTCGCCATCGAGCGGAGAGCGAACCAGTTCCGGGACTATCTCTTCGGGGCTACGCCCGCAGAAAAGTGGTGTGACCAGAACGCGATCGCAAGCCCCTAGAGCAATGATGAGCAGAAAGAAGGGGAAAGCAATCCGATGCTCAGGTAAGAGGTACTAGACAACACACGACTCAAGGAAGATGGTCAGATAAAATGGAGGAGCCACCCATTCAGCCGAAGTGAGAGAGCAGACGGGGGAACTCGAAGGAAAAACATTGCTCTCACTAAAGGCAGTAAGAAAGGAACGGGAAACCTTCTTTAGGGTTTTCGCATTCGGGAGGGAAAGAGGGGCTGTCCGGCATCCTTGGAGGACAATGCCGAGGGGGGGGAAAGGAGGCGTTCTCGTCGCGCCATAAGAAACCCGGAGCAACAAGCGTGACGGCCGCCAGCAATGGTATTAAAAAGGGAAATTAAAATGCCGACCGGGAGAACGATCCGTGAGAGGAAAAAGCTAATAAGAAAATTTCTGCACTCCGCGGAACTAGAAACCGAGAAGCGACAAGCGTGGCATAAAACAGGTAGCGCAGAATTCTCCCAGATGAAAGAAACTTCAAAAGACAGAATCCAGGGGAAGGGGAGCTAGCCGCACTTTGACGCTTGAATAGGAACCTTCTAGAGAAGTAAAGAGTTGAATCGGGGGAAGGGGAACGACGGGTGAACTCTCCTTCCTTAAGCGACCGGCCAAAAGGAAAAAAAAAAGAGGCGCAAATCCCCTCATCTCCGGGAAAGGCCTAGGGATATATTGGGGGCCCGGAACTTGAGCACGACGACCTTCGCAGGCAAGGTCGCCGAACCGAGCGTGGGGGACCTTGTCTAAAAACAGGGGGGAAGTCTTGCCCTAGCCCTGGGATAGGGATGCTGAAGACAATAGGAAGGGAACGTCGTCGTCTAAACCTTCAAATTCGAAGTACGAGGGCAACTCGAATGCCCAAGCAGGGAAATCTCGCAAAAAAGAAAGGGGGGGGACATCGCGTATGGAAAAGAAAAAGGTCAGCGAGGGAGAGAAACTCCAGCAGGGTATCCAAACCAACATCGGTTAAGGTAAGAAGGATCGAGGGGGAAATAGAAAGGCCTTACGCACAAAAGAGGTAAAGGGAAATGAAAAGAATATTACGTCGCTGTGGAAAGGTCGCTGAACTACGCTAAACTCCGTGGTGGGGGTCGTTACCTCGAGTGGAGAGGTTCGTGGGGGAAAGCTCCTGAACAATGTTTTCACGAAGTATTCGCAGAAGTGTGAAAAATGGCCGTACTACATCAAAGAGGAACGCAAACAAGCTCAAAGAAAGAAGGTGCTCAGGCACGCGCTTAGGAGAGCAAGTACGGCAGGAAGTCTCGGACGATGTCTTCGGAAGGAAGGTGGAAGTCGCAGAAATCTATCATCCTTAGGGCAGAAAACGGGGAAAACTGAGGGAAGGGCTCCCAGAGACGTCTAAACTGGACAGTTATATGTAGTCAGGACGGCGGGTTAGGGAAAGGAACTCCTTCTTGGCAGAGGAAGCACTCGAAAAGAGGAAAAAAAGCGACGAATACACACAGATAAAACGTGCATGGTCGCGTGCGTCCGTCAGCCTAAAAAGAAAAGAGACCGCATCCACTGCACCACCGGAGACAGGGGACTCGAAGGGGAGCTGAGGAGTTCTAACCGCCTAAGACCAGCGGGGGATTGTGCTCGGAACGATCCACCAATAGTCCGACCCAGTCACAGAAGTACAGAATCAGATGCTTACTACTCCAGGAGGGACAGCAAATGGGGAAAGGTGCTTATCCGTCCTGGTTGGGGGGGTGGGGGTGGGGGGGGTGGGGGGGGGGGGGGGGGGGGGTGTGGGAGGGACACGAATAACAGCCGGCTGGAAGTGGCTCGTCACGTACCCAAGCCAAGCTCATATGAAAAGAAAAAGAAGCAGGAAGCGGCTCCCTCCTTCTCTATCAAAAAGAGTGGAAAAAAAGAAACGAAACGGAGACTAATGTCGGCCCGTTCCCCTGGGGTACGGGGGGTTCTAGCTAGAGAGCTAAAATCGAAGGGAGGAGGGATGTTGCCTCGGGAGAGCTTCCCGCGATCAAAAAGACTCTCCCGTCGAGATCGGGGGATGGCCGGTCGTAAAGGAAAATAAACCTAGTAGAACTCGGGGTTGGTGAGGGATCTAGGGGGAAGATTACGTGAAATCTTGCGATAGAAGGAACAAAGGGGCCCTTGGGAATCTTCAAGCAAAGCATCTCGGAGAGAAAAGCCAGTCGGTCCGATAAGTAGACCTCGATGTCTCAAGCACGCGGGTATGAGGGGGGAAGAGCATTGTGTGCCATTCCAAGGGAGGTACTGCTCGTCCGTCACCACAGAAAGGCCAGGACTGCTACTCAGAAAGGGACTCCCCTCGCTATCCCTTACCCCTCTAAGGCGTGGAATAGGTGTTCGATTCTTAAAACGAGGAGGGAGGAAAGAGATCAGCAAACGGAGAAACGTAGGAAATAGTAACCAAAGAGCGATGTAAAGGATGAGGCAAGAAGAAGGATTAAGAGAAGAAGACCGGTATGGGGCTGGTTACATCTAATGGATGGCGAAGTTGGCCTTTGGGCCCAAAAGTTCTCACCGATCCTCAAAAAAAGGGGCCATCTACTAAAAAAGGGGACTAACGAAGGGAAAAGATGCGAGCCGGGAGCAAAAGAGGGAGGGCTGAACTGATTAAATGGGAAGCGATCGGGGAAAGCTAGCCCTTTATTACTTAACCAAGATATCGACGAAAAGATGGCTAAATGTTGGGGAGAGGACGAGTGAGGCGAACTCTACTTTATTCTTTCAGGTAAGAAAAGAAAATCTTCAGGAAAAAAAAACGGGAACACTCATATTCAAGGAGACTGGTGCAATCTCCGACCACCAGCTCAAGGGAACAGAAAAGACGTCCTCGTACTCTTCGGGCAACCATCGTCTCTATTGGGTGATCGCGACGAGGCGAACATGGACGGGAATTCAGCGAGGGGGTATTTTGGGGAGAGTTCTAGTCCACTGGGAGGCAAGGGGATAGGTTTTGCGTCCTAGGACGGCAGGGCAACCCGCGCCCGCTTTAATGAAAAACTAAGGAGATCGTAAGCCTCGCTGAGAAGGAAATCTAGGGCGTGATAGGTGGGAGAATCTAGTAAATATTCCGAGTTGAAACTCAGCAATCGCGAGCGAGAAGAGAAGCGTATTGAAAAAAAAATGGAGGCGCATCTTTTCGAGCCGGGAAGGAAGAGCCCACCGCAAGCTTCCGGGTAAGGATCTGGCGAGTGAAAGGGAACTTTCCGAGCTAGATAAAGGACGTTCGAGAAACCGTATGGAATCAAAATAGAACGCCGTATTGAAGTAAGCTTATTCATCTTGGGAGGAGAGTTTCCTCTTGATCCAAAAACACTCATCCTGGGAAGAGGACTGAGGTTCAAGAGGACTGTCGAGGGTGGACGTGGCCGCAGGGGCTCACGAGGAAAGAAGGGTAGGCAGTGAGAGTGGAAAAAAAGGGCCACCGGGGGATCTCTTGCCTCTGATACTTGCGGGGGTATTGAAAACTGGAGAGCAATGGAGCGAGCTATACACACTGCAATTTTTTTGTAAGAACGCGAGGAAATGAAATCGTCGCCATAGGCGGAAAAAAAAGAAGGTTTGGTGTATAGCGTAGGCGGAAGAAAGGAGAAGAGAGATCCCTAACTGGGAAAAGGGGACAACCAATCAGATTTGCTGCCGAAAAGAGAGGAAACATCGAGAAAACAAGCTAGGAATCTATAAAACACGGATGAGGAGGAAACTAAGGGGTGGACTGGTCGAGGGGGCGGGCTTATCCCATGGATGATAAGCCCAAAGTGTGTTGGGGTAAATTCAGGAAGGAGAAAGTCGCTCAGTTATAGGGTTACGGGGCAATAAACGGATGGGTGGGTCTCTCCAAGAGATCGAGAGTTCATTGGCAGCGGAGAGAAAAAGGAAGTGGGGGGGGAAGGGACGAACCATTCAGCTCGGCATTAAGGAAGAGGCACCATCGTCAATAGAGAACGCTGAACTCGAGCCCTAAGGGGAAGAGACTAGTCTCTACTGAGTACTATCGCCGCCTTCTAAAGGAAAAGTCTGTCTTCCATTCAGAGGCTGCAGCCCTCAGACCCGGGGGGAAGGGGAAAGGGATGTTTTTTCTCAGAGAGAGAAACAAGTGGGGAAGGTTGAAAGTACGCGCGCGCAAGACGTAGGGAGAGTGGTGCGTCCGAGGAAGGCAGAAACCGTCTGCCGCTGAGAAAAAAGCGTCCCGACGAAAAAAACAGTAGGGTTAGGAGGGAAACTGAGATCAGCCTGTCAAACCGCAAAGGAAAGAAACTTGACAAAAACCCGCGACGAGGGAAGGGAAATAGGTCGCTATGGAAAAAGCCCTGCAGAACCTGTGCATATTTAAGCAACGGGACACCGGCGTCCGCCATTTCGCCGATGAAGCAAGAAGAAAGGAGGAAGGGATCACGGCATGGTCAGGGGCTGTTGGGGTATGAAGAAAAAGAAAGGAAGGTACGTCAACCAAAAGAAGAGACGTGGAGCAACAGAAAAAAAAGAAGAATGTGCCCGCCTCCTCTGGGGGTCTCAAAAAGTAGAGATCACCAAAAAAGAGAAAGAGCGAAAGAGAGAGGGGGGACTCTTGGAAAAAGACTGACAGAGAACCTGTTGTCCGGAGAGGAAACAGAGGTAGCGGCAAAGGGGGGGCAGAAAAAGATATCTTACCGAAACCCTCAGAACGAGAGGAGTCGTTGGGGGCTTTCTTCTCAACGAACGAGAGGAGGGTGCCATTGACGCGGCGTCAGGGGAGCAGGTAAATTATCATACGGCGAAGGAAGGGAGAGAGAAAGAATCCGGGTAAGTAAACTACGCGGTGGTAGCCAAGAGCTATATCGGAGCGCGAGCCTGGTTTTCGCCAAGTTCAGTCCATTTCTTAATAGGAGGGGCTCGATCTTAGCGAATGAAAGGGAAAAAGCCGGACAGAAGGGGGGGGGGGGGGGGGGGGGGGATATTCTCTTTCACCCTTCGAAAGCAAAAAGGAAAGCGTGAAATTCTAAGCCAGAGAGATCCGTACCTTAAAACGTGGTACTCTGGGGGGATGCGAAAGCAACAAGAAAAACGGGGAAGAAAAGAAAAAAGGAGTAAAGTAAACCGCTAAGGTAATGATTCTGAGATAAAAAAGGGGAGTAGTATCAGGATGAAGGTAGAAGCGGGGGGCGAAGCATGGTCTAAGGGGGGGAATTAACCCTTCCGAAGAACAAGAAGAAGGGGAGGACGAAATAGAAAATGCGAAAAACTCATATAAAAAAAAGTGACTGCCCTAGTGTTATAGGCCCCGCGTAAGGCGGACTTAAAACCTGTCTCTGGAAAGCAACTAATCTGAGGTATACTAAGTAGAATGAGTCAAGCGCAAATCACGATGGAGTCAACTACAGTTA
>Ga0179593_1453415_pt1 | contig 20243 bp, 15 predicted proteins | sample CZODoug2_1_08_16_FD_185931 | JGI IMG/M metagenome (GOLD analysis project Ga0179593, IMG submission 185931) | Vadose zone soil fungal communities from Angelo Coast Range Reserve, California, USA - CZODoug2_1_08_16fungal (PacBio error correction) | ecosystem: Environmental > Terrestrial > Soil >...
ACAACGAAAAACGAAGAAAAGGACAGAGTAACTGTTGGAACAACAGAGTCACCGAGATAACCAAACATGAAACATAACAGAGGAAAACAACCCATTCCAGTGCTCCGGTTGCTCCCGATCTCAAAAAGTACAGGGGTGGGTAAAGGGAAAAGGGAAAAACGCTGGCACTGGAGGAGGTCAGCCTAGACGTCAACTCGCGACGGGAATGGGAGAAAGAAGCGATCCATGAGGGTACTAAATGGAACGTTGACAGAGCGTTCAGTAGGAAAAAAGAAAACTAGTATCGGGAAATCTCAACGGGAAACCTCTAGAGAGGGGATTCCCACTGTGGTTTCGAAAAAAGAAGAGGGGAGAGAGAGGGGAGACATGTGCTGAGGGAGGGAGGAGAAAGAAGCTTCTTTTTAAGAAAATTCAAGAATGGGCCGCTCGGAGGAGGAATCATCAATTGGAATTGGGAAGGCGTTGGGTGTTGACGCCGTGACGATGGAGGCGCGCAAGGGGAACTCGCGATAGGGGGGAGTAGGTGGCGAGGAGACTTGTCTGGTCCGTGCTGAGGAAATAAAGAGGAAAGTTGAAGAGTGGGAAGTTGCGAGAAAAAAAAGGGGGAAGACAAATTTAAGAAAGACATCCCTAAACGGCGCCTGGTTTGAAACTCAAAAAAAAGAGCCACGCGGGAGCGGAGAAGGACTAGGGCACAATTCGAAACAAGGAGAAAGATAGAGACTCTGAACAAAGAAGGAAAGGAAAAGGATGTCACGCCCAGCTCACGTCCTCGACTCAAAAAAACCGCAACGTCCAACAGGGAAAGAAAGGGGTCCGAAAGCAACGGTAATCAAGGGTAAAAAAAAAAGAAAAAAACCAAGGCGGAAAAAAAAGGAGGCGACGCTGTCATCAAAATCGCCTGTCCCATCTCCCAAAGGGGGAGGAAGTCCACCTAACGGTAGGGGAGAAACGAAGGGAAGCTAGCATTCAAAAATCGAAAACCTACTTTTTCAGTCACCTTGGAGAACCGGAAAGGTGAACAAGGGAAACGACGAACTGGGGGAACATCGAAAAGGAAAGGGAAAATCTGGGACAACTTTGGCTATCGAATTGCAAAAGCGCAGAAAACGCGCCTAATTTTCATCTATCGGAGATGAATTAAAAAAAGGGAAAGCTATAGAAAGGGGGAAGGAAGCCTAAATACGCCAGACCGCTCTCAGACATGCGCGCTTGGGAATCTATCAAAGTGATAGGGAAAAAAAAGGGGGGGCACCTCGAAGGCAAAAGCTTAGGCGGTGTGGAAGTGCTGACAGAGGAAAACGCTCAGGAAGGGGCAGTCGAACCAAATACGACTTCTATCTGGAGGGTACAAACTGTTAGAGGATAAAGTCCGCGGAGAGATAGACGGGACTGGGAGAGAGTGGGAAAAAATAAACCGAGGGGGGACGATCGAACCGGAACGAACGACATCATAGAGCATGCCGGAGATTAATGTCAAAGGTCGTCATGGGGTAAAAACATCAAAGGGGGGCAGAAGTCTTAAAAGACATAGAAAAAAGGATCATAAAAAAAAAAAGGGTCCGGCTGCGCCAGTCTTTGGGTAACCGAGCCTCTCCTCGGGTCAAGGGGGAAAAAGGGTAATCATGGTCTCAATTTTTCAGAAGCTCCTTCGTCACGAGAAGAGCCGGGGTCTAAAGGCCATTTAGGGACAGCGCCGCTTTTAAGCCGGCCTTAGATTTGAGCATCAAAGGAAAAAGGTCAACATTAGAGGGGAAAAAGGACAAAGTGGGAAGGTCAACGACGTGTTGGAAAAAAAGCAGTTGACACGTTGGGAAGAGATCAAAACAGGCCGGCAGGAGACCATGATCGTCCCATGAGAACAAAACTCAGCAGTCGGTATAGCGTCAGGGATCGATGATAAAAGTGGGAGAGCAAAAAGGGGAATCGCTGAACTACTGAGCTAGAATCCATATGGCACTTGCACAAGAATGCGAATCAAAAAAAAAAGAGACCGTATGGGGTACACCAAAAGGAGCAAACGAATGGAATTCGGAAGGAAAAACATCAAAGAAAAAAGTACAATATTTGGGGGGAAAGGAAGCGCCCTCAGTCCACCCGAGATTTTTAGGAGGGCAAGAAAAAAACGAAAAGGGGTAGGACACGGGATCGAAGGGAGAAAGGCGGGCGGGCCTCAAGGTCCTTGAAGCTCACATAAGGAAGAAGCTTGAATGCAATGCGACCACCGAAAGAAAGGAGGTAAAGGACGAAGCCAATGTCATTACTAACCATGCGTTTGGGGGGGGCAAGGAAAAACTACATCGAATCTCAACAAAAAAAAAAAAGGGAGGTCTCCCACCAGGGAGGAAAGAAGGGGGGAGGAGGAATAGATTGGGGGAAAGAAGTTCTGTCACCTCTCAGGACGGGGAGGAGACAGATCCGAAGCGAGCCGAACGGAGGCAGACCTTCTCCTTACGATACCGGACTAACGAAATCGAAGCATCGATAAAAGGAAGGGGGAGGGTACGAAAGGTCGAAAGTCTAGTAATTTTAAGGGGGGTCGGCGCGGTGTTCTTCGTCACGGATCAGGGTTCACACGGTGCTGCATGGTAGACAAAAAAAGAGGGGGGCTCCTCGAGAGTGTTGGCAGAAAAGGTGGCACGTTCCAGATGGGGGAGAGAAAGGATCTGGAGACCGGGGGGAAGGGATCTATTATGTAATCGCATCGAGCGAACCCCGAAGCGTGTCGAAAAGAGATTGTATCTTGATAACAGTCGGGAAAGGGTAGCGTAAGGTTATAAAAAGACCACTGGAATGCAAGAGGGGCAGAAACAAACAAAAAAGTCTTTGAATAAAAGACAAGCTGTCACTTCATGGCGGAAAGCGGCCTTCCTCATTAATCGCTAAGTCCGAGGGTCGTTCAGAGAAAACCGAGAGGACGGAAACCGAAATGGTTTCGAAATTCCCAGAGGAGAGAGGGAAAAAACCTTCGAAAAGGAAAAAAATAACGGCTCCGGAAAAAGTCAGCAAAACGCGGCCGAGAGGATGGAACACATTTCGCCGAAAAGAAAAAAGGAAGGGCCGGCGAGAAAATCGAACTGGGACGGCCGGCGTTGGGGAATCGAAGGTGGGACATCGGGGAGGGGGCGCCTGTTTCGGCGTCAAAGGAATGGTTAGGTCAAACATTGTCAAAAACTAGAGAAAGCAAGGAGGGAAGAGTCGACTGAGGGGGGGAAAAAATACAGAGGAAAAAGGGCTAATTAAATCTCGCTAGCCGGAGTAGGTGGAAACGAAGATTTGAGGAAAAAACGCAACGTTGGAGCCGCCATGCCAAACACGTTAAATGACGCTACCGCGGCATAGAAAAAGTCGCCGGCGTGCCGACTTGACTTGATTTGACGCATTTAACCAATGCCCCTCAATTGGAGAACGCAGGGAAGGGGTAGCGGGGCCACGAATCAAAGAATGCTGAAAAGAGAGAAGCAGAGAAATAGAGAGGGATCGGCATCGCCAGCAAGCGAGTCGTCCAAGATGAACAACAGGTGCGGGACAAACGACGGAATCCGGAGGGGACGCGCGAAATCGGTAAAGAAAGAGAGGGTGTTCTTTGTTAAGACCCCATACGGGCGCCAAGGGTTACAATCGTTGCGTCAGTGGAGAAGAAACAAACCATGGGACGTGCAGGGGAGGACATAAGTAGTCAACAAGGGAGGAAGTCGCAACGGCGTTTGATGAAATGACCGCGAAAGAAAAAATCCGGCAGATGAAAGATGGGAATGAGGGTGCTGCAAGGAGGTTCCGGCCGATCAGGGCCGTGGAGTGGGGGAAGGGAATACGTGTTGTCTAGCGGCAAAGAATGACGCAATAAAAATTGAACCCCAGTGACAGCGGGAAAGAAGGGGAGATAATGCGACTGGAAGGAGAAATCTTCCGATCACCGTCACGGCCTCCAAAATTTGAAGTAAGAAATCAGTGAGAACCAGGTCGACTTTGAAGGGAGGGGGGGACATCAGGGGAAAGCATCGGAAGGGGGCGAGATACAGCTTACAACATTACGCTCATGGGTGCCAAAAATAAATCCACCTCCAGGAGAAAAGCACTCGGTGGGGAGGGAGAAGAAGCGCGAAGAAAAAGAGGGAAAAGCTAACTCAAGTCGCGCAAGTCCAAAACACGCAGAGGCGCGGATATGACATGCCCATTGAAAAGGACAAGATTTGTTTTAAAAGCTCCTCTAGAGAGAGGCAAATAAAAAAAAGGAGGTCAAGAGGGGGACGTAAAAAAAAAAAGGGGGAGGGGGAAAACCGCGATGCGTAGACGCGGACATAAAACGATAAGCGTAAGTGAGGGGCCTGACTGCTTGGAGCGTCAAAATTGAAAGTGAGCGTCGGAAACCATTATCAAGAGGAGGAAGGATAAGCGGCGGGCGCTTTACATTGACGGCCGGCTGTCAAGGAAAAAGGAGATCTTGGGCTTTTTTTGAGAAATCGACTAAAAAAGCACTGTAAGGGGGGGAGGTTTATGAAAAAGAAAAAAAGGCTCCGTTTTGGGATCAAGAGTTTGTTAATCTCTGCTCGAAAAGGGGTCCAAATGTCAGGGCCGTGTTTTGAGGGGGGAAAAGGCAGGAAAATCTCAAAAGTAGGGGGAGATAAAAAAAGGAGAAGAAAGGGGGCACTACTGCATGACACAGAAAACTGGAAAAAAGTCAAACAAGTCTACCCATAAGAGAAAAAAACTGAGAACTTCAAGCATCTAAAAGAAGGATCGTGGGGAAAAAAAAAAAACAGACAAAAGGGGGGGAAAAAGATTCCTACTGCTGAAAGAGAAAGTCGGAGTGTTAATCATCAGAGAACCGATTTTATCTACGATGGAGTGGAAAAGGGAAAAACAATCAAAGACCGAATCTTCGAAAGGCCTCAATACGGCCGCTCGCGGGGTTGGCGAAAGGGGGGGGTGTACACACTATAGGAGGAATATAGGGATGCAGATTCTCAGGAAGGAGGGGGATGAAATCATCTCATGGAAGAAATGGGCATCCGGAGGACGAGAAGCCGCACTAGAGCTGGGTTGCGCGGAGAAGGAGTGTTTTTAAGGAAAGCGACGGCTGAATGAAAAAGAGAGATAAAGCGTGGACGGAAGGAAGGAAAGTTGCCTTTCCGTGCTGCACTACCAAGCTTCGAGTGGAAAAAAAATGTAAAAAAGAAAACCGCCGACAGATGCAACCTAAGAGAGGTCGGGAAAAAAAAAGACAAGAGGGGAGAGATAAGCCGAGGATTGAAGAGTGACGTTATACAACGTTGGACTGTTCCAACTGAAAAAACTTATTCGACGGAGAGCGACGATTCCTCAGACGGTCTCTTCGGTGCGTAAGGGTTGCCGCCAGGACGACGGCTGAACGAAAAGAAGAACGGCAACGAAATCTTCAAGGGAAAAAGGGCGAATCAGGTATCCCGTTTAACCCAGTTCCGCCAAAGCATGAAGAAGAGAGAGACGAGGGGAATGGGGGACGGCAAGGACGGCCACGGGTCGGCGAGGAAAGAAAACGCAGTCCAAAGGGAAGAAACGACAAACAAAAGGGTGGAGAGAAATGCAGACCAGAGGAAGGGAAAAATATTTTTACTCACTTTTGAACCCAGGAGTGGAAGCTAGGAACAATGACAAACGCTAGTGCCAGCTTTACGCAGCTAAAAACGGATAAATAAAAAAGTAACTGGGGAAGAAAAGGGGTTATAGGGGGGGAGGGTTCGGCAGATTGGAGCCTGCAACCTCTATGCGCGCCTATAATCTGAGGAAAAAACAAAGGCGAAAGCGCTAGATCAAGGATAAGCCGAATGAATAAAGGAGGAAGAAATCGACTCCAAAAAAAAAAAAAGAAACGCGAAAGTTAATGCTCAAATGACAAATAGTCTTCAAGCCGGATAAGGGGGAACTAGATGCAAGAAGTAAAATCGTCGTTAGGGCGAGCGGATGCCACGGCGAAAGTAATGCAAGGTAGGGAAAAAGACACTACAGGGGGAGGGAGGAAAGGTAAGGTTTTTTGTGGTGGGGGGGGGGGGGGGGGGCAGACTCGCATTGAAGCTAAGGGGGAAAGTGAGATTGGAAATACATACTAAGAAAAACCTTGGAAAGACAAACATGACGAGGAAAAAATGACTTGGAGGGAAAGGAGGGGTTTACTGAGACGCCAGGTCAAACAACTCCTCTCGCATAGCTATCGCAATAATAAGCAGGCATCAAGGTAACAAAGGAGCCGAGTACGTCATCCTCTCTCTCAAAAAAGGGGCGCTCATGTTCAAAAAAATAGAAGGAATAAGGGAGGGGACTTGCTTAGATCCGAATATTTTCTTCGAACGGGATTTCGGTTTCGGGGATGAATCCTTAGCGGCCGGGAGGAAGCGCGACGGGGAGACCAGAAGTGCGGACTGGAAAAAGGAGGACCAGTTTGAAGGCTGACGTTTTTTGAGCAAAGGAAAGACGGGGGGGTAATAATCCCCAGGCCGCAGGAGAAAATTAAACTCCTACTCCCCTTATCACGAAAATCGCGAAGACAAAGTGAGGCTTCTATCTGAGGAGAAGACCCAACAGTCGAAAACTAAGAAAGGACTGAAAAGGGGGGATTGCAAAAGAATTTCGAAGCAACCAACGCTCACCGAAGCTTAAATGGTTCACAAAATAGAGAGACAGGGGGTTACAACTTGAAACGATAAATTAGGGAAGGAAAGAATCGCCACCTAAAAAAGAAATCCGGAAAAACTCTATCTGGGGAACGGCAAATTCGTCGTGAGTCAAGGCTAAAGAACGCGGGCGAGGTCGGATCGCAGGCCCGAGGGAGGAAAGGCTAATGAAAAGAACGCCCATGGGAGAAGAGGAGGGAACCAGTGAGCACCATTAGGGGGGACATTGGGGAACGATAGACGACAAAAACAAAAAGGTAGGGTTAATGTCCAAAAGCAGATGTAAACCGGAGAAGATTTACGTAGAGAGAGCATGGGTGTTAGGCAAGTAATAGGGGAGAAGACCCTAATACCAGGGGGGAAATACTGAAGAACCGCCGTGGGCTCAAAAGACTCAGACGCAGAAGCTACCTCTAAATATCTGTCGTAAGGAGAAAATACCAAATAGTTAAGTGGTAGGAAGGCCGGCGACTGGTCCGTCACTGGGCCAACACCAGGTTTGGTCAAAAAAAGGGGGGACAAGTACAAGCTTCTTTCTGTAGCTTGGGTTGGGGGGGAGGGAGGGGACCAGTCGTAAACTTTCCATAGAGGGACAGGAGAAATCGTGGGTTGATACCAGGGGGGGGGGGGGAATCACGAGAGGATAAAGAGAAGAAGGAAAGGATCACCCCCTAGCGGGAGAAGCGAAATGTGTAGCGGGAGGTAAAAGAGGGACCCGAACTGTGGGGGGGACTAGGACCCAAACTGAATCAAAAGACAGCCGATGGGGGGGAAAGGAGACCCCAGAGCTTAAAACAGAAAGGCTTTTAAAAAAGGGCGAAAAAGTTTCGAGAATCTGAAACCGTCACGCTAAGGACCGGGGGCCGGGAAGCAGACTAAAAGAAATTTTGACAGTCCAATAGAGAACAGGAAGAAGGGGGGAGCCCTGGGCAAATTCGAGCTAAGGCAAATGCGCAAAAAGTTTTCGCCCGCGGCTAGAGGTATCCGGGGAAAAGGGGCTCAGAACTACTTTCCTTCAGAATAGAGGAAGGGTAGAAAGTGGTCAACAAGAACGTGGGTTGGGACATGAAATATTTAGGTAGAGAAAGCAGCCAAGCTCTATAGTTCGCTCCTTTCGGAGCGTAAAGGAACGGTTGTCCAACTCTCAGCTCACTAAATCGCATAGGAAAGAGTCACTAAAGAAAAGAGGGGCAAAAATGGAAAGAAGGTTAAATCTCGCTAGCAAGTAGGTAAATCTGCATCAGGGGCATTACAAACAAGAAGCAACCCCTGCACTCGCGAAAAAAAAACGAGAGACGTCATCGGGGGGGGGAGAAAAAATCCCGGATCTACTTTTTAGGGAGACATTCAAAAACGCATTCTTCCGGCGAGAGAGCCGGCGGGACGGTTCGGAAGAGCGAGATCCGCGGTACACTTCTAAACGGCTCGGGGGAAAATCACCGAAAGGCACATTAGAAGGGAGAAAACTAAAATAGTAGCAGTTCAATGAGATGGAGGGGAAAAAAGTTTGGCTGTGACGAAGACTTTGAAATAACAAGCTGGTCCACTAGAGTTTTAAGGGGGGGGAAGCAAAGGCGTTTTACAAATATGGAGGCATTGGTCTCTGCGCGAAAAAGTTGCAACAGGTCGTTCTCAAGGTAGGGAAGCGGGAGGGGGAAAGATAGCCAGAAAAACAAGCAGAGGAAGGGGGGGCGAATTGGGAATGAGCCTCGAGTCGCTCTCGGTCGGCTTGCAGCGCGTGGCGGTAAAGTATGGTGAGGGACCTGCTTAGATAGCGTACTAGAGCATTCCGTTTGCCGGGATTACAGCGAGGAAAGGGGGGGAGGTGTCTGAACTAATGACTCAAGAAAAGTGGTCAAAAGGAGGACGAATCCGTGAAATATCTGCAGTTGTTACGTCCCGAATAGTCCTGATCAGGGGCACGACAGGAAAAGCTTGCTGAATATCGACCGAGGGGAGTGATAAAAAACAGCAGGGCCGGGGGGTTCTAGTGCTCGTACCATTTTCTGAGGGGGAGGATCGGAACTGAACGAGAAGAAGGGTTTCGCAATCGCCAGGACAGAACAGAGCCAGTTCCGCAAAAACTAGGGTGGCAGACCGCTTCAAAGGAAAGAAGATCAAACACCGCGCGCAAAAAGTCCACGAAGAGAAAAATCCACAGAAAGCGGAGGGGAAGGGGGGATTCTCGTCCTCCGCAATCTTCTTTCTTGGTTACAATCAAAGGGGCAGAGACGGAAGATGGCTACAAAGACATTAGTGGGGGGAGAAAACAGAAAATAGCGAGCGAGTCAGGAAGGGAAAATACGGACTGTTATCTGATGAGAGGTGAAGGGGAATAGACGTGGGCATCGTTCCCTTACGATTCCCCACAATCGGGGAATTATACCAGAAAGATGAGCATTTTGCATTCGCAAAACAGGGCCAGAGGGGGAAAGGGGGGATGACTAACCTTTAGAAAGAGCAATAGTGGTGGTGGAATTAAGATTCAGCTCTCAATTTGGGGACCAGAAGGGGGCGAAATTGCAAAGGTATGAAGGGGGGAAGGCGTGGGGGGGAGTTCAAAGGAGACTAAAGCTCTAAACAAAAAAAACAACGTGATTAAGATAGACCTTGGGTCACACGAAAAGGAAAAAAATTGGGAACCATTCCACCCGAGCTAAGAACATCTGGGGAAAGAAAAAAGAGAATCAAACCCAGACAGTAGAAGGGCCCAAAGGTCGACTGAAAAAAAAAAAAATAAAAAAGATGGGGTTTCGCAAAGCGCGGCAAGAAGAGACGGCTCACTGGGAGAGAGCGCGATAAATCATGGGGCAAAAACGAAATTTACTTAAAGCGCTACACGCGGTTCGGAATCGCCAATGACCGGGGGAAAATCTCAAAGGGCAGCAGTGTCATAGGTCGCAAAAAAAGAGAGGCGTTAAGAAGCGTTGAAAAGGGGATGCGTCTCAAGGGACTCGGGCTGAGTTGTGAAAGGAGGGGAACGCAAGGGGACGATAAGCCGCAATCTGTGAGGGAGGGAGGGTTTTGTGTTTTTGGGTGGAAAGTGAGAAGGGGGGGGGAGATCGATATGCTGCGCATCTCCTCGAAGTAGGGAGACCACCCGATGATGGTACTTGCGTTGCTGGTGGGTGCCAGGCCGGTCGGGGGAGAGTCGAAAGGAGTTTCAAAAGGGAAAGGGGATCGCAGAAGCCTTGAGGAGTCACTAAAGGGCAATAAGACCCCCTGCAATGGTGCAACGTCACTGGGCGATATAAGCCACGCTGAGGGACGTGAACGAGAGTCTTAAGGTCAAAAAGGGAGAAAAAGAAAACTTAGAAGTATCGCTGCGATTACCGGAAAACACACTTCAGTGCGGAAGGGTGGAACGCATCAAAGTACTCAATAACTCAAGGCAAGCACTGCAAGGCGAGTCCGGCTATAAGCTTAGAAACGGGGAAAAAAACATGCCTCCACGCTCTGGCAGGAGCGAAGATAAGACGCGGCATACATAAAAAGAGCAAGCTGACGGCCGCTGGTGGAAGGGGCAAGAATAAATAAAAATGGAAAAAGAAAACAGTTGCTCGCATTCTCTACATAGGAAGTCCAAGATTTTTGAGAAATTGCGCCTATGGAAGCGAAAGCACACGGTGGCCGCGCCGACAAAAAAAGGAATGACGTCGAAGACGAATTTTTGGAGAGAGAGGAATGACTGGACTTCGAGTGATCCTCTCGAAAAGCAGGGCGCGGAGAGCGGAGCTCGAATCCCGATCGTCGAAGTACGGAGCGGGAATCTAAAATTAGCCGAAACGCCGCAGGCTCTCACATACGAGAAAGGGAAATACATCACACGAAGAGAGCGATTTCCTTTCGCAAATACGTCGAGGGAAGGGGGGAAGTTGCGCAGGAAACCTCCTGAATGCACAATGAGATTGACAACCTAAGGTTGGAAACTTGAAGGGGGGAATATCAACCCGTGAGCGGGAAAGGAGAGAGGAAAAATCGCAGGGGCTAAGAAAGGGAAGACCCCCCCCCGCGGGAAAGCCAAAAAGATCGGGGGAGTACTTAAAGATGCTCAGGGGGTAAAAAAACTCCGGCAAATAAGAGAAGGAGAGGCTGACAATCAATTTCCAATTGCGCAAAAAGGTCGGTGAAACAAAATCTCGGGAAACTCGGGACGAACCTTGGCGCAAGGGCGAAAAAGGTGGAAGCCTCTCGGCAATGACCTCGCCGAAGATGTACTTGACGAAACCTGGGCGGGCCAGAGGAAGAAAGGGGGGAAAAAAACGGGCCTAGCGGGGGGGGGACTGAAGGGGCGCTAGGAAAGGTTGTCGCATACACAGATTTCGAAGCGACCGGAAAGGGCCAGCGTTTGTCCCTAGAGTGGGGAAAAAAAAAGTGGGGGAAATAAAAAAGGAGCAAAGACAAAAAGGTTAAAGAAAATTAGCACGAGAGAGCGCGAAAAGCTATTGTGATCATCGCTAGATGCGAACATTTGATTACAGCAAACATGTCGCATCAGGGAGACGAGAAGTAAAGGGCAGAAAATGAGAGACAAAGCAAACGACTAGCCTATTGTAAGGGAACAATTACGACGCGGTGAACCAACAGTGGATTCCAGTACGAGAACCATCGTCAGAAGCGCGCAATTAAAAATTGGGGGTGGACCCGAGAGACCCAAAAGAAGGGGGGAGCCGGGGCTTCGGTGAGTCCCAGAAAGGGGAAACGGCGGGCGAATCCCGGGATCGGCTTCCGGATTGGTCCAAAGAAGAAAAACCAGAAATTACTGCGACCCTCAGATAAGTTGGAGACTAAAGGAACAAAGGAATTACAGACCCGCATCCTTTGAAGGGGAAAACGAAGCTCTCTCAACAAACACGGGAAAGAGAGAGATTCGGTGTTCAGAAAAAGCATGGCAGGAATTACTCTGAGAGATCGCGGGGGACCAAATTAGCTTACAAAAAAAACCGAGAGTGTGGGAAAAATCCTGAAATCCTCGCCGAACGAAAAGGGCACCTCCGGCCGATAGCCGGAAAAAGACCCGCAACACTTAAGAGATAGAGGATGTAAAACAAAGCGAGGAAGTGATTCGGGAGAACTGGTTCTCTTTCGAAGAATTTGGTGGGGGGAAAATGGCCATGAGGAATAGGTCATTCGGTGCGGCTTCGGGGACCCTCATTCGAATAGCGGAAGAAGGAAAGCCGTCACGACCTGTTGTGAGGTAATCCTCAATGTATGAATCGATCGAAGATGATCCCCAAAAGCGGGGCCGGAGTTGACGCGTGATTGAGACGAAGGGGTCAAGGAGAAAGGGTGGTGGGAAACATGCAACCCACGGCACAATGAGGGGAGGACAAAAAAACCAGAAAGTCCAATTAGGAAAGAGAAATCTGTGTATTCATGCGAAACGACCTTTCGAGCGCTTCCTCATCACCGGCAAAGCCCCCCAGGAGAGTGCAAAGGCGAAAAACTCCCGCCGAAACCGGAAAGCAAGGGGGGTGGGGGGTTTAAGTCAAAAGTTCGAGGATCCAAGTCCGAGGAAGGCGATCAGCAAAGGCCCGCGAAAAGATGCCGGAGCAACTTGGAAAAAGGAAGGAAGGGTTCCTTCCTACCTTCGATAAAGGATGCCGCGACGGCCCGATTTTGACAGGGAATAATAAGGCTGGAGTGCATTTTCGATAACTATGGGGGGGGGGGAAAAAAAATAAAACAAAAGTGTGAAAGGTCAATGTCCGTTTATTCAAGAAGAACTCCTCTCTTCATTCGACGAGATCAAAGCGATCCGTTCAAAATGCTCGCGGCGTCGGAAAAAGGGGGGGGGGGGTCGAAAATCATTAAAGAAAAATGGGGAGCGCTCAATTCAACTTGAGAAAGAAGATTTGCGAAGGCATAGCGTCGCGCCATCGTCATGTGGAGGACGATTCAGGTCAGCGGGAAGTCAGAGAGTCTGAGGCGTCGGGGCAGAATAAGGGGAATCAACGCGCAAGAAGTAACGGACCGGCGCGGGCGCAATGAGCAGACACTGATCAGTGGGGGGAACAGTAGATAAGTGCGAAAAGAGGGAGAGGGACTTGTGACGTCTTCTCCTGGCGCAGTCGGAAACTAAAATTGAAAAATGTTACAAGAAGGAAAATACCGCAGGGGTGACGACAAGAGGGGGGGCTTAAAAGGGAGAAAAAAGGTGCAGGGTCTGTTTCTCCCGGAGTAGAAAAGGGGAGGCTCGAAAGAAAACAAAGAGCCGCCGCAAGGGCGATTTGATGAGAAGGACGGGATCTGAAACGGAAATCCATGTAAAAGGAGGGAAGGAAGATAAAAAGGAAAGGCCAGCCGTACGGACGTTTGGAATGGGAGGGAAGGGGGGGAGACTGGGGAGGAAAATAGACGCACGAAGAGAGGCACGAGAGGTTATCAGCGCAGTCCGAAATAAGTGGGAATGAGAAGGGTAAAGACCGCAGAGAAGGGGGGAGAAAAGGGGCGCGGTAAATAGCGGTTAAAACATTCATAGGGCAAAAACCAGCAAAACGGAGAAGAAAAGGAACGGCTTCGGGGACGAGGAACAGCGTTAAACTAAATTCCCAGCAGAAAAGAAACGAGCCCCGGACTCAAGGGGCGAGCGCGAGCAACAGAAGAGGAAAGAACGAGGCAGTCACTTCAAAAAAATCAAAGGGACTCGACGACAATTAAAGCATGCCGAGGGACTCGGTCCTACGGCAAGGAAATGCTTTAATGGGAAGGTAACAACTAAACGCCAAAACGGAGAGAAGCGAAGCAACGGGAATATTCTAAGACAGAGGGGGGTGCGAAAACAGGGCGAAGTCGAAGGAGCACGCGGAGCATTTCACCTACTAGTCTCTGAAAAAAGCGGTGCAGCGGCGGGAAAAAAGAGATTCCCGCAAAAGGAACACCTGGGAAGGAAAGAAAACGGCGATGCGCGGGTCGCTGCGCGAAGTGCCACAGTGGTTGAGATAGGGGGACAGTGACCCAAAAGAATGGGACGAGTATAGAAATCAACTTTTTTGGGCAAATCCGGGGAGAGGGGGGACAAAGGTTCTTCGAGGGGAATGCGGTGGGAGTGGAAAAAAGGATACGAATAAAACAACGGAGGAGAAAGAAGCTCGACTAAAATCAAAACTTCAGGAAAAAACAAAGAGGAAGAAAACTAGGAGGGAGAAAAAAAAGCGTTGGAAAACCCACCGTGAAAGAACATAAAAAGAGAAACATTAATGATCCGGTCGGTCGATCGAAGTAAACCGTGAAGGTCAAGGGCTGCCTTAAACCGCCAGCTAGGCCAAGGGGTCTCATCAGGGGGGGGACGGTTGATCAGGGGTGGGGGGGTGGGGACTAATGGGGAACTATTTGACGCGCTACAAAAAACGCGAGAGGAATCGCCCGAATACAGGAACTCAGTGAAAGGGAAAGGCACGCGCGCGCCGCCCGAGTAACCGCAAGGGGGGAAAACCATATCTGGAAAGCTCGGCAGGAAGGAAAAGCTTCAACTCGGGGCAGGAGGGGTTAAAAAAAGCTCAGGAAAAGGGGAAAAAGGGTGGAACGCGATTACTAAAAAGCCGCACTCGGTGGGGGAAATGTTCGCTAGCGTGTGGATTGAAAAGAGCGTGAATCGGCGTGAGCGCAGAAAACCTGGCTAGTCTGAACACCCCCGAGTGCGGGATTGATCAGTGGGAGTGGACAAAGGAAAGGGAAAGAGGGCTGGAATTTTAAAAAAGGGGAGAGCGAATCCAAAAGACAGAAACTAAAACATAAACCGGCGCTAATTTGGAACACTGGAAAAGACAATCGATGCAGGGAAGGAGAGCCAACTGACGGACTTTCCAAGGGAAGGACACCTTGTAACCGGAAGCGACGAACAGCGGACAGATTGTGCGTCCTGTGGTGGACGCACAGTCGAAACAACGGAGCGAAGAAAAAGAAACGGCCCGGCAAGAGTCGATATCTATCAGCTGTCCAAGGGAAACAAGACTTTAAAAGCAAACCGAGCCGCGAAGAAAAAGCGACGCGGAGACGAACGGCCCGCCCTTCGAGAGAGAAGTCAAAGGGCCTAAGTTACTGAGGAAAACAAGCAGGAGAGAAAGCGGAAGAAAGATTTTTCCAAAAGGGAGGAAAGATGAGAGGGAAACAATGCACAAGGATGCCCGACTGGAGCGCAGAGAAAGGCCTTCCGACGCTTGAACGAAAACTTTTGCGCTATCGGAAAAGCGAGATTGGCATGAAGACGAGCACGGGGCGTAGGCTTATCTTCTGCTAAAAAAGAGGGGAGGAAGTCCGTCTATAGCGGGCGTGATCTCAACCGATGAGCCGAAAGAAGCAAGCCAAGACAAGGCGCACTTTGGGAATCAAACAAGGGAAAGGACGGAAACCGTGTAGAATCGGAGAAAGGAGCAAACGGAGCTAAGGTTTTAGGGAGAGAGATGACAAAAAGGATAAGGATGCATTTAGAACAACAGAACGCTAGCTAACGCTGATACGCCGCGACGAGATCGGTGAGTCCGGAAAGGGGGGAAAAAAACAACTCATCCAAGAGGTACGGAGAGAACGGCGCGCCAGTGAGGAATAGCGGCCGCTATTCGACAAAAACGCGTCTGAGAACGCAAATGAATATGAAGAAGAAGGTAAAGTCGCTCGCAAGTCGGTGCCGCAGAAGAGAGGGAAGCGGGGCAGGGGGGCCTGAGCTGAAGGACGAAGGTCAGGCAACGGTGAGAAAGAGGTTGAGCGGAACTGCGTAGGGAATCTGAACGCGCCGCAGGGGAAGAAAAAATCGGAGGAGCTTTACGGGGGAAAAAGGCGATAGAAAGGTGGCTGAAATGAGAAATTGCGGCGTGGACGACAATGGGGAGATAATGTTGTCGAGAAGCAGGTGGGACACGGTTTGAAATATCATGACCCAGACCGGAGGGGAAGCAGGAATCACTCAGAAAAGATCGAAGAGGGTGATATCGGGAGGTCTATGCTAAACAATCCGAAAAACAGTCTAAATGACGAAAGCGCCAAACCTATATGGGAAGGGAAAAGGGAAGGGGCCAACAATCTCACCTAGAGAAAGGGGGGGGTAGGGGGAAATGGCAAAAGCAGACGTGACGCCAAAACTTCCCGTGCAGCCAGGAACCGAGACATCGAAAATTACTAGGGGGGGGGATTAAACGTAAAGGAAGCCCAAAGAGGGGGGAAAGGCACAGGGCGCTGAGTCGTTATTCCAAATAGAAGGCGAAAAATCAGAATTCGGGCTTCCGGATTGGGAGATGGATAGAAATTCTGCTGCACAACGCAATGATCGAAGTTAAAGACGTCAACAAGTAGTCGCTTTAACTACATCATCAAAAAAAAACAAACACATAAGGATTAAAAGTATAAATGGGGGGGGGGGGGACCAATGCAACGGGGAATGGATACTTGGAGGGGGGAACTTCGATCAAGATGTTAATGCCGTGCATCAGAAAAAAACGATTGCTGATACAGCCGAGAAGAAACGGATGAAAAGGGACGGCACTTCTATATGGAACAAGAAAACGACCCGAGCAGCGACCGCAAGGGACGACGAGTGCGCGTGATACAAACTAGGAGTGGAGGTGGGCGACGGGAAAACTGCACGGATCAGGTGGGGGGCAAAGGGGAAAAAGAGGGGCATTGGTGAACGATGAGAGTTGAGCCATTCACATTTGCTTTCCATGGCCTCTCGTCGACTGGGGAGAAATTCCAAAATGTATGAATAAAGAGGGGGGGGGGAAGCGATGAGACCCCGGTCTTCGCGGTGAGAGTAACAGGGTCCGGGCTCCTGAAAGGTTTGACCAATGTGAACAAGCCTGCGGCAACAAGCACATCTTTTCACAATTCACAAAGGGAAGAAGGGAAAGGAGGGGATCTTCGATCAGTCTCATCCACCCAACTTCCACTAGGAAAGAGAGCTGTCTTAAGCCAGAAACGAAAGCAAGGGGTGAGACGAAGAGTCGATTAATCCAATTTCGGAAAAAAAGGCAAAGAGGAGAGAAAGTCAAGACGCAGGTTCGCCCGCGGAAATTGTTCAAACATTCAACCGTGGCTCCGACTGCAAGGGAAGAACTTCTTCTAGAAGGGTGCGATCTCTTCTGCCGGCGAAGACCGCTGGGTTGACAGGCTAATTAAAGAAGGGGGGAAGGATTCTCCTGGGCGTGAGCGTTCGGCCAGAACGGGGATTCAATCAAGGCTGTGAGAAGATTGAGAGATCAAGTCAAGGAAGGTTGCGACGTCAGAGGTTAAATCAGCGCTGCGTAGTGTCGACTGCCTATTGCGTCAAAAGGCCTGAATAAACGCCGCAAGTCAACAGGACAGAGAGACTGAGGGACAAAGGCAGACGAGTCGAAACCCACGGATTCCGAGGGAGGGATTAACGAAAGCAAACAAGAGAACGGGAGTATTCTGTCGAGAGAGCGGGGAAAACTCCTCTATAGAAGAAAAAAAAGAAGGAGGAAGATACAGAGCGCAATGAGGGCGCGCGGCCCATCGAAGCTGAAATCGAATAGAATGGGAAAGGGGGGGACAAGAACGGACGGGAGAAAAAAATCCTCTTCCAAGTAGTGCACGAGCCAAATGGCAAGGTTCTTTAACATAATTTGACGGAAAAATCTGGGGGCTCGAGGGAAGGATACACAAAAAGGGGGGGAAAAGTCGTTTTCCTCGAAAGAGGGGGGGGAAACGCGGGGGCGCCGAAAAGTGCGGCAGGCGGCGATTGGTTGGGATTACCGCGGATAGATGCTATCGAAGAACTGAAGCGGCGTGGGGCTAAAATGTCGGTTAAAAACCTAGCTGATAGTAGTGAGAGTGCAGGCAATTGCAGGGGTTATGATGGGGGTAGGAGAGGGAGGAATAATGACAAAAAATTGTCAAAGAGTTCGCGCGATACGAGGTGTGTCGGGTTTAAAGGGGCAAATAGAACAATGCGCCGGAAAAAGAGGGCGATACGCCCTCAGGGAAGGTGCAAAAAGGGCTCGCGGATTCATATGATTTCAAGAAGCATTTCGCAAGACAGGTGACAACAGGAACAAAGAGGTTAACCACCTGAAAAAAACGGCAAAAAAGGGCGCAACGGCACTAGGGGAAGGGAGAGATCGCGAGCGAGGCAGGCAATAGAGAATTTCACGGTCAAACGCCGCTAAAAAAAAAAGCCGATTGCGAAAAAATAGAGGACATGGAGGAAGAAGATGTGTAGGGGTCGCCCCTCTCGACGCAGAGGCTAAAAAAACGGGGAAAAGAGGTGGGCGAAAAAAACGTCAGCTGCATTCAAAAATACAGTAGAGAATTAAAGGGGTAGCAGGTCAAAAGAGAAAGATCGAGGACGGAAACCAGCACCTCGGTCGATGAAGGAAGAATACAATCGGGCTGCGCGTTTAAAGAAGTCTGCCGACAAGGGGGTAAAAGGACTTGGGGGAAACGACCAGAAAGAGGGCCGAGGGGACGGGGGTTATCCGAGAGGGGGGAGAAAGTAGAAAAGGTTCTCAAAGGTCTGTCAAAGTGTCATGTTAATGAGTGTAACAAGGGGCGAAGAAGGATAACAACGGAGGAGGAGGAAAAGCAGATTCTCAGCTAAAAAAGAAACAACGGTGTTTGAAAAAGCTCAAAGAGGAAGAGACACCAAACGAGGGCCAAAAGGAAAGAATCTTCCTCCCATCGAAACACAGGCCAGTTAAAACGCGGAAAAAAAGGAAACGCTTAAAAGGCCGGAACTGACGGTAATTAAAAACCATAGAACTGGAGAAGAAGAGAGGAGGCTCAATGGTTGAAGGGAAGGAACGAGAGGAACTCAGGCTACACGAGGGTGGAGCGAACCGTGACCTAAATGAGAAGAAGGAGCAAGACGCGAGTTTCTCCGATGTTGAGAAACACAACTATCTGTCGTAAAATAATGCCCGCTTGTTCGAGTCGAGAGGCTTATGTTTCATGGAAGAATTTCTCAAGGGAACAAATCCGCAAAGACGGGTGGAATTGCGCGAGAGGAGGGGAAAAAGGCTTATCGCTGTGGCCTCAAAGGCGGAGAAACCTAGCCTGGCGCCTGCGTGGTCCGTGCTAGGAAACAACGAGGGGAACTCGAAATCCGCGGGGGGAAGGATCCCGACAACGACCTGGGGGAAGGGGGGCGCCGTCATATCCTCCAAGCTTTGAGGAAAGTTCGGAGGGGAGAAGGGAAAAGAAAATTGAGTTCCAACTTATTCGACCAGAGGGAGACAGGTCTAGATCGAGGGTGCGGAGGGTTAAAACAAAACAACGGAAAAGAACGAAATACTCTGCAACTGCCCTGATCGGGTAGGAAATCGATCAGCTGAAAAAACAGATTGCAGTTGAAGGCAGAAGAGGTCTAGGGTCCAGCATCAAAAAAAGGGGGCCGCAGACGGGCAGGGCGGCGAGAAGAAAGAATTTACTGTGATAAACGGAAAAAGTGGCGCAAGTCTGCTGACGCCAAAGGTCGGGTACCTTTGAAGAGGGGAAGAAACAAAGACACGGGCAGAAACAAGGAAAGAGAAAAGTGGAGAAGGGATTGTAACTCTGGGAAATAGAGAAGGGGGGCACCTCAGGAACGCCCCGTCGATACGCTTCCAAAAGGGTTTCAGAAGAGCGGAGATCCGGAAAAAACGAGACAGAGGAACGCATGGCGAAGGGGAAAAGGAGTCATTTAATTCGCAAAAGGATGACGTGCGCAATCTCACCGAAGACGTCCCGGTAAGAAGGGAGGGGACGCGAACAACGGCCCTGAATGCAGTAACAAACTACAAACGGAGATTACTCAAAAACCAAAATGATGAAAGGAAAGACGTTCTTAGAGTGGAATCCCCCTAAAGGGGGCCGACGAATCCAAAATTACACTACACCCGACTCAATAGCGTGGGGGAAGGAGGAGAACTGTCAAAAAAAACAAGTATCCTCCCAGAAGATCAAAATGTCGACAGTCATATACAAAGGGAGAAAAGGCAGTCGGTGAAAAACCTCATCATAAACGAGGGGCCGGAACCTGGGAAGTCTGGCTAGCGCGAATGTGGCTCCTGCGAACTCCTCTCTTGAGTTCGAAAACTGCTTCGTGCGAGATTTTAAAAAGCGGCAGGAATGAGCGTGCATGATGACGGAGAGAAAAAAGGTTCGCAAAAAATGGCGGCGTTAAGCAGAAAAGATAACGTTGTCGCCCAAGAGCAGTGGGGAATCTCACACAAACCCCCAGGACCGAAAGGTACTCCACATTATCAACGAATCGCGAAGAGAGGCTTCTATGAGGGCAGAAATTTAAGAGTTACACCCTTTTTGTGGGGGGGTGGTGTTGTGGTGGGGGGGGGAGGGTTCTTTAACAAAAAAGAAAAGCCTCCGCCCCCTAGTGGGCGGCCAAGAAATGGCGACCAAAAGAATAGTGTAAGTGGGAAAAGAACTGGCCAACTGGACACGGACCGATACAATCGGGGGCCAAGGAAGAGGGGGATTTAATCTCCCCAAACCATAGGTTTAGCACAACTCGGCGTCGTGAGTCGGTCGAGGGGCGGAGCCCTTTCAGACTCTGCTCGGATGTTGGACATATAATGAAAGGACTGGATAACCCAATCGAAGATGAAAAAGCGGAGAAAATTAAAACTCACCTGCGTTTGGAAAGAA
>Ga0179593_1358902_pt1 | contig 20242 bp, 35 predicted proteins | sample CZODoug2_1_08_16_FD_185931 | JGI IMG/M metagenome (GOLD analysis project Ga0179593, IMG submission 185931) | Vadose zone soil fungal communities from Angelo Coast Range Reserve, California, USA - CZODoug2_1_08_16fungal (PacBio error correction) | ecosystem: Environmental > Terrestrial > Soil >...
CAAGGGGGGGGCACAGTCCTCAACCGACCGTAGTGTCAAAGGCATTCTGGAAAAAAAAATTTGTGGGCAAAAGAAAAATTCCTAAAGTCGGGGGGAAAGGGGGGGGGAAAGGAAACCGGTGTTCTCCCGAACGTGTGGGGTGGAAAGTCCTCGTTCAAGGGAAAAAATCAGCCTATCTCAACAAGTGTTTTTGCAAAGGAATCGTGAGAGAATACCCGGACCAAAGAAAAAGCTAAAGGGGGTGCCCAAAGGAGAAGTGTGGGGGTTGACAGAACTAGGATTTTCCCTTCAAAAGAATGGAACACCAAAACAACAGAGAAGGGAAAAGATGAAAAGGGGGGTGATTGCGGAAGGACAGCCTTCGCCGGGCCGCCCAGTTCAAGTCACACAACCTTAAAAAAGCGTTTCGGAGGAAAGAGAGAAAAAAAGAGGGGAACGATAAACGGAAGAAGACTCCGCAAACGACTTTGGGGGGGGGGGTAAAGAAAAAAAACAAAAAAACTCCTGTCCCGAGTCGTGAAATCGATGACAGTGGGGAAGGGGTGCAACAGCCACCCAGAAAAAAAAAAAAATTCAAAACCCGCGAGAAGCAAAAAAACACTAGGATTTGACGAAAAAAGATGCAGAAAAGGGGGGAAAAACCATAGGGGGCACTTGGAAAGAAAGAAAGGGAGTCAAGAGAAAACGAATGGTAAGGCACACCAGGTAAAAAAGGAGAAACCAGAACAAAAAAGACCCCCACTCGAAAGCAATTGCCACCCGCCACAAGGCGAAATAAAAAGACGAAACGGTGGGGAGGCAGGAGGGGAAAAATAGAATACACGCCAGGAGCTAAAAAAAAAAAAAATCCAAAGCCAAAAAAAAAAATCTACCCAGGAGCTCAACCTCCTAACTGAGGCCCGTCAAAGACGGAGCCCGGGGGGGAAAAAACAGTGAAAAGGGATACTAATCAGGGCCGGCTTGCATGGGGGCACCCAGGGAAGCTAAGATCAAAAACAGAGAGGAAAAGTTCACGGGGTCTCGCACAATTTAAAAGCCAACGGAAGTAAGGAGGAGAGGGGATACGGGCCCCCGGCGACAAAATGGCCGGGGCTAGGAGGGTTGAAGACGAATTAACATACCAAGGAGAAAGGGAACTTTGAACCCCCCACTGATACCGCTGGAAGCGTGGGAAGAAGCGATGTTTTAAGAGAGGGGAAAAAAAGAGGATGGACGTAAAGAACTGGAAATCTTTCCTAAGGGGTCTGTTAAAAAACAAGTGAACTGCGGGCTAAAGAAAAAAGAACGAACTAAAAGGTTTGGGTACACCAAAAAACCAACGGGAAAAGGTCTGGGGCGGAAAAAAAAGGGCCGTAGGGAAAATAAACGTAAAAAAAAAAAAACGGGGGGAGCAAAAAAAAAAAAAAAAGTGAATAGAGGAATTACAACCGCACGCGGGACAAGCCAAAGACCGACCCGACGAGTGAAAACCGCATAGTAGGTGTTGGGGTCAAAAAAGGTTCTAATCAAAAGAAAAAGGGGCCGGTGGAGGGGGGGGAAACCCGCCCATTGACAACAGGGGGTGTTTGGAAAAAACAGGAAAAATGGGCGGGGAGGGGACGATGGTGGTGGGATCTAAACGTCGAAAACAAAAGCAAGAACAGAAAGGTAATCCAAGGAAGACAACCATCAAAAACCGCAACCCACAACTTCAACCGAGAGCGGGAAAAATCCACGGCGAGGCATGGAAGGGGGAGAAAACAGGCCACTGTCAAGAAGGGGGAGAAGAGTATGCAAGAATTGTAGAAAGGGAGGAAAGGGGGGAAAAAAAAAAAAAAACGGCAAGACAGAACGTCCCAAGTTCCAACCAGACACCGGGGGCAGTGTAATTACCCTCGGAAAAAAGGGGAAAAGAAAACGCATACGACAGGGGGAGCAAAACTCAAAACAGGGGTGGGAAAATCCAATCGTAAAACCAGGGCAGGGCCAACGTCCAAAAGAAAAGATGAAGGCAGAAAAGCGACAACGGTGGGTCCAAAAAAACACCGATGAGAAGGGTTCCCGAAATGCAATAAAATAGGACTAAAAGAAGAGAAGACAAAAAATGGCAGAAATCGGAAAGGGGGGGGAGTGGTAGAAACGGATTGGACCTGTGGGGTCAATGAATTAAGAGAGTGCCAAGCAACCAACCTAGAAAACTGAAATGTATGCAAAGGTAGAGATGGGGGTGACTTTGTGGGGGGGTGGGAATCAAAAGAGAGAGAACAAACCCATGGGGTGGTGACACCAAGCCCGAAAAATTGGGGGACTCGTACAAAAAATGGGGGTATGGGTTTGGGGAGTCTTGGACTGCAGGTAGAAAAAAGAAACAATTAAGACTGAAACGTCCCAATACAATGAGGGGAAAAAAAAGATAAGGGGGGGCAAGCAACCTCAAGATGGCCAGCCGGAACAAAAAAGCGGCGGAAGTCACCCAAAAATAGGGGGGACGAGCCCAGGGGAAAGCACTCAAAAAAAAACCGTATAGGTAAAAAAGAAAAAAAAAGAGAGATAAGCCACAAGTGGAAAGGAAAAAAACAAACGCAGGATCCACCAAAAAACAAAACCGAAACCAAACTTTGCTGGTAAAGAAGGGAACAAAGATAATTTCAACTGTCACCGGAGAGGGGGAAAAGAAACGGATGGGGGCAAGAGGTTCAAACTGCGTTTGGTTGTCAAGAAAAGAAGAGTACGGAGAAAAACCAAGAAACTAAAAGGGGACTCAACACTGTTTAGGGCTTGGAACCTTGAGGGGGGAGGAGATACGAGGGGGAAACACAAAAAACACAAGACACAATCATCGGACGAAGGCTCAAAAAAATGGTGAAATTACAGAAGCGATCCAAAGGAACTGAGAAGAACGGAAAACGGAAAGAGAGGAAAAAGGAAATCGCACGGCAAGAGAAGAAGGACCAACGCCAAAAGAAAATCAAAAAAAAAAAAAGGAAAACACACAAACTTGCACTCTAGAAAAACCGCGAAGGAAAAAATTCGGTTGGGTGTGGAAAGAACGGGGCCCCCGCCGTGAATCAGAGGTGCAAAAAGGTCGGCCCTATTGTGCCCGGAAACGAACTCCTATGGAAAGGTGGGTAAACAAAGGTTGGCCGGGAACCCCGGGGGGGCAAAAATTGACGCAACGGGGCTGTGGGACAAAAAGGGTGACAGGGAAAAAAACGAAAAGACTCAAGAAGAGAAACCCAGAAAGGGAAGAAATTGTAGCCCGGGTTCGACAGGTGTTTCTAAAAAGGGGAAATCAAAGGAAAACTGGGGGTGAGCCCGACACTAAGGGGTCTTTCATTGGGGGCTTGGGGGACATTCGGGGAGGAAAAAATGCCAACCCGGAAATTGACCAAAGAAAGTCGAAAAACAAAGGAAGACCTAAAACCCAAAACAGAAAGTGGTGGTTTAACATCCGTCCCCAAAAACCAAAAGGGCATAAAAAGGGGAGGGAGAAGACCAAGAAACAACAAGACTTGACAAAAAAACCGAAACCGACCAACGGGACAGAGAAGAAAAGGGCAATGGGAAGGACGGAGGGAAAATGGAAGGGGGAGAGAGGGGTTTGTTTTTTCACCCCAAAAACTTCCAAGGAAAAGAAAGGAGAGGAGGCAGCGAACGTCTGGTCAGAAAAAGCCTGTACGTACCCCCTAAAACGTGAAAAAAAGGGGGAAAAACCTGGAAAAAACCCAGGAGGGGGGGGGGAATGGCTAAAAAACAAAAATCAGTTCAAGGGGGGTTCATGCACAAATAAAAAAGAAAGGTACAATAAGTAACGAAAATGGAGAGGGGGTCAAAGAGCACGAAAATCCATCTTTGTGTGAGGGGGGGGAAAAAGGGCCACTGTCCGGGATCACCAGAAAAGCAGGGGGGGGAAGAGAAGGTTTGTTTTTTTGGGGTCGGGGGGTAAAAAGTCAAGCAGGAGTCCATCCTGATCGGTCACAGGGGGCAACGAGGGGCGAAGCTCAAGGAGCCGTCTGGCCATCACCCGAGGCAAACTGCCACGAATTTGGGAAAAAAAGAAAAGAAAAAGAAAGGGCGCGTTGGATCGGTCAGACAGGGCAAAAGGCAAAAAAAAAAAAAAAAAAGATAAAAGGATAAAAAGGCAAAATGGGTTTTAAAACAAACAGGCTGGAACAAACGATTAGAAAGCTGCATGGACCCCCGGGGCTGAGGAAAAGGAGATGTTGACAAAAAAATGGGGGAGCCAACCAAGGAGGCCGGGAGCCTGGTTACATAACAGGGAGAAAGGGTCCTTCAAAGGAGGAGGGAGGGAGGGAGGTAACAGGGAGGAGGGGTAAATGACCGGGAAAAGAAAAAAAAAGAGAGCGAACAAGGCTGGCAGTCCGGCAAACGGGGGGGAAAAAACAAGCTAAAAAGAAGGAGTCCAGCAGTATGAAGTAACGTAACAACAAAGAGACCCGGTCAGTAAAGGGGAAAAGAAAAAGTGATCAGCCAAGATACGCTAGGGCACTGCCAGAGAGACCGAGTTAATGAGTCCCAAAAAAAAAGGTAACGCTCGGCTAAACAAAGAAGGTTTTCTACGAAATCGGGGAACACGAGGGGACGGGTGGAAAAAAAAAGGTGCAATAGGGAGGCAATCCTCCTAACCTGGAAAAAAAAAGGGAAATACAGGCATAACTAGCGTTCACGAACCAGGTAACTCGGTGGGGGTTAAAAAGAACAAAACTTGGAACTTTGGCGCAACAGAGAGGTGCTACTAAGAAAAAGGGGAAAAAAAGCCAAAGGGGACGAAACAAAAAACTCGGGCCCCCGGGGGGGGGGGAAGGTTATATGGGGGAATGTAAAAGCCACAAAAAAAACGGCTTTACAGAAACAAGAGTCTGGTGGAACAGGGAAGGGATCGAGGGACAGGGGGTAATACAAAAAAAAAAACGAACGGGGAAGGAAACATGGCCAAAAAAAGAAGCCAGAAGGGGCAAACAGGGTGGAGAACACCCAAAACACTGGGGGAGGGGGGGGAAGGCCCACGAGAAACGCAGGGAAAAAGCAATTGGATGAAGGGATCACATACGGGGGTGGGAAAACTTGGGGTCAGAGAATTCCGGGGGGAACTTGAAAAGGAAAACCCATGAAGATCTCTGCCAGAAAAACACAAAAAAACGAAGGGGGGGGGGGGGAGGCTAAAAAAGAGAAAGAGTATAATGAAGGGGGGGGTTCCCAAGGAAAACTGCTGACCAAAAGCCCAGCGAAATGGGTGAAAAGTCAAAGACCAAAAATTCACAAGGGGAGAAAAAAAACCACCGGGGAAAAAGTGGGGGTGTGGAAACCGGAAAAGAGTGCAACTGTGAGGACAAAAGCGCAGTCGGAAACAGTTGACACAAAAACAGTGAGGGGCTTAGGAATAAGTCACGAACCAGAGTTTCAAAGGGGGGGGGGGGGTCCCGCAAAAAAAGAGTGGGGGGGGGAGAACAAAGAATTGTGGGAAAAAAAACCAAAGAAACAATACCACACCACCTATATCGGAGAGGGGAAAAAAGTACGCAGGGTGGGGGGGGACCCAAAACTTACCTTCGAGACCCTAAAAAAAAAAAGGTTGTTAGCACTCCAAAAACCATTTGTCCTGTGCAACACAAAAGAAAAACACGATTTTGAAACCGCTTGAAGACATGAGAAAAATGGGGGAAAACCGATCAAGAAGGATTAAAACGCCCACTGGGGGAGGTAACCCCAATGTTCATAACGAAAACCACTGGTTAAAGCTTGAAGGGAAACCGAGAAGGACCCGAATGGGGGGAAGGTTAAAAAAAGTCCCCAGAAAAGGCGAAAACAAACACGAGAAAGGGAGTTGAACGGGAAAGGTAGCAAGGAAAAAAAAAAACCTTTGGAAGGGTTGGAGGACGATAAGGAACCCCAATAAAGCCCTGAGTGTTAGAGGAACGAACAGGGGGGTGACTCCACGTGTGAATAGAATCACTCTCGTAGGTCAAAAAAAAACTTCCTAAAAAAGAAGCCCCAAGAAGAAAAAATCACGAAAAGGGAGTTTAAGACGGCAACGGTTGGAAAAAAAAGGGACAAGTGGGGTGGTCCTAAAGAGAGCGACACAAAAGCAAGAACACGAAAGAAGAGGGGAAAAAGCCAAGCACGACTGAGACCCGAAGCATGGTATCAATGGCGCAACAAAATTTAACAGGTCGAACTCTCTCGGGGAGGGAAGATGGAAGAAAAAAAGAGGGAAATGCAAAAAAATTAGGGCAGCAGAAAGTTATCAGAAAGGGGGGGGGAATTTTGATTCTAGGGAAAAGATCCCGGAAAAACAAAGTAAAGACTCATGCCGGTTTGATCGGCAGGGGAAGGCCATACAAAAAAACTGGGCGGCCAAAGAACAAAGGAGCCAACGCAAAGACATGGAAGGGGAAAAAAAAAACCAGAATATTTCAGCAGCGGGGAAAACAAATCTATTTAGGGAAAAAAAACCCTGCAAATAGGGTATTCGGGGGGAGGTGGAACGGGAGGAAAGCGAAGGGGAATCAAACGAGGGTGGGGGGGTCCTTTCCATTTAAAAAAAAAAAAAGGCAGACGGGGAAGGGGGGAGGGGGTCTGTTTTTTACGAAAGTAACTGTGGCGATAAATCAACCACACTGAAGAAATATCGTCGGAATGGGGGCGAACACCGGCACTGGGAAAGGACTTGGTCCAAGAACGCGTCTGAAAAAATAGTCCCCCCAGGTGGGGGGGGGACCAAAAAGGGGGGGTCGACAAGCGGGGTATGGGGGGAGGGTAGCCCGGGGTTGACGTTGGGGGGGAAAAACGATAAAAATTTCTGTGAAGGGGGGAAGGGGGTCAATCTGAAGATGATACTAATAAGCACAAAGGACAAAGGTATTAATTCAAGAAAACAAAACAAGTGCGAACCATGAAAAGAAAAAGGCTTGGGGTTTCGGGTACCGATGCAAACGGGCAACAGCAGACGTAAGGAAAAGGGGAAAAAAAAAATTCGGAAAAAGGTTCCTCGGAAGATAAGCTAAGGGGGATGCAAAAATTTTCTTCTGGCTGACAAGGAAACATTGCAACAAGGACCCACTGGTACTGTGGATGGAACCCAATTAACGGTTGGAAATAACTAAACATACCAGAAAGCTGGTGGGGCCTGGGAGAATGCGCCCAAAGTGAGGGAGAAAGCAGGAGCAAATTAAACATTAACCAAATGCGAAACTCCACCTTCAGTCAAAATAACGATCGGGGGTCAGACAGGGGGACACAAGGTGGCCTCTGTGCTGAAAAGTGTTTTCTGGTGACAGAAGGGAATGAGAAGGGGAGATGAAAAAAAAGAAAGCATTCTAAAAGTTTGTTTCAGAACTTCATGGAAAGGAAAAAAAGGGGGCCATGACGAACGAGGGCCACAACCACTGGGGAAAGAAAGATTAAAAGGTCGAGAAGGGGGGGGTTTGTTAGCTTTGGGGGTTTTTATGCAGTTCATCAGCAAAAAAACATGGGGGGGAGAAAGCAAGACAGAAACAGTTGAAGATCAAGGGGGCTTGGGGGAAGTTTGCATCACAGGGGGGTAAAAAAGAACGAAGCGACGGGGGGGACATGAAAGCGGGCACGGACACATCGGGCGGGGAAGGGCTCCCAAAATGAAAACAGGCCAAAGAAAAAGTCAAAAGTAAAAAAAAACAAACCGAACGGCGGGGGAAGGCCACCGAAAACAGCGGTTTTGCTCGAAAAAAAATGGGGGGGGATCCTCAAGGCTAAACAACAAACAAACGAAAAAAGGAAAGGGGAAGAAGAAGGAAAAGATCACACCTTTGCAAGTCAAAACAGAAAGGAAAAAGAAAAGGGTCCCGGGAAGGGAATCAAGCTCACTAGGGGGGGGGGAAACAGGGGCCAACGAAGGAGGCCGCACTGAGGTGAGAGGGGACCAACTCCAAAAACAGCTTTCCATGGAACGGTGGAAAAAAAAAGAGCAAGAAGTCACCAAAGATCAAACAAAAAGAGGGAAAAGATGAAACTGTTGGACGTGGAGGGAATCAACCCTGGACGTGGAGGGAAGGGAAATCGGGGAAAAAGACCACACTCAACAAATAGTCGACGACCAGGTTAACGCCCCCCCAAACAAAAAACAGGGGGTGCATCTACAAGATCATAGACTATCGGACCAAAGTGAAAAGAACAGAAAGGGGCGAGAGGGTGCCAATGATCTGTTAAGGGAGCCCTTGAAAGCAATTCAAGAAAAAGAGCCGGAACCAAAAAAAAGGTCAGCAAAAAAATTGAAACGAGCGGGAAGCTTTTTGGGTTTGAAGGGAAGGGGGGGCAACGAAATAAGAGGAAGTCCATATTTGTCGTGTGGGTCTGCAATTATGTGGGAGGCAGCCAAATGGGAGGGGGTAAAAAATATCGGGGCCGAGTTGCCACACCAAACTGGGGGAGGGGGGGGGGGGGGGGGAAATGGGGGGAGGAGACCCGACGCATCCCCTTCGAACGAGGAGACATCGAGTGGAGACCGGGGCGACGCTGGGGGGTTGAAGGCAGAAGGGCCCAAAGCAGGGGGAGATGGGGGGGGGAAAGAGTAAAAACGAACCGAAGTCGGGCGTGGACATGGCGATGAAAAAAATTTTACGCAAAGGTAACGGACCGGGAGGGATGATGGACGAAATCAACGAAAAAAAAAATTGGACACGAGAAAAAAAAAAACAGAAAAAAAAAAGGGGGACGTCTACACAGGGAAATAAACACACGCGCAAAATAAACCACCGCACAAAAAGCCCCGAAGAAACAAAACAAACGAATGACTGGCGCAAACACCAAAATCGCGGGCGCGGGGGAAAAAAGGTGAGGGGGAAACAAAGAGGGGGGTTTCACAGGGAAACGTTAGGATAGAAAAAAACATGGGAAAAAAACTGAGAAGGGGGTTCCACGAATCACGTCCTTTAAAAAACGACGTTTGAGGAAAGAATCGCGTTCGTGGGTCCTGGAAAAAAAAACAAAGGGGAGCAGAAAATAACGGGGAACAGAACAAAAGAAGAAAAGATGTAAGAGCACAAAGAACCCAAAAACCCTCAAGAAAGGACTTTGTTGAACGAGGCGGGGGTAAGGAAGCATTCGGCCGCACCACATTTAGGAAAGAGCGGAAAAAAAAAGAAAGGTAACGGGGGAACCCCATTGGGGGGGTACTTGGGTATCAGTGAATTCAAACTCGAAAAGCCCCACCCACAGACCAGGACAACCGTTAAAGAAGAACGCTGAAAGTTTAAGCCACACGGAGTACTAAAAATGATCACAATCCCCACCAGAAGTGTTTTGGGACAAAGAAACGGGAAAGGGAGGAATTTCCGAGAGACCGTGTTAAAATGGCACCACAAAAGAAGAGAGAAATGTTAATTTGTGGGGGGGGTGGTTCCGCAAAGAACAGACCACAGTCTCGGCGGAAAATCAGACCGGGTAAACGTTATCTGTCCTCCTGGTGGGCTAAGGGGAAGACCAAAAGGCGAAAAAGAAGGACGGAACAAGAAGACACAAGTAAATCGAACGCAGTCCGTCCGTAGGTCGGAAGCGGCAAGGGACGGGTGGTATGAATGAACGTGGGGAAAAATAGAACCTGAGGGAGGGAGTAGAACAGGTTCAAAAACAAAAACCAAAAGCACAACAATGGGAAAAAAAAGAAGTAAGAGCAGCAATATGCCCGGCAAAAACCCTGGTTAATGACGAAAATTGAAGGAAAATCAAAAAAAAAACCAAAAGGAGACTTGGAAGATTCAACAAAAGAGTTATGGGGGGGTGAAAAAATAAAAAAAAAAACATGGGGGGGAAAAGAAAAAAAAAAAAAACCTTGTAACCAACTCGGCAAAATCCGGGTTTTATACGAGTAAAAGTGCAGGGGGTTTGCAATCCGTAGGGGAAGGGGAAAATCAAGTCAACTGTAAACTGGGCAAAACTCCCTCAAAATCACGCCACAAAAAAAAAACGGGGACGAAAAGGGCAACCAAACACCAAAATAAAAAGAGCAAACCGGGGAGTGAAGGAAGGGGGCTACTGGTGTGAGAAACTAACCAAAGGTCACAAGGGACTAAGACACGTCAGGAAAGTGAGGGGGGGGATGAAGGAAACTAAAAGACCGCCCCTCCCAACAAATGATTTGGGAACAAAGGACCAGCTGAATCCGGGTTTTGGGGATCAAAAATCTAACCTTCTTGAACACAGGTGACGAAGGAGCGGAGGAAGTGGGTGAGGGTAACACAAAAACCCGGCACGGGGGGAAAAAACAAGGGGGGGAGTGGTCCACAAAAGACACCCCAAAGGGGGTCTAAGGCCACAAGCCTTTGTGGTAGCGCCAAAGGGGGGGTAGAAATGCCGAAGAAAAAAACCTTATAGATTACTTAAAGAAAAACAAAAAAAAAAAACCCACAAGCTTAAGTGGGGGGGGGAATGAGTGGGGGATAGACAGGGGTTAAAGAAATATATAAACAGGGCGGAAAAAAGGGGGGGTCCCCTTTACACCATCAAAATGGCAACAGAACACAGGGGGAAAAAATTTCAAACAAGGGTGTTGTGTTTTTTTTGCAAACACTTTTGAAGAACCCCTTGTGCACTGAGCCGCGCTCGAAAAAAGACAATGTTTTTTGCAAGCCGGTTGGAGGGGAGAGCTAAAAGTCAGACAACAGAATAGGTGGCATGGGAACCAGAGGGGATATGGGAAAAAGGCACACCCCAAGGAGTTAAAGGCCTCCAAAACATGGAATCAAAAGCAAAACACGGCACCGAAACGGAGGGCCAAAGAGCCAACGGGGGGACACTTTGGTAAATGAATCAATCGAGGGAAGTTGTCAGGGAAGAACGGAAAGGGAGGGTGCCCTACGCAAGGGCGTGGAAAACGAAAAAAGCCATTGAAAGAATTTGCAAAAAAAACGATCAGGGGGGGGGGAAGGACCTCCGAAGGGGGGGGAAAATAAAACCCAACAATTACAAAAACCGGCAAAACAACCTGTCGTAGAAAAAAACGGGGCAGGCCGAGTTGAAGGGGGGGAAACACGGAAAAAGCATCCAAGTCGGACTACGGGAAAAAAATAATAGAATCTGGGAAAAAGGACGTGAAGACAAGAGGAGAAAGTCAGATTGGAGGAAAAAAAAAGAAAGAATTGCAGGGGGATAAAAGGGGGACCCCCTTGTATGTTGGAAAAAGGACTCCATGTGAAAAAAAAAAAGAGGGGTAAGAGAAGAAGCAAAATCGCGGGTTCCCAAACGGGACCAAAATAAAAAGCACACCCGTCACACGAAAAAACACGAAAAAGATCCGTGGAAAAGAAATGTGTTCTTGGGGGGGTAATAGAAAGCAGGGACACTATCCTGTAACCAAGCGCACAGAAAAAACAGAAGAAACCGCGACAGAACACGACTAAAAAGAGAGGGGGAAGGGGGCCAAAAGTGCCAAATTCAGTCAAAGAGATCTTTACAATGAAAAAAAACAAAATGGGCAGAGTCCAAAATCAAAGATTAAACTCAATGTCGGGTACTGAAAGAAACTGGAGAAGAAAAAAGAACGAAGCATTTTTTAAAAAGGTTAAGGGAGAAATAAGGTGAAAAAAAAATGACCAACCGATGGAAAACGGCTCAGACGGTATCAAAAACGAAAAAAAATCTTAAAACACCTGAGGAAGCGTAGACAAAGGGCCTGAAAAGAAGGGGAGGAGGAACTCTTGGACAGCAAAGAATGGGAAAGACAAAATGACAAAAAATCAGTCCTTTCAATGGGGGTCGGGAACAAGGTAGCGAAATCAATCCAAACAAAAACTAAAGAGGGGGTGGTGTGTAAAACCCCAGTGGTCAAAGGGTGTTAGAAAGGCACGAAAGGTCCTTTTAGGAAAGAAGGGTTCCGGGACAAGGGCAGGGAAAAATAGAGGAACCGAGGGACAAACACGGCCCAGGGAACAAACAATTCCGCCAGCTGAGGGCAGAAAAGGTGGTCCAAGGGGGGGGTGGGGTGGCAGTGGGGTTCCAACGGGGGGCAGCGGGGGTGGTGATTGGGGTAAAAAAGGAACGTAACTGCCGTTGGGTGGGAAAGAGGGAGAAAGTGGCGGTTGGAGTGGGGTGGGGGGGCAAGGTTGAAAAGGGCACCTCAGAACCTCAACACAGAAAAAAAGTTCTGTTCAAAATGCAAAAGACACGGACCAGGGAAACGCCCAGACATTTAGGTCCAGAAAAGGAAAAACCGAAACGGAAAAGTCGAAACGAGACGAACAACATGAGGAAATACTATAGTACAAGACGTCGGAAGTCCCTCCCCCTGACATGTCAACCAAAAAAAAAAACCGTGATGAAAAAATAAAAGGGACCAAAGGAAAGGTTAAAAAATAAAAAGATCTGGGAGCGGCGAAAAATCCAAAAGAAAACAGCGAAGTAAAAAAAATTGCCAGGACTTCAATTAACTACAAAAAGAAGACTCGGTACATCTCGAAAAAACGGTAAACGCAAATGGGGCCGTGGCGAAATGAGAAAAAAAAAACGGAGAGAGGGGCATGCCAAGGAATTCTCGTCGGGGAAGTGGGTGGCTAAGAAGGGGGGCCCGGGTGGTAGGAGAGACTCCTACGAAAAAAAAAAATCAGGGGGACCAGTCGGGAGATTGGGGGGGTGGAGGGTTTTTTGGGGGAGAAACGCTGCTCCAAAAACTCAGGGTGATACAGAACGAAACAGGGAATCGCGTAAGGCTGGGGAGGGGGTTGGCTTTGGGGGGGGGGGTCGAAGAAAGAAAGAACGGTTCAGGAGCACCAAGAACGAACATAAAATGGAAGCAGGGTTGCACAAAAGAACGGCAAACCGTACAAAGGCCCCGAAGGCGAATCAAAAACAGACGGAGGGGGGAAAAAAGCAATGGGAAGGGGAATCCCAGATTCCAACTGCAAACAAGACGTAAAGGATAGGAGAAAAAAAAAGAAAAGAGAGAAAAAACAATGGGTTTGCACTTCAACAAAACCGAAAGACCAAGCCTAGAACAAAGGGCTCCAAGGCGGAAGAGAGTGGGGGCGTGGCAAAACGTCATAAAGAAAACAATGTTAGAGTAAAAGAAAACGTGATCGCGCGGAGCACAGAAATAAAAACTACAAAGTCTACGAAAGAGAGATTACAACACGGTGATCAGGGAGAAACACCTTCTGTTACAACGAGACGGCCGATCAACAGACGCAAAAAACACTCGAAAGGCAGGGGTTTAAACCACCAAAAGCGGTGAAAAAAAAAAAAAAAAAGCTCGGGTGAAAGCCTTAACTAGTAAAAAAATAAACGTCGAACCAAAACCCCAGGAGAGAGACATGATCTAACAACAAGAAACAAATTCGAACCAAAAAAAAGGTTTTAGGAAAGGAGAAAACCAAAGTGGGGGACAACGAAATGAGCCGCCGAGGCGGGGGGGGGGGAAGGGTGACGGGGGCAGAAAGGGACAGGAACCACGATTGCTTGGCAAATGGGGAGGACCGCCACAAAAAAGAAGGGAACCCCAAAAAAGACATGGGCCCCACCACAGGGCACGGCCCAAACGGGGAATGCCCAAGGGGGGGGGAGGGGGGAGGGGTGGGAAAGGGGAAAAAAAAAAACTTATACTCATGACCCAAAGACACGGAAAGGATAACTCGAGGCATCGATGACCGGTAGGAAATGGGTACCACCGAAGAAGGACCCTCTGTACCATTTGGCAAAAAAGACCCGAAAGTGTCCACAAAGTGGGAGTTGGAAGGGGGGGTGCGCCGGGGAGGTGGGGGGGGAAAAAAAAAAAAAGGACCATTCTGAATGGGGAAAAAAATCACAGTAGGAGGGGTTCAAATAAACTGCAAAGAAGACAAAAAAAAAAAAAAACACACAGTAACAGGTTTAAAGCTTCTACCAACCTGAGAAGACGAGAAAATCCCAAAAGAGAAAACCGTGCGAAAAAAAAAAAAAACAAAATCTGAATATGCCGGGAAAGTCGCAAAAAATGGGAAAGGGCCAGGGAAAAAAAAAGCGGTTGGTTTCGAAAGGAAGGAAACGTATTCAGGGGACTCAAAAACGAAAGTGAGATAGGTTTGGGGTTCAAACTACCTTACCGGTCGAGGGGGCCAAACTGAAAGGGAACCAAAACCTCGGCCGTTCGGGGGGGGTCTGAGCAAAGAAAAGACGTTTCACGACTCGCCGAAAGAAGATTGGCAAGGGGGGAATCGCGGAAAAAGGGCCGATGGGGGCACAAAACCGAGCGAAAGTTAGCAGTTCGAAGACAGAAAACGAACTGAAAAGGGGTTTGGTACTCATGGGGGGTTTGTAGGTAGAGGGGGTTCACCGAAGAAAACAAAAAAAAAAACAATCAAACCAGCGGGGAAAAAAAAACGGAAGCTGACGACAAGAGGGGAAAATACGCGAGAGCGTACAAAAAAAAAAAAAAAAAAAAAAAAGTACACGTCACCGAGGAAAACAGAAAAACAAAACAGGAAAATGGGGGGCAAGAAGGATGCAAACTGGGAAAAGGCGGTCGAACACAATGGTTGAACAACATTCAATCAATGGGATATTAGGACAAAACATTTCCCCAAGAAATCCAAAAAGGGCCAGACGAAAAGCAAGGGGGGAAGGAGGACTTCCACAAGAAGGTGGGACCGGGAGGGGGAGAAAAAATCAGGTCGATAAAAAACAGGGGACAAAATTAGATAAAACGAAAACGTAATGGAGGGGGGGAAACAGGACAAAAAAAAAAAAAGGCCGGAAAGAAAGTAAAACGGAAGGGAGGGATTAGTCGTTTCAAAGTTGGACTTACATCCCGGGGAACATCTCAATCTGTTAAGGAAAGGGTGGGCCACCAGGAGAATGACTAAAGGGGGGCGGTAAGCAAGAGACCAAGTGACTTAAACCAAAAAAAACAACAGAAATCCAATCCCGGTAGGCACGTCGCAGCAAACGCAGGGAAGAGGGGGCGGTGGCAAGGTTGGGGGGGGGGTCCCTTAGAAAAAAACAGAGGGGGAATAAGAAAACGTTTTTTCTAGAAAAACTAAAACCCAGCGGGACCTCCAGGGGTATAACAGTAAAGGGGGCGGAAAAAGAAGCAACCAAGGGGAAAAAACTTCATCAATCACAAACCGACCACAAACGCGGTCACAGGAGGGGGGGGGTGGCAAGACGAAAGCCCAGCGTTGCAGAAAGCCCCCGGAGGAAGGGGGGGGTGTGGACGAAAAAAGATCAAGGAGAAAAAAAAAAAATCAGGGGGGAAAAAAAAAAAGACACTGGAGCCCTGCCAGGTGGCCGTGGGGTTTATGGGGGGAAGTATACGCACGGCCTCATAAAGAACTCTTAAGGTTGCCACAGCACATTCCCAAGAGCAGGGGCACCCCCCGGAAGTGGGGGGAGGCAAAGAACGGGGAAGGGGGTGAAAACATTTAAGAAAGAGAGCAGGGGGAAAAAAAAAAAAGAAAGGGGGGGGAATGGGGGGCGAACCCAAAGCGTGGAAGCAAGGGGGGGGAAAAGGGGCAGGCCCAAACCGGAAACTTTGAGGGAACCAAGCTTGGAGAAGGGGGGGAAAGAGTCGTGGAAAAACATAGAAAAGAAAAAAAACTTCCTCAACCCAAAAACGATGAAAGGGAAAGAAGAAGGGGTCAAAAAAGTCACAGACGATTCGGCAAGTGGGCGAAAAAAAAACCACGGGTCCCCCTTAAAAAGCCAAGTTGGCAGGGAGGCCGGGAAAAAAGGGCCATGTGGGGGGTCCAACTCAGGGGTGGGGGGTGCGGCCACCGGAACAAACTTCTTCACCCGAAAGCCGGGCAGACGATCGCAGTTTTCCACACCACCGTTCCGGGGAAATGTTGGACGGGGATCAAACGGTAAAAATGTTGGTAAACCAAGGAAGTTGTTTTTGTTTAAAGGAATCCCGCGGAGGAACCGTTGGGCCCTCAAAGAGTACCGAAAACGGCAGCAGCGAAAATAACCGGGCCCTGGGGTTGGTGACGAAAAGGAAGCACACAGGAAAAATTAAAAACGGACCGGAGTTCGGGGGGAAAAAACCACGAAAGAGGGGTGAAAAAAGAAAAAAAACAAAGGATTGAATAACAAGGGGAAAAAATGCTACCGACGAGAAAGGGGGGGAAATTGGCAAAAAAAACCGGACAAAGAAGGTTGAAGCAATTGTCGTAGACTTACGATGACGAGTGAAGGGGTGCCCACAAACGGAAAGAAACAAAAGACCAGCTCGAACGGGGGGCATCGATGAGTGGGGTTTTAATTAGATTAAAAAATTCACAACCCGGGAACAAAAGGGCCCCTTAACAAAGGGAAAGGAGACACGGGGAAGGGTAGAGGGCCCCATTGGGGGGGCAAGACCCAAAAAGACAAGACGCAAAAAAAAACCGCCTGGTCACAAGGAACTAACCCGGCCAAAAACTCCACGGTACAGAAATCCCGCGAATTAGAGGGGGAGACAGTCCCCGTTGGGTAAGGGTAGAAAGGACACGGATAAGCGCCCGCACAAAAAAATAAAAAAGTGCAGAATGCAAAACGCAAAAAAACCGAAAGCTTGGAGGCACATTTGGGGGGGGAAAGTGCTGGAGGGGAAACCGACTGAGCCTGGTTTTCAATTGGGCAATGGCCGGTGCTGAAAAAAAGTCGCCAGTGGAAAAATGGGCGGGGGGGGGAAAAAACCTCAGGAGAAACAGGACGCTGACTCGAGAAAAGCTTGGGGAATCAGCAAACGGGGCGCAAAACGTAGGTACGATGCCGAAAGAAAAGAACTGGGGAATTGAAAGAGACAAAGAAAACACTTGCAGTTGGGGGTTCCCACCATGGACAAGCGCAGAAATGAAAAGAAAAAACAAGGGACAAAGAAAGAACAGGAAGATGGCAGAACGAGGGGACATCATAGATGACGGGGGAAAAAACTCACAAAAAACTTGGGAGTCACGGGCAATGGTCAGGTGAAAAACAGGTGGTAGGGGAGACCTTACCCAGAAAAACGAACAGGGGGGGGGGGGACCCCCTTTAAGGCCAAGGGGTCGTCGAAAGAAAAAAAAACTGTAGGGAAGCAACTTCGGGGAAGGAAGTAAAACAAGGAATGGTAAACGAAAGGGAACGAACAACACAGGGCGCTTCCAGACAAAATGCCGACGCCCGAAAGGGTTTGCCCCTCCACATACACGTTGGGGTGGTGGGGGGGTCGGGGGTTCGCCAAGCGGGGGTTTAGGGCATAGGATCGACAGGCGTCCAGGTGAGACACAAGAAAAAAGGGCTTGGGGAGGTTGGGTCAGGTGAAAACAGAGGAACGCGCGAACACCATTACGCATCCCCGGGAACAATGGTCAAAGGACAGAAAAAAAAAGGGCAAACCCATAACGAACCACCAAAACAGGTTTTGTCGTTAACTGGTCGGGGACACGCCGGCACGGAAAACCGGGGGCCACCGAACCAGCGTAAAAAAGAAAAAAGAAGGACTCCCTCTTGAATCGGGGCGGACTCCCAGCCCGGCCTCCACCGGTCCAAATGAAAAACCAAAACAAGGAGGGGAAATTTGAAGAAAAAAAAAAAACGCTACGTTAACTCACCAGACCAAGACGCACTGAGGGGTGACAGGACGGCGCGGGCAACAATAAAGGCAAAGCAGGCTTAAGAAAATCCAGGCCCGTAAGGACAAAAAGAGAGCCCGTAAAAAGGGGAGAAGGGGACGACACGGGGGTGGTCCGAAAAGAAAAAGGGGTTGGGGAAGGAGAAATAGGCCTACGGGCCGCAACGAGGCAGTCAAAAAAGAAAGACTTCAGGATGGGAGTTGTAAACGCAGGCCGGAACTTAGGAAAACCCAAAATTCAGACAGGACAACCGGAAAAGGAACAAACGGCACTGGAAGATCCAGGCCAGGGGAAGAGGGGGGTTTGGGGGACAGGGGGGGTTTCTCACCAAGCTCAAGCAAACACAAAGGGTGATCAAAACGAAAGGAAAGAATGGGTAAAGCCTGGTAAGGGGAAGTGGGTGAATCAGGGGCGGAATAACGGGCAGGAAGGCAGGAACGCGCCCAAAGAAAGAAGGTGGGCTTCGAGGGAAACGTTGTCAAAAGCCAACAAAAAACCATATATGGGAAACACACACGGCCCGGACAGAAAACAAATTCAGCCAAGGGGGACCTCAAAAAAAAGGGGAATGAGCAAAATCTGAAAAAAAAACACGGGGAAGAAAGGGGGGGGAAAAAAAGAAATAGAGGTTTTTCAATAGGGGGGAACCCTTCAAAAATAGTCCGCGTCCCTCCTTGGACTAAGCGCTCAACTCTATGGGCACTCCAAAACGAAAAGTAAAAAAAAAAAAAAAAAACGCTGAGAAAGGGGCACGAAGAATATGGATGAAAGGGAAAACCCTGAGCGATCACAAACAATCAACCGAAAAGGGCCGAGATTTAACAGGGGGGTTCGTGCACTTGCATACAACCCTGCAAACAAGGGTTTGGAGAAGAACGGGATCACAAAAAAAGAAAAAAGCCGCAAAGAAATTTACTCCCAGCAGGTGGAAAAAAGAAATCGACGCCGGATTAAAGAAGGGCCGAAGGTAATGGAGGTCCTGACAATAAACAGACGTAGCAGTACCAAAAGGGAAGATTCAGGGACAAAAGATAGGAATAAAGACTTTTTAGAGAAGAAAACCACAGGGGTAACGGCCTTAAACGGTACCCGCCCATACACTTTGGGGTGCAGTTGGACACCAGGGGGAAGAAATAAAAAGGGCAAAAAAGTTGCTTAGACTACTGAGAGAGAAGCACTCCGGAGAGGGTAAAAAAAACCAAAACGTCCACGGGGGGGGCAAACAAATGGCAACAATTAGAACTGGTGGGAAAAATGTGTAGAGTGGGGGAATACACTAAAAAACTTCAATCCGAACCTGGTTTGCATAGAATGAAGAAGCCCATTGGTTTGGAAAGCTGGGGGGGTGCACCATGGAAAACTGCCGGCATGGATTGTCACCACACGTAACGAAAGGGGCAAAAGACGTGTTGGGTCCAGGGGCGAAGGGGGGGAACATGGTGGAGGAAGAATCAAAAAAAAAAAAATGTAGAAAAGGTGGTCAAAATTCTAAGATGGAACCACCTCATGCAAAACCCACAAGACACGACAAAGTTTTTGGAGACCACCCGAACAAAAAACAAATTACGGTTCTACAGACCAAGACCTAAGCTAAAAAGAAACCAAAAAGACTAGAACAATAGAAGGCGCGATGGAGGGGTTGAGATCTCGGGGTTGTTCGCAGGAAGGCCTGGTCTGGGAGCGAAACCGTGAAGGGAAAGCACCGGGGAGGAAAAGGCGGAGGACGAAAAAAGTGGGGAAAAAGGGGAAAACCTTAAGGAACATTGGTTCTGTCAGTCCACCGAACAACATCAACGTCCAAAGAAAACCCAAGAAAAAAAGGGAAGGCAAGGTAGCAAACGCCCTCAAGTTGACCTCCAAAAAAAGGATCAAAGCACCAAAGAACGCGGCAATACCCAAAATGTGCGAAAGACAGAATAAAGATGGGGGAAAAGAATAAAATGGGGTGAAAAGGGATCGGGATCAAAAACACGAGCCATCCAAACGATCGTCCCCCAAAAAAAACCGGGAAAAAAACCTCGAAAAGAGGTAAAGACGTGACCGGGCGTTGCCCCGGAGCACAGGGCCTCAGGGTTTGTAACAGAAAACGGACCGGATTGAGAAGTCCAAAAGGGGGAAAAAGGGGGAAGAAAAAGGAAAGAAGGCATTTAAACGGGGGGGGGTGTTTCCCACAACACAAGCTCAAGGTAAAAAGTTAGGGAGGGGGGAAAACACCCTCACGCCGAACAGGGGAAAGGGAAAACGAAAAGCCAACGGGGATAAAGGTCAAAACTCACAAACAAAAAAAACAAAGGGAAAAGGGACTGGAAAAATACAATTGTAGAAAAGGGGGAGGGATGGAAACAATTCTGGAGGCACTGATGGGGGTTAGACGGCACGGGGCCCCGAGAAAAACAACAAAACCAGACAACGGAATTTTCGGGGGCAAGAAATATGGGAGGTACATAGAGGCAGACACGAAAATGGCTTCCGGATAGTCAGGGGCAAACTAGTCTGCAAGGGGAAGTCGCGAAGGGGGGGAAAGGGGAAAAACAGGGTGGAAGCCCACAGTGGGTGAAAAAGTCAAACACTGCAGAAACGCCACCGTTTGATAAAAGAAAGACGAAAGGTGAGGGAAAACGGGGGGTTGCACCAGGGATCAACTGTTTCTCTTCAAAAAACGGAAAATAGGGGAGCAATCTCAAGAGGATGGAAACACAAAAAGCGGG
>Ga0179593_1604286_pt1 | contig 20242 bp, 18 predicted proteins | sample CZODoug2_1_08_16_FD_185931 | JGI IMG/M metagenome (GOLD analysis project Ga0179593, IMG submission 185931) | Vadose zone soil fungal communities from Angelo Coast Range Reserve, California, USA - CZODoug2_1_08_16fungal (PacBio error correction) | ecosystem: Environmental > Terrestrial > Soil >...
AGGTTTCTTTCCGAAGGAAAAAGGGATGCCGTCAAGAAAAGAGGAGCAACTGTACTTCGCTATTGGAGAACGAGTGCTGGGGTGGTGCCCTATAGTAAGATTTGATAAGTGTAAGTTGTGACGAATCGTGCTGATGTTAAAAGGGACGGTTAAGTCGGGCACCGTGGTCGAAAACGTTCTCCGGGGAGAAAGCTACCGGGGCGACCATGGGACCTTGCTAAGGAAACCGGCCCATAAACAGTTTCTACGCGTGCGCGTCGTCGGAGAAGCCAAAGAGGGGAAAGAGTGCGCCGCCCGATAGGAGGGGCAGCCCCGCACAAACAGGTCAAAGATAATAAACATAATCGCGCGAAGAGGGTGTTTGAAGGGACTCCTCTCCAACGTGGTCGTTGGTTGAGCACAGTAGGGCGTTTCGGGGGGGTGACCGCCGCCTGAGAGTTTGGCGAAAAAAGGTTGTGTGGGGGGGTCGGAAAAGGACAGAACAGGGTGAGATGAAAAAGAACATGCCCTTGGATTTTCGCCGAACATGGTTGTTGTGACGTGCAGTTTTGCAATGGAGTCCCAAGTAAAGAATAGAGCGGTACATGTCTCCTAAGAAGACCCTGTGCAGGGAGGGTGAACGGACGCCATGGGGATGTCCATGCGAAGAGTCCGTCCATTCTGCGGAAAAGATTGTCGGGACAAAGGATTGAACATACGATTTGAGAAGTGGAAGGTCGGAACCGGATCGATTGGCTGGGACTGGTCCCCTTTTTGAGGGGAAGACGTCGGGGGGGAGACGTCGGGGAAGAAAGTTAGAGATCGTGTTGTCGGAGAGTGAAAGGAAGGCATAACGACTTAAGTGGTGGCGTGGAACTGCGACTAAGGGTATGTCCGGGGAAGCCTCGGCTGGGCTGATTGACTGAAAGCCGACGGCCAAAAGAGTCCGAGCAACGCAAATTCTGACTGAGGGAGCGGGGACAGAGTTGTAAGTGGGGACGGAGGATCGGAGGGACGGAGCGTCCGGGGGGGGAGGGGTGTCGCGGTCTCGGTGTGCTCCTCTTTCGTAGAGGTGGGCAGAGGGGAGGGTGGTAAGGCCCAAGCCGTAGGTTGTTCCGACGTCGCCTACATTTTCACGGATGTAGTGGGTTGCTGTAGGAGGAAGGCCGCCCTCAAAGTAAGGCTGAAGAGGGAACGACCGGCATCGGGTGGGGGCCCGGGTTAGTCGGGGGACAGCTGGTGGGGAAGTCGTCGTCGTTCGACGTGGAAGAATTGTAGAAGAGGGTCGTTGTGCGGACAGAGGTCGAGCTTGTCGTAGCCCACTGATGCGTTGGTTGAAGAGGGAAGCGTCGCGTCGCGATCAAAATCGTAAACAAGGGGAAAGGGGGTTTGCGGTGAGAACCGGTTCGTTCTTAAAAAGAAAAGAACTAATCAGGGGAACCGCCGTGCACGTTAAAAAGAGGAATATGTGCCTGGCAGGATAGGACATAGAGCGGGTCTTAGAAACCGGATTGGCCGGACAACATGGTCGTCGTTGTGGGATTGGAGGACCCGGATAGACAGAAGAAGACGCCAGAAACACGTGTAGCAGACAATCGTCCCCACCGCCCCGGGACAGGAAGCTCATTTCAAAGGATTTCGTTTTTTCACGGGGGATACCAGCGTAAGCACGCGGGCGGCGCCATGAAGACGTTCAAAGAGAAGAAAAGGGGATCGACCTGGGACGTTCACACAGGCGTGCATCTACCGAAGGGGAAGGTGAGCAAAAAGGCAACGAAACGTAGCATGGTCCGGAAAGGAATCCGTTAAGGTAAGTGCACGACGCCAGCGCAGCGGGGGTTGGCAGGGAGAAAGCGGGGGTGAAGCAACCACGAACGAAGAGCGAAGTGGAGGTGCCTCGAGAAGGTATCGTGGCAGAAAAGGGGTGATAGGTCCGCCCGACGGGGTGATCGAGGGGCAATTCATCCTGTGGGGTCACTCCCCTTCCATCTTCGGCCAAATAAGAAAACGACAGGGGGGATCTCTAAGAACACAACTGAGGAATATTAAGATAGATATCAATATCACACCTGGGAGGGCGGGCAGCAAGCAATTATTTTCTACGAAGGGCCACACTTGGGCGGCAACACGGGCCTTGCCCCACTGCGCCCTCTCAAGGATCATCGGGACACAGCTAACGTCTCGCACGAAGAGGAGGAAAAAGGGGAGAGAGGTTGCTGGAACCTTCGACCCGGCCCGGCAAAAGAAACGACTGAGCCGAGAGAATAAAAAGCTTACGACCCAAAAAGGCGACGTGGAAGGGGGGAAGGGTGCTCATCCTGCACTGGGTTCGCTGCGGCACGTTAACGTCAATTGAGACAAACCGAAGAAGGGGGGAGGCCGGACCCCGAACACCTGCAAGAAATGCCAGGGAAGGGACGGCCCTACGCTACCAACGAGTGTGAAACACTCTCGGCCTGCGCAATGCCAGAAGGTAAGGTGGTGGGAAAGAGTGGCGGGACAGTGGCGGATGAAAGGGAAAAGTCCAGATCCACGGAATACCTCCCACACCGACGACATGAACGGCCGGCCAATCCGCGAAAAGACCTGCTACACATGGAAGAAGGAAAAGGCCCACCCACTACGTGGAACGGGCACGGCGGGCGCCATCGCGATGCAAATAGCGGGAAGGGCTACCGACCGTTCTAACGTCGTCACCTTCGAGGTCGATAAAAAGATCTCAAGACCACCCGGAAAAAACTTGAGAGAGCTCTACGACGGGATCACCTACCACTACCACCGCGGCGACATCAAAAGGAGGGAGAGAGGAGGAAAGCAGGGAACCGGCCACCGCCACGACCTAGGAGAAAAACCTACAGATTCGCAGGAAGCATCCCCATAAAAGGGATGCGGTGGAAGAGAACGAAGAGACTTCTTAACCTGTCGAAGGATTCCAAAGACTTCTTCAACTACTTCAGCGTCGACTACTACCCTGTGGGAAAATCCCAAACGAAGAAGGGGAGGAGGAAGGTCTCACCGGAAAAACCTACTACGCGTCAGCAAGGACCCACGACACTACAAAACTATCCCTCATTCAAGTGGGAGAAACGGGGGCGCAGCCGCTCTGACTTCGCAATGCGGTCAAAAAAAAGTTTCAAAGCCGAGATCGTCAAGTTCAAGGCTCTCTTCGAGTCAAAGCCCAAAAACCTCCTTCAGTGACTCCCGGGGCAGATAAACAACGGGGCAGAACGGCGTTCGGGGAAAAGAGAACCGCGTCCAGGAAATCATCCCTCACTGGGAGGAATATCAAAGGGTCCGATCTCTTGCAACGTGCGTGGCAAAGGGGAAGCCAACGTCGGGGGTGGAAGGCTGAGGAGGTACACGAGGAGGGACGCATACAGGGGCGGAAAAGTGGCGCTGGCCTCCGAGGGGACGCGGGCCTTCTACTGAACCAAATATGTCTACTGGAGGTAGAAGAAATGACGTACGTCAGTTCCCGCTTCGAAGAAACCGATGAAACAGGCACGTCCAACAAAGGCAGTGCCGGCGAACTCTCAATGGCGCTAGGGGAACATCAAAAAAAGACTAATTGGAAACCGTTAAACGACGAAAAAACGAAGAAGGGGGATCAGGGACCCTGGAGGAAAGAAACCGTCGACGACGGCGGGTCAGCCCGGGACAGAAACGCCCTCGAGGAACGTAAGAAAAAAGGGGGAGTCGAAAGAACAAAGTCCGCGGTGGAAAGTGTATGAAAAAAACATCGTGCACGGCCTGGGCTGAACGTACGCTCGTCGGCGAGACCTACTGTTGCTCCTTCGAGACGAGGAAAAAAAGGAGGGATACGATGTAGCTGAAGGAAAGGTCCGCCAGGACGTGACTACGACCCGTGAGGCACCATCACGGCGACACGAAAAACGACTCGCCGAACCCTTCATGAAAAGTGGAAAAAATCACAAAGAAAGAAAACAAACCTCACAAGATCCACCCGATCAGGGACAAAGAAAACTTAGAAAGAGAAGAGGACGTCACCATCAAAAAGTACGCTTGCCTCCCTACGTCACCCCGTCCTTGAAGAAGTAGTAGACAAAAGGAAGGGGGAAAAGGGTTCAAAAAACGTGAAAATCACGATGAGGGAAAAGGGGCCCCTTAGAGAGGAATCTTCATCTGCGGCACTTGATTCCGTCACTTTCGTAAGGTCACTTCATTCTCCTGGGGGGAGAAGAGTGCCTGAGCCCTACTAGGCGCCAGTAGGGGGCTCTGACCGCCAAGATAACCGTGCGCTTAACGACAAGCCCCGTGCGCACCACGTGAACCAGTCCTAGACTCTCTACGAAGCAGAAAAAAAAAACGACAATAAAGAGAAAACCGCCGGGTACTGCATCACAACCCGTACCAAACGGCAGAAACCTTTCCAACCTCAGGACCCGTAGTTCCCATCATCGTAGGTAAAAAAAGCCTGTCGTACGGCGTCGGCCAAGGGGGTGGACGGCGAGGTCTGTAACGAGGCACCGCACTACCGGCAGGCGTCTTCTCACGATAACCAATACGGACGGGTCAGAGCAGGATTAGGAAAGGCGGCCACGGGGAACCAGGGAACGGGCAACCCGGCAGGAGACGTCGAGATCCGTCTTAATGAGCATCACTCAGGGCCTGTGAGAAGAGGTAATAAAAGGACGGCAGTGGGTCCCTGGCACATGACTCTCTACACTACCCTCCTGAGTGCCACCGTAAAGAAAAGAGGGGTAAAAAATCAACTTAACCGGAAGGGGGAAAGTTCACCGGCGTGGTGAGACATCACATTTGCCCAAAGGCATGAGGGCCATCGGCCGATCGGGGACTCTTCTAATTTCAGGGAAAAACTAGGGAAACAGGGGAAAGGGAAGACCGACAATACCACTTGCATCATTCAAAACTCTACATAAGGGGGAAAGGAACTTATCACTCCGTTCAAAGTAGGAAGCAATGGACGTCACGCCTTCAACTGGAATGGCAGAACTCGTTCACGGTGAGGGTGCGCATCAATGGATACATCAGATCAAATCGACGGGAAAGGAGGGAGATCGGGGTAAATCCCCCCAACTGCTCTGGAGAAAAAAGGCCGGTCCTCATCAATCTTTCCCCCCGTCAACAACAAACTTAGGATTAGGAACGATGGGGATGAGATCCTGCCCCGGAGCGTTCTTGATCCGAACGTCGAAGGATGGGGGAGAACGGAATCATAGAAAGCGGATGATGTCTCCATGATTCGCAGCACTTCAACAGCGGAAGGACCAGTTTTTCCAATTTGTCCGGAGGCCTGACCCTTAATAGCCACGTTGGGATGATCAATGCTTCGGGCCACCGGTTTTCTTTCTCGCAGCTTCGGGAGGAAGGAAAGGAAACTGCGTGGTTGCGATCGAGTCGAGTAATGAAAGAAGGACCGGCACCCAAACCCGCTCTTCTCGGAAGGGGGGGTAAAATTGGGGGGTTGCAAAGAAAGGCCGGAAAATCTGATCGCTTTGCAGTTTAGGTGGAACGCGCGTGCGTGTGACGGGGGCACGGAACGTCTTTTCTACAGAGTAGGAAGGAAAGGACCAACGAAGAAGGGAATTGGAAGGATAGATGCCTGACCATGCCCTGCGATCAAATGGGAGGGGAAAGGATAGCGACGTCGTACTGGCCTGGTTGCACGATACCGGGGGGAAACGTGCTCCTGAGAACCGAGAGAGCTCCTCCTACGAAGGGGGAAACGGTCGGGGGAATACGCCAGGTGCAGTAGAACGGTACAAAACCCTACGGCGTGCCCACCCGTGGTCATTTCGCCCAGCCGCTCTGAGGGCCATGCCCAGGAAGTGTGCTTAACGTAATTATTATGTGTGGCCAGGTTGTCCACCTCCGGGGGTCACTTTGGGGGCTGGGTCCCAGGAAAGGAAGAGGGATATCGTCACCGGGGGGGGATCGCACCGGCAGACGTATCGGAAAATGATCGTAAAACGTGGGAACCGATGGTCTTCGGAGCGGTATCGTGGAGGTCAGAGAGCGGACGGAGAGAGGGCGGCAGGGAGAAAGACGGAGTCGGTCCCCCCGACTATAGGAAACCTTGTCGCCCAGGGAAGTTGAACGTCTCAGAAGTCGGGGATCTCGAGATCGAGGAAACAACGGCCGAATCGGGGATCGTCACGTGGAGAAGGGGACACCTATGCAGGGGGGGGACGGCTTAAGCTGGCGTTGGCGAGTTGCGTTCCGGAAACAGCTGGTGATCCTCCCCAGAGATAAAGTAGGGACCAAAAGTGCTAAGAGTTGAATGCCGAGGTGAGTGTCGGTGGAAGAGGGCATCTTGCTCAGGCGGGCGTTTGGTGACGCCAGGTGCTGATTTGCACAGCATCGTGTCCGCCTCCCTGGGGATTAGGGGATTCGGTAAGTCGTGTTCAAAGGGGAGGGGGTGAAGTCACGGTTCGTAGGTGAACATCCAGGCCGGGAGGGACCTTGCTGTCCTTCATAAGAGAACACCCAGACCGGGTTATAGTGGGATACAGAAGTCTCGAGGGACCGCGGCAACCGGGGAGAAAGCGCAGAAAGATAGCCGTCAGCCAAGCCCTGGCCCTAGGTGAGGGTATCATCCGAGAGAGATGGTGGGGGGGTGAACGTGCCATTTTGGTGACGTTGAGAATGGCGGCAGAGGGGCGGCCATGACCGCCGAACGAAGGTGGGCAGGAAACGGAATCGGGGGGTGCTGACTAACTGGGACAGAAGCTGGGCAGTGTGCCCCCTGACCATTCCCTTGAGTTCAAAGAACGGGACGATGTTTTTAGTACGGGCAAAGGGGGGAACGAACGGGAGGACTGGGCCCGAAGAAGGGGGTCTACGACAAGAGTAGAAAACACACCGGTTCGGGGGGAGCCGGCCGCGCCTCGCGGGGAGAGGATCGTTCTCCCGCGTGGGCCGAATGACTTCCTCGAGCATAAAAGTGCGAGGGCAGGGGAAAGAGGGACGGTAAAATCAGTTCGGATTGCAAAGGGGAATACGTCCGGGATCGTAGCTACGTCGGGGCTCCAGAGACCTTCTGAACGATCTGCGTATCATTGCCAAAAGAGTCACACAAGGGGGGGGGGGAAGTGACTGGGGCGACAGGCTCGGGCTTTGACGATAAATAAAGACGTTGCGACAACGGGCAGGCCGACGGCCGTGAAGAGCACGGCCGAAGAAAGAAGAAAAAAACAGGGTCTTGTCGTGTTCGAGGGGGAGTAGCGGCCGTGTGGGCCCGACGTGGTCAAAAGTCGTCGTCGTTGGGAAGGAGTTCGTTCGTCGGGCCGTCCTTGAAGTTAGGGTGAGACGAAAACTAGGAAACGTCGTCGATGTGCTAGGAAGAAAGTCCACATAAAAGCGTCGCCCTGGGGGATGCCGTGATGCGACTCATGAGGCGGGGTGGAGGGGACTTCTGGGCAACTGTGGTGTGGAGTGTGCGGACGGAAAAAGAAGCTGTTCGTCGGCGTAGACCGCATGTTGTCTTGAGCGCGCCGTCGTCGGGTAGTCGAGCACGTTCCTGAAGTAATGGAGGGACGAAAAGAGGCTATCTCGCTCTAAAGAAGCAGGATAACCCGGATCCGGACGACTAGAGTCCTCAAAAGACCATCGCTATCTAGTCAAAGTTGAAAAGGGAAAGCGTAAAGTGGCCTGCGTTCTGAAAAAGGGAAAAAGTCTTTCGTCCCGGATGGAAGACGACGGATTCCCATGGGTCGGTGTGGGAGATGGTCCCTTTATGGGAGAGACTCCAAACGTAGCTGACTCGTCAACGGAAAAAGGAGGGCGGCATTTGCGGGGGGAAGACGACTTGAGGTGTTTCAAGGTGATGCCCGGGCCGGATGGCGAGGCGCGGGCCTTTCGAGAATCCTCGAGAAGCCCAAGGATCGGTTGGCGACGTTCACCGTTCCGGCTGCCAGAAGATCGCGTTTGTCCACAACGGCAACGAGGAGTCGCAGGGTCCGGGTGATGTGCCTTATGGTGCAACTCCCGAAGCGACGAGTTATGGAATCGGTTCCGAAAGAAAAGTCCCGTCGTGAGACGCATTTCAGTGGCCGATGCCTTTGATGGTAACTCACCAGAAGACGGACCAGCTAGTTGCATGTGAAAAATCAGCCGTGGGGAAAGCAAAATGTTCCAGCGAGGTCCACTAGGGGCTCGGACGTCCAATGAGGAGTCACACCAACTGATAGTAGAAACAAGAACCGATCACCTGGCGGGCCTTTCAGCTGCCCTTAGTGGGAGAACGCGTGCCACACAGTGGGAGCACAAAGGAAGGGGAAGTCAGAAAACCTGCACCCCGTGGAGTGGGGGGAAAGAAAGGGGTGACTCTCCCCTCACCTTCCTCTATGATGAACTGCTCTAACCGACGGCTAGGAGGGCTGACTCTTTCAAAGACCCGGCCAAAAAAAAATCAATGCTCCTCAGATCGGGCCCTACGGATAAACACGGGGGATATGGTTGTGTGGGCGGGGACTGCTGTATTGGCGGAGCCGGCACTTGGGGTCCCCGTCGGAAAAGAAGGGAGCTTAGTGTGACAGAACCCAGGGCAGGGGAAAGCCCAGGTACCGTCCGCACTCTGAGGGGAAACCAACGAGTGTGAAAAAGAAATACTCTTCAATGACCTGAAGGGAGGGTCGCATATTTGGGTGTCGGAGTCACGAACGTGTTCTTGGAACCGGGAAACGAACGTCCTGGCCGTCAACTGGCTGAAGACCTCACAAGTGGGCATCCCGTCAAAAAAGGACACAGCTAATTGATAAAAAAATATAGAAAACTCACAGCTCACCTAACGTGTACGAGGGGCAACGGAGCCATCTCGGCGATGTGAGCTGAATTGACTCCATCCGCCGGGGGTTAGAAACGGCGTGGGAGGGGTAGGGGCCTCCGATCTCTAGGAGAACTCGGAAAAACGGCCACCCACGGGGGCTCGTACTACAATGAAAAGAACTGCGGATCCGAAAAAAGGGCTAAGACGCAGCAGCCGTTGTACAAACTGCACCAAAAAACCACAAGTGCCTCACGACACGACCAGAGGCTCCCCCACGGGGTCTTTAAGGTATTTCTTGTTCGTTCAGCCGCGGCTCAACGCTTTTATTTCTTCGCTAAAGAAAAAGAAGAAGACGACGAAGGAGCACGAGGAGCACCCACGACTGCGGCCCCCCGACGGAAGGAAAAAAAAACCATCGGCGCCCACGAAGGAAAGTAGGCACTTCGTCCACCACGACACACGACTACGAAAGAAGCTCGTCCCCAATTTTAAAAATTCTCTCCTTTGACGCTCAGCCGGGTCAGAAGGACGCGGACGGGTAAGAAACGACTCAATTTTCACCGGGACCGAAGAGCACAGTCAACGAGCTCTCGTAAACTCCAACCCCTTCTGTGACTCCGGGTGTAGGAAAAAATAGAGTCAGACTACCTGGCTTGGGGAAAAGACCTACGGAAGGATTCCTCCCAAGGGGAGCCTACACTATCCGATCTCGGTAAGTCGGAGTTTCCCTGCACTTCGCAGGGGCGAGAATACGGAAAAAAAAAGGAACACAGTGGCGGAACGAAACGCTGCGATGAAGAAAAAAAGAAAAAACCGCTACCTGAAGGTAGGTCCTACGATGTCGGAAAGGACCATCTCGGTCGGTCGGGCCACGGCATGTACTTCTAGCACCAATAAAGGAATCCAAGGAGAAAGCCAGAGAACATGGCGTAGGCGTTCGCAAAGAAAAAGGAATTGACTTTCCGACACCAACCCGTCATCGGCAAGGACAGGCTCAACCACCGGTCAGTAAGGAGGACAAAGAAAAAAAGGCATAAATGTATGCAAGACTACCCAACTTAGAAGTAACACCACTCGCGTCGTATTGGAGACATATCGCTTCTTTTCAAACTGCCTTCTCCACGGAGGAGATCCAGCAGATCCTCGACAAGCTCCCTGAGTGAACGCAGAGAAAAAAAAAAGAGTCTGGTAAGCGGAAGGAAAAAAAGGCAACTGGTCCGCCCCGAGCCGGGGTTCACCTACGACACCGTGACCGTAAAAAGAAAAAAAAAGTCAGAGAGGACCCGCAGGCGACAATAAGGGAAAAACGGCCAAAACCAACGGCAACGCCTGACAGAAGAGAGGCACCAACGAAACAAAATCAGTCCGTCATCAGCGACGTCAAAATTCTGCGATGGCGAAAACCGTCTCCGGCAGGGAATCCCAGAAAAAACTCTGACAGATTCAAACTCGAAAACCGATGCATGGAGGTGAGGAAGAGGAATCACTATCGCAACCCAATATCCGCCCTGAGTAAGGGGAGAACTACGCACGGGGGTAAGTTCACTTTTGAAGGAAGGGATTATAATGAAAGTTGTGTACAATCCGTCGTGCTCTGTAAACCCAGCTCGCCGACGATCTTACCTCCCGTCGATCGGCGCTTACGACGCGCTCGAGAGACACTCTCTCTAGAAGAGGTGAAAAAAGCGATACGAAACGCTCGCACAAGCCGTTCCTGGGAAGAAGAAAAACGAGCTCAGGTTCCGGCTCGAAGGCCACCTCACTACTGGAAGTGTCACTCATCTTCAAACCCACCGTTCTATTTGCACGAGGAGGGGGGAATTACGGTTCTACCTCCGGACGAGGCACCCGAACGACCGGAGTCGTCTTGAAACGACCTCACTGACACCACCCCGGTGGTCCGGAGCACGAGTAGGACCAGTGGGGCAACCCGCCGAGAGACGGTAAGAGAAAAAGTAAATGGCATCCGCAGGCGGGTACAGGTCACGTCCTGCAAGAAAAGGGAGAGTGGGTCCTGGACTTCCTACAAAGAGAAGAAAAAAAAGAGAAAATGTTAAGCCGTCCCGGGGCCTTCATAAGAGGAAAAGATCACCGCAGAAGAGACAGGAGTATGGCGTGCACACCAATTTGCTCAGTCGGCAGCATCTCAGATTTTGAGAGGGAAAAATGGCATCAGAAAGAGGGATGACACAAGGAATGGTGTACGACTTCAACGTGTTCCTAAAAGAAAAAAAACAGCGGGCTGCAGGCACGCCAAGGGGGGGAATCAGCTTTGCCCGATCAGGAGAAGTTTCACGTTGCTCTTCAGAGGGCGTCCTTCACCTGGGCCAAACAAAGGAAGGGGAAGGGGTGAGGAAGAGAACGTCAAAGACGTGGGGGTTCGCCGAAAGAAGAGCCTCTCCCCGCCGAAAAGTCGGCTCAAGCCTGCCCTCGGGCCGAAAAATCTCTCTCAAAACAACGAGTCTCTATGATGAGTCTCAGGGGAGGGGAAAGCAAGAACGATACAAGAAACCTCCCACGTCTGGTATTCGCTGGGAGTGGTCCTCCATGATGCGCATCACTGCACCAGAAAGGGATCAAGGTGGGAAAGGAAAGAAGGAAGGACCCAAGCCTGTAATGCTGCGGGCGCCCTATTGGAGGAGAGGGGGGGAGGGAAGGAAGCCCCTGGTAAGCGGAGGAACCCGGTGAAGTTCGTTCAACCCCGCGGAAAGTCATGCTTATTGATGAAAAAAGCCACCAGAGAAGAAGGAGCCCGGGAAGGGGTTGGCAAGAGTTGGGGATGTTGCACGCCACGGAACTCACTGAATCCTCGTCGTTGTGAGGGATTGCAGTTCCCCAACAAAGGGAGGGAACGGGGGGACCAAATGCGGATGTCGAGCGTAGGTCGTCTGAAAAAAGGAAAACCCTGAAATCAGTACTTTGCCGTGGACGTAATCCTAGACTGCGGGATTCCGTTGACCTCGGACAGACATTTATCTGAGTAATCGCCGGGTTACAGAGAAAAAGAAAGAGGGGGCACACCTCGGCTCGGAACCAAGGAAAGGAAAGTGTCAGTTGAAGAGGGTCGGGGACGGGGCCGTTATTGCAGGGGGTCGTACGCCCCGACGGCGGCAAACGGGCAGAGTCATTTCGCCCCCGCCGAAAGAGAAGGCAATGCCGGTTGAGTATCGTTAAGGTGCCCCTGACGGTAAGGGAAGGTTGGCCAGGTTAGGACCTGCAGTGGAGAGTTCAAGAGCGTTGTCGAATCGAGTAGAAAAGGGGTCGTGGGTCGACGCCCGTCTAGCAACTGTGGAAGCGGGGGGACCAACGGGGGGAGAACAATCGGGATCGGGGATTCAAGCGGGGAAAAAGGCGCCGACAGTCTGGTGCAGATCGACGACGTATGAGTACCCCCGTCGAATCAGGAGGAGAAGCAATTGAGCCTCCCCATGTAGGAAAGGGAACGGCATAACAGGGCCGCGATTCCGTTACGAAGGGGGTGGAAGTTGATCGGACGGGGCGCCGGCCGCCAACATCGTTCGATGCTGAGCTGTCGGGAGTGCGGTCAAAAACTGTCGAGGAAAAAAAAGGGCTGTCCAGGGGAGGTGGTGTCATTATTACGTACCTGTTGCTAAAGGAGGGGTTTGCCCGATCACGTCTCTTGCTCGCGTGTTGCCGGCCCGGGTCGAGAAATTGAACTACTTTCCCTCCTGGGGCGGCAGGAAAATTGCGTGGAGGAAGAAGGGCAAGGGGGAAACACGATTACGGGCGGGGAAGGGGCAATTGCTGGTACTTCAAACAAGACGTGTGATCGCCTTTGCTAGAGAGTCGCCGTCTGAAAGGTCTGCGCCCACATTACAAGAAGGGAGACAAAGAACGTAAGTCTATCGTGTTCAAAACAAGCCCAGGCGGTGTTTGCCGGCCTGCAGGGTGACAGTTGACTCACAGAAAGGCCAGAGGAGGAACAAAGGTGTGGTCGGTTCACCGATCCGGACGGGGGGGAGTCGAACGGAAGTAAATAGTGGCTGCCCTCCGAGCGCAAATGAAGTTCTCCGGCACGGCGATTGTTGTTTGCGGACCGTGTTGTGAAAAGAAGGAGGGAACGAAGTCGTGACGAAAGCGTCTACCGTTCACCCTTGTTCAGAAAAAGGACGCGAGGACATCGAATCGCTTTCGAAAATGAATGACCAAGCTGTGTCGAGAGGAAAGTAGAGGATCATTCCGAGACACAAAAGAGGAGATCGATTTTCTTTGGCTAAAGGCTTCCACCGGGGGGGGGGGAGGCGCTAGTGGGAGATCGGGCTCCCCGTCAGTCTAACCGATCGTTTTGATAAGGACCGAAACAGAAAGGATGAAAGGGGGGGGAAAAGGAGTCGTTCTTGGACGAGCACTCTGCGGGTGAAAACCGGACGGGACTCCGCGCAGGAGGAACGTGAGCTCCTAAGCGCTCTCGACGGGCCTGCGGAGACATGTGTGGGTAGGGGAGAGGTTCACGATGTCCTTCTGTGGAGCGGCTGTTGGATACGCCGTCGTCGTCTTTAGTCGGTCGGAGGGTTGGTGGGCGCTGAAGTGGTACGGGGATTCAGAGAAAATGGTCCAAGTCAGGAGGAGAGCGACCAGCAGAAAATAAATTCGCCTGGGGTACGGGGCGCTGCGACAAAAAGGGGCGGGTTTTTTGGGCGGGGGTAGGAGGGGGGAAAGGGTGCAGGGCGTCCGCGGCCTCTGTGTCGCGATGAGCCCATGTCAGTGGTCGAGTCGTCGAGCCTTGTTGAGAGCACTTGCCTTTGTGGGGAGTGGAGGAGCGGATATTAGCAGAAGCGAGCGGGTCAAAGAGAACCCGGTGTTCAACGACCGAGGTAGTCCTCGAGGAATCAGGAAGTCTTTTCTCCCAATAAAGGGACTACGAAGATCTCAGTGGACTCGGGTCGTTCGCCTCCGAGGGAAGTTGGGGGAAGGTGCCCCATGTCGGGAGGGGGAAGTCGTCAGAAGGGGATACTCCCAGGACGTTCTCGAAAAGTTACCGAAGAAGGTTATCAGGAAAAGAAGGAAAAGCATGCCAGACGATATTGAGGTTCACCCGAGGAGAGGTCCTGGGAACTACAGTGCGTCCGGAAATTTCGTGCGGTAGTTTCCCGGAAAAGGAACCAAGAAAAAGCAGGTTGTGCGTAAGCCGGTTAAAGAAAAAACACACCGTACGGAGTCAGCTACCATATCGCGTGCTCCACGCTCGAGGCCACTAGCGACCGTGTTAGGGAATCCTTCCTGAAAAAAAAGTCGCCGAGTGGTTGCCGGGAAGGAAGCGGTCCCGCAACCCCAGTCGTTGATGCGCATAGTGACTCTTACGAGTAGGGGATTTCAGAAAGTTATTACAACGTTCACCAACCACGGTGAAGAACTACGGTCTCAGGACAGGCCCACGTGATCTGTTATCTCTCTCAACACGAGGAGGTGAAGAGAAGATAAATTTTCCTTAGGAAAATAGGGAGAAGAGCGGCAAGGAAAAATTACTGAGATTCCCCTCGCGAACGGATGATCATCGTGGAAAGAAAAAAAACGGCTCTATCATCAGGTTGGCGCATCATCACGACTGCTCCGTCGGTGGTGAAGCTTTTCTGAAGAGGAGAATGTCAAAAGGGGAGAGAAGAGTCACGCTAAGGAACCGTCCCATGGACTTGGGAAGCTGGCTGCGATGCGATCTGGTCGGAGCCGGCACCGGTGAAAACCGGCTTTCAAATAAAAGTTGGGGACATATAACCTCACGCAACGCCCTCCGTAAGGCAGGGAAAAGCCGCTGACGTGGTGAAACCCCCTCAATCTCGGGTGCGCTCTGCCCTGCATGACAGGGGTTTGAGTGACGATTTTTCAAGGTCGGCCTTGGGGGAGAAAAACCAGATCAACGGGTACGCCTCCCCGGACGACATGGGAAAAGGAAAATCCGTCAGCGGCGAAGCAAAGGACACATTGATGAACCTCCGCAAAGTACGTGTACGAGGCCCGGGCATACGGAGAAGCTACCGATCTAGGGCCTCAAGGACTGACACCTAAGTACCGGCTCCCCTGCGTGAAGAAAAGGGGGCGATCGCCGATATATTGCAAGATGAACCACGCGCACCAAAAAGGGACTCGACTACAATATACTACGAAAAAAAACCTGGAGCAGGTACGGTCATAACGTCGACTACTGGACCGTCCAAAAACATTGCAAAGAACGCACCTCTGTCCGCCAGCCAAACTACTTCTGTCTTAACTGCATCCCCCAGAGGAAGACGAGTGTAATCGGCAGACGTCGTCACAAAAAAGCGAACACACCCTAAGCGCAAAAAATACGACTACTCGAAGCCCCGACGACTACTTGCCAAGTAGACACCCCTCCGCTAGAAGAAAACCTCATCCAAACAGTTCTTCAAAGGCCCGTCGAGTCACGCCGTTGATAGGAAGGGAGTCGTCCTTCCGCGTCGGATCTCCTTTTCACCTACAGTCTCGTCCAATTCACGAGCCTAACAGTACCACTCCAAAGAAGGTGATGAACGACCGGGGGAGCACATCATCGACGGCACGGTCGGGAAAAAAGGAAAAGGGAGTCCGGACGTCTGAATAGAAAAGGGCCCTATCCCAGCACTTAAAAAATCTCGTGTCATCCGAAGGAGACTTCACTTCGCATGAGAGGGGAGGAGCATGGTAAATTGCGGGCGAGCTTGTTGTGCTAAAAAATCAGACGACCCGCTCTGTAACCAGGAAAAAAAAGGTCGCGCTGAAGTCGACGACCAGCTCTAAGGTCAAAGAAGTTTAGGAGGGAAACATCGACAAAGAAAACGTGGCGAAGGACTGTCATGTCGCTAGTGTTCACTCAAACTAGAAAGGGAAATGTGACGACCAAAAAAGAAGTCGTCGTCTCTGTGACAGAACCAACACCTTCGCTGGGAAGCCCCTGCCTAATAGGAGAAACGTCACGGACCAGAAGTCAACCAGTCTCCTTCTGTGAGAATGAAGAAGACACAATCGAAACTGCCCTTGCGGGGCAACCTCCGCTCGGCGTAATCCTCGAATGTGAGAGGTCTAACACTAACAGCAAAACGGTAGGTTGTCAAGATGGGAAACTGGTCACCCGGACGGAGTGGGTTCACATACTACACCGTGACCTGGCCAAGCAAAGAAGGTGCCGACTCGCCGAACCAAAACCTCTCTTTGAAGGAAAAGGACCCAGGGGACAAGCAATATTCCTGGAAACGATCGTGCACACCACCTGCCAATTAGAGAAGAGGAATCTCAGCGACGTCACCATTAGGACCGACTCTGCCATCCCGTCTGCAAAGTCATCCCGACGGAAGCAAAGGAAAGCCAATAAAAAGCCACTTCAAACACTGGTTCGGTCCAGCTCAAAAAAAGAGGAGAGAATCGGCAACCAGGTTTCCCGGCCCTTATCTCGATCTAGCGACGGCACGTGGGGACTAACTTTGTCGATAAGAGAGAGGGAGTTGGTAGAAATCGGTGGGACTTCGGGGGCTCCAGAGAGGAGCATCGCTACCGAGCTGTCAAAACGATCCCCTCCACCTGACGACCTCAGGTCGCACCACTTAAGAAAACGTAGGACTAGAGTTTTCGCACCAACGACCCGGGAAGTAAATCTCTAAAACGACTGTAAAGGTTACCATCATCACCGTTACCCTAGCCCATCCTTCTCGGACAGAAGAAGAAGTCCGTAATGACGCACAGTCGGGCCCGGCGGAGCTTCGAAGGAAGACCTTCTACCCGACCCAGGGGCTGTACCGATGCAACCCAGGGGCACCGGTCTCTTCCGACCCGGAGCCAGAAATACACGCGGGCGTTGACTGGCCGGAGAAAAGGGGTGGTTGCGTTGTGGTTTGGGGGGGGGGGTGGGTTGGTTGGGTGGGGGGGAGGACAAGTTTACCCATTGAGACAAGAAGGACACGTGCCAGTGGTGTCATCCCAGGTGCCTGTAGGATAAGAAACAAGGACTGGAATGGGGTCAGACGTCCTACTACCTAAGAAAAACAGACGCTCCGAAGAATGTGAAAACCTCACCGAACTTGAACATAATACAAGGGAAAACTGGCGAACAAAATTCCCACGCTGCGGCAGAAGAGAAGAAAAACAATAAAGAGCGGGGGGGGGGGGGGTGGGGTGCCGAGGGGGGGTCGGGAAGGGGGGGGGGGGGGTGGGGGGGGGGGGGGGGGGGGGGGGGGGATGTGGGGTGGGGCGGGGGGGGCGGCGTGTGTGGCATTCCTCTTCTATTAGGAGATAAGACGAAGAACCCCTTTGAACTACGTCACCTGATAACCGCTGACATCGGGCAGCAAAGAACATACTTTTTCCCGCGCTCCTTATCACAGAGATCCGGTCATGACGTCGGGCATATACGTCAATATTGCCTGTATTCAATCATGAGAAAGGAAATAGACATGGCAAGCACGTGATCTCTTTCGCCCTCACCCTACCCGGTCGCGTTCGGCTCAAGAAAAGGGACTTATTATAGGAATCTCTCACAGTAGGAAAAGAAGAACCGTGAGCCCTTACCGCTGCGTCCAAAAAAAAGGAAAAGGGGAGGCACCGAGCTCATCGCGATCCCAATTGCTGGGATCCTCGAGTGGTGATTCTCATTACACGTCACCCCAGAGAGTATGAAGTTTCAAAAAGCAACCGGTAGAATATCACCGTGGTCCCCTTAGGATTGGCACCATGACTGATGTGTCTTCCTGCGGTGCCAAGGACGGAGATTCGGGAGGGTCGTTCACAAAGAGAAAGGGGAGTGTAGCAGACTTCCATTCAACAGCGAAAAAAAAGACGGCGATGCTGCAAAAAAGTTGTCAAATTGTGTTGATGTGCAAAAACCACGGAAACCATCGAGGAGGTGAAGTTAAAAGAGTTGACGGGGGAGAAGGGGAAGCTTTCGTTGAGGGAACAGTTCGAGGACGAACATGGACCACAGAAAGAATGGCCGTGGACGGGATACATGAAATGCCCTGCGGGAAGGCCGGCGACGGACGGAAAGTTCTAAAGGTTCCATCCCGCCTGGGCAAATAGACTCCGGACCCAGTCCGAAGGGGTGTGTGTCATTGAGGTCGTGGAAGACGCCGGGTAGGACAGGTGTTCAAGAGCCAAGACGGCGGGCCACCAAGACCACTAATTTCCTTAAAACGAATGGGAAAAGAAGGACTATCGGGGGATTGCACGCCGAATATTTTATTTCCATTTTTCAAGAAGTCCTACTCTCGACTTCCATCTGTTCACGGTGGACTGGGTTCCCCATGGACAGTTACCGCGGTTTAGAGAGAGGAAGTCGAGTAGTCAACCGTGGATTTGTGGAGGCTAACGAAACTTCGGATGGAAGGGAGTGATCGAGACGTGTGGTGCGCGGGGGGATTCACGTCACTCCGTAGGCGAGGGGAAGCTCGGGGGGTCAGAACACGGGGGATGACGTGCGTGGCAGGAAAGTCTTGGTAGAAAAGGAGGCCCGGTAGAAGCCCGTGAAGAACGGTTCGAAAGTGACGGAGAAGCCGTTCGATGGACGATTATCAGCAACGAAACCGGGGTAAAACGATCTGAAGGGGGAAGGGATCCGGTCCAATAACAGGGATTCATCTGTTGATGCTGACGTTTGTCGGAGGCTTCCTACTAGTCGGATCCGGCAGGGATGCCAGAAAGGGCCGCACCGGCGGCGGGGTGACTTCCGCTTGGAAGAGTGATGTATTCTGGGGGAGGGAGTGTGCAAAGGGAACTTCTCGCTTGCCGTTGGTTGAAGCCTAGGTCGAGAGTTTGACACCCTATCGAGAAGAAATAGTAGAGAGTACGAGCGAGGTGGTCAGGCGAGGAAGAGTCACGGTGTCCAGTCAAACTATAAAGGGCGACCATTTGGAGGAGGGCCTTACAGAAAACAGGGATAGCCACCACACGGAGACCGTCGGGATCGCGCGTCTCCAAGGAGGAGGGTAAAGCGGATCCGGCATCACCAACGTCACTATGTCGATCGGTGATCTCCCATACACTCGCCGGGGGAAGGGAGAAACTCCCAGGAGGGAGCACAGAGTGAGTGGTGCATGCTGATTACCGTCCACTGCGACGGTGTTTTGGGCGAATTTCACGAAGGGGGGTGTGCATTCCCAACGGACTGTTTGACTTCCCGACAGAAGAAAGGACCTGAGTGAAGGCACAGGCTAGTTGGCTTTCCGTTTACAGTTTTTCCTATTGAGGGAAAAAGGGAAAGGCCAGCGAAAAGGGTCAATTGACGACAGCGAGACCTCTGACACAAGGGAGATCGACGAGCTGGGATGGAGAAAAGAGACGCTGTCCGTCACGCCATGAAAAAAATGACCGCGTGTCGCAGGCTCAAGTCGGCGATCATTCGACATGCCGAAATCAGGTCCAAGGAAGACAGTGATGGTAGTCCTTCGCTTATGAGACGAGTCAGATAGGGCTACTCGGTGCTCAATCCACAGTTCGATCGGTTGCGAAAATGGATCCACCGAGGAAGAAAAGCAGATGACGACTCGTTTGTGGAAGAGAGCGAAGAGTCCGGGTTGAGCCTCTTCAGTGCCGAAAGGAAACGCCGAGCAACGGCAGGAGAAAGAGAAAAAGTGGGTGGTCGTGGGCTTCTGGAGAATTCGTCGTAGTAGTAGAAGGTTTCCGTACGTGTCCGTAAAATATGGGCGTCTTGGCGCGCTAGGGGAATACATTTGTTTGCCGCTAGAGGGGGGAAAGCGTCGTCGTCAGGAAAGAAGAGGGAGTAGTAGAGTGCGGGAGGAGCGCGCCGCCATCACGTCGCCCTGGAGGGCCGCTTGCTGAGGAAGTAGTGGAGGTGGGGGGTAGTAACGGGGGGGAGGACCTCTTAGACACGCGTCGGGGCGATGTAGCCAGAGGTCGAGCCGACAGCGGTATCGAGCCCTTGCCGGGCCGCGTGTTCCGGCGGTCATATCTTCAAGATGTGCGCCGGGAGATTCGGACTACGAGGTCCAATCTAATGCCCATCGCCGAAACATCCGTGACCCTGTCGGAACGTACAGTGGGGTGCGGGTCGGGAAGGGCGCAACGAATCACTGATTGCGGAATAACAGGTCTCGTTGAGGTCTTCATGCCCAGGACGGCTGCTTCCCAGCGCCACAGGGAGGGTAGACTGAGAGAAAACACGGACCGTGAAGGGCAGGGCATTGCGCGAACGAGATGATTTTTAATCGTGGCTACCAGGCGTCAGGGGCAGGTACCTTCCTAGGAAAAAAGGGGGAGTGCCGGGGCCCAAACAGATCTTGTTTGGCATGAAAGCCGTGTTTTCACCGAAGGCTGCAGCGACGCAGTTGCGCACCCGGGAGCAAGAGCATGGGAAAAGGGCAGAGCGCCTTGAGGGGGAGAAAAAACCGTTGTATGGTCGAAACGGGTGTTAAGCACAAAGGTTCGCTAGTCCCTCGAGACTGTGAGAGGCGTCACCCGCTGTGTAGGTCCGCCCCGCGGTCCGGTTAAAAAAGGCAGCGGACCCACTGTGTCCCAGAGAGATGCCACTAGGTCTTCGTAACGTGTAAGACGGTG
>Ga0179593_1506493_pt1 | contig 20241 bp, 17 predicted proteins | sample CZODoug2_1_08_16_FD_185931 | JGI IMG/M metagenome (GOLD analysis project Ga0179593, IMG submission 185931) | Vadose zone soil fungal communities from Angelo Coast Range Reserve, California, USA - CZODoug2_1_08_16fungal (PacBio error correction) | ecosystem: Environmental > Terrestrial > Soil >...
CAAGAGTTGACGTAACGTGCCTTTTCTGCCCCGGCGACGGGACAAGGGGGGGGCGATCCCCGACTCCTGGTATAAGCGGGTTCCGAAGGAAACCTTCAAAATCATCTTATTAATATTCAGCCATCAGGAAAGGGGAAAGTTCAAGGGGAGAAAAATGGGCGAGAGGACCGGCTGCCGATGTGGGGCCCTCCCGGACAGCAGTGGAAAAAAGGCAGACTAGAGAAAGGTCGGAGATGCAGTTAAAAAAGAGAGTAGAAGTGAGCGGGCCTCACCAATGACACCCGCCAGGGTAGGGGGAAAATTCTAAAAACCGTTCGGTTCCTGACCTCCATCAAGAAGCAATTGTGCCTGATAAAAAAAAAAAAACAAAGCAACCTGGATGTTTTTCCTGCCGCAAAGGGGGAAGAGAACAGGGCAGGCCTAGAACATGCTCAGCCCGCTGGAAAGGGCTAGGGTAGGAACCAAAGAGGCGGGGTCGTCCCGTGGCGTAAAAGTCTAGGGAAGCTGTCCCGCTACCCGCAAGGACCGTCTAATGCTCAGCACAAAGGAAACTACGCCCGGGTGGACCTCTCCCCCAGAAAAGGAGGAGAGGAAAAAGACCGGGGGAAGCCTCTCCTCGGAGCCACGCACCCGGGGACTGTCGCGCCTCAAAGAAATCTGAGTAAACCTCCGCCGCATGCCACTATGTCCCTGATCGATCACTCATCACTTTTGTGACGCTCAAAGATCGGCCGGCGGGAGACCTTTTTCCGGGCGTCCTGGAAAAGGGAGGGAGAGGGGACTAACGACGGGAAAAAATTAATTGTCTTCCAAAACTAAGAACAGAGAGCTGGGGAAGGCGGCAGCGTTGTAGAATGCTCCATACATCTGAAATCACTCTTCCAAAATTTTTTTGTCAAAAAATTTTGGTCACCTTTACTGAGTCGAGGTAGATCCTCGCCCAGAGGTGAGGAAAGGCCTGAATCAAGGAGAGGACGGAAAAAGACAAACATCCGAAGGGGACATAGTGATTATCCTCACCCCTGTTCGAAAAAAACCTGAGACCCATCTCCGCTAATGTGACTATCAAACTCTCCCTTTGGGTCTGAAAACTGTGGGCATGGAGGCAGGGAAAGGAAGGAGCAATAGAATCCTGTATAGGAGATGTCTCAGCTTCAGCTCACGCGAGTACCCAAAGGAAAAACCTTGCAGAATAGGTGGAGATGAAAGGAAAAAAGTGAACTTGCGGAATGCTCAGCAATAACAAGAAAGAAGAAGAACTGGGATATCACGTCCTTCTTCCTGAGGCACTCACAGTGAAGGGAGGGAGAATAGGGGCGGAAAAAGTCCACTGGACACGGGGGAAACGACTGACAAGGATACAGCTTGTTGTTGTTCACCGGGATTGCGGGAATCCCTTTTGAACTCTCCAGAAGAGAGGTAAAACACGAGAAAGAAGAAAGGGCAACTGAAAAAAAGATTTCTCCCTTTTAGAAGAGGATGAGATAGCTCAACGGGTCAAAACAAGAACCGTATGCAGGAAAGGAGACCGGAAAGAAAACAACATCTATACAGGCCTTCGGGGTCGCGAGTAGGAGACATGCTTTCAGTATTGGAATTGGCACGTTGTGGAACAGGGGAAAAAGCCGAAACCCTGATCCTGAGATGCAGCGCAGGAAGAAAAAAAAAGGACTACTTCAGAGCCCGCGCAAGGAAAAATGAAGGCAATAGGCGAAAGCCATTTCAGGCCATTAGCAGAAAAGGTCCTGCTGAGGCCGAACGGGAGGGACAAGACGTAGAGAGAGGAAGGGTTCGCGCAGAAATAAGGAATTTGAAGTCAAAAACCTTAGTTCCTCCTGCTTGGAAAGGCGAGAAACGCCGAGGAGAGAAGAGAAGGAAAGGTGAAAAACCGAAGGTGGGGATAGTCAGCGCTATGCCGCCAATTTGGACAATCAAGAAAAAAAGGAAAGGCTACAGCATTGGAGTGGCCCGCAAAGTCTAACACGTGAAGGGAAATTAGGGGAAGCGAAGTCACTTCCCTCTTTCACTCCCTCTAAGCGCGAGAAGAACATAAAAGATGTCAGGTCTACTCAACAATTCGGAAAAGTGGTAGGGAGAGAGTTCGAGAATCTCGCTCAACAAACAACAACTGCTTGGTTTACTCAAGCGCGTACAAGACAAACTCAGGCATCGTCACAAAAAAAATCCTCTTTATTCTCGACGCGGGAGAGAGGAAGGAGAAGGGAAAATCTCGACTAAACAAAAACCAAATTTCAAAGGAAGTGGTCAACGGGGAGGAAAAAAACTGCCAAGGTGCCGTTCTGAACCAGGATAGTCCAAAGTTCTTCTCATAGCTCAGGACAGGACAAAAAGGAGAAAAAGAAAAGTCACGGGACATCCATAGTTCCGAACGAAAAGAGGGGGGCGACGAAGAAGTACATTCTGCTGAAAAGCGGGAGAAAGAGACCCGGCAGGAGTTCAGGCTCGCATTGCCCTGCGAGACTCAGTGTTATACCAAAAAAGATCTCTTGGGCCTAACTCTCATTACTGTCAGCTCAAGGGGGGAAGAGAGGAGGCGAGGCGGGCACTAATTCTTTTTTTAAGCGAGGGAGGCACCGGAAAACTGGGGTGATTCCTGAAGCTGATAGGAAGGATCTTACGTGGAGCGAAACCTTCACACTAGAACTGGGGAAGCCCACCATCAAAGGTGACAAGAAGTTGACTTCATCATACCTCAGAGCAGGGGGGATATTAAATGGGGGAAGAGGGAGTTCTTCATCCTTTGAGACAGAAGTCGGCAGGGGTCTAAAGAATTCGAGGGGCTAGAAAAGGGCGCAATGGTAAGACTTTAAAAGAAAGAATTTGCGATACCGGAAAGAAAATCGTTATCTTCAAAGTCCTGGGGAAGAATAAATTGGGCCAAAACCATTTGCTGTAAGGTAGAATTCCGGAAAAAAATTGGAATGGACGAACAACGCCTCACTGGTCCTCACTTGGGAATCCAAAATGGGAGGAGGATCGGAGTAGGTGCTTACCTGCGGGTCGTTACGTGGGTGAAGAAAGTCCAAAATTGGTGGCGAAGGATGACTTCTTGACATGAGGAGAGAATGGTAGCTCAGTACCGGCTTCTGACTTCCAGAGAGGAGGCCAGATTCAGAAAAGGGGAGGAAACTTAAGATCTCCTTCACATTTCCCGACGTGGGGCCAATTAGCGTGCAGACAGAAATCAGGATTCCTGTGGAAAAATCGGGTGGTACATCATGGACGGGGTGAGGGGAGAAAAGATGAACGGGGGTACTTTAGTAGGTGCTGTCCTAAAAGGCTCCGGAGTACTCACGGAAAAATATGTGGGAACGTTTCTAAAAAAACTATACGCAGGAAATTTACTATGTACTAAGGGGGGGCCTAGGTCGTGGATCATTGTCATTGGTATACGATAGCTCTACTTGGGCAGTGGGGCGCATCCGTAAGAGCCGATAGTGAATTCTACCTCAAAACGCCTCGCCAAGAAGCTCTGAGAAACCGATGAGAAAGAAGATGACTCCCAGACGAACAGAGGGAAGGGACGTGGAGAGACCTTACATGGTGACGGCGTCGGAAAAGATGTTTCGTAGGGGCGCGAAAGGGAAAAGGTTTGCCGGAAGAAACCCCTTGGGGGGGGGATGGCTCCGCCTGTGGCTGGGGGAAAAAGGGTGACACAATTTTCTCTGGAGCGGGAGAATAGAACGTCAACCGTACGGGGGAAGAGGGGAAAGAAGCAAAGATACGATGTAACCTACACTTGAGAAAAAAGAAATATTGGTGCCCTCCACGGCAACAGGGAACAGGAGGAAATTCAAATGGGACACGGACAGAAGAGACTGAAAATGAAACCAGGGGGCTGGCAGTCCACAAAAAATTGCCCGTTTTGGAAAAACACTGCGGAAAAAATGGGACTGTCCAGGATGGCGGCAGAAAGAACCGGGGGGGGGATACCACTTGAAAACGAGCTCCTGGCGAGGGGGGGACCGGTGGGAGGGCAGGAAACTAGTAAAAGGAGGATACTCCGCCAAAGAGACTCTTTCCTTAACGGCCAGCTTCTCTTTTAAGGAGACTGTCAAAACGCGGGGAAATACCGGGTTCCCTCTACAAGAAAGAAAGTCCACTCAGCCGTAGATGGACATCTTCCTCTTGCGGGGGAAGGGGGTCAAAACCGGAGTCACTAAGAGGGCTACCAGGCTAGAAAAAGGCACGGGTAAAGACGTGGGCATCATCAACTAAGTAAAAGTAACGGGGAGATCGAAACAACAAAATGTAAGGGAGGGAAAAATAAGAGAGATCCTTTTACGTAAGGGGACAGTTAAAAGGATGCCCAAAATTCTGGACACCGGGAGCGTACCCCCACTTTAACTCAACCCCATGGGATTAAAGAGTGAACCCAGGAAAAATCAAATATGAAAAGATGGCGGTCTAATAGAAAGGATGATTCATACTTTTAAGGGGAGGTACTGAAAGTCCAACGGGAGTCCAGGTTGGGGCCCAGCCTTCAAAAAAGAGAAAGGGACTTTGTAGAGTAAGATCAGGGGAGGAGGAGCCTAAGGAAGGAGCCGAGGGCGGACCTCAAAAAGGTCAAAGAAGGAAAGGGGTAAATTTGTACTTTTGATAAAAAAGGGGAGGGAGCAATCCGGAGCCAACATGGGGGAAATTTCGGAAAAAAGGAACAGTAGTTTTGGCCTGCCACTCGAAAGGGGGGGGAACAGTTATACAGAAAATATAGGAATGAAAACCGATCCCTCCTAGACATGGGATCGGGGAGGAACCAAAATCTGAGGTTTCTCCTTTTCTTGAACGAGGTACTAGGGGCTGATGGCCCGAGACCCAACAGAGGGGAACGGTCTAAGTGAGCAAAAGCTCGCGACCAAACCGTGTGAACAGGAGCAGCTTCAGGACTAAAGCCACCGCCCAGGGGAGATGGAGAAGCTCCAGTCGGGCCAAACCTTGAATTTTCTCTCAGGCTCACAAAATAGGGAAAAAAGAAGAGCAATGCCCTAAAAACGGGAACGAGGAGATCACTGAAGAAAAAAAGAAAAATGTTTGGTTTCTCCTCTCACGTCAGTCGGGCCAAAAAGAATATCTTATGCGTTACCGCTGTCTATCCGAGGTAACTATCAACTAGGGAAGGCGGAGAAAAAAAAAGTAACAAGATTCTAAGCTTGACAATGAGGGTCAGTGTTCTTAGATAGACGACGGCAAAAGAGTCAAAGCATAACTTTACGGAGAAAGGAAATCAAAGCCGGAAATCGACCGCGCCGTCAGAAGGATAGGGGAGTACAAGACACCAATCAAGAAGGACGAAAGGAAAGAAAGGCAACGGGGTGGGGGGGGGGGGGTGGGTTGGGGGGGGGTGTTGGAAGGTTTGGGGCAGAGACGCGGTAACATCTTAACGCTACTACCTTTTAGATCAATCTCCCTGTGCTTGGAGACCAAACTGCTTTGAATGGAGCGCTTGACAAGTTGCGCACTCTTAATAGGGAGCGGGAGAAAGGGAGACAAGAAAAAACATTAAGAAGGAGAAACCAGGAAAGAAGCAAGTGGAGAAGAAAAGTATTCCCAGGAACCCGTGAGGGGAGGAAAGTAGTTCAAAACTACCCCCAAGCCTTCCTCACCGAAGATACAAGGAAGAGGACAATGTCTGGTCCGTGAGGCCGGCTTCTATGTGGGTCGTCCCATAACATTAAAATGTGTTAAAGGGGGCGAACCTTCTCATCTACTGGTGGTGTAAACGGAGGGACTAAAGTCCCGTTTTCCTCTTCAGAGGAGAGAAGTACTCATAAACACTGAAGAAAGGGAAAGGATAGATTACATTGCGCGCTTGTCTGACGACGAAATTATTCGCTGAAGACAGGGGGAGAACAGGATGCCTGAATTTAAAGGGATCCACCAGCTTCGGAAACTGCATGCCAGAAAGAGATGCGCACAGGCTCCTTTGGAAGGGGGGCCGAAGGGGAGGAGTTGTGCTGGGTGCGCCTCCACGATAAAGGACAAAAACGACGGAAAGACCAAGGGGACTCCTTGCGGCCCCTAATTCCACCAACGTTAAGGAACAGAAGAGGAGGGAAGCCCTTCAAGTAACCAGAACGAAAAGGGGGAATGCGAGGAGGAAGACAAGAAGAGGGTTTTAGGAAAAGAAGACGCAGCGGATGGTGGAAAAACTCTAAATGAACTCCGGACCGTTATACGATAGCTCAAAAGAGAAGAAGAATGGGAAGTCGGAGACCGTCGAAGAAGATGGTTGCCGGAAGGAGGGGGTAGCCGTTGGTTACGCAGCGCTAAATGGCCGCCGCCGGTGGGAGGAGTGTCTAAAAGGGTTTATAACATTGAAAAAAAAAGGCACGGTTCTTGAGTCTAGATGTGAAAGGAAAGAGACAAACCCGGCCCGTCTCTCGAAGATCAAGACTAGTAGTGGGGGGTGGGGGGGGAAAAAAAAAAAAAAACCTTCGGAAGAAAGGTCAGGGGGGAGTAACGGCAGAGAGAGATACTCAACAACAAACCAAACTAGGAGGAGGAATATATTCGTAACTGGCTGAAGCCACTGCTTCTTAAATGTTGTTAGGGGTCGTCACAAAAATCGCGGGTTTGCGAGCGCGGCGCGGCTTTCAATTGCAAGTCAAGGAAGAGAGCAATTCAAGAGAAAGTGTTTAGCCTGGAGGATACCCTTCCGGGTCCATTGTCGAGGCCGATCAACTCTTCTTCTTGGAGAGATTGAGTAACAGAAACAGAACCCTCATCACTTACATCATCCTTCAGAAGAAGTGGAGCCCGAATTTAACCCATCGAGGAAAGCGAGGGAGTCAGTAGAACCTTCAGTAGTCATGAGAAGCATTTTGCCGGGTCTATAACGAGCTGACTAAAAACCAATATTGAGGAAGAAGAGAAGGAAAGTTTCCGCTCCTTTAACTGAAGACGGACGAGAGGATGCCTTAAGAGGGGTTTGGAATTTGGAGAGGGTCGGGAAAAGGCCGAAATGTGGGAAGGAAGGAGCTGACATGACATGACTGGTAAGGAGACACCTTCAACACGTCAGAGAAAAAAAAAGAGGAAATAGAGAGAAAATAATTCGAAGATACGTTTCAGCAGGAAGACGAAGGGAAGTTGGGGAGGCTGCAAATTCAGAAAGCAGTTGAGCAAGGTCTCTACGAATCAGGTAAAAGAGTACGACCAGTAATTTAGACAGCTATTACCTTTCGCCTGCAGAGTTGGCGAGAACCTTGACGACGCTTAGCTTCAACCTCAGCAAGGGGGAGACTGAAAAACTTTTACCCAGAAAAAAAGGGGAGCTGAGCAGTACATTTTCCACAGGTTGAAGGGGTACTTTGAACAAAACGAGCCAGTCAGCCTCAGTATCCGCCCAGGGAAGAGGACGTGTCTTCGGTGAAATCCTTGGTTTAGGGGTGCCATTCAAATTCTCCCAAACTTTGAAAAGTCAGAGCCTTATTGAAAAAAGGGAAACCTTCAATCATAGGGGTCTCGGGCGGAAGAGTCTGAGATGTAACGAAGACTATGCCATTAAGAGTGACGAACCTGAAACAGAAAAATTAAAAAGACTTGTTGGAGAACAGAAGGGGAGTGCTGAATTCGTCTAGTTAAGAAGGGGGAACTCTATGTTGACATCAAAAAAGGTTCTTATCAGGACGACGGAAGGAGGGGGGGGATGTTCCTGTCCGATCCTGCTAAAGAATGACACAACAAACTCTTCTTATTCGAAGAAAAAAGACAAGTAAAGGGAAGGAGGAACGAGGGGTCAAACGGTCTTGGGAAGGGAAGGGGGCCGAAACTGAAACCGCAGTGTCACCTCTAAGCCAAAGAAAATCTTGTTTTTTAGCCGACGGCCATCAGGTCTCGCTTTCAGACAAGAACTCCTCAGGCACAGGCAGGAGCCGAGAACCACAGATCGCGTCACGCGGCCCTAAAGGTGAAGCCAAAAACAAAAAAAATCGTTATTCTTGGGAGAGGAACCGGGACACTCTTAGCGTCATGAAAATTCGAGGTGACAGAAAACAAAGAGTGTGGGCGGAAGGAGGACGACGAAATCAGGGTGGAAAAAGAGGGGGGAGAACAAAGGAAGGTGGCCAGTGACAAAGCATTTGCTGGTTACATTCAAAACAAGGAAGGCTCCAGATTTCGCAAAAAAGACCTTAAAGGAGACGCGATCAAGGGGAACATCAGCACGGACAGAGTTCACAGACACAGGGGTGTCTCCCAACGGTTCAAAGCATTTGGTTTCCGTGCATTCAAACGGGCGGCTTCAACTCGTGGAGGAGCGAAACGCGGAAACGAATGTTTAGGGTGGAAAGAGTAAGGTTGTGAGGGAGGGGGAGGTTGGGTGAAGTGTTCCGGGAGGCGTGCAGGACGTCGTTGGGACTGATGTGACGGGATTGGATGCTAAGTGCGGTATGGGAAATGGCGTCTTGCGTGAAAGGGAGTATAGGATAGGGGGGAGGTAGATGGGGTGCCGAGTAGTTGTAGTAAGGTGCGATGGGGTGTACGGTGATAGGGCTCCCTCACTATTCGAGAAGAGGACGGTTGGGGAGAGGAAGGGGGAAGGGAGTAGGGGGTGGGCAGGGGGTGGTTTGGGCTGGTGGGAAGCGGGTGGGAGGCGAGCATGGGAGACGTGAGAACGAGTGGGAAGGTGGCGTGCTGCGGAGAGAGGCTCGGGAGTGCACAGAAACCGGAGCGATCCAGAGCAAGGGCATTATGAGGGGTTCGGAGAATGGCTTCGGGGGGTGCGGGTTTGTCCGGGGGGGAGGGGAGGGAGGTGTAAGTAGGGCAGTGATAGTTGAGGAAGGGTGGATGTGGGCAAGAGCGAGACAAAGTAAAGAAAGCGGAGGGGGGTCGAGAGAGGGGGGGCAATAATCTGGATAGAGGAGCGAGGGGGGGGGGAAGGTAGATGAGTTTTGTTTCATAGTGCGGGGGAGGAACCCAGTGGAAAAAGGGTGAGGGGGCTGGGAAGAGGGTGGTGGAGTATGAGGGAGAGTCGGACTGGGAAATTGGAAAGAGAGGATGATGGGGAGGTTGTATGCGGGCAATGCGTCGGAAATCGTTCGTGGGTCTGGTGGGGGCCCGCTGGAGAACCATGCGGGCGAAAAACTACTTTACAATTGGTTTTTTTGAGAGCACTGGCGGGACCCCTGAGGGGACGTCTGATCGGGCGGGAGACCGGTTACGGCGACGAAGGCATAGATGTACCTGTTCTACCGCCTTACCAGGGGCGTGCTGCCAGGAGGGGCTTTTACCTTTTTTAGGTCCTATTCTTGCAAGTCATCTTAATGGATTCTAAGAAAAGAATACTAATGACAAAAGGGAAGGAAATTCCGTGTTCCGGAGAGGTCCGCACCGGGTAAGACTGGGAAGTAAGCAAGGCGAACTGGACAAAACGGCCGGGGTCAAGTCAGAATTAAGCATACATCTCATCGATTATGTGAAGGGTAACAAGAGTTGACACAACTCCGAACCTTCTACTGTAGAGAGAACCACGGTCACAAAGCTTGTGAACCCTCAACAGGCAAGTTAAAAACAGGGAGAGCTCTCACAACAACAACTGAGGAGTTGGAATCCCGGGGGGGAGCTTACAAATTGCATGTGAGGCTGAGACCGAATGGAACTGAATAGAAACGCAAGGTAAGAAATAGGGTGAAGCGGGACACCGGCCACATCTCAGGTGGGTTTCTCATAAGACTTATTCGGCCGGCAGGGTCAGACATGGAATCGCTGAGCTGAAAAGAGGCCTTTGTTCCAACGACCGGACCAACGAGAAGGGAACGTAAAGGAGTAAGAGGCCCTTGCGGAGGAGGGAAGTAAGAGACCTCGCTCGGCACTTCCTAAAAATGGTCCAAGAAGCAATATGATCGTTGGACGGTGTCTAAAAGGGGAGGGCCGTCCCGAGAAAAAAAAATTTACGAAGGGGCAGAACAAAAAGAAAAAAAAAAAACGGGCAAAAAAGTCTTGTGTGGGCCCTAAACTTTGTCGAAAATGGGCACTAGTAAAAGAACTCTCACTCAGGGCCATGGGCTCGGGGGAACCAAAAGAGGAGTTGTCGAGCCAAGGGAGGGGGAAATCAGTAGAGGTCAGATGTCTCCCTATACCCTAGGCTACGGGTGGAGAAGGAGAATGACCAACCTCCTGACCAGCTTGTTGGGGAAATGTCTCCCCATCAAAAAGGCGGCTCCCAACCACATCAAGGGGGAGGAGAAGATCCAGGGAAAGGAAGTGGGACGCAAAAAACTCAACGAAAAATAGGGGAGCCCTACTCAATGCCATCTAAGAAATGGGCCTTGATGTCTATCAACATCGTTCCTCGAGGAAGTCGGTCCCGCGTGAAGAATGCCGGGGGAGCGGACCGCCCGCCTGGACTGGAGGATGTAACTATCGACGAGGAAGCGGAGGAAAACAAGAGCCCGGAGCGAAGACTAGACACTGGACGGAATTTCTGGCCTGATCAAGACATAGGGGAAAAATTCCAGCAAGTACCGGGAGGGGAGAAGCTTTCCATCAACATAAAAATGTGCGTCAAAGCTCACCACGGATCGGGCTACAATCAAAAAGCCGCCGGCCCGTCTACGAGGAGTCATCACAAAGGAGTATGGGTCAAAAGGAAACAGCGCCGACGACTTAGGTCCAGCAGAAAAGAAGGGGGGCCCACTTCGTGGGCAAAGGGAAAGCGCTTGGATTGACGACTATTACATGTCAAAAGGCGAAAATCGTCAACTGAGTACGGAGACCTAGGAAAAAGCACCTGGAAAAAGAAACGGCGATGCCAGGGGGAACCTGGTCCTGAGGAGGGAAAAACTACCCACCGCCGCAGCAAAGGGGAAGTTAATCCTAACAGGCGTTCGGTCTTCGAGGTGGGCGGGCCGGAAACCGTGAGAAGTGGAACCTCCTGCCTCAGCGACCCTGGTGGTTGGGAAAAAGGGAGGGGGTCCTCCTGGGAGGGAGAAAGCGGAGAGTCGAAAGGAAAAACCAAGCCCGGGCAGGCTAAGGTTAGAGTCGACGAACAGGTTAACGCAGAGAGAACAGGGGGTTTCAGAAAAACCGTATGGACGTAATAGGAACCAAATTAAGAAAAAAAAAGAGAAACTATGCATAACGAAAGGAAGATGACTACAGGATCTGCTGGGAGGGGGGAAGAGTATGCCGTGTTGAAGGTGCTGAATAAAAGCATGAAACCAGCTCTTCATCAAGAAAGTACCTTTCCTCAAGGATACAGTAAAACTAAGTCAATTAACACGCGCAAAAACGTGAGGCCACATCGGGGAAGGGGAAGGACTTCAAAATTAAAAACGAAGAGGGGGGGATCTCGAAATCTCGCGGAAGGAATCTCACTTAAACCTGCCGGAATCAGGAAGCGACAGCATGAGTCAGCAAACGAACTGGGAATAAACTAAAAGATCAGTGACGGATTTACGCCGTTGTGGGGAAGGAAAGAGCCGACGAGGGTGAAAGGGGCGACGGACGAGGGGAGAAGGATCCCCATTGGTTATGGCTCCAAGTCGACAAGTTGATGGGGGGCACTGCTTTGATCGCTCGTGCACGAAAGCGGAAACGCCCGCAGAGGACGATCGAGAAAAGAACGGAACTAGACCTCCCTCAAAGCTACCTTCGTGGAGTAAGCTTGAGAAGATCGATAGAAAACGAAAGGAAGGGAGGAAAAAGAGAAAAGAGAGAGAGAAAGAAGGACTCAGGAACTGAAGAAAGGGAGGTCAGAAAAAACAGAGTTGAAAGTTTCCTCTCGCTCTCGCGGGCCAGGTTCAAGAAAAGGGCCGCAACAGATAAGTTCAGAAAAGGTCGACCTGGAGAACCAGCAAAACTTCGGGAGCAGGTGAGAGAACGCGCTTGTCCACCACCGGAACATAAGCTGAGGGAAAAAACCGTCTAAAAAACGAAGTCACTGGACTCACTTCAGGAGAAAGAGGGGAGAAGTCAACGCGGCCGGCGGCCCGCAAGGAGGGATCGGTACAATTCATTATTTCAGGTCTCCTTCAAACCTAGCTTTCCTACAAACCCAAAAAGGGAGGACCAGACAGAGAAGAAAAGGTAAGATTGACCAGCGGCGCGAGGCGGGCCTGAAATTCAAAGGTGTGACTACAGGGAGAAGAGTCCGGTAGCAATAAGAGATCATCTTCGTGAGGACGCAGCACCGTCAACACGGGGCTAGGGGGAAAGTCCCCCAACCCATAACTATAAAATTGAAGCAGAGAACCGTGGGAAGAGGGGGCTGATCGCGGCCGACTATCAGAATTTCGAAAAAAAAAGGTCGCGAGCGAATCCTGCTCGTAGTAAGACAAGGCGCAGGGGGGAGAGATGACACGTCTCTGCTAGTTCCCTAATGATTCGCATGGAGCGCCAAACGGGAGGGGCGTCCATGGACCACACCAGGTCAATGACAGTGAACAGGTCACAAAGGGGGCCCGGGGGGGGAAAGGGACAAAAAAACCTCTCTCACTCTACGCAATCCATTGCCGTAGAAGGATCGTCGTGCGACGTGGGCGGGCGGAAGGTGCCAGAATTAGAAGAGGGTCAACTTAACGGGGGGGATTCTCCGTCTTACGGCAAAGGGAGGAGTCAGTTAAGGTGGAAGCGGACACTGACTCGAGCCAGAATCGATTCCCCAGGTTTCCTAGTGCTAAAAGACGAAGGAGAGAAGGACCCATCAGTTTCAAATCCAAATGAGAAGGGAGGACAGAAGGCAGGAGCTTTTAAGTCGGAAATGGGGGAAAACATAAGGTCTGAATACAGAGGGGGCCGGGGGAAGGCGGATGTTTTCTGGGTCCTGCCATAACCGCAGGTTAATCAACTCTGGTCTTAAGGAGACCAGAACAGAATCCTAGTGGGCTGGACGATGGGAAATATGGTAGGTGGGGGCCGGCCGAAGTCTTCGTGGTAGACCCGATCAGCCGCATAAGGGCGCTTTGGTTCTCCGGCAGTTAACCTCGTCTCTCGGGGCCGCATCGCGACTAAAGTCAAGAGGCGCCGCTCACACCTAAAGGGGGAGAGTCATACGGGCCCAACTACGAGAGCAGGACACAACTCGTGATTGCGGAGAATGACTTAGAGACGGGCGCAGGAGGGGTGCGAAGAAGTGGCGGAGGAGGGCGACGACAATCACAGGGTGGGCCCAGAAGGAAGAGATCACAGCCCGGAGGGGTGACGGCAGCCAGTCTTGGGTACCGGTCGAACACGAGGCTTCAGCCGGAGCAGGGCGCAATAGACCTTTTCACCCTTGAGGGGCAGGGTATCGTGGGGGCGAAGGAGAAAAGGGAACGAACAAACGGGAGAAAAACACAGAAAAAACACTGGGTTAGCCAATGCCCATGGAGGGGGAGAGGCTGGGCCTAGGGAAAGGTCGAATGCAAAACGTTAGGGGGCTAAAACAAAGAAGGGGTGCACGTGGGTTTCTCGACTGCAGCACAGTCTTGATTTATCAAAATACCAAGGTGAGAACCACGTCCAAATCGCAATGGGGAGTGGAACAAGTTCGGGCCGAGGGTACGGATACTAGTCTCTTAAGGGGGAATACGAAGAAACAAACGTCCAAATGGTCTCCGGCAGAGTGGTCCGCGAGGTTCGCCAACGCTTCAGCGCATGTGACATGAGAAAAAGAGACGGAGAAAATACCGGACTCATAAGGGAAGAGACAAAGCTCCTAGATGATTGAAGGTGGTCAAGGAGTGAGAAAAGGCAGGAGGGCCTAACCGTCGGGAATTCGTGTTGGGGAGGCTTTCCTCTAACGGTGGGGCCTCAAAAAGGAACGTACTGAACCTGGATCTCTCCTAAGAAAACCCAGTTAGGTGAAAAAGAAAAGAGGGTAAACGGGTGGGAAGGTAACGGCCGGTGGCCTGCCCACAGCGCAGGACCTTGTAAGCAAAACTATCCCCGCGAAGGTTCACAGAAAAAAAAGGAGTGACAAAGTCAAATAAGTCGAGAATTCGACTCTAACGACTTCAGGCCGGCATTCCTTTGTCAGGTCGCTGGTCGCTCAGGACAACTTCCCTGAGTGGGGGCACGCCAGACCACGAGCCCTGGCCGGAAGGGGACGGGATTCGAGGGTCTAGGAGTCTTACGGAGTAAGTACTCACCTCAAAAGGTTAATCGCCAGGGAGATCATTGTAGTTGTCTACAACCGGGTATTCGAAGAATACCGCGCCATCCGGGTGCAGAAGCGAAAAAAAAGGGAAAAGGGGAGGGGGGGCCCCAAACATTTGTTAGATAGTCAATTCGTTCTATGCCAAGACTCTCCTCAAGCTGGCCATGGCCGGGGGTAACGCACATTGCGGGGTTCTCTGGAGTGGAGACTCAGGGCTCGTGCGAGGGAAAAGAGAACCGCTCTAAACGGTGACCGGGATAGAAAAGCAACTACAGATTTTGGGAAAGGGTTCTCCCACAAGACAGACCCGGAGGAGAACTCCCGAAACCGGTTATGGACAACTCCTCAACTCTTTTCCTTTTCGCCGAATCACGCCACGCGCCACCTTCCCTCAGGACCCGCTGACGATGGGTCCCGTAGTCTCACAGCATCACAGAAGAAGGGGGGGGCATATTCGCTCGTCAGGCGACCGAGGGCGGGGGCTCTCTCCGCCGCTGAGAGACGAGGAACGAGAGAAGGAGCGCGCCCCAATCTCCCCCGGCTAGATGGGAAAAAAAGATGAAAATAAAGTTCGGGAGGAGGCACTCCACGAATCGCCCACTAGGGCAGCCAGTAAAACTTGACTATCGGAAAATCCTAAGAAAAATTTGTATCAAAAGACGCGTCCTCCGATATGTCAGTACCATCACCCAGAAGCCGGGACCGATAGTGAGGTAAACCCAGACCGGTGATCGAATTTCAACCAGGGCCTCGACGAGCCGCATCAAAAGATACCTGTTGGGCTGCCCCCGAGGGGCAGGAGCAGAGGTTGAAAAGAGGAAAAACGCACTAGGAATCCTGGCATCGCAACTCACGGAAACCGCTTACGCGAGAAAAAGGAAGAGTCCCAGGCTAAGACGGTCGAGAAAGTCAAAGAGGAAGGGGATTCAATACTGGCACCACGAACCTCCAACGGCCGTACTCACCGAATAGAACGACCGCGGAAAGGGCGGAACCTTAGGCATTCGGAAGGTAGGTGGGGAAAGTCCAAGTACCACCAATTGTAAACACCGGAAAAGGCTGACGTCTAAGCAAACGGGTGTTTGTCCCGGAGGGCTAGAAACAGACAGTTGTCCGTCTATCAGTGCGGTACAACGAGCAGAGAAAGGTCAGAGAAAACGCGCCTTGTCGGGGGGACGGACGTCAAGGAAGATCGCCTGAAAAAGGGTAAAAAGTTATCAGATTCGGGACCGGAATAAGCCACCAGCTATGGTCTGGCAAAAAATGCCTACCAGGGAAGCTAGCCAAAATTCTCTCTGCGTGTGGTATTTGGAAATAGTGGAGACCGTGGTGACGGGGAGAGGACTCCACTCGATCAGCTGAGAGTCAACGTCGGGACATTGAGACCTTCCGCCGTCCGCTTCAAGACCAAAAGAAAGGAACCAATAGCGCAACAGAAGGGAATTGACCCGGAGCCTGGTGGCAGCGTGAGGCAACAAGACGCGGGGTGTGTAGTGACATAGAGGGGTCTACGACCGGGGGAATGCCGCCTGAAACTCCCTGAACTTGAGACGATCTCCGCTCAACCGTGTAAACAGCTGGGAATAAAAAAAGTTCGAGTCAGGAATAAGATGATGTCTCATTGACTGCAAGGAAACTACGGGTGTTGGGGGAACATCGCTGGAGTGGCAAGCATCCTTTGGTGTAGAAAGCGGAAAGACGTCAAAATTCATGAAGTGCAAAATCAATTTCCAAAGTGGAGTGCAGTGGGGAGGGGTCCTCTGCACGGCAACGAGTTAAACTAAAGGAGAAGCGGGCTGACTCAAGGATTCCGTGACGAAGGACCCTTAAAAAAACTTCGGGCTAAGCGCGGGAGATGGGTCGAGCTCAAAAAAACAGGGAAAAGGGGAGGAAAATAAGAAGGTAGAGAAAAAAGAATCGACGAAGAGAACGCTGAAGAAGGGGGATGGAGCAAATACAATCGTTTGTCTTTCGAGAGCGGAGGGATTTCAGACTTGCCCGTGCAACAGCGAGAGAAGCAACGGGTGAAAGGAAAAGGGGGCCCAGCAACCCTGCCGGTAGACGGTTAGAGACCGCGCGGTCCAAAAAAGGCTGAGGAATAGAAAAAGCTATTACCCAAACCGGACAAAATCAGTCATCAGGGGCGTCTTACTTCAAAAGACAATTTCCCAGGCGTCTGCCCAAGAGGGGAGGGAGGATCTCCTTCGGGGAGGGCAGGCGCAGCATTTCCAAGTCGATCGCAAGAAGGTCCAAAAAAAAAAGGAGTCCTTTTAGGTGACTCGCAGAAATTTCAGACATCCTGTGACTAGGCGTGAAAAGATTATACATATAGGGGGACTGCTGCTTACGGCTTAACGGGTGTTCTCGCTGCCGTACAGGAGAGGATTGAGGCGCAGAACCGGAACAAATCTCGTCCGAAGAAATAAAACGAAGAGCAGGTCGCAAAGTCGGTTCCAAGGAGGCGGCGCCTTGCCAGAAGATGGTTCTTCTTCCCAGGTCCTATTCCGGCAAGCCAAATTGGGAAAGGATAGGAGAACTAAGAATCCTGAGCCGAGCTACAGGGCCAAGGGTCAAGCAGGGACGGTCAGGCCGATGAACGCAGGGGACGGCAAACCGTGTCACGCCCTCCCGGTGACACAAAAAAAGGTTCGCGGGGATCAAAGTAAGAAGGTTAAAAGTTTTCCAGGGGGGGGAAGGTCCCATGGGCAGAAAAAAAACTACAAACGCCACTTAAAGATGAAAGCCTTAGTTGGCGGAAGGCCTGGGCGGGTTCGTTGAAAGAAGTCATAAAAAAGGGGACTTCGAAGGCGGCGCAGCTGCCGAGCCGGAGAGACGCGTCTGACGCGGAAGCCAGAATCAGATCTTCTCTTAATCAATTCTCAAGAAGACACAGCCCACTGCCGTGGGACAAGCCAGTACGGGAAGGAGGAAAACTAGAGGGGGAAAATGGGGAAACGAAAGGGTTGACTCAGATACTGGGTTGCTTAGCATCGGCAGGAAGAGGAGGGGGGTGGGGCCTGCCCGATCATCGGAAGGCCGTGAAGAAAAGAGTTAGATCAACGACGAATAAGGGCAAAGTGAAGCTGGGAAGATGGCGCTATGTCGTGAGGCAGGGAAGAAAAGCAGATTCTCTATACTCCGGCGCGTGGGGGGAGACAAGGAACTTCCCGAGAATAACTCGTTCCTCTCTCCTAATGCAGAGGAGAATTAACTAAGATGCGCACACGCGCGGAAAGAACCTGGAAGCGAATCCATCGGGTGAAAAAAGGAAAAGATAGGTGCGGGCGAAGTCGGAGGTGCGACAGAGGGGGGGTGAGGGGAGAGAACAAATAAGGGTGGCTCCCGAGGATCAGGACAGAAAAGGGAGTTTGGCGGCTGCCGAAGGGGCTGGTTTGGGCCGACACCATCTTAGCCGAGAGGTGGCGCCATAGAAAAGGAAAAAGGAGCGGTAGCGTGGACAGACCTCACAAAACTATGGAAAGAAAAGGAGGGGAACCAAGGATGTGTTGGTCCCGAAAAGAGAAAAGCCATCGTGTTAGAGGCATGGGAATAAGAACCGGAAGAGCTAAGCTGCAACGTTATCCAACACAGGGGACGGTGCCCGTTGGTTTTGGCCTCACGGAGGGGTCACAATCTGGAGGGAGGAAGTCAGGGAGAACCGCAACGGGAAACCCACGATCCACTGGGGAGGGTACGTGTGCGGCCGTAGGACGGGGGGAGAAAGGTTCCGCACGAGAAGCACCGGATACGCGGTCCCGCAGGGAAGTCACCCGTGGTCACGGAGAGGGGACACGCGGGCAAGACGGTTGAAATCAGAAACAGCGAAATGACCAGAACCGTCAGAAGGGAAAAGTCCGCGAGATTAAGGGGGACCCTCGGCACGCCGAGTTACCGCGCGTGTAATCACCAATCTCAGTGGTGCAGTCATAAACCAGCGTAACGTCACCGGGGAAATATGCAAAAAAAAAACAAAAAAGGAGTAGAGGGGAAAAAGAGAGAAGAGAAATTTGGGGTACGGAATGAAGTGGAGGTCCCACAGGAAACTGACCGGAAGAGATCCAAAGCGCCGTTAATCCACCGCGTGCTACTGACCCTAAAAACATCATAGGGGGAGGAGAACTGTCGCTCTACCGTCTAAGAAGGTTCCTGGGTAAACATGGCGGGAGACAGGAAAAAGGCTGCCCGCGTTGGGAACGCGCCGGGGGGAAAAAAACTAAGAAAAGGAAAGAACTTAAGGCGGCAGCGTCTACCGTGGGGATGGACCCAGCTTCGACGCTCTTCCTCACGCAGGGAATCCAGAAAAGGTAATAGGGGCGTGGACGGGTTCTCAACTGGGAGGGAGCCAGCCAGCAAGAGCCAGCATTGGGGACCGAAGTGGAAAAAAAAAAAAGGCAAACTGTCGGGGTGGCCTGACCGACGTGGACAAGACAGCTTCGGGAAGGGTCAGGCCCATCCTAATCCTCCGATGACCATGGTCGGGTCGGGAACAAGAATCAGCGGGTCGACCAAGGAGTGAAAATCGTCTCGGCGCGGTCAAACAAGGAGGAGACCCCCGCGCTACTGTGACCGGTCACTCTCTTTGGAAAAAAGGGGGGAACACGTATCCGGAAAGCCAAAAGAAGCTGAACGACATAAAAAGGGTCCGGGAGGCTCCGCTCCGCCGGGAGAAAACCATATGATACTGCCTCCAATCGGGGGACCTGCCAGGGCCAAAAGACGATGTCACGGATTCTCGGCACGAGAACGATGTTGGTCGATTCGAGAGGAGTTCGTCCAAGGAGGAGTACCTAAAGAGAGAAGAAGAAGGACGGCTTGAGAAGGAAACGAAGAGAAGAAAAATTTAATTCTTCGCCCCAAAGTCGCCTTGTTAGATCTTGTACACTAACGGGACATAGTGAGGCAATGCTCCACGACATATGAAAGCTTCCAGCAGTACCAGTAAGGTCGGGAGGAGGGACCCTTCACCCCCGAGGGACTTACACGGGAGTCAATCCGGATCGGACATGACAAATCTTTTGCCGAAGGAAAAACGAAAACCAGTCCTGATACCTCGCGTTCCCATAGAATCTAGGGGAAAGGAACAGAAGATCCATTTGGGGCAGAAGGAGTGGGAGGGTCGCTGTTAGCAGGGGAGAACAAGGATCCTGGAAGACTAGGTCAAAAAAACTCAGACGCTGAAGCGCGACATGCCGAGATCTGCTAAGACGGCGGATGCAATCAAAAGGTGGCGGAGGAAAAAGGAGGGAACACTCAGCCGCACGGAAGTAAGAAGAAGGAACTTACCAGAAAAAGGGGGCTTCCGCCGTTAGGCCGTGTCGCGAGGGTTGAGTCAACCTAATCTGTCCAATTTCCGGCTTACCTGCTGACTCATCTGACAAATTGTGGTGGTGAAAGGGATGGCTACAAGAAAGGGGGGTCTCTCCGGCGATCGAGGAGGAGGACAAATAGCAAGACCCGGGACATCGACCATTGCAAAAAAGGGTTAGTTGCCTCGGAAGTATAATCTCTCCTACTTGGGGAGACAGGATGCCGACTTCTGCGGGAGAAGAAACCGCCGACATGCGCTCGTCCGAAACGGAAGAGAGCAGCTCTGAGGGGGTTCCTCGTCGAGCCCGTTGGGGGGGGAAACGTAGCATAAAAAAACTCCGATCTCTTGAAAATCAAAAACAAGTGACTCAGTGCCGAAACTCAGCCCCACGACTTTCAGGGACCCGAGTCGCGAAAGAAGGGAATTTCCACTTAGAACAAGGGCCTGCCGTAAAACCGACAGAAGCTTTTTGGTAGACACTCGGACGATGTCGAACGAAAAAATTCTCGCTGGAAAATCAGGAAAAAAACTCTAAAAAATTAGAAAGCAGAACCTGGGAAAGGGGAGGCGCCACAGAAACGTAAGAAGATGATGTAAAACGTAAAAACTTGAGGGGGGAGAATGTGGGGCAGAGAGAAAGCCGACTGCGGGGGTGGGAATCACATTTCTCGAACCTGGCTACCGAAGGCAGGACCTCAGGGGTAAACCAACAGTTGTGGCCTGGCGTGGTACGCAGCTGCACCGGCCCCGCTTGAACCCCGCCGCGCGTGACGAGAAAGAAAGAATTTCCAAGAGGCCAAAGGAGGAAAGCGGAGAGGTGAAGAGGCTTGGCGGG